>JACKQG010002407.1_pt1 | contig 24489 bp, 21 predicted proteins | sample 8237621 | NCBI WGS metagenome assembly JACKQG01 (sample SAMN15677084, study PRJNA649215) | marine metagenome | biome: marine; feature: Black Sea; material: saline water; isolation source: suspended particulate matter (SPM) from the Black Sea western gyre | collected 2013-06-09/2013-06-10 | depth... | reverse complement strand
GCCGTCGCCTTGCGAACGCGCAGCAGCTTGCTGCCGTGATGGCGCAGGGCATCGCACACATCGTTGAGGCTCATCGAGTGGGTGAACTGCGCGTAAAGCAGCGCCACCACACATGCGACCACGGGCTGAACGAGCGCGCCTTGGCGTCCACGCCGCACTGTCGGGCCAGCTTGGGCACCAAGTGCCCGGGAATGAGGTTGCAGAGTTGAGCCAGGATGCTCAGGTTGGTTCGAGCCGGTTTGCGGGAATGTTTCTTGCGGGACATGGGATGCTCCTTGGCGGCACACTGCCGCATTTTGGATCATTCAAAAAGGGCATCCTACCCGCAACCCGGCCCTTTGCCCATCCAACCCTATGGGACGTCAGTGAACAAAATAAACGAATATCCAAAGATAATTGCAGAACGCATAGGGGATGCTTATCTAGTGCAGACCGGAGAAACAACCGGCTTTGTGGCCAGCTATGAATATCAAAGGCGATATGAGGATAATCAAATCGATTCCATCCTTGCCCGTGGCTATTGGGATGAGGTCGAAAACCCCCCACCGAAAATGGAAGTAATTTACAGTTACAAGTTGGTTAAAGGATAATCACCATGCCCGAAATAAAAGTCCACTGCAAACACACCAAGATGGAGGACGTTGTGAACCTTGTTCCGCATCCTCAAAACCCGAACAAGCATCCAGAAAAACAGATCGCGTTATTGGCCAAGGTCAGTAACGGGGTCGGTTCTTGTTATTGACAAGTAACGCCATCAACAAAATTACTCAGCACATTAATCATTGAACGAGATATTTGACAACCCGAAGCCAGTAGCCAAAACTCACCGGCGTGACGGGGTCAGTCCCGACAATTGACAATTGATGGACGTAACGGGGTCGGTTCATGTTGTAGGCAAGTAACGCTTATCCGTTCACCCAACCGAGGCAAGCTCATCGTGCTAATGCCGCGATTGGCCAAGGGCTAAAATTGGTCGAGGAAGCGGAGGTCGTTCTCGTAGAACAGCCGGATGTCGCTGATGCCGTAGCGGATCATCGCGATGCGCTCGATTCCGAAGCCGAACGCCCAGCCGCTCCATTCCTCCGGGTCGTAGCCGACGTTCTCGAAGACCGCCGGATGCACCATGCCGCAGCCGGCGATCTCGAGCCATTCCTTGCCCATCTTGCGGACGAGCGGACTGCTGAAGTCGATCTCGAGGCTCGGCTCGGTGTAGGAGAAGTAGTGCGGCCGGAACCGCAGCTTCACTTCCTTGCCGAGCAGTTCCCGGAAGACGAACTCGACCGTGCCCTTGAGGTCGCCGACGGTGACGTTTTTGTCGACGTACAGGCCCTCGATCTGGTGGAAGGTCGGGTTGTGGGTGGCGTCGGCGGTGTCGCGGCGGTAGACGCGGCCCGGCACGATGATGCGGATCGGCGGCGGGGTTTGCTCCATCACGCGGATCTGCACCGAGGACGTATGGGTACGGAGCAGTGGCCGTTCGGCGGTGTCGAGAAAGAAGGTGTCCTGCGTGTCGCGGGCGGGATGATCGGCGGGAGTGTTGAGGGCGTCGAAGCAGTACCGCTCGCTCTCGAGCTCCGGGCCGTCGGCGACGGCGAAGCCGATTTTGCGGAAGCTGCGGACGATTTCCTCGGTAACCTGCGTGAGCGGGTGTTGCCTGCCAAGCGGGCGGCGCCGACCCGGCGCGGTGAAGTCGGTGGCGCGCTGGGGCGCAGCGGCGACAAGTTCGAGCTGCTCGCGTCGTTGGTCGAGGGTTTGGTTAAGCTCGGCCTTGGCTTGATTAACCGCCTTGCCGGCGGCGGGGCGTTCCTCCTTGGCCAAGCCGCCCATCTGCTTGAGCAGGCCGGTGAACTGGCCATTGGTGCCGAGGTATTGCACGCGCACGTCGTCGAGCTTGGCCAAGGTGTCGGCGGTCTCGAGCGCCTTCAGGCCGGCTTCCTTCAGCGGGGTGATTTCGTCCAGGAATGACATGTCCCAAGGTTTCCTTTTCGGAAACAAAAGAGGGCGGCCATTAAAGACCGCCCGCGCGAAAAGTCAACTTGGCCAAGCGTTCAGCCCTTGGCCTCGAGCGCGCTCTTGGCGGTGCCCACCAGTTCGCCGAAGGCGACCGAGTCTGTGGCGGCCAGGTCGGCAAGCACCTTGCGGTTGACCTCGACGTTGGCGGCCTTGAGTCCCTCGATGAAGCGGCTGTAGGTGATGCCGGCATCGCGGGCGGCGGCGTTGATGCGCAGGTTCCAGAGGGCGCGAAAGGTGCGTTTTTTGTTTTTGCGGTCGCGATAGGCGTATTGACGGCCGTGCTCGACGGCGTCCTTGGCGTAACGGTAAAGCTTGGATCGGCGCAGGCGGAAGCCCTTGGCGGCTTCGATCATGCGCTTGCGGCGTTTGCGGGAGGCGGCTGCGTTGGTGACTCTCATGCCTAAATTATGTCGACGGGGTGAAGCCTCAGCGGCTGAACGGCAGATTCTCCATCACCCGGGCGTAATCGGTTTTGTCGACGAGTGCCGGGGTGCCGAGTTTGCGGCGGCGCTTGGCGTTTTTGCTGGCCATAAGATGCCGTTTTCCGGGGCGATTCCGGACAATCTTGCCCGAGGCGGTGATTTTGAACCGCTTGGCTACCGACTTGCGCGTCTTGATGGATTTGACTTTCTTCTGCATCTGATCCTGATCCCCTTCCTCGAAAAAAGGGCGGGAAACTTAATTGACGGTCTGCCACTGCACAAGCCAATTTCTGAACTATTTTGATTTTTGCGGCTGGAGTACGCTTGGCCAAGCGGTTACAAGTGCCGTCCAATTTTTTGCCATCATGAATAAAACGACGTTTTTTGCGGCAGTATGCATCTCGCTTGGGCCGGTTGCGGGCCAGGCGGCGGACAAGGTGCACTTTGAGGATGACGACTTTTCCGGCGACGGCTGGAGCGAGTTTGTCGAGGTTCCCGACACCGGAGGCTGGGAGGTGATTCGCCGTGAACTCGGCGGTCTCGTTCAGGGCAGGGTGCAGGAGGTTACGCTTGAGGGCGACGGCGGATTGTTCCTGAGCGCCGGTCGGGGCAGTTTCGCCTCCCTGTTCCGGTCCAACGGGTCGATTCACGCTGTTCGGACGCGGGACGGGGCGCAATCGCTCATCGATCAGGCCGATGCCGGAGGCAGTGTCAGCCTGCGCCTTGGCTTCGACGGGGCTTTTTTCATTTACGAGTACCGCACCGGGGAGCAGTGGACCCGCTTGGCCAAGAGCGACATCCTCGGCGTGGTCCCGTACACCGGCGGTATCTCCACCCCGAACCGTGCCGAAGGCATGAGCGGCTACCGCGTTGTCGAGTTGGAGTCGCTCAAGGGTGTGCGCTTCGGTTACACCGACACGCCGAAGATTCCCGGCACCCCGTGGGTGGTGCATGACCCGTTCCGTCCGCAGCCGCGCCAGGTCCATCCCGGCACGATGACCCCGCGTGATGCACCGGGTGCGCCGCCCTCCGACGCGATCGTGCTGTTCGACGGCACGAACCTGGACGCGTGGGAGGATGGCAAGGGCAACGCGCCGAAGTGGACCCTCCGGGACGGCTACTTTGAGTGTGGCAAAAAATCCGGCACCATCCGCACGAAACAGAAATTCGGCAGCGTGCAACTGCACATCGAGTGGGCCAGCCCGTCGGAGGTGAAGGGCAGCAGCCAGGGGCGCGGCAACTCCGGCGTCTTTCTCGCCGGGCTGTACGAGGTGCAGGTGCAGGACAACTACGACAACCTCACCTACCCGGACGGGCAGGCCAGTTCGCTCTACGGCTTTCGCCCGCCGCGCGTCAACGCCTCCCGACCGCCGGGGGCGTGGCAGTCGTATGACATCATTTTCGAGATGCCGGAGTTTGAGAATGGCAACGTCACCCGGAAGGCGCGGATCACGGTGCTGCACAACGGCGTGCTGACCCAGCATGGCGTGGAGATCCCGGGCATGCTTGGCCACAAGAAAACCCGGCCGTACCGCGAGCACGGCCCGGGGCACATCCAGTTACAGGATCACGGTAACCCGGTGCGTTACCGGAACATCTGGATCCGGGAACTGAAGCCGATCCAATAACCGGTGGCGGACGCTTCACTCAATAAGATTTCAGCAGCGCTTGGGCTGGAAAAAGTCGAGCGCCACATATTCCTCTGCGCCGACCAGTCGGAGGCCAAGTGCTGCGACAAGGTGGCCGGCCTTGAGTCGTGGGCGTTTTTGAAAACCCGGCTCAAGGAGCTTGGCCTCGTTGGCACCGAGCCGAAAGCACACCGCACCAAGGCCAACTGTCTCCGGGTCTGCGTGCGCGGCCCCGTTGCCGTCGTCTATCCGGAGGGGGCTTGGTACCACTCCTGCACGCCGGAAGTCCTCGAGCGCATCATCCAGGAGCACCTCATCGGCGGCCAAGTCGTCGGCGACTATTGCTTCGCCCAAAACCGGCTTGGCCAAGCGGGGTAGTTCCTGAACTACCGGTTGATAAAACGCTCCGCTGAAAGCTTGAATCGTTTGCAGATTTTTTGGATGTGCGGAACCGTCAGGTTTCGTTCTCCGCGCAGGATGCGCGTTGCCAACGTCCGGTCGATTTCGAGCAACCGCCCTAGGGCGGCGCCGCTCATCCCGTTTTCCTCGCAGAGATGCCGGAGCATTTCGTGGTTGGGGATTTTCTTCTTCGGATCGGGGTGTGCCTTGTCCTCGTATTGTTCGATGAACGTCGATAGCGCCTCCAGGTAATCCTCTTGGTCTTTTGTCAGCCGGTGCCCGGCCATCACCGATGCCACCTCGTAAGCCTCGCCGCTCTCAGCTGCCGAGCGTATGGGGCGCGGCAATAGCAGTTGGCACAGCCCGGCGTATTCCTTCGGCAACTCCGCAAAACTCCACTTCTTTTTACGGCGTGTTGTTTTCATAATTCCCTCTTCCAATCTTCGTTGTTGTATTTCGCGTGTGTCAAAAACCGCAGTGCAAAGATGCGTTGCTGGTTGAAGTGAATGGCGGCGATCAAGCGAAACCGGTTCCCGGCAATGTTGAACACGAACACCGGTCTGCCGCTTGCCGCAGTCACGCGATCCACCGAGGCGAACGTGCTTCGGACATCCACAAACCGTTTCCACTCGGCGACAGTTGCTGCTGCCAGCCAACGCTCCAAACTGGGGCGTGCCAGCGGATGCCAGCGCATCCACTCCCGCACCGTTCGCGGCTTGACGACACGCACGTTGCTAAAATGGCATCAGTTGCCAAAATGTCAACACCAAATCAGCGCTTGGGCTTCCGCGTGAGGCGGGCGGCGTAGGCGCCGTCGGTGTGATCGTCGACCGGGTGCAGCGACCGCTCGGCGGCGAGTTGCCATTCCAGGTTGGCCTCGAGGAAGCGGGCGACGAGTTGTTCGTTCTCCTCCGGCTCGATGCTGCAGGTGCTGTAAACGAGCTGGCCGTCCGGCTTGGCCCGTTCGGCCGCTTGGCCAAGGAGCTTGAATTGCTCGTCGGCGAGCCGCTTGGCTTCGCTGGGGCTGAACCGCCAGCGCAGGTCGAGCCGTCGGCGCATCACGCCGGTGTTGGAGCAGGGGACATCGACGAGGATGCGGTCGTATTCGCCCGTCGCCGCCGCATCCGCTTGGCCAAGTGTGGCGCAGGTGACGCGCATGCGGCCGCAGTTTTCGCGGAGCAGTTTGAGCCGCGATTCGCTGATGTCGAGCGCGTGGAGCTGGCCGGTGTTGTTCATCCGCCCGGCGATGTGGCAGGTCTTGCCGCCGGGCGCGGCGCAAAGGTCGAGCACGGCTTGGCTGGGTCGTGGGTCGAGCAGGGCGACGGCCAGCAGTGTGCTGGGATCCTGCACGTAGAACAGCCCGTCGCGAAAGCTGCCAAGCGACTCGAGCGGCGGGTGTTGGCGCAGGCGAAACAGGCTGTCCGGCTTGGCCCAGTCGCAGTCGATCGGCGTAGCCTCGACGCCTTCTGGCTCCCAGCGCTTGGCCAAGCGGCCGGGGTCGGTGACGAGGAGGTTCACGCGGGCGCAGGTCGGGGCGGGCTGGTTGTTCCACTCCATGAGGCGGATGGTTTTTTCGCGGCCCCAGCGCGATTCCCACTGCTCGAAAAGCCAGTCGGGGTGGGATTGGCCAAGCGCCGGGCGATCCTCCTGCAGGCCGGCGATGTCGCGGGTGATTTGTTCCCGCTCGCGGAGGAAGCGCCGCATCATGGCGTTGATGAACCCGGCTTGGCCAAGGCATCGCTCGGCCTTGGCCAGGCGGACGCTTTCGTTGACAATGGCGTGCTCGGGGATGCGGTTGAGGAAGAAGACTTGGTAAAGGCCAAGCCGCAGGATCTCCCGCACGGCCGGCTTCTGCTCGCGGCCCTCCGTGGCGCGCTCGATCAACCAGTCGAGCAGTCGCCGCCATCGCACGCAGCCGGAGACGAGTTCGCGGCACAGCCCGGTGTCGGCGCTGGAGAGTGCGGCGGCGCGGAGACGGCGGGCGAGGATGTGCTCGACGGCGTGCTGCGTTTCTTGTGAACGCAACAATGTTTGCAGCGCGATTTGTCTTGAATGGCGACCCGTCACCCCGGTACGATGCCGGCTTTGGCGGCGCAGGCCGAGCGCCTTTTACCTGATGAGCGACACAATGACCGAGGAAGCAAGCACCACTGTAGGGCAATCCGATCAGTTGGAGAGCGAGTTCAAGCGACTTGTTCTGGACGGAAAACTGGATCCCAAGCTGACGGACTCGCTGACAGAGCTGGTGACGGCGGGGTTCTGCACGCACCGTTCGTGGGGGTTTGGGAAGATCACAACCGTGGACACGCTGATGGCCAAGATCACCATCGACTTCCAGTCCAAGCCGGGGCACTCGATGGACCTCGGCTTTGCCGCGAAAGTGCTCAGCCCGCTCAGCTCAAGCCACATCCTTGCGCGCAAGGCAACCGATCTGGCCGGGCTGAAACGCATGGGCGCCCTGCGCCACCTGGAGCTGATCAAGCTGGTGCTCGAGAGTTACGGCGGGGAGGCGACGGTCGCGCTGATCCAAGAGTCGCTGGTGCCGGATGTCATCGAGGAGGACTGGAAAAAATGGTGGGCCGACGCCAAGAAGGAAATGAAGGGCGACGGGCATTTCCAGTTGCCGGTCAAGAAAACCGAGCCGATCGTCTACCACGCCGAGGAGTTGTCCCCAGTGGACAAGCTGATGAGCAACATCCGCGACGCCAAGGGCCTGAAGGCGCAATTGGCCGCGGCGACAGAGCTTTGCAAAGGCATTGAAGGTGTCGAAAACAAGGAGGCGGTGCTGGACGAGGTGGTGACCATCCTGAACGACGCCATCAAGAACCACCTGACGCTCAAGCCTTCGCTCGCGCTCGAGGCGATCCTTTTGCGCGATGCCATCCGCACACAATCCGGCGTCCAGCCGCAGGAAGAGGAACTGGCCGCGAACGACATTTTTGAGAAAGCGGACAACCTGGCCGAGGTGATCGAGGGCCTTTCCGCCGCCAAGCAGAAGCTCGCGCTCGAGGCGTTTCGACAGGCTCATCCGGATATCTGGGTCGAGACTTACCTGAAATTGATCAACGAAACCGGCCTGCGGCTGGTGGGCGAACTGATCCAGATGCTCATCGACACCGGTCATTTCGAAAAATTCAAGGCCACCTTGGCGAAACTCATCAGCAAGAGGGAGGCCAGTACCGACCTGATGCTGTGGATGGGCAAGAACCGTTCCGACAGTTTTGCCGACATCCTCGGCCCGGAAGTGTTCCGCGCGATGATGGCCGCCATCGAGAATGACCGTTTTGAGGATCGCAAAACCAGCAAGCTGGGGGACCTGATTCTCAGCGACCAGGAACTGATCACCGACCTGATCGGCTCCGCTGACATCGAGTTGGTCGAGGATTTGGTGCGGGCGCTGCAGGCGACCAACTGCTTCGACGACATGGACAAGCGCTCGTTGCTGGGCCGAATCGTCAAGGAGTTCCCTTCGATTCAGGCCATGATTTCCGGCGACACAGCGAAGGAGGACAACGCCCTGGTCGTCTCCTGGAAAAGCCTCGAGCGGCGCAAACTTGAATACGAGGAATTGGTCAAGGAGAAGATTCCCGCAAACTCGCGGGAAATCGCCATCGCCCGCAGCTATGGTGACCTGCGCGAGAATCACGAGTTTAAGGCAGCCAAGGAGGCGCAGAAGCTGCTCCTTTCCCGCAAGGGTGAACTGGAAATCGACCTGACCCGCGCCCGGGCGACCAACTTTTCCGATGCGACGATCGACGCGGTCACGGTTGGCAACAAGGTGGGCGTGACCAACCTCGAGACCAACAAGCCGGAGACGTTCATCGTCCTCGGCGCGTGGGATGGCGATCCCGACAACCAAATCCTCAGTTATCTCACGCCGCTTGGCCAAGCGTTTCTCGGCAAAAAACCGGGCGAGGAAGCTGAGTTTGAAGTCGATCATGTAGCCAAGCGGTACAGGATCGAATCCATCGAACGGTACACCGTCGCCGGCCCAAGCGCGGTCGCCGATGAGGAAGAGGAAGCCGAGGCGCAACCCGCCGAGGCCACCGAGTAGGGAACCCGGTTTTCACCAAGCCCCGGTCGTCATGGCCGGGGCTTTTTTCGTTTACAGCGCCCGCAGCAAACGGCTGACGATGCCTTCCGCCGCCGAGCCGTAGCTCCCGCCGAAAATGTTGAAATGATTCAGCGTGTGGTAAAGCCGATACAGCCACTTGCGCGTCGGGTAGCCGGCATCGAGCGGCCACTGCGCCTCGTACGCCGACCAAAAGTCATTCCCAAAACCGCCGAACATTTCCGCCAGCCCGAACTCCGCCTCGCGGTCGCCGCAGTACGTCGCCGGGTCAAAAACCACCGGCTCGCCGCTGGGCCCGTACGCGACGTTGCCGCTCCACAAATCACCGTGCAGCAGCGACGGCCTTGGCTTGTAGCCGGTGAAAAAACCGTCGAGCTGGCCGAGCAACTCATCCGCGCCGTCGAGCCGCAGGCCGTTGCGCTTGGCCAGACGGCATTGTAAGCCAAGCCGGTGTTCGCGCAGAAACGCCACCCAGTCGTCGCCCTCCGGATTTGGCTGCGGCGTATCGCCGATCGTGTTGTCGCGCCGCCAGCCAAAACGGGCCTGCGGCATCGCGTGCAGCTTGGCCAAGCGCCGGCCAAGCTCTGCCCCCGATCCACTGCCGCCCAAGTCGATGTGCTCGAGCACGAGGTACGCTTGGCCGCCGCTGATGCCGTGGCAGACCGGGTGGGGGACGCGGATGGTATCGGTGGCGGCGATGTCGCGCAGGCCGTCGGCCTCGGCCTCGAACATCTCCCGCTTGTCGGCGCGATTGAGCTTGGCAAAAAACGGGCCGCCGTCGCCGTCGAGCCGGTATGCCTCGTTGATGCACCCGCCGCCGACTGGCCGCGCGTTGGCCAAGCGGAACGTCTCGCCGGTGGCTGCGGAGATTTGCTCGGCAATCGCGTCCCACATCGGCGGTTAATCGGCGACTTGGCTGCGGACGTGCTCGAGCAGAGTGGCGCAGCCGTCCTCGAGCAGGTCGAGCACGGTCTCGAATCCCTGCGGCCCGCCGTAGTACGGGTCGGGCACCTCGGTCGCGGTGGCCCCGGTGACGAAGTCGCAAAACGGCCGCACCTCCGCCGGGTACTCTCCCGCCGGTGCCATGTTGCGGACGTTCACCAGATTCTCGTCGTCCATCGTCAAAATCATGTCAAACGAGCGGTAGTCGTCATCGCAGATCTGCCGCGCTTGGCCGCCGGTGTTGATGCCGCGCCTGGTCGCCGCCGCGTGCATGCGGTGGTCCGGCGGGTTGCCGGTGTGAAACGCGATCGTGCCAGCAGAGTCGCACTCGATCCGCTTGGCCAAGCCGTCGACCTCGACCAAGTGGCGCATCACTGCTTCACCAGCGGGTGAGCGGCAGATGTTTCCCATGCAAACAAACAACAACCGGAACGGACGCATGGACGAAAATCTATCCGCCCGGCTGGCCAAGGGCAATCCGGCGCTTGGCCAAGCTTGAGTTCGGGCGGCCGGGCGGCTAAACAAAGCGCGTGAACCGTCGAACTTTTTTGGGAACCAGCGCGGCTGGTTTGGCTTACTCCTCCATCGCCGCAACGGCGGCCGACATCGCCAACGGCCCGACCAAGCGCGTGGCACTGATCGGCTCCGGTTGGTACGGCAAAGTGGATTTGCTCCGGTTGATCCAAGTCGCACCCGTCGAGGTGGTGGCGTTGTGCGACGTCGACAGCGCAATGCTCTCCGGGGCGGCCGACATCGTGGCCAAGCGGCAGAAGTCCGGCAACCGCCCCAAGACCTACGGCGATTACCGAACGTTGTTGAAGGAAAACAAACTCGACCTCGTGCTCATCGCCACGCCGGATCATTGGCATGCGTTGCCGATGATCGCCGCCGTCAAGGCCGGTTGCGATGTGTACGTGCAAAAGCCGACCAGCATCGACGTGGTCGAAAGCCAGGCAATGCTCGCCGCGGCCCGCAAGTACGACCGCGTCGTGCAGGTCGGGACGCAGCGCCGCAGCACGCCTCACCTCATGGAGGCCCGCGAGCAGATCGTTGCCAAGGGACTGCTCGGCAACGTCGCCCACGCGGAAGTTTGCTGCTACTACCACATGCGCAACCGCAGCCACCCGGCCGACACCACGCCGCCGGCGAATCTCGATTACGACATGTGGAGCGGTCCCGCACCGAGCCGCCCGTACAACGAGCTTTGCCATCCGCGCACATGGCGGGCGTTCACCGAGTACAGCAACGGCATCGTCGGCGACATGTGCGTGCACATGCTCGACACGGTCCGCTGGATGCTCGACCTCGGCTGGCCCAGCAGCATCGTGTCGCAGGGCGGCATTCTCGTCGATAAAGAGGCCAAGGCCAACACCACCGACACGCAGACCGCCTGCTTCGACTTCGATGATTTGCAGGTCGTCTGGCAGCATCGCGCCTGGGGTCACGCGCCCGATCCCGACTACCCGTGGGCGGCGTTTCTTTACGGCGACAAAGGCACGCTGAAATTGAGCGTCAACCGCTACGACTTCATCCCGCGCGGCGGCGGAGCCAAGCCGGTCCATCGCGACGTCAAAATGGAACTCGACGAATACCCCGAAGACAAGACCGAGAAAGACCTCGAGCGGCACGTCGCCCCGGCCGTGCGGGTACACATGATCGATTTCCTCAACGCCGTGGCCAAGCGCAGCCGTCCCGTGGCCGATATCGAGCAAGGCCACATTTCCAGCGTGAGCTGCATTTTGGCCAACCTCTCACAACAACTCGGCGGCCGCGCCCTGCGGTGGGATGCGGAAACACACACCGTCATCGACGACCCCGAGGCCAACCGGCTGCTCAGCCGCCCCTACCGCGCCCCGTGGATCCACCCCACGCCAGACACGGTCTGATGCCGGCCAACTGCTTGGCCAAGCGGGTTATTTACCGGTGAGTTGGATGCACTGCAGGCTGTTCTGGTCGCGGACGAACAGTTGTCCCCCGGCGAAGGCTGGGAAGCTCCAGGTTTTGCCGCAAACCTGCATTCGATCCAGTTCCTCGTATGCCGCTGGGTTGATTTTGAGCAGGAGCAGTTCGCCCAGCTGGCCGAGTACGATCATGCGTTCGCCGTCGGTCAGCGTCGAGGCGTAAAATTTGCCAAAGCCGCGTTCCTCCCAGTTTACTTTTCCCGTGGCGGTGTCTACGCAGATGAACCGATCCTTCTCGGCGAAGCTGTACAGGCTGTCGCCCACGACGACCGGTGTCGCGAGGTTGATCTTGAGCTTGGCGTCCTTCCATTTGCGGTTGGCCTTGCCGTTGCTGCCGCTGCCGCCCATGCAGAGCATGCCCTCGGAGTGGGAGGCGGTGATCACGCTGTTGCCGGCGGCGATGGGCGTGACGACGTTGCGAAAGTAGAGTGTGGGAACGGGTTGGCTCCAGAGCAGTTTGCCGTTCTCGATGTCGACGCTGAGGATCTTCTCGGTGGCCAGCGTGACGAACTGCCGTTTGCCGGCAAGCGTCGTGATTAACGGACTGGCAAAGCTGGCCAGGTCATCCTGCGATTTCCATATGACGTTGCCGGTTAATTTGTCGAAGCAAACCACACCTGTTCCGGGTTCGCCGCCGACTTGGCAGATGAGATGGTCGCCATCGACCAGCGGCGTGCCGCTGTAGCCACGACGTGATGCAGCGCCTTCGTTCTGACTTTTGTTCTTGATCCACTTGACCTTGAATTTTTTTTGGTAATCGACGCTCCAAAGGATGGAGCCGTCCTTGACGCTCAGGCAACTCAGTTTGCCCCGGCAGGTTTGCACGTATATCCGGTCGCCATCGAACAGCGGTGCGCAGCGTGGGCCGGCGCCGAAGCCGTCGTCCGCGTAGGTTTGTCCGTACGGTTTTTTCCACAGTTCCCGGCCGGTGCGCTTGTCGAGGAGGCGCAGCACCTCGGCGTCGCCCTGTTCCTCGGAGATGGCCAGCAGGTTGCCCTGCGTGACCGGCGCCGAATGGCCGAGACCGGTTTCGATGCGCCAGAGGATCCTGGGTGAATCGCCCAATTTACCGGGGAGCAACTCGCCCTTGGCCACATGGCCGTTTGAGGTGGGGCCGCGCCATTGGGGCCAGTCTCCGGCCGGGGCGTTCAACGCCCCGAATAACGTGGCGAGAGGGGCCGTCCATGCGATGATGTTTTTTGGGAATAAACCGATTTTCATGGTGGTCAGGCCGACAAAAACTAGGCGGGGCGGCGGGTTGGCGCAATGCTTTCCTTTTAGCTTGTCTGGGCGATTCGCCGGGCGCACTCTTCTTGAGACCGGCTGGAAGATGCGACCAAGGAGAAGCCACCCCCGGAAAAAGATTGCTCAACTGCTGTTGTTGCTGGCGCTTGGCCTGCCACAAAACGCCGCGGCGGAGGGGAAGGCCTATCAGTCGGCCACGTATCCCGGGTTTGCCCAATGGCGGGCCGCCTGTGCCAAACTGCCCGGCAACCGCCTGCTGCTTGGCCAAGCGGCGGTGACCCGGCTTGAGACGGCGCTGCCTTCGTTCGCGGAGGTGGACAGCGCGTTGAGGGCGGCGTTCGAGTTGTTTCGGAACGGCTCGATGAGTCCCGCCGGAAACTGGGTTGGCGCCAAGCCAAAGGCGGACGAGTTTTTCAACACCCACCGCGCCTATTTCCTGAAGCCGCCGATTCCGTTTCAGCCGTTCGCACAAAAGCTGCAGGTGCCGCCCGGCAGCGAGGTGACCTTTCACGGCGATTTCCATGGCGACATTCACTCGTTCATCGCCATGCTCGACTCGCTCAACCAGGCCGGCACGCTCGACGGCTTCCGCTTGGCCAAGCCGAACAGCTACATGGTGTTCCTCGGCGACTACACGGATCGCGGCTTCTACGGCGTCGAGGTACTTTACACGCTGTTGCGGCTCAAGCTGGCCAACCCGGAGCGGGTGTTCATGGCGCGCGGCAATCACGAGGACGTGCAGATGATTCCCCGGTACGGCTTCATCGCCGAGTGCCAGAAGAAATACGCGAACCAGTTCAACCCGGCGCTGATCGGCCGGCTGTACGATTTTTTTCCGGTGGTGATTTACATCGGCAGTGGGGCGGATTATCTCCAGTGCAACCACGGCGGCATGGAGCCGGGGTTTCTGCCGGGCGCGTTGCTTGATGCCAAGCCGGGGGTCGCGTACCAGTTGCTCGGCCAAGTGACCGGGGGCACTTTTTTGACGCGGCACCCGGGTCTGCTGGCCACCGCCGACGTCGCGCGCCGGGATTTCCTGAAAGCCAACATTCGCGACTACACGCCGCTTGCGCCGATGTCGCCGATGATTAACGGCTTCATGTGGAACGACTTCACTGTGTTTGCGAAGGAGCCGGGCCTAGGCTACATGGAGGGGCGCGGATTCGTTTACGGCAAGACCGGCACGCGAATCGTCCTCGACGCCTCCGCCGGAACGACGGCTAAGGTGCGCGGCGTCTTTCGCGCGCACCAGCACTCCTCTGCGGTCAATCCGATGATGCGCCGCCTCGTCGCCGGCAACGGCCTGTTTCGGCATTGGCACGAGCATGACAGCTTGGCCCGCGCCAACGCCTCGGCGGCCGTACTTCGCGCCGAGTGCAGACTGGAGCATGGCACCCAGCGGCCGCTGAGGGACGGCTCGGTGTGGACTTTCAACGTCTCCCCGGACAGCTACTACGGCCGTGGCAACAGCTACAAGTTCGACACGTACGGCGTGCTGACCACCGGCGACGCGTTCGCAGACTGGAAATTGCGGGTCGTCAACCAGGCGGTTCCCATCCTCAAAACCCTCCCGGCAGGCCAATGAGCGAGTTGCGATACCAGTTTGAGGTGTTCGAGGGGCCGTTGGATCTGCTGCTGCACTTGGTCCGAAAGGAGGAGGTCGATATCTACGAGGTGGACATGGTCCGGTTGGCGGACCAATTCTGCGGATACGTCGAGTTGATGAAACAGCTCGACCTCAATCTCGCCGGGGAGTTCATCGTCATGGCCTCCACGCTGATGTACATCAAGAGCAAGGAACTGCTCCCGGTCGATCAGCAGGTGATCTCCGAGGAGGACGAGGAGGAGGATCCACGCTGGGACCTGATCCGCCAGCTTGTCGAGTTCCGCAAATTCAAGGACGCCGCCGCCGACTTCCAGCGGATGGCTTGGGAACGGGAACAGAGCTTTGACCGGCAGGGGGCCAAGCCCAAGGTGCCGCCGCTGCCGCCACAAGCGCCGGAAGCCGCCTCGATATTTGACCTAGTCGACGCCGTCAACAATCTACTCAAGCGCTTCGACGAGACGGAAAAACAACGCGCCAACAAGGCAGGCGGGATCGTTGCCGATCAGTGGAGTGTCACTGAAAAGATCGTGCTCATCCGGGAACTCCTGTCGAGACGTGGGACCGTGCGTTTTGCCGAGCTATTCGAGTCGGCCCGGAGCCGGCTTGAGGTTATCACGACCTTTCTTGCCGTGCTTGAACTGGCCAAGCTCAAGCAGTTGATCGCCAAACAGGGGGAACGGTTCGGGGAGATTGAGCTGTTACAACCGCCCCCGGCGGAGCGGCGTGACGGTGCTGCACCCGCGGAGCCGGGCGAGGCCGAGTCGGTTGCCTTCTCCGCCGCCCACCCGGACACCGCCGAAGCCGACACGCCGAGCAGGGGCTCAACGGTCGTGGCCAAAGCCGCCAGCTTGGGTGCCGGCGTGGCTGGCCCGGCCGAGACGTTGACGATGGGCGTCGGCGAACTGGCGTACAAGGCGGAGGAGCCGTTGACCTTCGCGCCGCCGGACGAGCCGGAGGGGGAACCGTACGACGATCCCAACCTCCGCGAACTGCCGCTGGCCACCGATGTTGGGCTGGGGGACGCCAAGCGCTTGGCCAAGCGCGACCGGCCCCAGCCGTGGACGGCCGAGTTGAATCTCGACTTCCCCACGAGGGACCGCGTCATCGCCTCGGCGATCCTGCTGGGGGTGACGGTGCTCCTCTGCTGGGTGGTGTTTTAGCGGCACGGCATCGGCGCGCTTGGCCTTGCCGTATGCCGACAGGGCCACTAGCTTCCCCGGCCATGTTCCGGTTGAACTCTCCCGCAACTTCGGTGGCCTGCGGCGTTTGGTTGTGGGCCGTCTGGCTGTGGCTTGGCCAAGCGATCGTGGCGCAGGAGGATGAACCGTTCGGCCTGGCCAAGCGCGAGCGGTGGGTGAACACCCGCCTTGTTGGCACCCCGGAGCCGCCCCCGCCGTACACGGTCGAGCCGGTCTACACGAACCTCGCCTGGCACGCGCCGATGTTCATCGCCCCCGAGCCGGGGAGCAACCGGCTGTTTGCGATGTTGAACGGGGCGGACGGCCAGCCGGCCGAGCTGGTCGTGTTCCGGGATGAGCCGCGCGTCAAAGAGAGCCGGCGGCTGCTGGAGCTGGGCGGCCGCATCGCCTACTCGTTTTGTTTCGATCCCGGCTACGCCCGCAACCGGCAACTTTACCTGTTCACCAACCTGCGCTCGGCCAAGTTCGGCGGCGGCAAGGCGAACCGGATTTCACGGGTCGTCGTTCGGGACGGAGCGGAGGGGGGGATCGAGCCGCAGAGCGAGCACATCATCCTCGAGTGGGCGTCCCGCGGGCATGATGGCGGCGGCATTGCGTTCGGGCTCGACGGCCTGCTTTACATTTCCACCGGCGACGGCACGAGCGACTCCGACAACTGGCTGTCCGGCCAGACCCTCGACGACCTCCTCGGCGGCGTGCTGCGTATCGACGTCCGCGACAGCACGCCGGACAAGCCGTACGCCATCCCGCCGGACAACCCGTTCGTCGATCTGCCCGGTGCGCGCCCCGAGTTGTTCGCCTACGGTCTGCGGAACCCGTGGCGGCTCGCTGTCGATGCGCGAACCGGGCAGGTGTGGGTCGGTAACAACGGGCAGGATTTGTGGGAAAGCGTGCACTTGGTTCGGCCCGGCGAAAACTACGGCTGGAGCGTCTACGAGGGGAGCCACCCGTTTTACCTCAATCGCAAACTGGGGCCGCATCCGCTCACACTGCCGACGGCCGAGCACCCGCATTCCGAGGCACGCTCGATCACCGGCGGCGTGGTGTACCACGGGGCCAAGTGGCCGGATTTGCGGGGGCATTATATTTACGGCGACTACGAGACCGGCAAAATCTGGGGCCTCCGGCACGACGGCGAACGGGTTGTGTCGCAACGGGAACTGGCTGACACGGTGCTGGGCATCGCCGGGTTTGCAGAGACGAACAGCGGCGAGTTGCTGGTCGTCGATCATGCCGGCGGTTTTTACCGGCTGGTGCCGCGGCCGGGAACACGCCAGCCGGCGCCGTTCCCGGCAAGGTTGAGCGACACCGGCCTGTTCGCCGACACCGCAGCGCATGAGATGAAGCCGGGCGTGATCGGCTACTCGGTGACCGCCCCCGGCTGGCACGACGGCGCCTCGGCCCGGCGGTGGATGGCGGTGCCCGGCGACGGACGGGTGGGTTACCGGCGGGACGCCGCGTGGCAGTTCCCGAATGGCTCGGCGCTACTTCAGACGCTCTCCGTCGAGCGCGAGGATCCTCGCGGCTTGGCCAAGCCGTTCCGGGTGGAGACCCGGATCCTGCTTCGGCAGCAGAACGAGTGGGTCGGTTATTCGTACCGGTGGAACGAGGCACAGACCGACGCCGCGCTGGTCGCCCCCGCCGGGGCCAAGGCGACCTTTCGCATGGCCGATCCCGGGGCACTGGGGCAATTCCGGCGCCACGACTGGGCGTTCCCCAGCCGGGCGGACTGCATGGCCTGCCACAGCCGGGCGGGCGGGTACATCCTCGGCATCACCGGCGCGAACATGAACCGCGACCACGACCACGACTACGGCGCGATCGCGGCCGATCAACTCCGGACGCTGTCGCACGTGGGGCTGTTGCGCGACGCCCCGCGAAGCGGGAGCCGCCGGGGTGGCGCACTGGTCGATCCGTACGACACGGGCGAGGACCTGGACCGCCGGGTGCGCTCCTATCTGCACATCAATTGCGCGGCCTGTCACACCCGGTCCGGCGGCGGCAACTCGACAATGGAACTGAAACTGGACACCGCCCACGACGCGATGAACCTGATCGAGGCGCGGCCGCAGCACGACACGTTTGGCATCGCCAACGCCATGCTCGTGTCGCCGGGCGCACCGGGCCAGTCGGTGCTGCTGCAGCGGTTGAGCCGAAGGGGCAGGGGACAGATGCCGCCGTTGGTCTCGGGCGCGGTCGATCACGCGGCGGTCGGTCTGTTTCGCGACTGGATCAGCGGCCTGAAACCAAGCGCTGTTTTTGTAAAGAACTGGAGGATGGCCGACCTTGAGCCGGCGTTGGACGGGCTGGCAGAAGGCCGGTCGCTGGCCGAGGGGGAAAGGGCGTTTGAGCAAACCGGCTGCGCCCAGTGCCACCGGCTCAAGGGGCGCGGCGGCAGCGTTGGCCCGGACTTGACCGGCTTGGCCAAGCGGCTGACGCCGCGCGCCGTGCTCGAGTCGATCCTCGAGCCGTCGAGAACGATCACCGAGACTTACGCCATGGAGCAGTTCACCATGAGCGACGGCACTGTGCACCTTGGCCAAGTGCAGGAGGAGACCGACGCCGTGGTGCGGTTGCGAAGTTTGTCAGCGACGTCGGCACCGTTCACTCTGGCCAAGGCGTTGATCGAAAGCCGCAAAAAACTGAACATCTCCAACATGCCCCCCGGCACGGTGAACACGCTGACCGGGCAACAAATCCTCAATCTCGTGGCCTACCTGCTGGAGTGAGCGTAACGTGGCGGATTCAACGGTTTAGTCACGAGAGCCAGACGCAATCCATGTTGCCCTTCCAGTTTGAAACTCCGGAAGGCGCGGCAACATTTTTTGCATCAGCGGGATTAAATCCTTCCGGGCGTTGCTTTGCGCCCTCAAGACGACGATGGCGAGGTCGTATTGGGACAGTTGTTGCTCGTTGGGCAGATGATGATCCACGGTGACGAACAGATCAAACTGCTCCTGGGCCAACTCGAGCAACCGGCCATTTTGGGCACCGAGCCATCCCATGTCGCGGACCGTGCTGACATCGTGCCCGGGCAGTTGGTGGGCGAGTCGCCAATCCAAGCATTCATCGAGCAATATTTTCACGAAGCGGGCTCAAGCAGTTCGGCCTTGGCGGTCTCGATAAACTGAATCACCTGCTCACGTGTCACGGACGGGAAACCCTCCAGGAAATCATCGATTGTCTCGCCAGCCTCGAGATAGTCCAGCAGTGTTTTCACCGGAACGCGGGTACCCGCGAACACCGATTCACCTCCGAGGATTTCCCGATCCGAATGATACCCATTGGTTGCCTCATTACTGTCCATACATTCAAAATGCCACGTCCAATCAAAAAGACAACCCCCAACGCGCTGGCATACTGCTGACGCCATTGATGCTGGAGTGAGCCACTTGAGCGCTGTGTCGTCCAAGCGCGTTGTTACGACTTGATATTCGGATCGGCGAGCTGGGGAAATTTCTCGAGGATGGGGCGGGGGATGGTGTTGGGCCAGCCTTCGTTCTTCTGTTGCGGACCGGGGGTGGTGCGGCCGTCTCGAAACGCCTTGGCCAAGTCGCTCGCCAATTCCGCCACTTTGCCGGGCAGCTTGGCTTGCAGGTTCTCCGTTTCCCTTGGGTCGCTGGCCAAGTCGTACAGCTGCAGCATCGGCAGCTGTTTCTTCGCAGCCTCAGCCTCGCGCGGGGGACTCCAGCCGCCGGAACCTCTGCACAGCAGGAGTTTCCACTGAGCTTTACGGATGGCGAAATGACCGCTGCCAGAATGATGGATCACAATGTCATGCAGCGGCTTCCCCCGTTTTTCTCCGCGCAACTCGGGGAGCAGGCTGACGCTGTCCTCGGCGGCGTTGGCGGGCAACTCGGTGCCGAGGATGCCGGCGCAGGTGGCCATGATGTCGGTGAGCGCGATGGTCTCGTCGCTGCGCGAGCCGGGTCGAATGTGGCCGGGCCAGCGCACGGTGAACGGTACGCGATGACCGCCCTCGTAGGCGTCGGCCTTCCAGCCGCGCCAGTTAACGTTCAGGTGCACTCCGGCATCATCGAGCCGCGCAAAGTCCGCCTTGGGAGAGGTGCCGTTGTCGCAGGTGAAGATGACAACGGTGTCGTTCGCTTGGCCGGTGTCGTCCAGTGCCTTCAAAATCTCTCCGACGGCCCAGTCGGTTTCCACCAGAAAATCGGCGTAGCCGCTGATGCCGCTGATGCCGTTGAACTTGCCGCCCGGTGCGATCGGCGTGTGGGGTGAGGGCATGGGGAAATACAGGAAGAACGGCTGCTCTTTGTCCTTGCGGCCGCGAACATAATCGGCGCAGCGCTTTCCGTACTCGAGCAGCACAGCTGAGAAATCCCACTCCGCCACTGCCGGCCCGGCGGAAACGCCGATCATCGCGCCCTGTTTCATCTGTGCGGTGAGGTTGCCGAGGAGACGCTCATTCTCGCGCCACGCGTAAGGCGGCCAGTTCGGCACGTCATCCCCAAAAAAGTAATCGAAACCGTGGCTGTTCGGCCCGCCCTTGATCGGCTGGCTGAAATCAATCTCGCCCATTTTTTCGGTCGTGCCGCCGCCTTTTTTCGGCCAGTGCCAGCCAAGGTGCCACTTGCCGATCATGCACGTGGCGTAGCCGTGTGCGCCAAACATCTCCGGCAGCGTGAGGCGCGCGTCGGCGATCAACGGGCGCTCCCATTTGCCCACGATGCCGCGCTTGAGCCGGCTGCGCCAATTGTAACGCCCGGTCAGCAGACCGTACCGAGTGGGCGAACAAACGCCGGACGTCGAGTGGGCGTCCATAAAACTCATCCCCTCGTTCGCCAGCCGGTCGATGGCCGGTGTCTTGAGCCCCATCTTCGGGTTGAATGCCGAGACGGAATCAACCCCCATGTCGTCGCCGAGGATCACGATGACATTGGGTTGAGGGGCGGCGGTGGCTCGGAGAGCCCCGATCAATACAGCCGCCGTGATGGTTAGTGTGGTGATATGTTTCATGTCGTGTGAAGTTGATAATCTATTAGGGCAACCAGGGTGAGAGAGTTCGTGGTTCGTGCAATCAACTCAGCACGTCATTTACAACCTTGCCGTGAACGTCGGTGAGGCGGAAATAGCGGCCTTGATGGCGGAAGGTGAGTCGCTCGTGGTCGATGCCGAGCTGGTGCAGGATGGTGGCCTGCAGGTCGTGCACGTGCACCGGGTTCTCGGTGACGTTCACGCTGTAGTCGTCCGTTTCGCCGTGGGTGACGCCGCCGCGCACGCCGCCGCCGGCCATCCAGTAGGTGAAGCAGTTTGGATGATGGTCACGTCCGTAAACCTCACGAGTCAGTTTGCCTTGGCAGTAAATGGTGCGGCCGAATTCGCCGCCCCACACGACGAGTGTGTCATCGAGCATGCCGCGCTGCTTGAGGTCGAGCAGCAGCGCGGCGGTGGGGCGGTCGGTGTCGCGGCACTGGGCCGGCACCTGTTTGGGGGCATTGTTGTGGGCATCCCAGCCACGGTGGTAAAGCTGGATGAAGCGCACGCCACGCTCGGCGAGACGCCGCGCCAACAGGCAGTTGTACGCGTACTTGCCAACCTTCGTCGCGTCGGGGCCGTACTGGTCGAGAATGTGCCGTGGTTCACTCCGGACGTTGATCAGTTCCGGCACGCTCATCTGCATTCGGAACGCCAGTTCGTACTGCGCGATACGGGTGGCGATGACGGGATCATTGAAGCGGCTGGCCTGCCTTTGATTGAGATTGTTCAGCGAATCAAGCATCCGACGACGCTGGATGCGCGTGACACCGGCCGGGTTGTACAGGTCGAGAATCGGGTCGCCTTGGCCGCGAAATTTCACGCCCTGAAACCGCCCCGGCAAAAAGCCCGCACCCCACAGCCGGTCGTAAAGCGGTTGGCCGGCCTTGGCTCGCCCGTTGGAGGTCAGCGCCACGAACGATGGCAGGTTGGCGTTGCCGTTGCCAAGGCCGTAGCTCACCCAGGCTCCCATGCTCGGTCGACCGGGAATGACCGAGCCGGTCTGGAACAGCATCGCGGCGGGATCGTGGTTGATCGCCTCGGTGTGCATACTCTTGATGACGCACACGTCGTCGGTGCACTTGGCCAAGTGCGGCAACGCATCGCTCAGCCACGTTCCCGCTTGGCCATGCTGGGCAAACTTCAGCGTACTGGGCGCGCAGGGAAATGATTTTTGGCCGGAGGTCATCGTCGTTTTGCGCTCGGCCGGATAGATCGACTCGGGCACCTCCTCGCCGAAGCGCTTGGCCAAGTGCGGCTTGTGGTCGAAGAGGTCGAGCTGTGATGGCCCGCCGGACTGAAACAAATAAATCACCCGCTTGGCCTTTGGAGCGAAATGGGGCAGGCCGGCCAGGCCGTCGATGGCATTGCGGCTGGCCGCTTGGCCATTGAGCATCGAACCCAGCGCCATGGTGCCCAAGCCAAGCGTGCTGCGTTCAAGAAACGCCCGCCGCGTTTGTTGCATGTGGAGTTCGGTCAGCGGATTCATGTCAGTTTTGCATGATGGCTTCGTCGAGGTTTAGGATGGTGTTCGCCACCAGCGAGTAGGCGGCCAGTTCGGCGGCGGGGAGGTTGGGGTCGCGCGGCCTTTCGCCCACGGATAAAAGCTGGCTGGCCGCCTTCTCGTTTGCACGGAAATCCGTTTGGTAAACCCGGAAATCGTTCATCAACAGATCAAGTTCCGCCTTGCGCGGCTCGCGGCTGGTCACGCGCCGGAACGCTTCCGTTATGCGTTGGCGCGGCGGCTGGCCCTCCGGCTGCATCATCCGCTCGGCGAGGAAGCGCGCCGCCTCCACGAAGGTTTTGTTGTTCATCATCGTCAGCGCCTGCAGCGGCGTGGTGGTGAGGTTGTTGCGGACGGTACAGAACTCACGGGCAGCGGCATTGAAGGTCATCATCGTCGGTGGAGGCACTGTCCGACGCCAGTAGGTGTACATGCCGCGCCGGTAAAGTTTGCCACCCTTGTCCTGTTCGTAGCTTGCGTTGGAGATACTGCGCCAAATACCCGGCGGCATGTACGGCTTCACCGATGGCCCGCCGATTTTTCCATTCAGCAAATCACTGGTGAACAGCGCTGCGTCGCGAATGGCATATGGCGTGAGGCGCTTGCGCGGGCCACGGGCAAGCAGTCGGTTTTCGGGATCCCGTTTCAGCAATGTGGACGATGCTGATGAACTTTGCCGATAGGTGGCGCTCGTGACGATAAGCCTGTGCATCGCCTTCATGTCCCACCTGTGCCGGATGAATTCCGTGGCCAGCCAATCGAGTAGTGCCGGGTGACTTGGGAACTCTCCCTGGACGCCGAAATTTTCGCTCGTTTTCACGAGTCCCACCCCGAAGTAACGCTGCCACAGGCGGTTAAGCGTGACGCGCGCGGTGAGCGGATGCGCGGGATCGACCAGCCACCGTGCGAGGCCAAGTCGGTTTCTCGGCCATCGATCTTTCCACGGCCGGAGCACGGGTGGTGTGGCCGCATGCAGGCGCTTTGACTTGTCCGGTTGGTCATACAGGCCGCGCTCGAGTCGATAGGTGGCGCGCGGCTTGGCCAACTCGTGCAGTACCATCACTGTGTTGGTTGCGCCCGGCTGTGGTCGAGGCACAGAGGTTTGTACGACTTTGATTTTCATCGGTTCCGGTTCGACGTACTTGGCCTCGTCCGCGGACAGGTTCGGCCAGCTTTTTGGTACTGGGATGAACGGTGGGCTGTTGCCGTTGTTTGGTCCGAGGCCGGCTTCGTCAATGCCGTTGAAGAAGGCGAACAAGCGATAAAAATCGTTCTGCGCGATCGGGTCGTATTTGTGGTCATGACAGCGCGCGCAGTTCAGCGTGAGGCCGAGGAACATCGTGCCCATTGTCTCCACGCGATCGGCAACGTACTCGACGATCCACTCGTCCGGAATCGAGCCGCCCTCGGAGTTGATGCGATGGTTGCGATTGAAGCCGGTGGCCACTTGCGTGAAAAAATTGCGGTCCGGCAACAGGTCGCCCGCCAGTTGCTCGGTGACAAACCGGTCGAACGGCATGTTGTCGTTGAGTGTTTTGATCAGCCAATCGCGCCACACCCACATGTAGCGGAGCCGGTCGTTTTGGTAGCCGTCGGTGTCAGCGTAGCGGGAGGCCTCCATCCAGCCCAGCGCCATGTGCTCGCCGTAACGCGGCGAGTCGAGCAGGCGATCGACTGCTTTTTCGTACGCGTCCGGAGAGAGGTCGGAGAGAAAGGCGTCGAGCTCGCCGGTGGTCGGCGGCAGGCCGGTGAGGTCGAACGAAACACGGCGCAGCAGTGTGGCCTTGTCAGCTTCCGGGGAGGGCGCGAGCTGCTCGCTTTCCAGCTTGGCCAGGACGAAGTGGTCGATGCCGTTCCTTGGCCAAGCGGCGTCGTTCACCTTGGCCAAGCGCGGCCGCTTGGGAGGCACGAAAGCCCAGTGCTGGTCGTCGCTTGGCCAAGCGGCGTCGGCCCGGAGCCACTGCACCAGCTTGGCGCGATCTTTGTCGTGCAGCGGACGGTTCGAATCCGCCGGCGGCATGCGTTCCTCCGGATCGTTGCTCGTGAGCCGGCGCAGCATCTCGCCGTCGGCTATCACAGCGGCCTCCAGTGCTGCCGCGCGGTCGTCGAGCCGCAGCTTGGCCTTGCGAACCTTGGCGTCGGGGCCGTGGCAATGGTAGCAGGCGTCCGACAATACCGGCCGGATGTCACGGGCGAAGTCCAACTCTGCCGCGTTTGCCCATCCACACAGGAATACCAATGCCAGATTGGAGATTTTGCGTGCCAATTTCAGTCTGCCGGTTTGTAACAGGATGCCCATCGTTTGTCATGCATCTGTTGCCTTAAAGCAGGGGGACACCGAATTGCCGCCAACAAGCGAAGCCCGTTGGCAGCCGGGGAACCAGAACCCGGAGTGTTGCACCCTTCGTTTACGCCTTGGTAAAGACGGATCGCCCCCCGGTCTTGCTACTGTCGGCGAAGCGTTCTTCCTCGATGCCCATGCTATGCAGGATGCTGAGGAAGA
>JACKQG010002406.1_pt1 | contig 24499 bp, 20 predicted proteins | sample 8237621 | NCBI WGS metagenome assembly JACKQG01 (sample SAMN15677084, study PRJNA649215) | marine metagenome | biome: marine; feature: Black Sea; material: saline water; isolation source: suspended particulate matter (SPM) from the Black Sea western gyre | collected 2013-06-09/2013-06-10 | depth... | reverse complement strand
CCTTCACTCCCCCCGGTTTCATACCATTTCCTGTGGAGGGGACAGAAGGTCGTAGCGGTCAGACTGCGGGGGTCCATTTGGGGCTCACCGCTGAAGGGGAAGCCGGTGGTATCGTTGTTCCAAATCTCTGTCATGAGGTCATTGGTTTCGCGCATCTGGAAATGCAGCGAGCGCTCCCTGACCTGTACGATGGTCTTGATCCCGACGGCCTCCCAGTTCTGGGCAACGAGTTGGGCCACATCTGGCCAGGGGCCAAAGGCCGGCACCACCGAGATTTCAAGCGTGGCCCGCTTGCCATCCGGCAGCAGACGGAAACCCTCGGCATCCTTTTGGTCCAGGCCGATGCCGTCCAAGAGTTGATTGGCCTTGTCCGGATTGTGCTCGGTGTATTTGTAGGCCCACTCATCGCCTGGGTAATAAGCATGCCACGGCGCCGCTACTGGCTGGCGCGGTTCTCCCAGCCCCAGGAAGGCCGACTCTTTGATCTCGTCCCGGTTAATGGCATAGGAGAGGGCGACGCGGAAGTCCTTGCTTCGCAGCAACTCTCCGATGGCGGGATCCTTCTCATAGGTCTGGTTGAAGGTGACGCAGGCGTCAGATCCTCCAAAGGTGGGCCAGGTTATAACGCGGTACCCCCCTTTCTCCTGGTTCTCGATGAACACGGGGTAGTTCGGCATATTGATGTGCCGGGCCTGGAAGTCTAACTCACCGGCAACAGCAGCCATGTTCAAGGCCGTCTTTTCTGCAAAGTAGGTGAACCGGATCTCATCAATGTAGGGAAGCTGGTTCCCTGCCGTGTCCACCGCGATGTAGTAGGGGTTGCGACGCAAGACGAATACCTGATCGGCTACTGTCGAGTTGTACGGCACCCAGGCCGCCATCGTCGGCCGCTCGGCGTTATCAGGTGGGAGCGCCTTGTTGCTAAACAACTCAGCCCAGTTCCCAAAACCGGCCTCCTCGACGAGTTTCTGCAACTCGTCCTCGGCAACATAGTCCTGGTGGAACTGTTTCAGGTAGTGGGCCGGCTGGAAGGCAGCGAGCAAGCGATCACCGCCATCTTTGTTGGCCAGTTCCAGCAAGAAGGCGGTGTTGGGCTGCTTGAAGCGGTAGCACACCGTATAATCGTCTACCTTCTCAACCTCCGCTATCGTACCATCATCATTTGCCATCCACGGATGTGGGACCGGAGTGAGGTCTTTGTTCAGAAAGACATCCTCGTACCAGAACATGACGTCGTCAGCGGTGAAGGGTGCCCCGTCGGACCACTTGGCCCCTTTCCGCAGGTAGAGGGTCCAGGTCGTAAAATCCTCAGATGCCTCCCAGGACTCGACGATTTGCGGCACTACCTTGTCACCGCCAGGGGAGTAGCGCACCAGACCATCAAACACCACCCTGACGTAGTTGTTGGCATCCGCCGGCCCCAGGAAGCCCCGCCGCCAAACGCCACCGTATTGGCCGATCTCCTCGACCACATCTACTACCAACGGCTCATCAGGGAGACGCTCATCCACCGGCGGCAACTCACCTTTCTCCACCAATTCCTTGAGCATCGGCGCTTCATCATATTTCGATGGCGGAGGGGTGGGAGGCGCAGGGACCGGGGTAGGTGGCACCGGAGCTTCCGTAGGTGGTGCCGGTGGGGCACAGGCAGTGAGGATCAGCGATAGCACCAAAGTGCAGCCTATCACTGCTACCAATAGAGAGTGCTTTTTGGGGGAAAACATTGGAAGTACCTCCTTTTTTGTCTACACTGATTTTGTCTACATTGACCACAGGACTATCGTCGTCCGGATGCGGCAGGCATGTGTTCCCTGCCATCAAGCATGGAAAAGGGTGTTCTGGCCTCTCACCTCCTTTCTTCTCCTCCCGTGAGGACATCATGATCACCATATCGCGCGAGGCCTGCCGATCAGGCCCCGCCAGCATTGGAACTATGGTGAGTTACGGAATGCCAGCATGTTGCAATCTATTATACCACAATGTCTATCGGCTGTCAATGTTAACGCGTCACTGGCCTGCACCATGCGATAATACCAGACTACAGTCCATTTCGCAAGACCATTCCAGGCAACAAAAAGACCTCTGGGGGCAACAGCCTCAGAAGTCTTTGCGGGTCTACCGACAGATCAGTCTGGCGGCAGCTCGATGACGAAAAGGCTGCCCGCGCCGGGGTCGCTCTCGACAGAAACTCGCCCGCCGTGCGCTTCCACGACGCTGTGCACGATGGCCAGACCCAAGCCGCTGCCGTCGGCGCGGCTGCCGCGGCCGCGGTAAAACCGCTCGAAGATGTCTGTGTTGTTCCGTGAAAATCCGTGTCCCAATGATAGAGCGGTCGGCGGAGCACGCTGTCGCTACGAGGCCAACTGCACAGGTCGAAAACAACGGCAAGGTACCAGCGCTCTTACGGTACAGGTCAGGAGACCAGCGAGTCCAAAGAGAGCCGCTATCCTGCCGGCTTGCATGCCAGTGCTCTGTCAAAACTGAAATGATGGGTAGCATAGGGCCTGGTGCCCGCCTGGACGCCCACGAGGGGCTAGGCTACGAACCCATCAAAACATGGTGGGCAGAGTACTAAAACAAGCTATCCTGGCCGATGCGCGGCAGCGCGTAGACCGGCTTCCAGCCTTCGCTCAGCGGCTCGCGCAGATAAGGCGCCATCTCCGCTTCCGTGCGCAGGGTGACTTCTTCCACCGGCGGCACAGTGCCGGCGGGGAAGACTTCCAGAATCTCGTCGTTGACCAGGGTCAGGTAGCGCAGGATGGCGGCGACGGGCCGCTTGGCCTTTTCCGCCGAGCCGTGAGTGGCCTTGCCTACGACGCCCTCCGGCGTGGCGGCGATCTCGATGGCGAAGTGGCCCTCGCCCTCCGACCAGCGGCTGGGCCGTCCGAAGGGGTCCACCGACTTGTCGAAGTGGCCATCGGGCAGGTAGCTCTTGCCCTCGGTGTCCACAGCGTAGCGCATGTCCACCATCTCCGGGTGGAGCAGTAATCCCAGCGAGGTTTCCGACTCGTCGGCGTGGACGAAGTTGGTGTCCAACTTGCCGCCCTTTTCGGTAGTGCGGAAGAACTCCCGCACCGCCCGGTGCCAATCCATGACGCGGAAGATGCCCGGCAGGTGGTAGCGCTTCATGAACTGCTGGATGGCCGATTCCAGCATCCACAGGTGGCCGTGGTTGTTGATGTAGATCTGCTTGCGGAAGCCGTCGTTCCACAGCCCCAGCATGACGTCCATGAGCAGCTCGCGGGCCACGTTCTCGCGCACGGGGATGGTGCCCGGCATGCCCATGTGATGGTAGGGGTGCGAGCCGTAGTTGAGCGGCGGCAGGGCCAGGTTGACCGGCGCGCCGCGCCTGGCCGTGTAGCGTCGCACACCCTCCAGGATCTGGCTGACGTAGAGGGTGTCCGAGGCGCTGGGCAGGTGCCGGCCATGCAACTCCGTGCAGCCGATGGGCACGAAGACGATGTCGTTCTTGCGCCGGTTTTCCTCGACCTGCCAGCGCACGGTGGTCTGGATGTAGGAGCCGGGCTTGCCCCACTCCACAGGGGAGGGGACGCCGTACTCGGCCAGGATGGCCTCAATCTCCTCGTCGCTGGCCTCCCAGATCTCTTTCTTCAAGCGCCCGACGGCATTGTTCTCGAAAATCAGGCCGGGCTGATCGGTGGTGAAGTACTGTAGCTCTTCAGTCATTCTGTCCTCCCATGAGTGATGGTTGGTTGTGCGTAGGTTCAGTGCTCCAATGATGCACACGTGTGCATATCCTACCACAACTCGCGGTTCTTGTCAATGTTGGGATCAGGTGCAACGCCCCTCACCTCAAAGGTGGGATGCACCTGACCTGAGGACAACTCATTTTCTCGATTTGACAAAAGACACGTGGTGTGTTATCATGATGGTGCACACGTGTGCATTTCTCCGTCCTCGTTTCCAGAAGCCCAGGGAAGGCCATGGACGTCTCCATCAAAGACATTGCCAGGGTTGCCGAGGTTTCCCACTCCACCGTCTCCCGCGCGTTGCACGATAGTCCTCTGATCAGCGAGGAGACCAAGGCCCGCGTCCAGCACATCGCCCAGGAGATGGGCTACTCCCCCAGCGCCATCGCCCGCGGCCTGGTGACCAAACGCACCCAGACGCTGGGGTTGGTGGTGACCAGCATTGCTGACCCCTTCGTCGCCGAGGTGGTACAGGGCATCGAGGAGCGAGCGCTCGACGAAGGGTACAGCATCATCCTGTGTCAGTCGCAGTCCGACCCCGACCGCGAGATCGCTGCCGTGGAGATCCTGCGCGAAAAGCGGGTGGACGCCATCATCGTCACCGCCTCGCGGGTGGGCAGCCTCTACCTGCCGCGGCTGGAGGAGCTCTCCGTGCCCGTCGTGCTCATCAACAATCAACAAGAGGGGCGCTACGTCTACTCCGTAGGCACTGACAACGTGCAGGGCGGCCAACTGGCGGCCCGCTATCTTCTGGAGTTGGGTCACACCCGCCTGGGGTATATCACCGGCCCCGAGTGGGCGGCCCAAAGCAAGCTGCGGTTGGAGGGAGCACGCCAGGCCTTGCGGGCGCAGGGGCTGGACTTCGATCCTGCGCTCATCGCCCAGGGAGATGGCCGCTGCGAAGGAGGACAGGAGGCGATGGCGCAGCTGCTGCGCCACACTGCGCCGCCGACGGCGGTCTTCTGCTACAACGATCTGACGGCCATTGGCGCCATGGGGGCGGTGCAGCACAGCGGGCGGCGGGTGCCGGATGACATCTCGATCATCGGTTACGACGACATCGCCTATACCTCTTACGTCGCCCCGCCTTTGACCACCGTCAGACAGCGCAAGTACGAGATGGGTTACCAGGCCACGGAGATGGCGCTGGCCTTGCTCGATGGCGGCGAGGCTGTGGAAAACGTGCTCGTTCCGGGCGAACTGGTGCTGCGCGAGTCATGCGCCCCGCCCCGGAGTTCACGGCAGTTAGAAACTTCTTGGCCGGTCTCCTGACCGGCCCCCGCCGTCGGGTCAGGAGGCCCGACGGATTCAGCGAAAAACTCAAAAACCGATCAAGGAGGGTAGCAAACGTGAAAGCACTGGCACTCAATGCGACATGGGATCCCAGGCCGGACTACCCGCTTTCAGAGTGGGAGCGGGAGACGGGCAAGGCCATCAGCGGCCATATGGTCTGGCGCCATCCCACGTTGGAGGTCAAGGAAGTGGAGACCCCGACCATCAAGCCTGACCAGGTGCTGCTGAAGGTCAAGGCCTGCGGCGTCTGCGGGTCGGACATCCACTTCTACGAGACCGACGAGGATGGCTACATCCTGTACCCCGGCCTGACCAAGTTCCCCACCACCACGGGGCATGAGTTCTCCGGCCAGGTCGTCGAAGTGGGATCGGCGGTTCAAGACCTGAAGGTGGGCGACATGGTCACCGCCGAGGAGATGATCTGGTGCGGCTACTGCACTCCCTGCCGCAACGGTTTCCCCAACCACTGCACCAACCTGGAGGAGATCGGCTTCACCATTCCCGGCGCCTTCGCCGAGTACATCGCCATCGGCGCCAAGTACTGCTGGAAGCTGAACGCGCTCATGGACCGCTACGGCGACGAGGACACGGTCTACGAGGCCGGCGCGCTGTGCGAGCCTTGCTCGGTGGCCTACAACACCATCTTCGAGCGGGCGGGCGGCTTCCGCCCCGGCGCCTACGTGACCATCTTCGGCGCGGGGCCTATCGGCCTGGCGGCCATTGCCGAGTGCAAGGCCGCCGGCGCGGCGAAGGTCATTGCCTTCGAGGTCTCGCCGGCGCGCCTGGAGCTGGCCAAGAAGATGGGCGCCGACTACGCCTTCAATCCCACTGACGTCACGCCGCACGAGGTGATCATGGAACTCACCGAAGGACAGGGGGCCGACCTGCACGTGGAGGCGGCGGGCGTGCCGCACATCGTCATCCCGGAAATGGAGAAATCGCTGGCCATCAACGCCAAGATCGCCCAGGTGGGGCGGGCGGCCACGCGGGTCAACATGTACCTGGAGATGCTACAGGTGCGGCGCGGGCAGCTCTACGGTGCGCAGGGCCACAGCGGCCACGGCATCTTCCCCAGCGTGATTCGCATGATGGCCTCCGGCCTGCTGGACATGACGCCGATCATCACCTCCCACTACGACCTGGACGGGGTGGTGGATGCGATCATCAAGTCCGGCGAGCGCACCGACGGCAAGATCATGGTGAAGCCGGGCTAGGAATCGGTAGATTGGTAGATTGGTAGATTGGTACATTGGCACATTGGTAGATTGGGAGATCGGGAGTTGTACACGCGCGACCAGTCTACCAATCTACCAGTTTACCAGTTTACCAACTCAGGGAGGGATGCCCTTGCGGTCTCGCATTGACACACTGACGCGATTTCGTTTCCATCTGGCTGAGTTCCCCCAGGCCGTGGCCCTGGTCAGCTTCCTGGCGGTCTTTCTCTTCTTCTCCTTTGCTGCCAACAATTTCCTGACCCCGGTGGCCATCTCCAATATCCTGTCCTTTGCCAGCATCCTGGGGATCATCGTCGTCGGTGTGGCCATGTTGATGATCGCCGGCGAGTTTGACCTTTCCGTGGGGTCAACCTTTGCCGTGACGAGCTTCGTCTTTGCTTTGACTATGAATTCTGGCGTGCCACCGCTTGTGGCCATGCTGCTTGCGGTGCTGGTCAGCGCGCTGTTGGGAGCAGTGAATGGCCTGGTCGTGATCAGGACAGGGATTCCCTCTTTCATCGCCACACTGGGGACCATGCTGGCCTATCGCGGCATTGCCCGCGCCATTGGCGGCGGTGATTTTGCCAAGTACACTGAGACCAAGCCGGTGCTGTTCAGCATCCTGAACGGCGCCATGGATCCGTTGAATAAGCTCTTTCAGCCGGTCGCCAACTTACGCATGTCCATACTTTGGTTTATCCTCATCGCCGTGATCATGTCGTACGTACTGATGCAGACGCGGTTCGGCAATTGGGTTTTTGCTACGGGTGGCAACCCAGGCGCTGCGCTGGCGCAGGGTGTGCCAGTGAAGCGTGTCAAGCTGATGGTCTTCACGCTGACCGGGTTGCTCACCGGCATTGCCAGCGTGATGCAGTTTGCCCATCGCACCAGCGTGGATCCACTGCGCGGAGAGGGATGGGAATTGATTGCCGTGGCCGCCAGCGTGATCGGTGGCGTGCAACTTGCGGGCGGTGTGGGCACTATCCTTGGGGCTTGCGTGGGCATCCTGTTGTTGCAAATGCTCGAACAGGGGTTGGTGCTGATGGGTGTGTCGGTTCAGATCTTCCGTGCGGTGGCCGGCTTGATTCTGATGCTGTCGGTGATACTCAACACGTTTCTGAGCCAGTCCGAGTAAGTGCAAAGGGGGTGATCAGCGCAGAAAGACACGTCGTCGTCCCATCAGGCAGAGTCGCCTGACATCGTGAGTCCATTCTCAAATCAATTCTCTCAAGGAGGAAGCGAACATGAAACGCTGGATACCGATCACGACCCTATTGGTCGTCTCAGTTCTGATCCTGACCGCCTGCCCGGCTCCCACACCGCAGATCATCGAGGTGGTGAAAGAGGTGGCGGTCGAGAAAGTTGTCAAGGAGACCGTCGAGGTCGAGAAGATCGTCGAAAAAGAAGTGCCGGTTGAGGTCATTGTGACGGAACCTGGCCCCGAGGCAGTGCTGGACCTCATCCTCATCCAGCACGCGCTGTGTGCCTGGGACGCCTTCTGGTGCACGGTGGAGGCGGGCATCCGCCAGGCTGCGGATGACATGAACGTCAACGTCACCATCCTCGGCCCCGACGAGTTCGACCTGGAGAAGGTGGCGCAGTTGATTGACCAGGCCGCGGCGGCGCAGCCGGATGGCATTGCCTTGACCGTGACTGACCCCGATCTGTTCCGCGAGCCGATCCAGCGGGCGCTGGATGCCGGCATCCCGGTGGTGGCTTACAATGCCGGTGCAGGCCCCATCGAGGATGGCATTGACTACATGACCTACCTGGGCCAGGACGAGTATCAGGGTGGCTATCTGGGCGGCCTGAAGCTGGCGGCCGAGGGCGGCACCAAGGGCGTGTGCATCAACCACCAGGTGGGGCACGCCGGCCTGGACAAGCGCTGCAAGGGCTTCACCGATGCCATGGGAGAGAAGGGCATTCCGGCCGAGGTGCTGGCCGTCACCAACGATCCTGCCGAGTCGCAGACCATCATTGACGACTACTACACCGCCAACCCGGATACCGACATCTTCCTGACGCTGGGTCCGAACGGCGCCAACCCCTTCTACGCCTTCATGGAGGCGGCGGGCCTCGGTGCGGGCGACATCAAGCATGGCACCTTCGACCTCAGCGAGGAGATCAATGCCCACATCCTGGATGGCACCACCCTGTTCGGCATTGATCAGCAGCCGTTCCTGCAAGGGTATGGCGCGGTGCAGATGTTGGTCATGGTCAATCGCTACGGCATCGGCCCCGCCCTGCCGGTGACGGCCACAGGTCCTGGCTTCGTTGACGCGGAAGGCGTCGGCTTTGAAGCGGACCCGGACAGGCCAGTCAACCTGATCCTGGTGCAGCATGCCTTGTGTGCCTGGGACGCCTTCTGGTGTGTGGTGCAGAAGGGCATTGAGCAAGCGGCGAAGGAGATGAGCGTCAACTACACTCTGCTCGGTCCAGACGCCTTCGATCTGGAGAGGGTGGCACAGTTGATTGACCAGGCCGCGGCGGCGCAGCCGGATGGCATCGCCTTGACCGTGACCGACCCCGATCTGTTCCGCGAGCCCATCCAGCGGGCGATGGATGCGGGCATCCCGATGCTGGCTTACAATGCCGGTGCAGGCCCCATCGAGGACGGCATTGACTACATGACCTACCTGGGCCAGGATGAGTATGCCGGTGGTTACCTGGGCGGCCTGAAGCTGGCGGCCAAGGGTGGCACCAAGGGCGTGTGCATCAACCAGCAGGTCGGACACACGGGCCTGGACAAGCGCTGCAATGGCTTCATAGATGCCATGGGCGAGAAGGGCATTCCGGCCGAGGTGCTGGCTATCGGTGATGATCCTGCCGAGTCACAGACCATCATCTCCGACTACTACACCGCCAACCCGGACACCGGCATCTTCCTGACGCTGGGCCCCAACGGCGCTAACCCCTTCTACGCCTTCATGGAAGCGGCCGGCCTGGGCCCCGGCGATGTGGTGCATGGCACCTTCGACCTCAGTCCGGAGATCATCGCCCGTATCAAGGACGGCACAACCCTGTTCGGCATTGACCAGCAACCCTTCCTGCAAGGGTATGGCGCGGTGCAGGGCCTGGTGCTTAAGATCCGCTATGGCATCAGCCCGGCATTGCCGGTGACGCCGACCGGTCCCGGCTTCGTTGATGCCAGCAACGTGGGCATCGTGGAAGCACTAGCCGGTGAGTATCGCTAAATCGAGCTGACCACTATCATGTAACGGTAGGGGCGGCGTGTTCTCCGCCCCTACCGCGATGGCCAGCCCGTGTTGCGTGGGGTGCTGTGAGTACGGAACACGTACGCAACACAGCCTAAATGTAGCATCAGCAGGCGTCTCTTCCCATCTGTTGCCAGGACGGCTTCTGGTTGCAGCAAAAAGGAGGCATGACATCGTGAGTGCGGTTGCGGAGCGGCTGAGACCCGCGCGTCGTCTGCTCATCGACTCCCCTGTCACAGGGCCCTTAATTACCCTGATCGTTGTCGTTGTTCTTTTCTCCTTGTTCATCCCCAATTTCCTCACTGTGCGCTCGTTATCGGGCATTATCAATGCTGCCACTCTGACCGGGACGATCACTATCGGCACCACCCTGCTGATGATCGCCGGCGAGTTTGATCTTTCCGTGGGGCCGATGATGGCCTTTGGAGGGTTCCTCTATGGCCTCAACACTGTGGAAGGCGGGAACCCTCTGTGGGCCCTGTTTCTGGCCCTGCTCGTGCCCGCCTTGATGGGAGCCATCAACGGCATCATCGTCAACCGCACCCATATCCCTTCGTTCATCACTACCCTGAGCATGATGTTCATCTACCGTGGGGTGGTCTGGCTCTTCTCAGGAGGTCAGATGTTTCAGACCGTGGAGAAGGTCCTCATCTACGATGTCTTTAACGGACGAATGGACGCGATCGCTGATGCAGTGAAGGGAGCCAATTTCCGCACCGCTGCGCTGTGGTGGATGGGCCTGGTTCTGGTGTTTCAATACATCCTCGTGCGCACCAAGTTCGGCAATCACGTGTTTTCCATCGGCGGCAACGTGGGGGCCGCTGCTGCGCAGGGAGTGAACGTGAAGCGGGTGAAGCTGATCTGTTTTATCCTTTCCGGGGCACTGGCCGGCTTTGCTGGGGTTTTGCTGTTCAGCCAGTTCAAAACGGTGCGCATTGCCACGGGCGCCGGAGAAGAGCTCAAAGCGATTGCCGCCGCCGTGGTCGGCGGCACGTTGTTGACCGGAGGGTCGGGCAGCATTGTGGGTGCGCTGCTCGGCGGCTTGATCATCAGCACGTTACGCACCGGCGTTGTGCTGACTAACCTGATTCCGGCGGACAACTTCGAGGCGATTGTCGGTGTGACGATCGTGGGCGCCGCCGTTTTCAACCACTGGATCCGCAGGCGGTCTTGATCAGACCTGGCCCTGGCCTGTTTCGAGAAATCGTGACTGAAACCTGTCCGGTCTGAGCAGGCTTTGCCCCCGCTTCCGACGTTATGCGGAGGAGAGTTGTTATGAGCGATAATGGGCACGATACACCTATCGTCTGCATGGAGGGAATCGTCAAGCGCTTCGGCACCATCACGGCGTTGGATGGTGTGGACTTTAGCGTTTGCTCACACGAGGTGGTGGGCTTGTTGGGTGACAACGGCGCTGGCAAATCCACGCTGATCAAGTGTTTGACCGGTATACACATCCCCGAGGGGGGGCGAATCACCTTCGAAGGCAAGCCCGTGCGGATTTCCTCCCCGCGAGAAGCGCGAGCCCTGGGAATCGAGACCTGTTATCAGGATCTGGCCCTGGTTAACCAGATGAGCATCGTGCGCAACTTCTACTTGGGACGCGAGCTGGTGCGCAGAATTGGTCCCCTTCACTGGCTGGATGTTCGGCAGATGAGCAGGCAAGCATGCCAGGCGCTGCGCGACATCGGTATCGAGATCCGTTCGCCGTCAGAGAAGGTGGGCAAGCTCTCCGGTGGTGAACGGCAATCCATTGCCATTGGCCGGGCCAAGCATTTCGGCGCCAAACTCCTGATCCTGGACGAGCCAACGTCGGCGTTGTCGGTGGGCGAGACGCGCAAGGTGCTCGCTTACACACAAGCGGCCAAAGAACGTGGGCTGGGCGTCATCTTCATCACCCACAACGTCCATCACGTGTATCAGGTCGCCGATCGCTACGCCATCCTCCGGCACGGTAGACTGGTCGGCATCTATGACCGGGCCGAGCTGACGCAGGACGACATCGCCGATCTGATCACCGGTGAACGCGAACGCTGAATCTGATCTGTAGGAAAGGAGCGCACATGTCTAACGTGAACATCGGACTGATCGGCGCCGGCCGCATCGGCAAGCTGCACGCCCAGCATCTGGCCTACCGTATTCCCGGCGTCAGGCTGCTGGCCGTGGCCGACGTTTTCGCAGATGCCGCCGAACGGTGTGCGGCCGAGTGCCAGATCCCTGCTGTCTTCGAGGACCATCGCCGCATCCTCGATAATCCCGACATCGAGGCCGTGGTGATCTGTTCCAGCACAGACACGCACGCCCAGCTCATCGAGGAGGCCGCCGCGGCCGGCAAGCACATCTTCTGCGAGAAACCCATTGATTTTGACCTGGGCAAGATCGACCGCGCCCTGCAGGCTGTGGACCGCGCCGGCGTCAAGCTGCAGGTGGGCTTCAACCGTCGCTTCGACCCCAATTTTAAGCGGGTGCGCGACCTGGTGGCCGAGGGCAAGATCGGCACGCCGCACATCGTGCGCATCACCAGCCGCGACCCGGCGCCGCCGCCCATCGCCTACGTCAAGGTCTCCGGCGGCATCTTCCTGGACATGACCATCCACGACTTCGACATGGCCCGCTACCTGATCGGCGACGAGGTGACGGAAGTGTACGCCGCGGGCGGGGTGCTGGTGGATCCCGAGATCGGCCAGGCCGGCGACATTGACACGGCGATCGTCACGCTGCGCTACGCCGGCGGGGCCCTGGGCACCATTGACAACAGCCGCCGGGCTGTCTACGGCTACGACCAGCGAGTGGAGGTCTTCGGCTCCGAGGGGATGGTGGCGGTCACCAACGACACGCCCGATTCGGCGCTGGTCAGCGATTCCACAGGCGTGCATGGCTCCCTGCCCCTGTTCTTCTTCGTGGAACGCTACACCGACTCCTACATCGCCGAGATGCAGGCCTTCGTCGAGTGCATCCAGCAGGACAGAGAGCCGCCTGTCACAGGTATTGACGGCCGCATCCCCGTGGTGATGGGCTACGCCGCCGGGAAGTCGTATGCGGAGAATCGCCCAGTCAGGCTCAGTGAGATCGCGGCTGCGCGGGGTTAACCCCTTGTTCCCGCTTACGGCGACAACTTGCTTGACAAGAGCGGAGAAGTGTGATAGATTCAACCGTGCCACCGTATGCACATTCTCAAAACGTGGAGCAAGGGGTTCTACTCAGCTTCTTTGCCGTTCCCGAGCCTTGGATTGAAATTCAAGGCTGGCACGGAAAGTCCGTTCAAACGGGCTGGACTGGTGAGCTTTTCCAGTCGGCTTTCAGCCGACTTCTGCGTACCAGGCTGAGAATTCATTCTCAGACTCAGGACAGGCTGAGGAATCACGAGCAGGACTCATTTGCACGGGGAACCAGCGTCCACGGAAGGAGGTGATCATCGCAAAAACCACACCTTTCGGCCCGTCAGGCAAGGCGGCCTGACATCGTCAGTCCGTTTCATAACGTCAATTTCCAAGGAGGAAGGAAACATGAAGCGCTGGATGCCGCTTATGGCATTGCTCGTCGTCTCGACCCTGATTTTGACCGCCTGCCCGGCTGCCACGCCGCAGGTCATCGAAGTCCCCAAGGAAGTGGTGGTCGAGAAGACGGTCATCGAGACCGTCGAGGTGGTGAAAGAGGTACCCGTTGAGAAGATCGTCAAGGAGACGGTCGAGGTGGAGAAGGTTGTTGTGGCTACCCCGGTGCCGATGCCCACCGAGATCACCCTGGTTGACACCAACTCCGGGGCCAACTTCCAGTGGTACTGGCAGAACCAGGTGGTCCCGGCCATCCAGGAGCAGTTGGGGGTCACGGTCAACTACATGGTCGCCAGCGAGGCGGAACTGATCGAGCGCATGAAGGCCTGGGAGACTGGCCAGGGCGACTCTCACCTTCTGTTCGTCAAGCCGGAGACTATCCCCAAGGCTTTGGGTGAAGGCCTGGAGTTGGAGACGCTCTATACGGACAAGGTGGACGTCATCCCTAACATCGAGAAGTGCCCCAAGGCTTACCTGGAGACGGTGTTGGGCGTCCCGATTGGTGGCAAGGGCGCGCTGTACTGGAGAAGTCAGTATGCCCTGATCTACAACTCCGAGTACATCAAGGACCCGCCCACCTCCTGGCAGGAGTTCTACGATCGGCGGGAGGAGTGGAAGGGGCACATCGGCCTGGTGCGCCCGGATGCCAAGTCCGGCTCGTCCTACCGCATCCCCTACAGCTTCCTGAACGCTTACGTGAAGATGACCGACGATGAGGGCAAGGCCATCCCGCTGGCGGATCTGCAGGCGACGGCGGAGTGGCAGGACGCCTGGGCCAGGCTGGTGGACTTCTACACCTACGGCAGGCTGCCCATCCCGGCCGAACCGCCCAACCTGTTCGAGGACTTCAACGCCGGCGACACCTGGATCAGCTTCTACGCTTTGGACTACTCGCTGTGGTCCCGCCACCAGGGCACCATGCCCCCCACCATTAAGTCCAGTTTCCTGGCCGAGGGCATGGCCGCCGGTTCCGATGGCTACCTGATCGTGCCGGCGGGCATCCCCGAGGAGTACAAGCCCGTGGTCTACAAGGTGATCAACTTCCTGCTCTCCGACGACCAGCAGATCCGGCTGATCACCACCATGTGGCAGTACACCGGCACGGACATCTGGGACAAGATCCCCGGCATCGTCTGGGACACCATCCCGGCCTGGGAGGACATGGAGCCGGCCCGGCTGGTGGTCGCCAACAAAGAGGTGACCACCTTCATCAAGGAGACAGGGCCTGAGGCGCTGGTGCCCCAATAACCTTGACCGGCGCCGGTTGACCTCTGTGTGACTGCTGTATGAGAACAAGGGAGGCCCCTGCAGGGTGTTGCAGCCCGCGGTGGGCCTCCCCGTTCTGAAGGTGGCTGATCATGAAACGTGGTTCGAGGGTTCGCTCCGGCCTGCTCACCCTGCTGATGCTCTCGCCCGGCCTGGCCAGCTTCTTCGGCCTGTTCTTCTATCCGATGCTGGTCTCGATCCTGCGCAGCCTGCGGCCAGAAGGGCAGCAGATCGGCTGGACGCTGCAGCACTACATCACCTTCCTGCGCGAGCCGCGGGCGCGGGAGGTCATCGTCCTCACCTTCGTGCTCTCCATCGGCTCAACGCTGTGCTCCATCCTGTTCAGCGTGCCCCTCTGCCTGGTGCTGCGCCAGAAGCTGCGCGGGCATCGCTTCTTCCGGCTGACGATGCTCATCCCCCGCGTGGTGCCCGGCCTCATCGGCGCTCTGGGGTTGTTGCTGCTGTTCGGCTCGCGCGGCTGGGTGAACCTGTTCCTGCTGCGATTCGTGCCCTTCATCAACGAGCCGGTGCGCATCAACTACACCATTCCCGGCCTCATTCTGTTCTACACCTGGCTCTTTTTTCCCTTCACGTCGGTGACGACGATCTCCACACTGGAGAGCCTCGATCCGGCCATCGAGGAGGCGGCCGGCGTGTCCGGCGCCAACCGCTGGCAGGTGCTGCGCCACGTGGTGATTCCGCTGATCATGCCGGGCATCCTGGCCGGCTCGGTGCTGACCTTCATGGCCGCCTTTGGGGCTTTTAGCATCCCGCTGGTCGCCGGCGGGAACTACCGGCCTCTGTCCGTGGAGATCTATCGGCAGATCAACTTCACGCCGTCTCGCTGGTCGGCGGCCTGTGCCAGGGCCATGATCATGGCCGCGCTGCAGGTGGGCTTCCTCACCATCTACATGCGCGTGCTCAGGAGGCCAGCCGCATGACCCTGATCCGGCAATACTTCAAGGCCATCTGGAGCGGGCGCAAGCTGCTCATCTTCACCTTTCTGCTCTGCTTCGGACTGCTGATCTACCTGCCGTTCCTGATGATCGCCCTCAAGTCCATCGGCAAGGGCTGGTTTGGCCGGCTGTGGCTGCCGCCCCAACTGACGCTGGACTGGTACAGGTGGGCCATCGAGGTGACGAACATCCCCGAGATCACCAAGAACACGCTGATCATCGCCGGGCTGGCCGTGAGCATGGCCACGCTCATCGGCATCCCCACCGGCTGGGCCTTTGGCCGCTACCGCATCCCGGGCAAGGAGCTGCTGATGGCCATGATCCTGCTGCCGCGCATGATCCCGCCCATCGCCTACGCCCTGGGCGTGGCCCAGATCTTCTACCGGCTGCACCTGGTCAACACCCATTTCGGCGTGGCCCTGGCCCACGTGGCCGTCTGCGCGCCCTACGCCATCCTGGTGCTTTCCGCAACCTTCGAGGGATTGGACGAGCGGGTGTTGGAGGCGGCGTCCGTCTGCGGGGCCAACCCCTTGCGCACCTTCTTCCACGTCATCGTGCCCCTCATCCTGCCGGGTATCCTCTCCTCCATGATCTTCACCTTCACCACGTCGTACAACGAGTTCACGCTGACGCTGATGACCTACGGCAAGGACACCATCACCCTGCCCGTGCGCACCTACATCGCCCTGGGCGAGGGGTACTGGGAGGTGACCAGCGCCATGAGCATCCTCCTGGTCATCCCCTCGCTGCTGGTGCTGTTTTTGATTCAGAGGCAGGTGGCGCCGGAGAAGCTGGTGGGTGGGTTCAAGGGGGTGTGAGTTGGGTGTATTTGTCGCCCGACATGGTCTGTGCTACACTGCGGACAGCATTCGCACCCGTGAGGAGGGAGAGAAATGGCACAAACAGTGACTTTGGAACTGCCCCATACGATTTATCTGCCGGCCAGGCGCATGGCTGAGGCGACCGACCGTCCGTTGGAAGATCTACTGGTACGTGCTCTGCAGGCTTCGCTCCCGCCGCTTGATGGGTTGCCCGCGGAATTGACGGAAGAACTGATTGAACTGGAGAGCTTGGGCGATGAATCTCTTTGGCGGGTGATGGTGAGCAGGGTGCCGGCGACGCAACAACGCGGGTTGGATCGCTTGCTCCGCAAGAACCAGGCAGGTACGCTGACTGAGCGGGAGCGACAGAAGTTAGACCAACTGCAGCGTGAAGCAGACCGGGTGATGTTGCGCAAGGCCCGGGCCGCGGTGCTGTTGCGCTTTCGAGGGCATCGTCTCCCCACACTGGAAGAACTGCGCCGGCTTGCCCCACAGACATGAGCGCCCCAAAGAGAAGCATACCTGCCCGCCTGCGACATCGGGTAGCTGAAGAGGCACGGCATCGCTGTGGATATTGTCTGCGCACGGGGGAGTTGACAGGCATGCCGATGACCCTGGATCACATTATCCCCGAAGCGGCCGGTGGTTCCTCGTCTGATGAGAATCTCTGGTTGGCCTGTCGCCGCTGCAATGAATTTCAAAGGTGTCCAGACTCACGCCCGTGACCCACTGACGGGCAGGCGGGTACGGCTGTTCAATCCGCGCCGGCAGAAGTGGAATGAGCACTTCGCGTGGAGCGAAGACGGAACACAGATCCAGGGACTGACTCCTTGTGGCCGCGCCACCGTCGTGGCGCTCAAACTGAACAACCCCGAGATTGTCGTCGCCCGACGGCTTTGGGTTAGCGTCGGTTGGTGGCCCCCAGAGGACTGATCGCCCCTACGAGCTGTGCTTAGCGGGGCTATTGGGAGGTGACCAGCGCCATGAGCATCATCCTGGTCATCCCCTCGCTGCTGGTGTTGTTTATGATCCAGCGGCAGGTGGCACCGGAGAAGCTGGTGGGTGGGTTCAAGGGCGTGTAGACTACGAGGGACGCTTCCTTTGTGATTGCCCTTCGACTTGCTTACGAGTATAATGGTCGAGTATAATGGTCTATGGAGGCGGTGTTAGAAGCTCAACCGCGTGTAGACATTCAGCCAGGGGAGGAAAGACTGATGGCAGAGACAAGTGCATTGCAGAAGCTGCTCCAGCCTGATCCTAACACGATAGTTGACATACCAATTGAGCAACTTCTCTTGGATACTGAGAATGCTCGCCTCGCTTGGAAAGTCGAAGGCGATAGCCAGGAAGATTTGGTGGATATCCTCTGGACCGAGATGGCGGTGGACGAGGTAGCCTTGTCCATTGCTGAGAATGGCTTCTTCCGATCAGAGCCATTGTTCGTGATCATACAGAATCCTGACGAGGAGGATCCGAGCAAGCGAAGGTATATAGTTGTTGAAGGTAACCGAAGACTTGCAGCAGTACTTCTACTGCGCGACGAAAAACTGCGGCAGAAGGTTGGGGCGACTGACCTTCCTGTTATTGATGAGGAGAGACGGACTGAACTGGGTAAGCTGCCAGCGATCATTTACCCGAGCCGAGAAAGCCTTTGGACGACGGTTGGCTTTCGTCACATCAACGGGATAAAACCGTGGGATAGTTTCAGTAAAGCGAAGTATGTTGCAGAGGTGCGTGAAACCTACGGGATACCGCTGGAAGAAATCGCCCAGAGGATTGGTGATCGACACGCAACAGTTACGAGGTTGTATCGGGGCTACAAGGTTCTTGAGCAGGCGGAGTCGACTGGTGTATTCGACAAAGAGGACAGGGCTCGAAATCGTTTCTATTTCTCGCACCTGTATACGGCGCTTGATCAGAGAGACTTCCAAGAATTCCTTGGTATTGGCTCGGAAACCTCTTTGAAGCCCAATCCTGTTCCGAAATCACATCTCGACGAACTTGGAGAATTGATGGTCTGGCTTTATGGAAAGAAATCCGAAGAGGTCGAGCCTGTTGTTAGGAAACAGAATCCCGACCTAAACATCCTTAGGAAGGTCGTCAGTAGACCGGAGTCTCTATCTGCTCTTCGGAGCGGATACTCACTTCAGCAATCGCACCTTATTGCGATAGGGGACAGGAAACGTTTCCGTGATGCCTTGACAAGTGCAAAGATAGAACTACAGAATGCAAAGGCCACAGTCACCACTGGATACACTGGAGAAGAAGACCTGTACGAGATGATCCATGATGTCAGTCGTCTTGCAGACACCATTAGACGTGAGATGGAAGACAGAAGAGAGGAATTGGGCATAGAGGAAGTCAAGCAAGTCAGAAGTTCAGTTGATCGCCGGAGAAATCGACATGGTTGATTTGCCCTTTGACGACCTTACAGATCCCCTCAGATTAGCGGATTGGCTAGAACTGCATGCGTTGTGCTCTCCGGACCACAATTCGAGCAGGGGGGATCTAGAAAGCGCTCTCCGTACAGCTGCTCTCCTTGAACTTGACGACGACGAGGAAATCGAACTGAAGCTCTTGGAAGTCTTCTGGGAACTGGAAGAGCGCGCAAGGGCAGCAGAACAAGCATATCCTTTTGACCTTGCCTTCCGAGGGGGCGTCCTTGAACTCAGATCGAATTGGGAGAGCTTTCCAGCTTACGTTTTCTGTCTCTGCTTGTCCTATTTTGGTTCGGAAGACGCTGCCCCCCGTAAACTGTTCGAGGAAGTATCGCGTCTAGCGGCAAGAGGCTATTTACAAGGGGAAGCGGTTGGATTCGGATCGCCGCGTACAGAACTTCCTAGATCCTTCTCCGTGGCAATTGCGGAACTATGTCAACGCATCGGTGAAGGGGAAGGCTATAGCGATCAACCGTCGCTCAGTCGCAAAGATGATAGACTTGATCTGGTTGCTTGGAAAGAGTTCGTGGACAGGCACCCCAGCAAGGTATTGATGTTCGGTCAGTGTGCCTCCGGTTGGAACTGGGAAGCGAAGCTGACGGAGTTGCAACCGAAAGCGTTCTGCGATCATTGGATGCAAGAGACCCCTGTTAGCCCCTTGATAAGCTCGCTGTTCATCCCACACCGAATCGAACCTTCTAAATGGAAGTGGGTTGCCAGGAACGCAGGTATCGTCTTCGACCGTTGTCGAATAGCGTTTTGGGCGCATCAAGAAGGCGCCAACTTCGATGCCATCATATCCTGGATCAAGGGCCTGTTGGTGCAGGTTCAGTCATGAAAGATTATCCTGGTTCTACTTCTGCCTATTCGGCGAGATTGCTTAGTCCTTTTCGCTATCCGGGTGGAAAGACCTGGCTGGTACCTCGTATTTGCCATTGGCTTGATAGCATGGAGGTTGAACCGGCGGAATTCATTGAGCCGTTCGCTGGTGGTGGCATAGTTGGCCTAAATGTTGCCTTTAGACAACTTGCTGATCGCGTCACGCTTGTGGAACTAGACGACGAAGTTAGTGCCGTCTGGCAGACAGTCATCCATGGCGATGCAAGGGACTTTGCCAAGCGAATTGCTACTTTCGATCTCACTCTCGAGTCAGTCAACGAGTGGCTGGCAAAGGCTCCCTGTAGCGTGGAAGATAGAGCATTTCGGACGATCTTGAGAAACCGAGTCAATCGTGGGGGCATTCTGGCTTCAGGGGCTGGCATGCTAAGAAACGGAGAGGATGGTAGAGGCATCAAATCACGTTGGTACCCAGTAACTTTGAGCAAAAGGATACTGGAGATAGCCAAGATGCGTGATCGCATCACGTTTGTCAAAGGCGATGGTCTTGAAGTGCTTAGACAGAATGCCAATCGTGCAGATGTTGCATTCTTCATTGACCCACCCTATACAGCTGGGGGTAAACGGGCTGGAAGACGGCTCTATACTCACCACCAACTCGACCATGAAGAACTCTTTCGGATCACTAGTATATGTGATGGCGATTTCTTAATGACCTACAGTAATGATGAGAGAGTTCGTAAACTCGCACAGCAACACGGTTTTGATGTTCAAGAGATTGCAATGAAGAGTAGTCATCATGAAAAGATGACCGAACTGCTCATCGGACGCGACTTGGATTGGGCCAGATGATTTCAGGTCACGGAGTAACGGCTGTGAAGAGGACAAAGATCCTGAGAAAAAGACAGTGTTGTAGGAATACACGACATGCCCGACAACATGATTGAGTTACGCAACGTCACTAAACACTACGGCAACATCGTGGCCAATGACCACATCAACCTGGGTATCCGCCGCGGGGAGTTGATGACGCTGCTGGGGCCTTCGGGCTGCGGCAAGACGACGGCGCTGCGCTGCATCACCGGCCACAATATCCCCGACGAGGGCCAGGTGCTCATTGACGGTAAGGACGTGACCGACGTGCCCACCCACAAGCGGGAGCTGGGCATGGTCTTCCAGAACTTCGCCCTCTTCCCGCACATGACCGTGTTCGACAACGTGGGCTTCCCGCTGATGATCCGCGGCCTGCCTAAGTCCGAGCGGCGAGAACGGGTTATCGGCGCGCTGCGGCTGATCCGCATGGAGGAGTACGAAAGCCACTACCCCCGCCAGATCTCCGGCGGCCAGCAGCAGCGGGTGGGGCTGGCGCGGGCCCTGGTCTACCGCCCCAAGGTGCTGCTGTTGGACGAGCCGCTCTCCAACCTGGATGCCAAGCTGCGGGAGGAGATGCGCTTCGAGATCCGCGACCTGATTGACCGGCTGGGCATCACGGCGGTGTACGTCACTCATGACCAGGCGGAGGCGCTGGCCCTTTCCGACCGCGTGGCGGTGATGAACAAGGGGTGTATCGAGCAGGTAGGCACGCCCGACGAGATCTACGATAGCCCCCAGTCCCGCTTCGTGGCCGACTTCATCGGGCTGTCCGATTTCATCGAGGGCACGGTGGTCGCCGTGGATGCGGAGCGGGGCACGGCATTCATCCGGGTGGAAGGGCTGGAGATGTGCGTCCCTGTGCGGCGGGACATGGCGCCTGGGCGCAGCACGTTGCTCTTCGTCCGTCCCAACGATGTGAGCTTGCTGCCCGCTTCTTCCGAAGACGACACCAACGTTTTCCCCGGTGTGGTGCACAAGAAGACCTACCTGGGCGACCGCAACGACTACCGCGTCATCGTGGGCGAGGGGCTGGAGCTGCGCGTGCAGACCGACGGCAAGGTGCGCTTCGACGAGGGCGAGAGGGTGAAGGTGCATCTGCCCGTGCCCCACTGCCGGGTGATCGTGGAATGACGGTCATGGCAGTACCGGCTGACCTTGGCGTCATTCCTGAGAGGGATGCCCTTGGATTGTCGGAGACGAATGACGAAGGACGAATGTTCGAAGCGCGGTTCGTCCTTCGTCGTTCGTCCTTCGTCTCATCGGCTAGCACGGAACGGTTGAACAGCCATGAGCGGTATGATGGACCCAACACAGATCTACGACATCGCTTTCGTAGGCCACTACACCAAAGACACCATCGTTTCCGCCGCCGGCACGCGGGTCGTGGATGGCGGCGCTTGCAACTATGGAGCCAACGTTGGCATCCGGATGGGGCTTAAGACCGCTGTCGTCACCCGACTGGCCGCAGAGGACGTCCACGTGGTGGAGGGACTCAGGCAACAGGGGGTGGACGTGTTCGTGCGATTCACGCCGCAATCCACCTGCCTGCGGTTGGAGTACCCCACCGCCAACGTGGACGAGCGGGTCATCACCGTGACCAGCACCGCCGGGCCTTTCACGCCGGCCGAAGTCGAGACACTGCAAGCGCGGGCCATCCTCATCGGCGCGTCGCTGCGCGGCGAGGTCAGCCTGGAGGTAGTCGAAGCGCTGGCGAGCAAAGAGACGCGGCTGGCCGCCGACGTGCAGAGCTTCCTGCGCGTGGTGCGCGAGGGCGTGCTGGTGGCCGAACCGTGGCCGGAAAAGCGGCTGGCGCTGGCCCTCTTGGACGTGCTGAAGGCCGACGCGGTGGAAGCGGTGCTGCTCACCGGCGAGAGCGACCTCCGGCGTGCCGCACAGATGATCGCCGACCTGGGCCCCGGCGAGGTGGTGCTCACCCACCGCCATGGCCTGCTGGTCTACGCCGCAGGCCAATTCCACGAGGCCCCCTTCTTCCCGCGAGAACTGGTCGGCCGCAGCGGCCGCGGCGACACCACCATCGCCGCCTACATGGCCAAACGGTTGACCGCGTCGCCCGCCGAGGCCACGGTCTGGGCCGCGGCCGTGGCCAGCCTGAAGATGGAAGCGGAAGGACCTTTCCGCAGACCGATCAGCGACGTCGAAGACGTGATTCGGAGAGAGTACGAAGGACAGGTATGAGAGATCGCTCCACAGCAGCGGCGCGGCTGTCGTCCCCCGATTTCCTGGTCGTGGGGCACGTGACCAAGGACCTGTATCAGGATGGCTACCGCATCGGCGGCACGGTGACCTTTGCGGCCATCACTGCCGCCCGCCTGGGCCGGCGGCCCGCCGTGCTCACCCGAGCGGCGGCCGACCTGCCGCTGGCGGAAGCGCTGCCTGGCGTCGAAGTCCTGCGCCTCCCTTCCCCCGTGACCACGACCTTCGAGAACGTCTACGGTCCCACGGGCCGTCATCAGATCGTCCACGCCGTGGCCGAGCCGCTGCGTTGCAGCGACGTGCCGCCGGATTGGCAGCGCATCCCCATCGTGCTGCTGGGGCCGCTGGTGCAGGAGATCGGGCCGGACATGGCCGCCTGTTTTGAGGGGCTGATCGGAGTGACGCCGCAAGGGTGGATGCGGCAGTGGAACGACGCCGGGCGGGTAAGCTCCCGTCCCTGGGACTGTGCGGAGCACGTGCTGCTGGCCGCCGATGTGCTGGTGCTGAGCGAAGAGGACCTGGGCGGCGATCTGGCTCCCCTGCACGAGTACGTGCGTCTGTGCCCGACCGTTGTTCTCACCACCGGCTGGCAGGGGGCGACGGTGTTCCTCGAGGGCGAAAGGTACGAGGTGCCTCCCCGTCCTGCACGCGAGATGGACCCCACCGGCGCCGGTGACATCTTCACCGCCGCCTTCCTGATCCGTCTGGAGGAGACCGGCGATCCGCTGTTGGCGGCCCGCTTCGCCAACGTGGTGGCCTCGTTTTCCGTCGAGCAGTCCGGCACGGAGAGTATCCCCCCGCGGGCGCAGGTCGAAGGTTGGCTGGCGGCCCATAGCTGATGGTCGGCAAAGCGGGGGGAGTTGCAACATGACCACTACGGCAGAGCTGCGTGCCTGGCAGCGCCGCATTTTCGTCACCTGCTGGCTGACCTACGCCAGCTTTTATTTTTGCCGCGTGAACCTCTCGGTCGCGCTGCCGGCCATTCAGGGGGAGTTCGCTTGGTCCAAGACGGAAGCGGGGCTCGTCGGCAGCGCGCTGTTCTGGGCCTACGCCTGCGGCCAGTTCATCAACGGCCAACTGGGTGACCGCTTGCACGTGCGCCGCTTCGTCGCCGTGGGTTTGCTGGCATCGGTGGCGCTGAACGTGGCCTTCGGCTTCGCCGCCAGCCTGCCGCTGATGATCGTCCTCTGGGCAGCCAACGGCTACTTCCAGTCCACCGGCTGGGGGCCGATCGTGCGCACCGTCTCCCGCTGGTTCGGCCCGGCGCGGCGGGGACGGCTCTCGGCGCTCCTGGGGCCCAGCTATGTGCTGGGGCACGTGGGCTCCTGGCTCCTGTCCGGCTGGCTCGTCGTCCGTTGGGGCTGGCGGGCGGCCTTCTGGGTTCCGGCGGCGCTGGTGGCCCTCTCCGCTTTACACTGGACGGTGCGCGTGCGCAATGCGCCGCAGGACGTGGGGTTGATACCACCCGAGGGAACCGTTGACGGGCCACCCGCGGCGCGGGGCGGCTGGCAGGGCTTGCTGCAGCGCACGTTCGCTCATCCTCGCCTGCGCTGGGCGGCGCTGGCCAACGTTGCCCTGGGCTTCGTGCTGGGCAGCGCCACGCTCTGGGCGCCTACCTACCTGGTCGAAGTGCTGGACATGGACATCGGCGGCGCGGCGACGAGCGCTGTGGTGCTGCCGCTCTGCGGCCTGGCCGGGGTGCTCATCGCCGGTTGGGCCAGCGACCGCTTCTTCCGCTCCCGCGTGGCGCCGATGACCGTTGTGTTGATGGCCGGACTGGCGGCCAGCGTGTTGGCGATCCGTTTCCTGGCTCCGCGGGGCGGCCTGGCGCTGGCCGTGGCGCTGCTGGGACTCACCGGGGCCATGAGCCACGGGGCTGGCTCCATCCTGGTCACCGTGTTGCCGCTCAGCCTGAGCCACGAGGGGGGCGTCTCCTCGGCTGCTGGCTTCCTCGACTTCACCGGCTACGTCGGCGCCGGCCTCGGCGGGCTGCTGGCCGGCGCGCTGGTGGATGGCTGGGGTTGGGATGCTGTGTTCGTCTGCTGGGCCGTGGTGGCCCTGTTGGGGCTGGCGGCAACGGCACCCCTGTTGAGAAGCGAGCGGGGAGA
>JACKQG010002405.1_pt1 | contig 24503 bp, 24 predicted proteins | sample 8237621 | NCBI WGS metagenome assembly JACKQG01 (sample SAMN15677084, study PRJNA649215) | marine metagenome | biome: marine; feature: Black Sea; material: saline water; isolation source: suspended particulate matter (SPM) from the Black Sea western gyre | collected 2013-06-09/2013-06-10 | depth... | reverse complement strand
GGCCTGGAAAATAAAATCGAAGGTTATTATGAATCAGGTCAATCGGTAGTAGTAATTGAAGACCTCGTTTCAACAGGTAATAGCAGCCTGAATGTCGTTAAAACTCTCAGGAAAGCAGGTTGCGATGTGAAAGGAATGGCGGCTATTTTTAGTTATAACCTGGAAAAAGCACAAGCTAATTTCAAAAAAGCCAAATGCCGGCTTTTCACCCTCACCGATTATGATGAACTTATTAAACAGGCTGTTGAAAGTAATTATGCCTTGGAAAAGGACTTGCAATCACTAATTAAATGGCGCGAAAATCCTGAAAAGTGGAAGTGAAATTATATGACCAAAATAAAAAGCAACAAGGTTTCAATAAATAATACCGGTAAAAGCATTTTTTCATTCCTTAGCGATTTCAATAACTTTGAAAAGCTGATGCCTGAGCAGGTTATTAACTGGAAGTCAACAGCAGATACCTGTTCGTTTACGATTAAGGGTATGGCTGACCTTGCTATGCGTATAAAATCCAAAAGCGAATTTTCGGAGATCAATTATGTTTCGGATGGCAATGCACCTTTTGGTTTTACTTTGGATTGCTTCCTTGCAGAAAACGGCAATCAGTCGAAAGTGCAAATAATCCTTAATGCCGATTTAAGTCCGATGTTAAAGCTCATGGCAGTCAGACCTCTGAAAAATTTTATCAATTTATTAGTTAACAAACTCAAAGAGATAATGGAAGTGATTGAGACCTGACAGGTTTTTTTAATTGACTGCTTGTTAGATTGATACATTTTAAACATCTTTGTAAGTTAAACCTGTCAGGTCTTTTTAGACTGCACTCAAATTTGAAAATGCAAATTGAAAATCGTAAATCAAATCACATATTCAATTTCCTTTAAATCGCACTCAATTTTTTGGTTATTCTTTGTTAGCAGTTGAAGTTTACCATATTCCGATACGCCGGTTATCCGGGCATAAATAATATTATTTTCAAACCTGTAAGGATGTATTTCATTCAATCTGAATAAAACCGAAAGATAACAGGAATCGAGACCGGAATAGTCCGGCTTTTCTAATTGCTTATACCTTGCGTTCAAAAAACTGCATAATGAATTTAAACATTCTTCCAAATCCAGGTTATGTTTTAAATATTTCCTTAAAGAAACCGGGTTGGGAGCATCGCTTACAAACCGGGTTTGATTGATATTGATCCCGGCACCAACGATGGAATACACGAAATTATTTCCGCTGATTGTATTGTTAATGAGGATACCGGCGACTTTTCCGTTATCAATATAAATATCATTAGGCCATTTAATACTGACTTTTTGTTTTTTAACCACCGACTTCACAAAATCATATATTCCAAGAGCAATGGTTTTATTTAGCATAAATTGCCTTTCTGCTTTAAGGAAATCAGGCGTTATAAAAATCGAAAATGTAAGGTTTTTACCGGTTTCACTCTCCCAGGTATTAGCATCCAATCCTTTACCCTTTGTTTGTTTATCTGCAATTATTATTGTACCTTCCTGTATTATAGCACCTCTCCTGATTTCATCAGACATATAATAATTCGTTGAATCAACCGTAGCGAGCCTTACTATTTTTTTCCCGATAATGTTCATAGAGAATGCCTTTAGTTATAAGTGTCTAAAATTATAAAGAAAATACAAAATAAATCATCTAATTTTATTGTTTACCTGATAAACATAAGCTAAAAGCCTTTTAATTATCAGAAAATGATTAATTTTGTATAGAATTTCAAACTTGTTATATGCCGGGAAAACAAAAGCAAACCGAATCTGAGATATTAAAAGACATTATTATTAAAGGAATACTTGAAAAAAAAGGAAAGGATATAATCAGTTTGAATTTAACGAAGCTTCCAAATGCAGTTTGTAATTATTTTATTTTATGTCATGGAAATACAAAAATACATGTGGAAGCAATAGCCGAATCGGTTGAGGATGAAGTTATCAAAGGTGTTAGAGCTAAACCCTGGCATAAGGAAGGTTTTGAAAATGCGGAATGGATTTTGATTGACTACGTTGACGTTGTTGTTCATATATTCCAGGAACACACGAGGATGTTTTATAATCTTGAAAAATTATGGGCTGACGCAGAAATTAAAAAATACGACAGTAACTAATTATGAAGTTTGTATCCCGTCCCGTCCTGAAACTTCGTGATTCGTGATTCGGGACAGGATTGCTAAAACAAGGACATAATGGCAGCAGAAAAACAAAAAGAACAAGAAAAGCAAGAAAAACAACAGAAAAGCAAGACACCTGTAGGTTTTCCTAAAGGAAAAACTCCTAATAAGAAGTTTAGTTTCTATTGGATTTATGGTATTATCGCGCTGATTTTCCTGACATATACATATACCGGCTGGAATGCAAATAAAGTTAAAGAAATCGACTGGGGCGAGCTCAAGCAAATGCTTTCAAGTCAGGATGTGGAGAAAATAATTGTCGTAAACAGGGAAGAGGCTGAAATTTTTATTAAACAAGACAGATTACACGATTCTAAATATAAACAAGAAAATGAAAAGGGTATAAGCGGCACAGGACCTCATTACACTTATAACATAGGTTCTTATGATACTTTTAAGGAAGACGTTGAACGAGCGCAGGAAGGATTGGAAAATCCCATTTACATAAGAAATGAAAAGAGGCATAACTGGTCGGGAGAAATCTTAAGCTGGATTTTACCTTTGTTAATTTTAGTTGTAGTATGGATTGTTATTATGCGAATGATGAGCCGGGGAGGACCGGGTGGCGCTCATATTTTCAATATCGGCAAATCAAAAGCACAGCTCTATGATAAAGAGACTTCTGTAAGTGTAGATTTTGAAGATGTTGCAGGTTTGGAAGAAGCCAAGGTTGAAGTGATGGAGATAGTCGATTTCCTGAAGAAACCTGAAAAATATACAAACTTAGGTGGAAAAATCCCAAAAGGTGCGTTGCTGGTCGGGCCTCCAGGTACAGGTAAAACATTACTTGCAAAAGCTGTTGCCGGTGAAGCACAGGTTCCGTTTTTCTCAATTTCCGGTTCCGATTTTGTTGAAATGTTTGTTGGAGTCGGCGCATCAAGGGTTCGCGATTTGTTCAAGCAGGCAAAAGAAAAAGCGCCGTGTATTATTTTTATTGATGAAATTGATGCCATTGGCAGGGCAAGAGGTAAAAACCCGATGACGGGCGCTAATGATGAAAGGGAAAATACCTTGAACCAGTTGCTCACCGAAATGGATGGATTCCTAACTAATACAGGCGTTATCATCCTTGCCGCCACCAACCGTGCCGATATTCTTGACAGGGCGCTGTTGAGAGCCGGACGATTCGACAGGCAAATTCACGTTGAACTACCTGACCTCGAAGAAAGAAAAGCCATATTTAATGTACATTCGAAACCGCTTAAACTTGATAAAACAGTTGACATGGTATTTCTTGCCAAACAAACTCCGGGATTCTCGGGTGCGGATATTGCAAATGTTTGTAATGAATCGGCTTTGATTGCAGCCCGTAAGGATAAAAAGAAAATAGATAAACAAGACTTTATGGATGCAATTGACAGGATCATCGGTGGGCTTGAGAAAAAAAACAAGATCATTTCGGCTTCCGAAAAAAAAGTCATTGCATACCATGAATCAGGTCATGCAACAGTTAGTTGGCTGACCGAACATGCCAATCCACTTGTTAAGGTTACTATTGTACCAAGAGGAAAATCACTTGGCGCTGCATGGTATTTACCCGAAGAAAGGCAAATTACAACTTATGATCAGATGTTCGATGAATTGACTTCTGCTTTGGGAGGCAGGGCTTCGGAAAAAATTAATTTCGGAAAAATATCTACCGGCGCTTTAAACGACCTTGAAAAGGTAACCAAAATGGCATATAACATGGTAGTTTACTTTGGATTGAATAGTAAAATTGGAAATGTTTCTTTTTATGATTCAACCGGTCAGCAGGAATTTTCGTTTCATAAGCCTTATAGCGAAAAAACCGCCCAGATGATTGATGAGGAAGTAAGCAAGATTGTTGAAAAAGCATATCAAAGAGCGGTTAAAATTATCAAGGAAAATAAAGATAAGGTTGTAAGTCTCGCTAAATTATTACTCGAAAAGGAAGTCATTTTCGGCGAGGACCTTAAAGATATTTTTGGACCACGTCCCTTTGAAGAAGAAAGGAAAAGGTTCGAAGAAGCTGCCGAAGAAGAAGTAAAACAGCTTAAAGCCAATAATAATAAGATAAAGAAAAACAGAAAGGCTTTGCCTGTAAAAAAAACAGGAAAGAGCGCAGCCCTAATAGAAGATAAAAAGACTGAGAAAGTCCAAAAGAAACAACCCGAACCTCAGGAGAAATAATTTAAGTATTTTAGTTATTAATTTACATGGAAGAAACGACATCGAGAGAAAAAGTTTTAAAAAAAATCAGGAATGCCCTGATTAATAAAACCGAAAATCCTTATCCTTCTGTTGATATCGAGTCTTTAGTTTACCATGAATTTGAAGATACCTTAGATATTACATTTGCCCATGAATTTACTAAAGCTGAAGGTAAATTTATTTATTGCGAAAATGAAAAAGAATTATACGATAATCTGATATCCTTAATCGCAGAAAAAAAATGGGTAAACATTTTTTGCCTTGAACCGGATATAAAAAAAACGCTCGACAATGCAGGAATACCATTTAAAAGTGAAAAAGCGGATTTTACTAAAATGGAAGCCGGTATCACCTATTGCGAATATCTTATTGCCCGCCTGGGAAGTATAATGATAACTTCAAGACAGACTTCGGGCAGAAGATTGAATGTTTTTCCGGAAAATCATATTGTTATAGCTTATACATCACAGATTGTCGCCGATCTGAAAGATGCACTAAAAAATATTAAAGAAAAATATATAAATAATATGCCTTCGCTTATTTCGGTTATTACCGGACCAAGCAGAACGGCAGATATTGAAAAAACACTTGTTATGGGAGCTCACGGACCAAAAGAACTTTATTTGTTTTTAATTGATGAAGAATAAAATATTTTGTTATGGAAGAAAATTTAAGAGAAATATTTTCGGCAAATAAAATGTATAAAATTAGCATTATACAGGAATTGCTAACTGAAAATAATATTGAAAGTTACGTACTGAATCAGAAAGGTTCGGCATTTCTCATTGGAGATATTAATCTTTATGTAGATGAAAAAGATGAAGCTAAAGCTCTTGCTATAATAAAAAAGCATGAAATGTAGATTATGTAACAATATTTTATACCGATACGGAACAGGTTTGCCAAATTTAAAAGGTTGTTCCTATCGGTATAACTAACTCTAAACAGCTTTACCTCGTAAACCCGTTAAGATTTAGTAAACATGGATAAAAACTGGGTGAAAATATTTTCAACAAGCGAAAGTTATAAAGCCGAAATTCTTAAAGGATTATTATTAGAAAATAGTATTGAAGCTGTTATTATTAATAAAAAAGATTCAGCATATTTATTCGGCGAACTTGAACTTTATGTTCGTGTGGATAATCTATTAAAAGCTAAACGAATTATAACTACACACAACGAGAAGTGAAAACCCTTCTGACAAGAGCTTTTTCAGGCGCCGTTTACGTAATACTTATTTGGGGTTCTATTATTTGGGGACCTTTTGCTTTTGGAATATTGTTTTTATTTTTCCTGATTCTGAGCTTGCTCGAATTTTATAAATTAGCATTAAAAGCAGGTTTTAAACCCGAAAAATTTACTTTCCTTTCTGTAGGAATTTTTTTGTATTTACTGGTTTTATTATATTCGTGGGATTACCTTGCACCTGCAAGCCTGTTGTTAAGCTTACTCTTGCTTTTCCTTATTTTTATCGTTGAATTGTTCAGAAAAGAAACTAAGCCATTCGGGAATATCGGCTTCAGTGTTCTTGGGCTTATTTACATAGTTATTCCGCTTTCGGTTATTAATCTCCTCTTTTATCCGGGTCTTAATCTATCAGTTCCATACAAGGAAATTTTATATGGATTTTTTATTTTAATCTGGGTGAATGATATTCTTGCTTATCTAACAGGAACCCTTTTTGGAAAACACAAATTGTTCAATAGCATTTCTCCTAATAAAACATGGGAGGGAAGTATTGGCGGAGCTGTTTTCAGTGTTGCAGGAGCTTACGTGTTATCTCTATTTTTCCACGAATTGAATATATTGGAATGGACAGGACTGGCATTCATTATTATAATTTTTGGTACTTTTGGCGATCTTTTTGAGTCTATGTTGAAAAGAAACCTGGATTTAAAAGACTCAGGTAGTATAATGCCGGGGCATGGAGGTGTTTTAGACAGGTTAGACAGTATTTTATTTGCTGCTCCTTTTGTCTTTATTTATTTTGCTTTTGTAATAAATCAGTAATGAAGATAAAGTTACATAAAGAGGGATATCCGGTAATAATAGTAGTGTTATTGCTTTTGCTGGTAATAATAGTGCTGATTAATATATTGTTTCCTAAACAAACACCAGTTCATTATTTACTTTATCTTGCAGGATTGATATTTTATTTTTTTGTTGTCAGGTTTTTCAGGAATCCCATACGTGATGTTACTCCCCAAAATAATTTAATACTTAGCGGAGCCGACGGAAAAGTTGTAGTAATTGAGGAGGTTGAAGTGAAGGAATATTTTAATGATAAACGAAAACAGGTATCTGTTTATATGAGCCCGCTTGATGTGCACGTCAACTGGTTTCCCGTAAGCGGTAAAATTAAGTATTATAAATATAATCACGGTTCTTATTTTATCGCATCCAAACCTAAATCATCTGAGCAAAATGAGCGGACAACAGTCGTTGTTGAAACCGAAGACAATAAGGAAATTATGTTCCGCCAGATAGCAGGCACTGTTGCCCGGCGAATTGTATGTTATGCTAAAGAAGGGAAAGAAGCTACTCAGGGTAAGGAACTGGGAATAATAAAGTTTGGTTCGCGGTTCGACCTGTTTTTACCTCCGGATGCTAAAGTAGAAGTAGAAATAGGACAAAAGACAATAGGTTGTGAAACGGTGATTGCAAGGTTTTGATAAGTAAATTGCAATTTGTAATTGCAAAATATTTTTGTATTAAATTGGATTGTACCTGTCTGCCCTGACTGCCGTCAGGCAGGCGACAAGGCAGGAATCCCGGTGTCTAACGTCCTTGAAGTTACAAAGTTCAAGGTGCAGGGGGGTTTAGTTCAACATAAAGTACATATTCGGCTACCGCCGAAAACGATACTTAAGTGTTAGGCGCTGATATTTGTATTATCTCTTTCGTTCATATTGGTCATTTAAAGTCAAATAATGTATTGCTACAAATAATTTTACTCTTATGTCTTTAAAGTTATAACTGTCATGGTTTATCAATAAATCAGCAACCATACTTGGACCAATGTCCCCAATTGATCTAAAGTTTTCATAGTATTTATTGATCACATTATAGTCCTTACCTAATTGGTTTAGAAAATCTACATATTTGCAATCATACTTTATCTCAATTTGTTGAAGAGTGTCATTAGATAAACGATTCACAACCTTACCAAAAGTCCAAATTTGGTTGAATGTAGAGTCACTTAATTGTGCGTACATTTTTTTTTGTTCGTCAAAAGATATTTTTATTTTAATACTTCCAATTTTTTCGACTTCTGACATTCTCTCAAAGAAACTCAGATAGCAATCATTAAAATTTTTCTTACCAAGCTGTTGATTTGTACAGATTTGTTTATTAAAGAATTCCAAAATTCTAGTTAAGTCTCGAATTTCAGATTTATTGAATATCTTAATTATTGTCGAGTTTGATTGCAGGTTCTCTTGATTGCTACCTGAACAACCAATCAAAATTATTAAAGCAATTATTTGATACAATTTCTTCATTCTATTTGCGCCTAACGTATTGGTATTTTAAGCGAAATTCAAAAATAGGAAAAAAAGTTAACATGTAAGGTAGAATCTGAAATTAATGTTGCAAAGGGGTATTACACCCGCCTGCCACCAATAAGCTAATACAAAGGCGGGCAGGAATCCTATAGTTATTTTTATCGGGATTATCCTTCCCAAATACCTGCCGCACAAATCCCGATGAGCAAGGTTAAATTGAGCCTGGATTTTCAAACAATATTGTATAAAATAAAAAGGCAGTAAGTTACTTCAACATTCTGCCTCATTTTTTTGGCTCAATTGAGTTATAAATCCTAATATGTCAGCATTAGTTTTCTCCTATTTTATATATACGATAATCAGAACGTTCCTTTTCTGACAAGTGAATTTGTGAAGTTGTAAAATAAATATTTCCCTGGGAGTCTTTAGAAAAACTGTCAGCCCATTTGATCTGGCTGCCTTTAACTACAGTTTGTAATTTGTTGGGATAGTTAAACTTAATAACTGAATTGCTCTCAAGATTTGCCATAAATAAATCACCTTGCTCATTAAATAACATTCCATCTGCAGGCCCGGTTTTTATTACCTTTTCAACATGCTCCTCTAATTCTGCCTCAGACAAATCTGGATTTAAAAGTTCTTTTGTCGCAATCCTGTACAAATGGTCTCCTGTAAGAGCTATATAGTATAAGTAAGCTCTATCAGGAGAAAGAGCAATCCCATCTGAATGAACAGTATTTGACCATTTTTTGGAGTTTATAATTAAATAATTTCTCTCGGCTTTGGTAGAATAATGATTTGCCAAAAGCCTTTTGCATTCTCCTGTTTGCAAATCAAGAGTTATGATGGCACCTGTACCTGAATCTGTGATATACGCCACTTCTTTTACTTCATCAATCCGGACGTCATTAAAGTAAGAATTGGACAAAAAGGTAGTTGAATCAAAATTATATTTTTTTATCAGTGAGTCTTTTGACAAATCAAATTTGTACAAGGCAGGTCCTGGATCTTTAACACCCATAAACATAGGATTATTTGTTTCAAGTACCCATAGTATATCATTGCGATCAACAAAAACACTCTGAATGCAATTAAAACCAATAGCCGGATTATTAAAATCATTATTAGGATATGGGACTATTTCCACATCTTTTAGTTCACCTACAGATATAGGAACATTTTCAGACCATCTGGGGAAATTAACAAATATTCTATCTTTCCCACTAATCGCAATACCTGTCCATAGACCCTTTGACGATGCAATCTCTTTTAATGCAAATTTTTCATTGTCTTTAGTAATACAGGATGATAATCCTAATAAAATTAATAATACTCCTAAAACTTCTTTTGTTTTCATATTTCTATATTATGTTTCATATAATGCTTTAAAAAATCGGTATAAACTTCACCACCGGTCGTTGTTCGGTAAGGGGAATTTATGAAAAAAGTTAAATAATCAATTGGCAATTTAGCTTCCACTGGGAATTACACCAGTTTTTGTTTTGTTAACAAAAAATTGTCTTAACGGAAATTTTTTTTAGCTTTGTATTTTCATATATAAATATTCATATATAAAAATTATTTTCTAAAACGAATACAGATAAATATTGTACTTGAATGAATAAATTAATTTACTTAGACAACGGAGCAACTTCTTTTCCAAAGCCAAAGGAAGTATATGATTTTATGCATGAGTTTTATCAGAAGCATGGCGTAAATCCCGGCCGTTCAGGATTTGATGCAGCTATTGAAACTGAAGAGGTTGTACATGAAACCAGAAAATTATTAACAGACTTTTTTAATGGAACTGATCCTAACCGACTGACATTTAGTTATAATGCCAGCGATACGCTAAATATGATTATTCAGGGGATGACTTCAAAAGGTGACCATGTAATTACAACAAACCTTGAGCATAATTCTGTGCTTAGACCGCTGTATCATAAGATGCACGATGGGGAGATAGAGGTTACATATATTCCTTTTGATAATAAGGGTTATATTGATCCGGATGATATAAAAAAGGCATTTAAAAGTAATACCAGTCTTGTAATCATAAATCACGGTTCGAATATTATTGGTACTGTTCAGCCAATTGCTCAGGTTGGAAAGTATTGTAACGAGGCAGGAATACCTTTTGCTGTTGATGCAAGCCAGACTGCCGGTATAATTGATATTGATATTGAAGCAATGAATATTGACGTTGTTGTATTTACCGGTCATAAATGTTTAATGGGCCCAACAGGTATAGGTGGATCATATATTAAAGAAGGTGTGAATATTAAAGGTACTCGTTTTGGAGGTACCGGTGTAAAGTCAGCATATCCATTCCATCTTGAGGAATTTCCATATCGTATGGAGTGCGGAACCTTGAATATTGTTGGAGTTGCCGGTCTTAATGCCGGTGTGAAATGGATATTGAAAGAAGGAATAAATAATATCCACGAGAGAGAAATTTTGTTATGGGACAGGCTCAGGAAAGGAATTCAAAATATTGAAGGTGTAATAACCTATTGTGCCAATGATATTGAGAATCAGAATGCGGTTCTAAGTTGTAATATTGATGGCTGGGAAGCCGGTGATGTTGGTACTATACTTGATGTTGATTATAATATCGCCAGTAGAACAGGATTGCAATGTGCTCCAAAAGTACATGTACAATTGGGTACTGATAAAATTCACGGAACAGTAAGATTGAGCCTTGGTGCATTTACAACTGAAGAACATGTGGATGCTGCAATTGATGCAATAAGTGAAATAGCAGAAATAAAAAGATAATATTATTTCATATTTCGCTTTGGTAGAATTATATGTTTAATAAAGTTCTTCACGAGGCAGGTTAATTTGATTTTTCTTCCAGAACTAATGCATCTGCAACCAGTTCTCCAATTGTCTTGATTTCAACACCCAACTGGTATTCCTTGTTTAATTCCATAAGCTGGTCAATACAGTTATGGCATGGAGTAGCTACTATTTTGGCACCGGTTTTACGGATTTGATCTGCTTTTATTTTACCGGATTTAATTCTTCTTTCGGCATATTCACTCATTGCAAGCTGACCGCCGCCGCCACCACAACAGAAGTTGTTTGCGCGGTTTGGCATCATTTCAATGAAATTCTCAACAGCATTCTTTATGACAAATCTTTGCACTTCAATTACACCACCGCCCCTTACCATGTTACATGGATCATGCAGGGTAACAGGTAATTTATTTAGTGATGGATCAAGTTTTATACGGCAGGAACGAATATAATCTCCAATTAGTTCAACAACAGAGATAACCTTAAAAGGATATGGTCTTTCTATCCAGTTTGGACCTTCCCATCTGATTGCCCTGTAACCATGGCCACATTCAGCCAAAACAAGAGTTTTTGCTTCAAGTTTTGACATTTCATCACAAAGTCTTTCAGTAAGCTCTTTAGCTCCTTTATCATCCCCTGAAAAATAGGCATAATTTGTAACATCATAAACATTGGTAGAAAGAGTCCAGTTTTCTTTTGCTGCATAATAGATTTTGGCTATTGCACTTATAGAGAGCGGAAAGAATTTAGGCTCTCTGGGATTTAGCGTATATAATATATCAACACCTTTTTTATCCAAAGGGATTGAAGCATCTTCATCCTCTACTTCCATCTCAAGGTCTTCAGAAAGCCATTCAAGAGTATCAACAAACTCATCACGCGGAATGCCCATATTATTTCCGGTATTGATAGCTGCATCAACAGTAGATTGTAATCCCGGCGAAACCAGTTCCATTTCAACAAGCATTGAACGGGCTGTACGGACAATATATGGTACATCTACTCCAATGGAACAATGAACAGAACAACGACCGCACATAGAACAAGCTCCGAAAACTATATCTATTAATTCTTCAACCGTCTTATCATTAAAGTCTTTAGCACCATAAAGCCTGGGTGCTACTTTTCCGGCTAATGTGTGATAGCGTTGGTAAATACTTGAAACAATATCCACCTTCTTCCCGGGAATAAAATTTTTATTTTTAGTAGCAAGATAATAATGACAGGATTCACCACATAAACCACAATGAACACAGCTGTTCAGGTGGGTTAATAACCTGCCGTTTAATCTGCTTTTGAGAAGCTTTAGTGCTTTTTTTTGTTTCTCGGTTAATGAATTATTTTTAGCCATAATAATTACTTTTTCACCGGCCATGTACCTCTTCTGCCATAAAAGATACCTAAATGAAGACGTGCTGTGAAGAAATATATTGTATGTCTTAATTTCCCTATTGGAAGATATAGAAACAAAATTGTGGTTATAATGAAGTAATACTCCAATCCGGTATTTAGCAATAAATAGATAGCTGTAATAATCTGAAATCCTGTTACCAGGATATTACTAAAATAATCATCAGGATTTGATAAATTTTTTAACAGGGAGCTTGTCATTCTCTTTATAAGGATGGACAATCCACATATACTTGTGAATGCAAGAAAAACAATTATTGAATATGCCAACCATGTAGGAAAACTAACATTAAAAAAAATAAATATTACCAAAAACAGAGAAAGAAATGTGCCTAAATGATAAAAAATTCCTGCAGTATATGTTGGCAGGTGCATAAATGCTGTCTCCTTTTTTTTGGGTGACATAGCTTTTGTAAAGGAGTATACAACAGCTTGCCTTGTTTTTGCATCAGGAGTTGCATAATCAATATCTTTACCAGCAGGTAATGCCATGAAAAAATGATATAAACATGATAACAGGCATATTACAAATCCTGCTAAAAGAATCCAGTGAAATATTGTCATGATACTATATTTTATACACAACCGTCAGGTTTTGGCAAACCTGCTATTTTACAGGCACCTTTTGCCGGGCCCATTGGAAATAGAGTATAAATTTCTTTTAATCTTAACCCTGTATTTTGGCATATCTTCCTGACCATTGGTGCCATATCATTTTCGAGCCAGTGATTTCTTATAAAGTTAATTATTGCCCAATGTTTTTCATTAAGCTGCCCTGTGCCGTCGTGTTTAGCGAAAAGAGCTGCTATTTCTTCATTCCAGAGTTGAGGGTTAACTAAAAAACCATCACCGTCAACGTTAAATACTTTACCTTCAATTTCCAATTGTGTCACTGTTGTTTTTTTTAGCTTAATTATTATGGTAATATAAAAATTCGTGCAAGAATACAAAAAATATTTGCCGGATTGTAGAAATTGTATAAGGAAATAATTATTTATCTTAACGAATGTGAAAATAACAAGTAAGTAATCAGAGTGCCTTGAGTTTTGAGTGCCTAAATTGACTAAAGTTATGGTTTTCTATCAATTTGATGTAAAAATGAAAATATTATTAATAGTTATGGGCTGGGTTTCATTTCCTTTGCTTTATATTCTTTTCATTTTCTTCTGATTTTTTATCTTTAGTTTTTCTGAATTGACTTCCGAGAGGTCCCCATATAAACAGCAAGTGGAAAACTGTTCCGCCATAGAGAATATTGCTTATTTCCTCATAACACGACGTACCTTTCAATTTTAAAGAACATCCGATCATTACTGCTCCCCAAATAACAGCACTTGCGATAATATAAAATCCAATTGTTTTCTTTTTCATTTTATTTATTTTAATTGTTATAAATATTAATTATTTATATTGGTTGGTTTCTTTTAATCGCCCTATAAACGGTTTGCAAATATGGCCTTTAGCCGATTTATTAAATTCTGATTTTTATTGATTACTTGGCTTTTCAAATTTAGTAATAATTTTTCTTGATAACACTGAAGCGGCTATGGGCTATTATTTGCTGTTAGCACATGTTTTATTTGTTTTCAATTCTAATTTCTTGAATATCTTTCTCTGTGACTTGTCTAAAAGAAAATCTATAACCTTCATAAATTGCAATTCCATAAAAAACCAAATCTATAATACTAAATGTTTCTGCCATTAATTCAGGTACATAATTATAATCTAACAAAGTCAGGGTTTCAAAGTATCCAAGTCCTTCAGCGTTCGCAATAAACCCAATGATACTTAAAAAGTTACCTAACACAACACCAAATAGTGCTATTCCAGCTCCCCAAAATCCAAAAATTTGGTCAATCCCTTTTCCTGTTATTCGGATTGTAATTCCAACTAAAGCACCAATTGCTAATGCCATATATCCTATTTGAAATCCTGTTGATACAGTTATGATTCCCCAAATAACAGCTCCAATAATTGCAGCAATAAATCCAGCAATAATTCCAAATGGCAGATTTTGGTCAAGTCTTAATTTTTCAAATAATTCAGGAGATAATTTCTCTTTAATTTCACTTTGGTGTAATCCTTCCTTATCGTCAGCAGGTTTTTCTTTAACTGATTCATCTAATTTAAAGTCTGGACATTCTTTTTCGAATGATGCTTTTTGTTTTGTTAAATTGCAAATAATTCCTTGTTGCAAATCCATTTCACGATTTAAGCATTTTCTGCAAAATGTTAATTGTTCTTCTCTTGTCATTTTTTTGTTTTTAAATGTCTTGTCCTAAAATATGTGCTAACTTGTTTATAAACGCAACTCCGGTTTTTTATACAAAATTTAGTTAATTCACTAATTACCAACTATAAATCCGTGTATAACCGTTTATAATTATTTATTTATTCTTCAACGGTTAATGTTTCTTAAATCAAAATAATAGCCCCGAAGCTTTGGGATACGAAATTCAAAAATAGGGGAAAAAGTTAGAATATTAGGGAAAAACTGAAATTAAATTTGGTTATTAGCAAAAAGACTTCACCGCCAATTGGGTATAGGTGTTGTAAAGCGAATGTTTTATTCTTTTTAATTATTGGCTCAAATGTAATCATATTTTTATTTTATCCAACGGACTTTTTACTCTTAATATGGTTTTTCTGCTTACATTTTTGGAAACGAAATAATATAAATTTGTTTCCTTCGTTTCTTATATGTATTTTTGCATTTTTAAAAAAATAACTAATGTCTGATTTTGAAAAGAAATACAAAACCATTATAGAAGGTGCATATAATATATTTGCCGAAAACGGTATTCGTAATGTTTCGATGGACGACATAAGCAGAAGTCTTGGTATTTCAAAAAAGACCTTGTACCGGTGCGTCGAAAACAAAATTGACCTTATCAGAAAGGTTTTTGCTTATGTAAAGGACCAGATATTCATAAGGATGGAGGAAATGAAAAAGATGGATATGAATGCCATTGATGTATTGTTAGAAATGAGTAAGATTGCCAACATCAAACATTACAATATCAATCCTGTTATCTCTTTCGAACTTCAGAAATTTTATCCGCAGGTTTACAAAGAATATTTTGATTCAAAAAAGGAACTCATCATAAATTATATTAAAAATAACATCGAAAAGGGAATAAAAGAGGGTTTGTATCGTCAGGACTTAAATAAAGAAGTTATCGCTCATTTGTATTTTCAGAAAATAGAGGACATACATAAAACTGATTTTTTTAAATCTGAAAATTTTTCTTTTGAAACCGTGTTTAAAGTGATGTTCGAAAATCATATCCGCGGGATATCAAACCAAAAGGGTATCGAATATTTTGAGCGACAAAAAGAAAAGTTGAATTTCAATATTTAGAAAAGACATGCACAGAATTAAAAATATATTGTTAATTGGTTTAAGCCTGTTTTTAGCCTCTAATATAAATTATGCCCAGGAGGTTAAAAAATTCTCTCTTAAAGAAGCACAGCAATATGCCCTGGAAAATAATTATGATGTTATAAACGCGGGCACTGATGTTGAGATTGCCAGGAAAAGGGTAAAAGAAAATCTTGCAATTGGTTTGCCGCAGGTAAATGCAAGTGCAAGTTATAATAATTACCTTGAACTACCCACAACCCTGATTCCGGGTGATATATTTGGCACACCTGGTGAAGATATAGAAATCAAATTTGGCACTCAGCATAATGCAGCCTGGGAGGCAAATTTAAGCCAGTTGATTTTCAGTGGTCAATATATTGTGGGAGTAATGGCTTCTAAAGCGTATGTAGGCATTATTGAAACCAATTATCAAAAAAGTGAGATTGAAATTAAGGATGCCATAGCCAAGGCATATTATCCGATTATAATACTCCGGGAAAACAAGAAAGTATTTGACAGCACTTTAACAAGTCTTAACAAAATGCTTTATGAAACCGAAGAATACTACAAGAGTGGTTTTGCTGAAGATACTGATGTTGACCAGTTAAAATTATTAATTTCTGACATGCAAACAACTATAACAAATATTAATAATCAGCTTGAAATCGCTTCAAATCTCTTGAAATATCAATTGGGCATAAGGGCGGATGAAAATATTGAATTAACTGAAAAATTAGATGACCTGTTAGGCGAGGTGAACAGGGAATACCTGATGAATACTTCTTTTAACTTTAACAACCATATTGACTATAAATTACTTAAAGACCAGGAAAAGATGGCTGTTCTTCAGCTAAAACTTAAAAAGTCGGAATATTTACCAACCCTGAATGGATTTTATTCTTATCAGCAAAACGCAATGCGCGATAAATTCACTTTCTTTGCTTCAGATAAAAAATGGTACACAAACCAAATGTTGGGCGTGGAACTAAGTGTGCCAATTTTCAGCAGTGGTAACAGAAAATATAAAGTTCAGCAGGCTCAACTCGAAATCGATAAAATAAAGGTTATAGATAACCAGTTACAACAAGGCTTATCCTTACGAGTAAGAACTGTTAAATCCGAATTTAATAATGCTTACCTGATTTATTTGAATAAAAAAATGAGCCTGTCTAATGCTGAAAAAATTTATCAGAAAACCGAAATTAAATACCGTGAAGGTATTGCAACAAGCTTAAACTTATCACAAACCTATAATCAATATCTTACAATCCAGATCGATTATTTAACTTCAATCCTGGATTTATTAAATAAGAAGTCCGATCTTGAAAAAGAGCTGACTAAGGTGAGTTATTGATTTGGTTGGAATAACGAAAAGAAAAATAACATGAAATTTCAAAAGTACTTTGTAATAATATTTTCTGTTGCATTTCTTTTTCAATCTTGCAAAAGTCCTGTGGAGGATACAAGCAAAATTGAATTGAAAACACAGATGGATACCATTAGCTACATTATCGGGCTTGATTATGGAATTGGAATTAATGAACAGGAAATTGATGTAAATAACCTGGCGGTTTACAAAGGTTTGGTTGACGGACTAAATGATACCACACTTCTGCCGGATTCATTAAAGCAGGTAATAATTGATGAATTTAATGAAGAACTCAAAACACGCATGGAAGAAAAAGGGAAAATATTTCTTGAAAAAAATAAAGCAGATGGTGCAATGTTTATGAATGAGAATAAAAATAAAGAAGGTGTAATACAGCTTAACAGCGGCTTGCAGTATAAAGTTATGAAAGAAGGCGGGGGTTCGCAGCCTGCTGTTAATGATAGTGTTCTGGTTCATTACAGGGCAATGTTCGCGGACAGGACGGTTTTTGATATGTCGTACGACAGGGGACCAGCCGGAATCAGGTTAAATAATGTGATCAAAGGATTATCAGAGGGAATTCAGCAAATGAAAGAAGGCGGTATTTACGAACTTTATATTCCGCCCGAACTTGCTTATGGCGATCAGAATTTCGCTAATGTAATACCTGCCGGTTCAACACTGATATATACTATTGAATTGATTGAAATAGTTAAATAGAACCAAGATATAAGATAAAAGTATTAATAAATGAAAAAGTTAATTTTTATATCGATCGTAATTTTTTTTGCTGCTTGTAGCAGTAATAATAATCCTGAAAATAAGGATGAGATCAAAAAGCAGATAACGGAATACAAAAAACAGGTTGATGAACTGAATACTAAAATTGCAGATTTGGAAAAGCAATTAAACGATGATCCTGCAAAAATTTCTAATAAAATTCCGGTATCGGTAAAGGAGATGAAATACGAACCTTTTTTTCATTATTTTGAAGTGAACGGAACAGTCGAAGCCATTAATGCGGCATTCATCAGCCCCGAGATTAACGGGCAGGTACTGAATATATTTGTACAGGAAGGAGAGAGGGTGAAAAAAGGGCAACCTCTGTTAAAGCTGAACTCCAGCATTACCGAAAGTTCCATCAAAGAAGTTGAAACAAGCCTTGAGCTTGCCAATACGATTTACGAAAGGCAAAAGCGTCTTTATGATAAAAATATAGGTTCGGAGATTGATTATCTTACAGCTAAAAACAATAAAGAAGCCCTTGAAAGCAAGCTGAAAACTCTCCACGCTCAACAAGACATGGCATTGGTAAAATCCCCTGTCAACGGTATTGTTGATGATATTTTTATTAAGGAAGGAGAAATGGCTATGCCCGGGCTGCAGACGATGCAGGTAGTAAATCTTGATAACCTGTACGTGGATGCCGACGTTTCGGAAGCCTATCTTACTAAAGTCAAAAAAGGAGATATGGTGCTGCTTGAATTTCCCTCATACCCTGATATAAAAATGAAAGTTCCGGTACATCGAATCGGAAATGTGGTAAAAACTGCCAATCGTACATTTACAGTTCAATTGAAAATTAAAAATAAAAATGAAGTGATAAAACCAAATGTGCTGGCAATTATAAAGATCAATGATTTTTCCGCCGAATCCTCTTTGCTGGTGCCATCCTTAGTTATTAAACAAGATTTAAAAGGCTCGTATGTTTACGTAGTGCAGAAACATAGTAATAATATTACGTCTATGAAAAGGTATGTTAAAACCGGGATGTCTTATGGTGATGAAACAATAATAACCGAAGGGTTGCACGAAGGAGACAAAGTGATTGTAAATGGATATAACCAGGTTTCGGACGGGGCGGAGGTTGAAGTAAAATAAGGCTGAGGCTAAGGCTGAGGCTAAGGAAAAAAAGGAATTGTAGATTTTTAATAAAAATTATGGCATATAAAGATTTTACTGAGATGCCGGTTTGGCAAAAGGCTTTCAGTTTATTAGTTGAAGTATATAGACTTTCAAAATCTTTTCCAAAAGAAGAAAGGTATGGGATGATTTCTGACATTAGAAGGTCGGCAAATTCTGTAACACATAATATTGCTGAAGGGTTTGGGAGATATGAGAAAAGGGATAAAACAAGATTTTATAAAATTTCAAGAGGTAGTGCATATGAAATCATAAGTCAGAGTTTTGTTTCTGAAGCATTAGAATATTTAACAAAAGAGGAAAGCGAAAATCTAATAATAGGATATAGGGAAGTTATTGATGAATTAGATTCAATGATAAAATCTATTGAAAACAGAGATAATTAAAGGAAAGGGGAATTAGGTGAAGGCTGAAGAGAGGCTAAGGCTGAGGCTGAGGAGAGACTTAGCCTCAGCTTCAGCCTTTTTAAAACAAATCAATAATGGAAAAACATTTCAAAGAAGAGAAAGTCAAAAGAGAGTTTAAGCTCACCACTTTTGCGCTAAATAATAGAAATACGATATTCCTGCTTTTATTCATCCTTGTGGCTTTCGGATTTTACAGTTACCGTTCACTGCCAAAGGAGTTGTTCCCTGAAATTTATTTCCCAACTGTAATTGTGCAAACCATGTATCCGGGAAATCCACCCATCGACATAGAAAACCTGATCACACGCCCAATAGAAAAAGAACTGGAATCCATCAGGGGGATAAAAAAGATCACATCAAACTCCTTACAGGATGTTTCATCCATTTTTGTTGAGTTCAATACCAATGTGGAGATCAACCAGGCTTTGCAGGAAGTCAGGGATGCCGTGGATAAAGCCAAAAGCGAACTGCCCAACGACCTCTTAGATGATCCTTACATTTCCGATATCGACTTCTCTGAATTTCCTATTATAAGTATAAACCTCTCAGGCGACTATAGCTTAAACGAACTTAGAAACTATGCAGAATATCTGGAAGATGAGATAGAAAGCATTTATGAAATATCAAAGGTTGAAATTTCAGGATTGAACGAAAGAGAAGTAAAGATCAATATTGATATGCACAAGCTTACCGACTTTGAACTTAGCTTCAATGATATTGAAAATGCCATTTCATCGGAAAACGTTTCTATGTCGGGCGGAGATTTGCGGTTGGGCGATACACGGCGAACCATCAGGGTAATTGGTGAGTTTCAGAATGTGAAAGAAATGGAATCTATTATCGTAAAGCACGAACACCAGGATATTGTTTACCTGCGTGATGTAGCTGATGTAATTTACGGTTTTGCAGACCCTGACAGCTATGCCCGCCTGGACAGACAGCCTGTGGTAACTTTGCAGGTGGTGAAAAAAGGCGGAGAAAACCTGCTGAAAGCAACGGATAAAATTTTTGCAATATTGGATCATGCAAGAGAAGCCAAAGCAATTCCAGATAATTTAAATATTACCATTACAAACGATCAATCGGATATCATCAGGAAACAATTGAGTAATTTAGAGAACAGTATTATTTTGGGGATTATTTTCGTTTTGCTCGTTTTGTATTTTTTCCTTGGTATCAGAAATGGTCTTTTTGTCGGGCTGGCTATTCCGACATCCATGTTTTTATCGTTCATGATATATGGATTGATGGATTCTAGCATCAACATGATAGTATTGTTTTCATTGATCCTTGCACTGGGTATGTTAGTTGACAATGCTATTGTAGTTGTTGAAAATATTTATCGTTTTATCGACAGGGGATATTCGAAATACGAGGCTGCAAAGAATGCGGTAGGCGAAATTGCCATGCCGATTATTTCGTCCACTGCCACTACTCTCGCTGCGTTTGTCCCGCTATTGTTCTGGGACAGTATGATGGGCGAGTTTATGAAGTACCTGCCTATAACGCTGATCATTGTATTGTCTTCTTCATTATTTGTTGCTTTGGTTATCATTCCTGTGGTTTCATCTTCGTTTATAAAATATGGTGATCAAAACCCAAAACCTCACGTTAAAAAAACATTGGCAATAGCAGCTATTATGATCATCCTTTCCATATTTTTCTTTATCGGCGGGTATAACATTCCGGGAAGCCTGCTGGTCATTTTTGCTATAATCGGATTATTCAACCTGTTTTGTCTTTACAGGATATCTAAATGGTTCCAGGAGGTGTTTCTTGTATGGATGGAGCAATCTTATCTTAGATTTTTAAAATTCGGACTTAGAAAAAGAAACCCGTATTACTTTATTTCAGGCACTGTTCTTCTTTTAGTGCTGACTATCAGTTTTTATTTTGGCAGTAACCCAAAGATCATCTTTTTCCCTGAAACCCAACCCAAATACATAAACATTTTGACTGAATTGCCAATAGGAACTGATATTGACGCAACGGACACGTTTATGAGGAAAATTGAAAATAAAGTATATGAGGTTATAGAGCCTAATAAAGATATTGTAAAATCGGTACTGACCATCGTTGGTAAAGGGGCGAATTCGGAAAATGAAGGTTTCAGCGGAAAATCCGGCGGACCAAACAGGGGATTGATAACGATAAGCTTTGTAGATTTTGAATTCAGGGGTGGCATTAACACAACGGACATTTTAAAGCAATTTAGCGATACGCTTATTGGCAGGTACCCGGGCGTGCAATTTTCAATAGATAAACAGATTGATGGTCCGCCTGCAGGTAAAGCTGTTAACATAGAGGTAAGCGGTAAAGAATTTACAAAATTACTTTGGTTAACCGACACAATACAGGATTTTATCGAAGCCACCAGCATCGAAGGTATTGAAGGATTGAAGATTGATCTCGACATAGGAAAGCCTGAATTGCTGATAAAGATCGACAGGGATAAGGCGCGCCGTTTCGGATTATCCACTGCTCAGATAGCTATGACCCTGCGAACAGCGCTTTTCGGAAAAGAAATATCGGATTTTAAAGATGGTGAGGATGAATACCCTGTTCAGTTGCGTTTAAAGGAAGAATACAGGAATAATATCGTTTCGCTGCTGAATCAGAGGGTTACCTTCCGGAGCCAGTCAACAGGAAAAATTATACAGGTTCCTATCTCCGCAGTCGCTGATATTGAATACAGCACCACTTACGGCTCGGTGATGCGAAAAGACCTCGACAGGGTGATCACAATTTATTCAAACATTTTGGAGGGATACAATGCTACCGTGATCAACAATCAATTACGCGAATTGCTTGCTGACTTTGAAATGCCTGAAGGATACGACTACGAATTTACCGGCGAACAGGAAGAACAGCAGGAGTCTATGGCATTTTTAATTAAGGCTTTACTTATTGCCATTGCTGTTATTATGGTTATTCTTGTAAGCCAGTTTAATTCTGTTGTTAAACCTGCAATTATAATGTTTACGGTTCTTTTAAGCACCATTGGCGTGTTTGGAGGTTTAGCCACCTTTAATATGGATTTTGTTGTAATTATGACCGGCATCGGAATCGTTTCTCTGGCAGGTGTTGTGGTTAACAATGGTATTGTATTAATTGATTATATAAACCTGGTAAAGAAACGCAAAAGAGTAGAGATGGGTTTGGAAGAAAATGCTATTTTGCCAATAGATATATCAGTAAGATGTATTGTGGAAGCCGGTAAAACGAGGCTCAGACCTGTATTGCTCACTGCCATTACAACCATTTTAGGACTTTTACCTTTAGCATCGGGTTTGAATATCGATATTATTTCCATGCTCCGGAATTTCGATCCGAAAATATATTTCGGTGGTGATAATGCCGCATTCTGGGGACCTATGTCATGGACGATTATCTTCGGATTATCATTCGCTACTTTTCTTACGCTGATAATTGTTCCGGCAATGTATCATGTATTGTATTTAGGGAAGGTCGGCTTGCATAAGATAAAAAACAGATGGAAATGAAAATTACGTTTGAAAAATTACAAACTGCTCCACCGCTTCAAGCGTCCACGCTTGAAGCGGCAACTTTCTGTTTTGCCTGGTAGTCATTGCAAGTCTGGCAGTCTTTACGTTCGATGGCGTCCAAAGTTTTAGGGCAGTATATTCCCTTTTTCTTCATGGCTTTATTATCCCCGATACGGGTTTTGGGAAACTTACCTGATTTTGTAAAGAATATTTTTATCCCCATGATAAGAATAGCAAGTAATAATAAAACCGAAGCAATAATAAAAACCTTTAACATAATATTTATCGAATAATGATCTTCCGTACCAGCTCTGTTTTATCAGATTTTATTTGTACAAAATAAACGCCTTCCGGATTGCCACTCAAATCAATATTAAATGACTTACCTGTAACGATTTCTGTTTTGCTCTTAAAGACAATTTCGTTCAGCATATTCATCACGGTAACATTAGTCATTCCCAGGCTTTTATTGAATTTGACGGCAAATTCTCCATTTGATGGATTCGGGAAAATCTCAAAATGTATTCCATTAACAATTTCATTTATCCCCAAACATTCGCCAACATAAATGCTATCTTGAGCAAAGTTCTCGCAGCCGTTAGCATCGGTATAAGTGTAAGTTATAGTATGCCAGTCTAAACCGGCATCCTCAGGATAAAACCATCCGTTATTAACTCCGTTTCCTGTATAAATTCCGTCTTCGGGCAAACCGCCTGTTAATTCAAAAGGTACGGTATTGATACAAACGCTGTCATATACCACAAGCGATACCTCAGGTAATGGGTTAACGGTAATAATAAGTTCTTCGGATGGTTCACCTTCGCCACAATCGTTAACACCTGTTACGTTAATGAAAGCTTGTCCCGAAAATTCAAAATTCCAGTTAACAATACCAATAGTTCCTCCACCGGAAATCGTACCTGCTTCTTCGGGAGATAAATTCCAGATGTATGAAAGTGCATATATAGCGCCTGTTGTATTGTAGGTTGTGTTTTGCTCGTACTGGCAAAGTTGTGTTTCACCGGTTGGTGTTTCACAAACTCCGGGCACAGGAGCAACAGCAACAGAGGTAGTGTCGTAAATAGTAAATAATCCGTCATATACTTCCACAAAATATGTTGTTGTATCCTCCGGAGTAACTATCGGATTAGCTTCGTCAGATATAAATCCGGGAGGATCAGAAGTCCAGGAATAAGTATAACTGCCGGAACCTCCGGTAACATCAGCATTTAACTGTGATGATTCACCGGAGCAGATTTCTGCCGGATCAGCCCAGGCAACAAGGGTTGGAATGTCTTCTCCAACTATTAAATTTACCGGAACCGTAACAAGCGGATTATCCGGATCGTTACTTGTGATGTTCAGATCAGCCGTATAAATTCCTTCTTCAAGGTCGGTGGCATCCAATGTTACCTGAATATCCTGAGATTCTCCGGCTTGTATAGTATCTCCTAAGGGATCAACCAAAAGCCAGCCGAGGACATAAACAGAATAATCCTCGACTTCGCCATAAGTTGTTGTTCCACATGGATCGCCACAATCAGAACCAGACCATTTTATCCTCACCCTCATTCGTGTTTCACCCGGAATAGCTCCGGACGGAACCGTGAAAGAGTATGTTCCCTGTCCGCCATTATCAAACTCGCAAACAACATTTTCTCCCGGATCGGAAAAATCCTGGTCCTGATTCCAGTCGATCCAGATTCCCAAATCGTCAGATGAATATACTTGTCCGTTTTCTACAGTAATATCATAAGTCTCATCCATATTAAGCATAGTTGATAAATCAGTGTAATCGGAATAACCGGAGCAATCTGAAACATTATCTATATCCCCTAAAATCACCCTGC
>JACKQG010002403.1_pt1 | contig 24507 bp, 29 predicted proteins | sample 8237621 | NCBI WGS metagenome assembly JACKQG01 (sample SAMN15677084, study PRJNA649215) | marine metagenome | biome: marine; feature: Black Sea; material: saline water; isolation source: suspended particulate matter (SPM) from the Black Sea western gyre | collected 2013-06-09/2013-06-10 | depth... | reverse complement strand
TAGTTAGCTGGAATAGCTGGCCCAACGGAAATGGCGTTGCCGGTAGCTACGTTGAAGACTGCCGTATCTGCCCCCACGGCACCTGATACCTCCACAGAAACCACGCGAAAGGTGCGTCCTGGGTTCGTGAGGGTAACGCCGCCGTTGTTGAGGGTGTTATTCTCTAGGATGAACGAGAAGTTAGAGCAAATGCTTGCTGGCATAATGGATCTCCGGTGCAGTCGGTATGGATTATGTTGTTGCGCCGGTAAGACTGCTGACTGATCCCAACGCTTTCTTTCTTCTACGCTATAATAGGGAAGGGTTCAAGTTTGTAGGTCGTAGTGGAGTGCTACACGATGTAGCACACCGTGTGAGTGCATTTCTAGCTCTATACTGGTAAGCTAGGGGTGTTTTTTGGGGTTATACCGTGCCAAAGATTAAAGCCACAAAGTTACCGACTGCAAAAGAAGTCTGGGAAGAAGCTAAAGACTTAACCGAAGAGTTAGCCGATGCCGGGGCAGACGAAGATAAAGTAGCCCATGCAGTTGCTGATTTTCTGGATGCTATCCTCCCGCTTGACAAGCTCCTCCCCGGAGAACTAGGGGAGATCGCGGAGCAAGCTGATGGTCCGATCTTCGAGGAGATTGTCGGTGCCCTTGCCAAGCTCTTCAAAGTAGACCCAGAGAAACGAGCCGAGCGAAAAGCCCGACGGAAGGAAAGGCAAGCTGCACGCAAGACGAAGCGTGTAGAAAGCAAGGCCAAACGAGAGGCTCGCCGTGGCGAGCAGAAGGAGAAGGAATAATGGTGTCAACAGAAGAACTAGGAGGTCGCGTGTCCAGGTTAGAGGAAGATGTGTCCGACTTGAGAGTAGAGACGGCAAAGATTGGAACGGCACTCGACGCTCTGAAAGAGACGGCAGGTGAACGTCACGAGGACATCAAAGAGAGCTTGGGAGAAATCAAAGCTGCGCTGAAGTGCGAAGATCTACATCTTTCACGTCAAGCTCGTTGGTTGAAAGACATTCTCACGCCGCAAACAATAGCTATCCTCCTTGCGATTTTAGCTACTGCACTTGGAGCCCCTATGGTTGCGGAGCAGATTTTGACTACTGTTCCAACTACAACTGCGGCAACAGCACCGGCTGAAGAAGCTGATGAAGCTGATGAGGCCGACGAAGCCGAGGAAGCTCCCGAAGAGGAAAAAGAAGAGAAAGCTGCGAAAGAAGAGAAAGCTCCTACACCGCAGTAGTCACTGAATCAATCGGTTTATCTCCTGCTCCAAGTCGTCCCGAAGTTTGGCCTTTAGGAACTCTTTCTGTGGGTCCGTCAGAGATAGCATCGCTCTGTATACGTCGGGTGGAATCGTGAACGTGATGAGGATGTTTCCTGTTTTAGATACCCTAGTTCGCAATCCGATGGCGTTAGCAAGGTAAGATCCTTTCTGGGCATGAGCCATGCGCTCGGCAAAACCGTAAGCGGTATTCACAGCCGTTTGGGCATATTGGAAGATGTTTTCCCAGTTACCGGCGAAATAACTCCCCTTTGTCTTCGCCTGGGAGGCGTATTTAGGCGTGACTCCGGGAGGCAGATTATCCGGCGGGGCAGCCTGTTTTCTGGTGAACTGCTCGACTTGAGGCTTGAGCGTGGGATTCTCGGCTTCCAACTTGGCTAATAACTTAGCCGCGTTATCGCGCTCTCCGCGCTCTCCGCGCTCCGCCAAAGCCTGTATTTTCAGGTACTTTATTATCAAGGTGTAATCACCCATATCAGCCACACTCTCCTACTCTGCGACAGATGGCAAAGTTTTCATGCTATGACTCTTATACCGCAGACATTGGGAGGTCAAATATGGGAGATAGGTATCGCTTGGCGAAGGCAATGGGTAGAGAAGAATACGAGAGAGTGGTCGATGCAGACGAGGCTTTGTTAGAAAGTTTAGGTGCAAGGTTGATCTCGGTATCAGGTGGCGTGAGGATAGTAGTAGAGAAAGAGTTGAGAGGGGATAAGAAAATCCACCCCTGGAACGTGATCAGCGTGGACGCTAAAGCGTGGGAGTGGCTTCATCCTCTCCTAGTTGAACTGGAGTGTCGTAGAGTCTCGGGGACTCGGATGGCTGCCAACTAGCGAGTTCTCTGGGTGGTGATCTCCAACAGAAGGCGGTCAATCACATTTGCTACTTCTTCCTGCCCTACACCGCGAATGAATCCAGCTATTCGTTTGCATGTGGGGCAGGAAAGCCCTCTTTTAGATAACTGGTGGTACTCAAACAAGTCCTTTCTTGCGCGGGGTATCTTTTCTTTTCTCATGTCCCCCTTATCTGTCACGACTAGGTAGATTGTTCTTTTTGTGAGCAGTTTGGGTTGTGTAGGGAACACTTTCTCGCCCCAGTGCAGCCTCAATAGCTCTGCTTGCATCCTAGTACGGGGCGTGGCCTCGAAACCGGGTACTTGTCCTTCTAGCTGCCTAATGAGAGCGAGGTCAGTGAACCCAGTCTGGTCACTGCGTGTCTCGGTTTCGCCTGTGCCGTAGTCAGCCTTAAACCATTTCCATTTACCTTTGATGTCGCCTTCCGGCGCAGCATCGGCAGTGGTGGCGCCTATGTCTTCAACCTTTACTGCTTCTCCTTCTCTGTCCGTACCTAGTAGGATGTCTGTCGTCCCACGCTCGGCTCTATACGCTTCCGACTTCTTGGTCACTTCTACCAAGCGGGGCACACTTAGATCCGTAGATGGAAGCCCTGATTCTACCCAAGCTGCCAACGCCTCATGCTCCGCATCTTTCCGAGTCCACTGACCCGTAGGGCCAAGTTGTCCTAGTATCTTAGGCGCAGCAGCTTTAGCTGCCAGCATGAGGGCTTCATACTCTTTTTGTGTCATCATGCTGCCATTCTAACTCCCTTTGCGTATGTGTGCGTGAGATGCGCAGAATCGAGATTCCGGCGAAAATGCCGTTCCATCGTGCGTTTCTGTAGAGTTACTGAAATAATGTATTTCCGTACCACCTTCTAGCTTGCTCGCATCGGTCGGTCATTTTCAGCCGATTCGGTTGGTAGCACTCCAGATTACCCCGAAGGGGTAGTAGCACTTGGTCTTTACGCGCCTACTAGAACTAAAGATCCCTATGGGATACTCTGGTAGCCTCAAAGGGGGCTATTCCCATGGGATATGTCAGAGACAAAATCAGAGCAAATACGGCTCGCCGGAACGGGTTGCGCTCCCTACAGAATCCCCGAAGGGCAGGGGCAACTAGGCAAGAACGAAACCAAGCGATGGCAACCGACATACACAACAAAGTCAACGCACTAAGGAAGATGAATGTGCCACAGGACATCCCCGGAGTGCCTCCACCGTGCCCAGTCAAGGATCGCTGGAGAGCAGCAAGGAGGAGTTGGTCCAAGTACGCAAACCGCACTTGGTGGGGCTTATCCGAGGAGGATCGGAGTGGATTCACGGACCCGTCTCACCGGGCAACCTACTACAAGATGATACTCTTTCCCCAGTGGAAGAAAGAGTACATCGAAGTGCTCATTTCAAGTCTTCCGCATAGATCCAAAATGAATCCCAAGAAGAAAACTCGGAGGGGCGCAAGCCAGACAAAGGCCAGACAAAACGGGTTTATTCGGGAGCCTTGGGATCTTGCGGAGAGCAACGGGTTTACAGTTCACGGGGGCTTCACGAGTCACCGAGATCCTCTTATTACCATCCTGTTCGTGTCAAAGAAAGGCGAGAGAGGTCTTACGGTCATCCGTTCAGTCAAAGATCGCTACGGAACCGCAACCGCTGTGGAGGGTGAGTTCATCCCAGAAGGTTGGGACTACCCAGAAGTCGAAGAGTGGGCGAAGTTGAACGGCAATCCCTACGGACGGTAGCACTCTGTTCTTCGCGCACTCTTGAGTCAGAGTTCTCTACGAGATACTCTGGAAGCCGGAAAGGAGGTTATTCTCATGGGATATGTCAGAGACAAGATTAGAGCGAATACTGCTCGCCAACAGAACCCGTTCTGGACTGAAAAAAGCAAAAACGTTTTCTACAACACTCTCGGAGAGGGGGTGAAGCTGTACCACTACAGAGGAGAGGGGGGCGAAGAGTGGGTGTTCGATCACCTGACAGGTCCAAGGAACGCCTACGACGAACCTGCGACGGGGTCGTCTGATAAAGAGTGGAAAGGTAAAACTCTAACAAGGTCTGGGTTCGAGACACGACAGCAAGCCGTAGACTTCCTGCGCCATACCCCCTCTATAACTCACCTCATCTTGAGCAGAGATCGACGTGGAAATCCTATAAACGACGATGGGAAGGTTGTGTCTTGGAAGGAGTGGCCTGAATACACACACCGCTACGCCGCTCGTCTGCTACAAAACAGGTACTTTATACTAGGTCGGTTGAAAAACTACCTTGATTAAGAGGAGTCTTAGATGGCCCGCAAACGGAAAGCGACGAAGGCAGAAATCATCAAGAGAATCCTAGATGAAGATGCACAAAGGGAAGAGGAGACTGGATACGGGTTTGCCCTAGACATGGGGGGAAGGGAATATGCTCGGAAAGCCTTGAACCGTGACACCAGAGAAGAGTTGTTGGCCGAGTGGTTCGAGGACGAGGGGACATGGGACGGCTACTTCTGGGTGCAAGCAGCCCGCAAAAATCCATCCTACGAACAGCTTTCTGCTCTCCCCGCCGAAGCGTATCTTGATCCTGAAAACTTCGTGACTCCTTTCGATGCAGGCAACGCCAGCCGCGCTCCTACCAAAGAACTGGTCAGAGCGAAGGAGCAATACGAGAGGGGATTAGACGAAGGCAGGAAAGGAGACATCCATATCAGCAATCAGTCTGTTTGGTCATCCAATAGGCACGATGGGAGCATGGTTCAATCCTACGAAGGAATCGGCTACCACGCCCACACCGCCTCCCTTTTAGCCGGTTTTCTGGCAGGTGGCGGCAAAGTCTTCGTCCACCGACGCGGCAAAGGTGAAACACAGATTGCAGGACCAAAGACTACCAAGAAGAACCCCGTCGGTCCCGGCCAGAAGTTTGTGATTGTGGACGTGTCTATACCCGGTGGTCAGTGGGTGGATGAAATCATATACGACAACGCACGGAAAGCTGACCGTGAAGCCGCCAAGTTACTTAAAGAAGGCCACGACGTACAGGTGATTGATGCAGTTTGGTTCGGTCCCGCTGAAAGCCGCTTACGGACAGTAGGGATGCGAAATAACCCCCGGAAGTACGGCACGAAGCGGCTGAAGAAGAAGCTGGCCTCTCGCTTCAAGGTCTTTCACGCAGACCACGGCATCTCAAAATCCCAGATGGGCTTCATCGAGCGGAAACTAGAGGATGTCGCTCCCCAAGGCTTCTTCATCAAGCAGATCAACCTTCTCAAGAGGCTAGGATCGGTCCCTAATGCGATGTACGGACCAGTAGCGGGAGATCCCCCTGTCTCGGAAAAGGATGTTCACTATTTAGATCGAGCCGGTCGCGGCTGGGAAGATCGGATGGTGGATTGGCCTCCTCGCGCCTCCCAGCATGTCCAAGTCATCGGTATTCGAGACGGTGCGAACTTCACCTTGTTTACGGTCTACGGCGGACCCTTGGCACCACAGCACGCAGACGACCCTACCAACCATGATCCTGAAGCCTCTCGCCGGTTCTGGTCCCAACATGCTCTCTCTAGCCAGCAGTGGGCGGCCAAGAAAAATGGGCCTACGCGAGAAAGACCCCATTACCCCTTTGCTGAAAAAGAGGAACAGTACAGTAAATACACCACCTCTCACTTGTACCATGCGATGAATGACGCGATGGCAGCCAGTAAAACACAACAGGGCTGGAATGAAGCCGGATCGAATTGGTATATGGATGACTACCACACCATCGTCAAAGAGATCCAACGTAGGAAACGTATGAGGTAGCACTCCGTCTTTACGCGACTACTAGAACTAAAGATCCCTTTGGGATAGGCTGTCTTCAAGCAAAACAGCATCAGACTGAAAAGGAGGTCAACCATGGCCCGTCATACTAGGTCTACCAGAAAAAAATCACTTAAAGTCTACTCGGCAGACGAATTAGAGCAGCAGAAAATCTCCCTTCGGAAGTTCCGCAACCTCACCCGAAGCCCCGACGTAGCTATCGCCCCAGAAGAAGGCTGGTGCTGGGTCTTAGCCGCATTACTTCGCGGGGCAGTGCTAGAGGAGCCGGGGTTCAACGCCAAGCAGTTCCTCAAGGTAGCCGACACGGAAATCGATTTCTACGACACCTAAGAGTTTACCTATAGGAGCCTCAAATGGCCACTGAAAGCATCCAAGACGCGCTAGTGATTCGTGTCTCCATCAATCAAGGTGACTTCACTGGAGCGATCCAGTTCCTGTCTTTCCAGACTACGCGAGAGTTAGCCCCTTATGCGTGGGTGTTCTACAGTGTAGACGGGACGGGGCCACAGATAACGAATGAGACACTTCTAATTGATCGTGCTCCGACTGCGGCTTTGCCGGGAAACAAGATTTTCGGTCAAGCTGTGACTCTCTTACCTAACGGGTTGCAAGTTCGGTCTGCTGATCGTCAGTCCAACCAAGCAGGGCCGGGAACGCGAACCTTCTTCTTTCCCGCAGGAGACACATGGGTAGTGGAGATCCAAGGGGCTGCGCCAGAGATCGTAGCGGGCGAGCTTTTTATCTATTGCTATGCCCCAGTTGCTTCGACCCCAACACTTCAGCCCTATCCCTAAGTCTAGTAGCACTCTGTCTTTACGCGCCTAGTTGAATCAGAGATCCCTCTGGGATACGCTGTCAGTCGGAAAGGAGATTATTATCATGTCACTTGTACTTACTACCCCGACAAACCCTGGTGTCGCGGCATGGACAGATGCTACAGCACTCCCCCAGATCATCTCCTTCCTCTTTCCCATGGATGCCGTTGGAGGCGGGACAGTCATCAAAGTGGGCTGGGTTCCCATAGCCTGTGTCTTGACGGCGGTGAACGTCTACATGACCCCCGTGAACACGCAGGGCACTTTTGTGCTTAACTGGATCAACCTCCACGCAGGCTTCGGTGGGAGCTTCGACATGAACAGTTTGCCGATGGCGACCGTGACCTCCGTCCCCCTTCCCGCAGCAGGAGATCCTTCCTTGGTGTTTGATCCGGCCCTGTCAGCGGGGCGGTGGGATATAACCCTACAAAGTGATAACGCAGCGTATGACGGAGATGACGTCAACATCGAACTGATCTTTGGGAGTTAGAGTATCTCCAGGTTAAAGACGCGGTAGCACTCTGTCTTTGGTTCGCCCCTAGAACTCTTCTCCCGCCTGCGATACTCTGTTAGCCGGAAAGGAGTTTTCTAGGATGGCGAAATACTACTACTGCCCGCTGTATCTTCCCGCGTCTATGAGACAACCGGGCACGATTATCAATCAAGCCTCGTATCAGCCGGGTCTGACTGTTGGTGGTGAGACAACTTCAGCTAGTGCTGCACTTCTTGCCGCTGGGGTTAATCTTTCAGTTTATTCGACGCTACACGGCAGCCTAACACAACTCCCCTGCGTTTTGCCGGGTCAAATACCGATCTTTGGGCCTCAAAACGCCCCGCCGTCAAACAACTCCAAGTCCAACATCCAAGCCTTGGCTCAACAAGCCCCAACAAACGGGCAAACGGGAACTCTGGGGAACGTGCGGGGCAAGTGGCCCGATCCCGGCTTCATCAGCACACCCTACTTCGCTGGGACAGATGTAGAGAGCTTTAACGATGGGGGTCAGGTTTTCCATGAGATGGGTCCACACATGCCCCGTTGGACAGACAGCATAGGTGCGACACAAACCAACATCCAGAGAACTCTGTGGAACAGAACTCCCATTCTTTACGTTGACATCAACCGTCGTATGGTCATTGAAACCCCTAACGCCTTCGTCGATGCGCCCTTTCTGGCCGCAGGATGGGTAGAGAAGCAGTGGTGGGAAGTAAACCAAGACTACCCGTGGACAATCCAAGGGCCAGCCGTTGGACCACCTATTACGGGGCAGAACCCGCACATTGTTTAATTTCGGAGAATAACTATGGCAAGCTCGCATATCATCAGCATCGAAGACTGCGGATCTGGTGTTTACACCAAAGTCCGTAAACAACTGAACAAGTCACTAGGCGGCCCAGAATTTTGGGACTACGACAAGCCCATGTTTACGGTGGACTGCGCATCAGAAGACTTCGATAAGTTGCAGGACAAGTTGGGCGTAATAGACGGCATTAAGTTTCTTCCTGACCACGAGATCATCACAGAGGTCGCTCCTTCTGAGGAAGAGGAAGAGGAAGAGGAAGAGGAAGAAGCTCCGGCTCCACCGGCACCCGTTGCTGCCTCTCCTGCACTGGTTCCTGCCGAAACAAAGGCAGAAAATGACGAAGAGCGCAAGGCCGCCATGCAAGCGGCAGTTCAGAGTTCAAACTGGGCAGAGTACCTCCGGTTGAAGAACTCAGGCAAGTAGGTAGCACTCCATTTATTGGACATTCAGCCCTAGATGTAGGAAAGTAAGCGAGGAGAGAAAATCATGTCACGACACTACGACACCGCTGAATACATGGCTCATTGGCCAATGGCTCTGCCCTATCCCTACGAGATTACTCGTTCCAGGGCTCCTGTGCCGAATGCCTCTTCTGTCAACTGGCCTCAAGCCCAGTTCGCGCCACTGTACCTGCCATCAGGTTCTCCCTCTTTCCAGCCCTACAGGTATCACGACAAGCCACGTCGATACCCGGCAGGAGCTAAGGTATTCTCTATCTTCCCCGGACCCAATACACTCCCTTTCTCCACCAAGGCGATTCCGCAGATTTTAAGGCGTCGTTGGATGAATCGACCGGACGGAGACATCATCCGAGTTCCTCTTTACGGCCATCGGTCACGAAGAAACGGATCAGCCGGTGCTGATGTGTGGACCGCAAGCGACACTCTCAACCTCTCCGCAGACAAAGCATGGGGAAATGACCTGTCAGGGAACTGCCAATCCGCTTACCTCGCAAGGCAAGCCGATGCGAACAAGATATGGCAAGCAGCTTACAAAGCGAGCAAGAAACTTCCTTCTTATATGGCAGCACTGACAGCGTCTATGCAAGTCACAGCAAGAGGAAAGTACGTTCAAAGCGTAAAAGCAGCCCAGAAGTCAGCGGAAGCCTGTATGGCTACTGAAGCAGCCGGTCGAAAAGAAGACGAGTTCCAGATGCTGCGGGAGCACAAAGTAGAAACCCAGCAGACCTCGGCTGACCAAGCCGTGCTTCAAGCCGACCTGATGTCACAAGAAGCAGACCTAGCCGCACAAGAGGCACGCAACAAGCTGCTCACCTACGGATTGATAGGAATAGCGGTGCTCGGTGGCGGCTTCCTTATCCTCAAAGCCATAAGGAAATAGACTATGCCAAGCGAAAGAATATACAACGCAGCCTTCAAGCCGTCTAACTTCTCTACTATGAGAGCCCCCGCATCTGGAGGTAAGGGAGGAGACGGCGCAATGACTCGTCCTTCTGGTCCAGCGGACCACTTGACCGGAGCGGCCAAGTCTACTTATGAAACCCTAAAGGTACACGACGGCATCAAAGGAACTAAGTGTGCTCAAGGCTATCTGGACTTAATCAACGCGGCCCAAGCGCAATATGAAGATGACATGAGGATCGCGTCTCTCCAGAGTGACGCCCCCATCGTTCCGACCGTGAAGGGCGTACCCAAAGTCAGTAAACGCTCCCTCTTAGAGGCAGGAGCAAAAGCAACCAAACTCAAGTCCGAAGGACAAGCACTAGGTTGGGCTACGGACTGTATGCAAGGGAAAGTAGAAGCTGGCCCAAGTGAAGGTACTACTTCTACTTCTACTGCTACTGGTTTCCCTATCGCTCAAGGGGTGAGCGCCGGGCGGGGTGTGGTTAGCCAAGCCCAACTCAAAGCAATCGGAGCAGGGGCACTTTCATCTCACGCCTCCCCCATGAAAGGCCAAGGGATGGGACCATCGGCAGGCGAAGTTGAACTTCAGTTAGAGCAGCAGCAACAGGCGATGGAGCAGGCTCTAGTGGAGCAAGCTGCACTAGACGCGGCCTCAAAAAAGAAAAAGCTGATTCTGTACGCAGTGCTGGGGCTAGGCGTGGCAGGCGCAGCATTTTACTTTATCCGCCTACGGAAGGCATGAACTTTAATGATCTTGTACGCAAACGGTGGGAAGAAGCAGCTAGTGCTGTAGGCTTCAATGCTACCACTGTTGATTTAGGGTGGCGGGTAAGCGATGACTACCCTCACTTCCGTACACCACGAGGGTTCGGTGTAACTTTTTGGGAGGGCAAGCCTCCCTGCAAGCTCATGTTCTCTACTAAGATTCTATCATCTCCTTTCCATAGGGCCGACGGAGTTCTCCGGCATGAACTTGGTCATGTAGTGGACATGGTTTTCCCTAAACAGTCGCTGAATGAATGGGCCGTGAGGAAAGGAGTCGTTTTGGCCGATACAGATGAGAGGCGGGCCGACGACATAGCACTCGCTATTTGGGAAGAACCTATACGTTACGATGATGACTTGGTACAATCAACGCGATACGGAGTCACACCACGACCCCGACATCTAGGACTGTAATGACCAGCGCAAGCGAAAACCTAATTGTTAAGGTGGCGAAGCACCCTCTTATCTGGATGGGTGCTGGCATCTGGATAAGGAACTACGACGCCTATACGGAGAGGGCCGAGTTCTGGAAAGGGGTTGCATCCGTAGCTCTTCTAGCCGGAGTAGCTCATTCCCTAGACGAACACGCCAGAGGACACACACAAGCAAGAACCACACTTGGGGTTTTGCGCCAGATTCTCACGAGCCATACTGGTTCGGACCCAGATGAACAGGCTATCGTGTAATGACACAAGCTCTGCAAAAACGGTTTTCCATGCAGGGTCTGCTCCCCAGCACAAAGAAGAAGTACACCGAGATCCTATCTACGGCGGACACAGGCAATCTCGTCAACTGGATTCATTCCAGAGTTCACGCCAGAACACCGCTTGGGACCATCTTACCTATGAGAGCCGCTGTTAAGCACTACCTCGTAGCCGAGCTTGGCTACGGTGAAGAGGAAGTTGATAACCTCCTCCCTAAAGCAAAAGGCAGACCCAGCAAACTAAGGGAGGCTCTGTCTCCTCAACAGCTTGCTTTATACCATGCAGCCGTCGAGCAGATTGACATTCCCTCGATTCGGGCTATTCTCACACTCTTACCCGCAACTGGCCTCCGAATAGGGGAGGTTACATCTCTCCATGTGGAAAATGTTCGTACTCATCATTCTCGTCTGTATCTGGCTTTTAGAGGAAAAAGAGATAAGGAGCGGTTCGTCCCGCTCAATCGACTTGCAGAAGAAGCCTTAAATAACTTTGTAGAGGCGCAGAAACCCAGCACTTGGCTGTTCGCTTCCTTCACAAATCGACCGATTACACCTCATGCTGTCCGTAAGCACACCAGAAGAATAGCCAGAGACTACCCAGAGCTAGGCAACCTCTCCCCCCATATCTTGCGGCACACATTTGCTACTCTCGCACTTAGAAACGGGGTAGACTTGAAGAATCTCCAAGCTCTGCTAGGCCACGAAAGTATCCAAACTACTTCTAGGTACTTGCATCCCACTATTTCGGACCTACAGGAATCTGTTGACAGAATGGGCTAAACCTTTCTCTTCGGTGTGCCGAGAAGCAAATACCGCCAGAGCAGCAGCCCTCCTACGGGGAAGGAGCAGTTTCCGGTAAGCCGCTGGAAACTGCTCCTTGTGGCACTCCAAGTTCCCTAGACCAAGCCGAAAGGTGTTAGACTCCTCTCACAGGAGCTTACTATGCCACCACTTGTTCTAGCCACCAACACCGATCCAGGCACTGCTTTTTGGGTAGACGCGGCGATCATAGGCGGCGGAAGTGTAGCCCCAATCACGGGTCTGACTTTCGTTGACGCTAACTACTCTGGGGCCACCCCACCTGACGGGTCTATTGCTGCCCCTCATACTACTATCCAAGATGCCCTCACTGCCATCGGAGATGCTGCTACAGCAGCAGAGCAGTTCCAAGGGTGGAAAGTCATCATTAGTGCGGGCTTCTATGATGAAAATTTGACCATACCACAACGCAGAAACATCGCACTAGACTGCGCTCCGGGCGTTATTCTGGCTGACGCCTTCCCACCCACGACATCGGCTAAGAAAATCACTTGGGCACAGAATCTTGCCCCTCTCGGACCCATCGAATCTTACGGCTTGCAGATTAACAACCTCATCATGTTCGACGGGATCGAGTTTGTCTCTGGAGGTGCGGCAGTCGATCCCAGCATGGAGATGCGGCTGAACACGGTGAGCTTCGTCTCCGGTGTTGTGGCTGGAACCATTCCATCTATCGACGCTACAGCACTCACGGTGGGAAGTGGTATTGTGGAAGTGCGAGACTGCTTGTTGCGGGATACGGCGAACCCGCCATCTGGGTTCTGCTTTAACGCTGGCGGGAACGAGGCTTATCTTAGCTACGCGAACAGTTGTGAGTTCGACGCTTCGATCAGTGCGTTAGGCTATGGCCAGATGGTAAACTCTACTTTTTCTGGCGACCAGACCTACAGCGACCAATCATCGCTGGGCAACCTAGACCGCCCTGAAGGATTCTTCGGCTGTCAGTTCCCCGCTGGTGCGCCAAACACCTTCACGATGACGGTAGCGGGAAACTTTGATATGGACGGCGTGACGTGGCGAAGCTGCTCAAACACCACTTTTGTGGGGGCTACAATCCGAAGCCTCGATGATGAGTATGTAGCTGGAAACACACCCGCAGGTGGCGGGGCTTGGGCCGCTGGAGGAGATAACACCTTGAGTAATGCTCTCGACCGAATGGCGACTCTCTTGCTGACCTTGAACGGCGGCACGCCTATCCCTTAGCTACTTCTTTGCGCGTATAGTAGCGGCTTTTACTCTCCTCTCATTGGCAGAAGAAAGGCGCTTTCCCACGATGAGTCGGATGTCTTTAGCCACTAGGACGATCTTGAAGTCTCCTTTGTGGTAGTAGGCTACGGAATTGCAGTGTAGCTTCACCCGGTCTACGAGGTTCTCTGCTCTGTAAGGGAGGTAGCCGTTCATCTTGCACCAAACAGAAGCACTCTTGGCAGACCAACGCTCACCATAGAAGCAGATCGCTTGCACTTCCTTTACAGGAGGCAGTGGAGGGAGATCCTCGTCTGCATCGAGAGATGCCTTCCGGTCAGGTCGGGAATGGTTTTCCCACTGCTGTAGGAGGGACAAGACGTTCCCCGTTGAAGTTTCAGCTATGTCCTTCGAGCCGATAGCAGTCCGAATGATCTGCCTCTTCCCCCGGACGATAGCATCTACCCGATCATCTACGGTGGCCAGCGCGTGGAGGAACCAGACTGTCGTCCTGTGAGACTGGCCTATGCGCCTGATTCGATCTTCGGCTTGCTCCTCCTCCGAGCTTGTGAAAAACCGCTCCACGAAAAGAAGGTGCCTCGCTGCTGTAAGAGTGATTCCCTCTTTGGCTGCTTTCGTACCCAAAAAGACCGGGTACTCATTTCGCTGGAAAGAGTCTACTGCTTTTTGCCTATTCTTAATGGACGTCTTTCCTTCTATGGTGACATAGCGTATCCGCTGTTTTCGTAGCTTCTTCTCCATCGCCCGGAGAACCGCTTGGTGCTCACAAAAGACTACCACCGGCTCTCCGATCCTCACTGCTTTAGCTATCCACTTTACGGCTGCGTGGGCTTTCCCTACACCGGCTAATCTCCGCAAGTATCCGATCTTTGCTAGAGCTTCAGCCGCCAAGGCTCTAGCCACCTCTGCTTCCGCCAGCCCCTCTCCCAGTAGTTTCTCCTTCTCCTTCCGCAACCAGTCCTCAAAGTCATTCTCGGCTTTTTCATACTGTTTTTCATAGCTGCTTGGAAGGTTTACATAGAGATAAGAGCGAGATTTAGGGGGAACGTCAGGGGCTACATCTTCGAGTAACCTGCGGATCATAGGGGGGTCTTCCGTGCCAAGCAGGGCTTTCAGAACGCTCATTTCTTGTTGCGTATTGATAATGGGGGTGCCGGTCAGCAAAAGCACCCCTTTTGCAGACTGTGTTAGATGATAAAGGGCTTGTGAGCGTAATGAGGATGGGTTTTTTGCATAGTGAGCTTCGTCTGCAATCACAACCTTCACTCCTGACTTCACGAGATCCGACCACCTTACGTCCAAAAGCGTCCAGCTAATGATCAAGATGGTGTTGCCTCTTATCTTCGGGAGCCTCGATGAAGAGTCGTTGATGATTAAAGGATGAACTCCCGGTGCCCACCTGTGAATCTCCCTCCCCCAATGTCGAAGCACAGACGCAGGACAAACAACTACAGCAGGTAGGCTAGTTTTGTGTGTTTCTGCTACTGAGCGGATAGCTACAGCCGTCTTGCCTGTTCCAGGCGCACTGGCGACAAGAACACGGAGTCCATTCTCCTTGATGAAGTTTACGTCTTCGCGCTGGAAGGGGAAGAGTTGAGGCATAGCACTCCAATCCGTTGAGCAGAACCGTCCAAAGGGTATATCATGGTATTCCTAGAGAGGAGGACGCAGTGGTAGCCAGACGAAACCCCGTAGGGATGGCAGTAACCGAAGGAATGGTCCCAGTCCGAGTCGGAAAGGGCAAGCTAACTCATGTTTATGCTCCCAACCGGCGAGGAGGCATCCTTTGCGAAAGCGGAAGTGGTAGGGCAAGAAAGAAGCAAGTTCTATACGACTCTAAAGCCAAGTTCATTACTTGTTACCGCTGTGAGAAGCTGTTGAGGAACAGAGGGTGAAGAAAAAGACGTTCACGCCTAGCTACGAAGAGACTGACGAAAGGGCTTATTTCTCCCGAGTGAAGAAGTGCGAGCCTTTTGCTGGTATCGAAGATTGGGGTGGCCGACCTGCCGGGTGCAAACGAACCCTCCACAAGATGATCGAAGGTGGGCGTGAAGAGCTACGAGATCCCGGTGAATACCAGAGGAAGAAGGAGGTAGACCCAAAGGAGTGGGCGGAGAAGAAAGAACAGCTTGCAGAAAGACTAGACGAGTTCCCTGACTGGATAAAAGAACACCCACAAGCTGCTGCTGAACTGGCATGGGAGTGGAGGACACAGTGGCCCGATCCTACTTACCGCGAGAAAGGAGGTAGACCCTCTTTGAGAAAGGAGATCGAGGCTGCTCTAAAGCGGTACAGGGAGAGAGGGAGAGGAACGGCACTCCATGTTCCCGACACCCCCTACGGGCTGATCGACGCAGGGATGCCGCCAAAAGCAGCCTGGATTCTAGTCAACAGGGCCGCAGGTAAAGTCTACCCCGTAGTAAGCTCCCAGATCGCGCAAGGCTTACCGGAAATGAGTTTACTTGACAAACTCGAATCACAAGCAGGAGCCGTACTAAAGTTCGGCGGGAACAGCGGACGTCAACTCCTTTTCCCCGCGAAGAAAGGCTTAGGAGTCCTAGAGGACAGTGCCGTAGTAGTAGATGGCCGAAGAAGGATTCTTCCTGCAAGTTGGTGGGAAACCAAAAAGGATGAGCGGATCGAAGAAATCAGGCGGTCAGAGGGGAGATCCTACCGAGCAGAGAATGACGATCCACCTCTTCTCCGCTCCCTTTTCCGCACCCTTAGCACGCTGGCCTCGAAAAAGAAAGGGGTAGAGACTCCTTTTTCCTTCTACTTCTCAGGACGGAAACAGCCCTTTGTAATACGTCTTTTGGACAGAGAGCACTCGAAGTTGGGTGAAGCCACTGCACTGGACCCTAAAAAGGGGTACAAAACACTCAATGTTTCACTACGCCAACTGCCGAAACTGCTTGCAAGTCTTACCAGACGGAAGAAGCACGAAGGAAGGCGGCTTCAAGCTAGGACAAACCCGGTGAACGATGATGCACTCATCCAACTCATTAAAACCCACCAAAAGGCCGCGATACAAGCAGAGCTTGCGGGTCGAAGTGAACAAGAAGTGGTTGGCCACCTTGTTTCCGTGCCGGGTGAGTCAAACCGCGTCTACTGGTGGAGCGGGACAAAGAAACAACTTGTTAAAACTACTCCCCAAAGGGCAAAGTCGTGGATCGGCGTTGCTGTTGCAGGGAAAGACACCTCTAAACTTTTACATAAATATGCTGAACAAGCAGATCATCGACTGGGGCTAAGACCTCATACCTCAAAGGAGAACCAAATGGCTCGTCGCAAGAAGAAAGGAACCAAAAAAGAGCGTCAATATATGTGGGCGAGCGGAGAAGCACAAAGCTACAACGCTCGGCAAAACGCAGGGAACAGCCAAGCTGCTACAGCTATGCAGTTATTCCACAGTGGTCAGGCTCCTTCTCTCAAGGCCGCGTGGCGCATGGTGAAAGCTCATGCTCGCAATAACCCTTGGTACTTTGGCCGAGGCCAAGGTGGTGGTCCCCGTGGCTCCAATCTGTATCTCCCTGATACTACTGTAGTGCCCGGAGCCTTCGTTCCTGCGGAGCATCCGTGGGATGACGAAACAGAGGTCTTTTCGGCCCTGGTTCCCGGCCCTTACGCCAAGCGTAATCGGGGACGAAAGAGAGGTAGTGCCAGCGCGTTGCAGAACGGAGAAGTTCGCATTGCCCGTAACGGCACGCCTTACATCATCCTCCCATCCGGGAAGGCTCGCTTTATCTCTAAGGCACAAGCTGCCCATATGAACCCACGTCCCGGTTTGCGTCGAAGCGAATCTTGGGGTGGAAAGCGTATGGATTGGTCGCCGTCTCCAGCTAAATGGGGAGCACGTCCCTACGACCCTCTACATGATGAATGGCAGGGTCAGTTCTCAACTGGTGTTGCTCGTACCAGCGGTACGCAGCCTTACGCCCGTCGAAACAACACTTCACGCGAAGATATATACGAGTTTTTTCACGAAGCTCCTGCCAAGCGAAGTAAGAAGCGGAAAAGCAAGAAGCGTAAATAGGAGTTCATCATGGCTAACGTAGTTCGAATGGGCGGTGCTCCGGTAGGAACCCCGCGTCACTATTCCGATGATTTAGGGCACATCTCCCAGTACTACAAGGGACAGTTAGGAGCACGTCGTTCTCTGCCCCCTGCACGGCGAAATGCGGCACGTCACAATCCTCGTCTTGGTTTTGCCATCCCTAACGGCAGGGCTTCCAAGTCTGGGGGCTACTGTGCTGAAGCTATTGCTGCCGAAGCAGGCGGTAAGAAGTCTTACAAAGGCTCTGGCTGCGTTGTCGGCTGCGATGTAGACAAGCAGATTGAAAAGTGGTGCGTAGACAAAGGTGACATTGCGGCTGAAAGGTGCATCGGCGCGAAAGAAGCCTTAGATGCCGGTAAAAAGACCTATCGAAGTGCTAACGTCCACACTCAAATAGCTAAGTGGTGTGCTGCCACTTCGCAAGTAGAGTCCGCAAAAGGTGGAGCCTACACTCCGGATTCTCCCGCAGAGGTAGTTGAAGAGCTTTACTGGAACGAAGATCAGGTGATGACTTCTGGCTCACAAGATGCCCCTGTAGACGAGGAAAAGAAAAGCCTTCTACTTCCAATAGCGGCTGGGGCATTGGCTATCGGTGTTATCGTCATCGGAGTTATGGCGACCCGCTAGGAGAATCGTATGGACATCAAGACATTACTGATACTCGCTGGAGTTGGAGGAGTTGCGTACTACCTTTACACCGAGAGTGAGAAGAAGAAACCAGTAGAGCTTTCACAGAAGTCCAAAGACATGCGCGTTGCCAAAGCTGCGTCTCAAGCTGCTATTGCAGCGGGGACTTACAAAGGCAGCGCAAGGATGCAACGGTTGAAAGCCCAGCAAGCTGCTGCCCAAGCGAAGAAGACTGCTACTTTTACACCTTCTGCGTCCTCTCCTACCTATACTGGGCAGGAATGCCCCGAAGGGTGGACTCCTAGTGGAGATGGTTGCAGCAGGGATGCAGTGCATGATGAGAGTGCGGAGTCGATTCAAGCTGGAAACGAAGCGATGGCTACCCAGCAGGACCAGCAAACAGAGGAGGTAGAAGCACTCCTTACAGAAGCACTAGGACGAAATGACCTCCGAGCGGTGAAAGACACCCTTGCCGCAACAATGGACCCGAGGGTCGCTGAAAAGACGTATGAAGAGTGGATTGCCGAAGTCGCTCAAGCAGCGGACGATCCCAGCTTCATCGGGTCAGCTACGATGCTTGCTGCGATATGTGCTCAAGACCCCACCGGCTCAAACTGCCGGGTCGCCAACCTCTTGCAGCAAACGGCGCAGATGGCCAAAGCCGAAGCAGCGAAAACGAATCCGCGATACTACGGGCAGCACCGTCGTCTAGCATGGAGGTAACGTGGACATCAAACTACTGTTGATACTCGCTGGAGCCGGAGGGCTTGGGTACTACCTCTACTTAGAGAGCGAGAAGAAGAAGAAACTAGAGAAGCAGATCAACCCGCATGGTCTGACTCGATGCGATGACCTTCACCCAGGTCAGATGGACGCCAACATCAAGTCATACTGGGAGCGGATTGCAGGTGTTTCCATGCCTTCCAGTGCCAGACGAAACTCGATGGTCGCGGCGCGGCAAAAGCCATTTCCATATCCCTGTGGCGTTAGGTCTAGTTTTTCGATGCGTCCCGGCCATACGTCATCGCTCGTAGTTGGCCTGACGGACGCGAAAATGGCACCGATTGTCAGGCAGCTAGTAGCCGAAGGCAAGCTACCTGACCCCTGGGAGATAAGAAAAGAGAGAGCGATGGCAGCAGAGGCGGAGAGAATGAGGCTAGAGGAAGTAAAACTAGCCCAGATGACTACTGAAGAGCGCGAAGCATATGAAGTAGGAAAGAAGTCCAGCTACCTGACCGATATGCTCTCTATGATCTCTAGCTAGAGCTTCGGCGCACCACCAAGAAGATAATGCCTACCCCTACCGCTGCGACAGCAATCTTCGGTAGGACACTTTTCATCACAACGGCATTTTTGGCCTTGGTGATGTAGCCTGTGATGATGATCCGGTCGTCTTGGTTTAAGCCCGAACGGTCTATCGAGTCTATCGCTCCCCGCAGGATTTGAGCTTTGTTCTGCTCGCCGCAAGCGAGTCCTGTCAAGCTGCACCAAAATCCCACGCTTTCATCACGGATGGCCCTCAACTGGGACGCGGCTGACGATAGGGCGTCTTGAGCAGCATCTTCATTTTCACGGTCAGCCCGTTGAGCCCCGACAGCTAACCAGTAGGCAGCAAAGTCATAGGCTTCTTTTACGCTCTTGGGGGCTTCTGTGAATCTCTCTGGGATGTCATCGTAGACTTCTCGGCCAGCACTGATGCCAAAGCCTTCTTGAAGCTCTGATCCACTGGGAACACTTCCCGTGACCCACTCCCACAGCCCATCGTATTGGTCGTATTGATTCATCACTCCTCCTGAATGTCGTAGTCGTCTGCGTCTAAATCCGCCAAGGCTGCCATCTTCCCGCCTGTATCAAGTTTAGACCGGCCCGGTATTTTCAACGCCTTTGCAACCTGATCGATGGTAGCATCCGTCTGACTTCCCATCCACATCCTCCGCTCGAAGGGGCTCTCGTACAGCAGTTTTATGGCTAGGTCATCGTCTACTTTGATACCTTGACTTTTAGGTCTATCTTCCTCGCGGTAAGAGGGAAGAGGGGCTTGCTGCCTTCTCTGTTGAGGAAGCTCCCTTCGTTCTTGGGTCTTCTCTCTGGGCACTACTCTACTTGCAACACGCACTCCGAGCCTTTTGAGTTGGGCATCAATCGCACTTATGTAGAGGTCAATCTCCTTCTTTCTGGCTGCTGCCTTTTGCAAAGAGGAGCGGGGAACAGGGAAAGGGTCTTCCGTATACTGGTAGGGAGGTTCTCGATCTTCTTGCAGCAGGTTAAGGCTCTTCTCTACGACCTCCAGAGTCCCCGGAGATTTTTGAGTTATCACCTTCGATCGGGAGGCATGGCCAATAGAGGAGGAAACACGAGCTTTAAGCCCTCGCATATAAGCTATAGGATCGTTGACGAACTCCTGGGCCGCGCTGACTGTCCTTCCCACTGTTAGACCTAATGGGGCGAAGAGAAGGAACTCTGTGTATTTGCCTGACTTCTCCATCTCCATCTGATGTTTCCGCCCTTTCATGCGACTGGCGGGCTCGAATAGGTTGAAAAGTTTTTGATTGATGGAGACGCTTAGATCTCCGCCCAACTCTAGGTTTTGCAGTAACTTGAGCATGGCCCCGTACTGCCCTATTCTATCGATCTCCCGCACCACGAAAGGGTCTTTGAGAGGCTCAAAGGGACTACCATAGGTTTTCTTTAGTAGCTGGAAGAGCAAAGGATTGTAGGTAAGAAAGGCTGCTTGGGCTACTCCACCGCGCTTAAAGCTCTCTTCCCCGCCTTTTACCCTGGAAGCGGCATCTCGGACAGCTTGGGCTGCCGTTTCTAGCGGGGAGGTGTGAGGAGTCTTCGATGGAGCCAGTGGCCCTGCCAACCTCCAACCTCCCAGTGCATAATATGCAAAAACCAGTACATATAATGCACGACGGTAGTCCTGCTCTTCGCTCATGTGGAGAGAAGAAACCCCTGCCTTCTCCCCGCCAAATGCTACTTCCCGCAGAGCTTCAAGCTGATCTGCCCTCTCCTTCTGACTCGTATTCGCGGGCCTTCTAATACTAGACGTAGGGAAGCCAAACATCTTCCATTCCTCTAGCTTCTCCGAAACGCCCCCACGAGTTGGGAACATGAGAGCGTCCTTTTTAGGCGCAAACCCAGCTAAAGCAGAGTATTGGATAAGCCTGTTAATCGGACCCAAAGCTCTCCACGTTGTTTCGCCTACACTTCCCGTCGATAACACTCGGCCAACGTAGGTCTTCTGGTAAGCAGCTACAGCAGCCTGTGTCGTCGGACCAAACCAGTCCTGCTCTATTTCTTGGTCAGAGATGGGCGGGAGGTTGTAAGGCTCTAACAAGACACGAAGCTGTTTTACAAGCGGTCGGATAGACAGCCCCTCCTTTTTTTCTGCTGCCTTCATGTCATCTGGGGAGTTGTAAGCATAACCAAAGGAAAGGGGCTTTCCTTTCTCAGGGAAGAAATCAGCAGGCTTTCTGTACAGAATCCTACTTCCGCCTCGGCCTATGAACCAACCCCGTAGCTGGCTCAACGAGTAGGTTAGAGGGCTCTTGGGATTATCGATGTCAAACATCTCTTCGAGGTCAGGATCACCCATAGAGATAAGCTCAAGCGCCTCCTCGTCCCCGGCCAAAGTCAATAGCCACTCGGTTAGTGCCGCGTATTGAGTAAATAGCTTGGAGAGAGTTTGTATGGGATCGTCTAAGTAGACCTTATTTGCGGTGCGGACAGACGCCAGAATCCTCTTCACCTGTTCAAAGCTCCTCTGATAGGCCCCAAGGAGCCCTATGCCTTTGTCTAGGAAAGCAACTAGCTCTTCCTCCTTCTCGCCTAGACAGGCCGGATAAGGAATCCCTGCGATAGGGAGGGGAGAGGTGTTGCTCTCAACAAATGAGTAGAAGGGACTCTTTGCCTTCGCTTTATCTCTGGTTGAGATAGCCCAACCCGGAGCGAAGCGGTCGAATGCAGGATTTACTCTGGGCCATGCTTGCCAAAGAGCACGCTTGTCGATCGCTACCCTTACCATCCCACTCTCGATCATCCACTTGGCAACGTCGAGTCCCACGTTGCCTCCTTTGGCTACGGCAACAGTCAACATCCCGAAAGCGGCTGCTTTCTGCTTGTCAGATGAGGTGAACGCAGGAGCGAGAAAGTCTCTCTGAGTGTAGAGAGAATACTTCTCCAACCTATCTTTAGGTGACTCCTTGACGCGGATCACCCAGTAAAGGGTGTCTCCCTTTTCCCCCTCCGTAGTAGCAGCATCTGGGGGAGGAGTTTGGCCCTTCTTTGGCGGTCCTCTTCTTCCTGCATACCCTTCCTCTCCTGCCGTAGGAAGATCCTCCGTTCTAACTTTCGGTGCTCCCCTCGACTTCTTGGGGCTTAGCCTTATGTGTTGAGAAGGAGCGTCTGGTGCAGCCGTGGGGTAGACCTCAACATTGTACCCTCCGTATCTTTCCTTCTGGTCGTAGGTAAAGGCTTCAAGCTGCTCCTCCGTGTCCCTCATGCCTCCGGCTCCACCTAGTTCTTCAGGCTCATAGACAAAGGGAGCCAAATCCCTTTCTCGTATAAACCGGGTGGTGAAGTCCTTCTTCTTCGAGAGAAAAACATAGTAAGCCGTCCCGTCTATGGGGTTCCCGCAGTACGAATCGTCTCTTCCATCGAATCTGGGAGGATCTTCCCTTGTGAGGACGCTGACTTTTGGTATGCGCTCTTGGTGACGAGAGGACAGCATCTGCTTTCTCTTCGCAGGAGGGCCTTTCTGGACCTTTGGCTTCTTTCCCCCTTTCGACCTCGCGGCTCTCTCCCCTCTGGGTCTTGAATACGCGGACGTTCCGCTGACTGACTGTTGCTTCCTTCTCTCCCTCTCTGCTATCACCGCCGCCTGTCTCTGACGCGATTCCGCCTTGGGATCCCAGAGCCCTCCTCGGTGTTCAGCTAGTCGCTCCTCCAGTTCCGCCTTAGTCCCCGTTGCGGGAAGTCCACGGGATTTGAGTGCGGCCTGTAACTGCCTGTAGTTAAGTTGGGGATTGGTTTTGGCGAGTCTACCTTCGTGACGTCGTTCTACGCGGCCAACATCGTCAAACTGCACGTCGATCATTCCGGCGGGCATGAAGTTGACCACCGTTCCGGCTCTCCCATCAAAGCTGACGCGATCCCCTTTCTTCATGCGGCACCTACTGGCTGGCGCAGAGCAGGAAGTGTATCAAGCTGATAGTAGGAGCCGGGAAGGACTGAACAGGGACGTTAAGCCTAAAAGCGATGTCTGTGACAGGAGCCCGGACATTCACTCGAACCGGAGTTCCGACAGGCAAGAGAGCCGGAGCAGAAAAAGGTAGGCTCGTACTCTGACCAGCGGGAACAGAGAAATCGATGGATCTACGGACGGAGTGAAGGGCTTGCCAAGTAATGTTGAGTTGGGCGTTGTGTAGCCCCACTCCAGGCTCGAAGTAAGAGTGGGCCAGGTATAAATACCACTGTAGGTTGGGCAGATTTGTGGTTTGAAGCACAGCCCGAGGCTCCGGCGCATAGCCCGCGCTGAATAAGGTGTTGCCGTCGGACTGTACGCAGATATGACTCTGGAAAATGACTTCCCCAGAGGCTATAGCTTCAGAACCTGCAAGTGGATTGCTGATCACAGGCATTAGTACACCGCCGCTTCTATGCGAAGAACCTGGTTTTCAGGGATGACCGGAGCATTGGGTGGGATGATTGGACCCGCCTCGAATCTTGTGAGGCTCATATTCAACCGCCAATAGCGGACTGGATACCCCTCTCCTCCACCTGCTGCATCCCCTGGAGGGGAGAATACACCCAAAGAGGCTGTAGCACCTGGGGCTGGGGGAAACATGATGCCAGAAACGTCTGTTATCGGTCCCATCAAAGCCTGATCCGGGTTGGCTCCTAGAACAATAGGCAGTCTACCCGGTTCGTTGTTGAACAGGGCGTACCAGTCATTTACTGTTGCGCCGTAGGTGACCCCTCCGACAGCTTGCAACTGCCCTATAAGCTCGACATATAGTCTCGCCCCGATGCGCCAGATCGGTACACCCTCTTTAACTTGGGATTGGGAGGAGCGGAGGTCAGGTCGCATATCGAAGAAAGGAGATGACCAAGGGACTGTCCACAACCAACCGAAGGCGAAATGAGGGGCTTGTGCAGGAGTAACTGCAACAGGCACTCCCCAATCAAGTCGGTAGCGTGTTTGAGTCCAAGAAGCCTTCGGGATGTCCGTCGGCTGAGGCATGGGAATCGTGCCACTAGGATTTCTATACTGCGGCGCGTTCCCAAACTGTGCTGGAAACTTTTTACTCATGGCTTATTGACCGCCAGTGATAGAGAAGTTCCGTGGGGCTCTCATCTCCAGACAGACAAGGGTAATGTCGATTCGGTAAGCTACATTGGCAAAAAGTGGTGTGATGCCTAATTGAAGTGAAGCTCCTTGGTCAATGTTGTAACCGTGACCCCCGATCTCGCCGGGGTTCTGGTCCGTTCCGACGACAGTCGAAGCAAGACGAGCCTGTGTATGGAGTCGGTCACCTGTAGTGTATTCCGCCCTAAACAGGTAGCTCAAGTTCATGTTGTTTTCGGTGAAGGTCGCCCCGTTCGCCAAGTCTACACACGCCCCGTTGATGGCTATGAGTCGAACAGGTAAGTCGAACTGAACGGTTCGGATGGACTCTGCGCCGACAGTAAAGTCTACATCAGTAGAAAGAAGGCCCGTCGAGTAAAAACGAACTTGGTAGCCTACGTTTGGATTAGTAGAGTACCAAGGTGCCGTCGGGAAGAATGGAAAGCGCACGAAGGGAAGCGGTTGCTCACCGCCAAGCTGGGCAGAGGCCGGCACCGGGATGACAGCGGATCGGTTAGTATCAAGTGTGTCGGTACGTTTTCACTGAATGGGTTAAGAAGCATTTCGCGGGTTGGATGATGGGGGGAATAGTACAATAGGGCG
>JACKQG010002402.1_pt1 | contig 24508 bp, 15 predicted proteins | sample 8237621 | NCBI WGS metagenome assembly JACKQG01 (sample SAMN15677084, study PRJNA649215) | marine metagenome | biome: marine; feature: Black Sea; material: saline water; isolation source: suspended particulate matter (SPM) from the Black Sea western gyre | collected 2013-06-09/2013-06-10 | depth... | reverse complement strand
GCAGGATAGTGTGTATGGTACCGTGTGAGTGAGTCGGGTGGGTGAGTTGGTGATCGATTAACATACGGGCTCTTGGAAGCTGAGTGGGTCGGAATTGGAGTCCGCCTGCGACGTTGGCGGTCGTCTTCGTTGGAACTCAAGGCCGACAGCTGGTAGCCTAACGGACGATTTACGGGTGCGGCACGGATAAGTTAGCAGAGAAGCGACAGCTTAACGACTCGACGCGATTTCAATCTTATGCATGGACTATCGACGGCTGACTGGATCGCTTTGGGCATCTATTTGATCGGCGTTACGCTGCTGGGCATTTGGTCAAGTCGCCAAGTTAAAGCAATGTCGGACTTTGTCATGCCTCGCCGCTTCGGCAAGCTGATGATGTTGATGCATGGGTTTGGCACGAGTACGCATTCCGACCAGGCGGTAAGTGTGGCGTCAAAGTGTTACACAAGCGGCTTGTCAGGCATTTGGTACCAGTGGATGTGGCTGTTCGCGACGCCGTTCTTCTGGTTGATCGCGCCGATGATGCGGCGATTTCGCGCATTAACGACTGCCGATGTGTTTGCGGCTCGTTTTGGTCCGTCTGTCGCTGTGCTGTTCTGTGTCTTTGGGCTGGCGAAGTTCGTCGTGACAATCGGCAACATGCTGAAGGGGTCGGGCGCGGTCATCGAGGCTTGTACGGGATCGTTGATTTCGGCGGAAGCATCGATCGTGGTGATGACGGTACTTTTCGTCGTCTATGGTATGGCGGGTGGCTTGCGAGCCGCAATTATCACTGATTTTGTGCAGGGAATACTGGCGCTGCTGTTTTCGTTTCTGTTGCTTCCATTTGCATTAAATGCCGTCGGTGGGATCGCAGGAATGAAGCAGTCGTTCGCCGAATTGTCTCCGGGCAAAGATATGTTGTCGTTGGTGACGCCGGGAGACATCGGTGTCTTTTACATCGGCATGATCGCGTTTAATGCTCTCTTGAGCGTCACGGTCCAGCCGCACAACATGGGCACTTGCGCAGCTGGACGGACTGAGCTAGACGGTGCCGTCGGATTCATGGGTGGCACATTTCTGAAGCGGATCTGTACCGTCGCGTGGTGCCTGACCGGGCTGGCTGCGTTCGCACATTATCGCGGCGCAGTTGATGATCCTGACCATGTTTACGGATTGATGGCGTCCGAATTCCTGCCCAAGCTGATGCCTGGTTTGCTCGGGCTGTTCCTTGCTGGCTTGTTGGCGACGGTGATGGGATCGTGCGATTCGTTCATGATCTCCGCAGCGGGACTCGTCACAGAAAACCTCTATCGGCCGTTAGTTCCTGGTCGCAGCGAAACTCATTACTTGTGGGTCGCTCGCGCATCAGGTCTCGTGGTCGTACTCGTAGCAATTGCATACACGTTTTGGCTCAGCGACGTCATCCACGGGCTAGAGATCCTCTGGAAGTTGAACGCCGTAATGGCCGCCGCTTTTTGGCTGGGAGTGTTCTGGCGGGGGACGACGCCTGCGGGAGCGTGGGCAGCTACGCTGGCCACGGCATTAACGTGGTGGGTGACAGGCCTTGGCGTCACTGCCGAGTTGCTGACTTCGCTGCCCTTCGCCGAGTCGCTGGGCGTCGTTGCCGAGCAGAAGGGGGTGCTGCACGTGACTGTTCCTTGGCAAATGCTCGCGTACTTGTCGGCTGGTTTCACGGGCGGAATTGTCGTCAGTCTGTACACACGGAAAAATGATCCTGATCAACTGGAACGGTTTTACGAATTGATGCGAACACCAATTCAACCCGAGGAAGTGGTAGAGAAACCGTGTACATTGCCACAAGGTGTAACGCCTGCGCCTCGGCGAGTCCTGTTTGCCAGCAGTAGTTTAGAGATCCCAGTACCGACGTGGCGCGCGATGTCAGGATTTCTTGTTGGTTGGTTACTGGTCTTTGGCATCATTGGCGGTGTATTTCTGATTGTGATGTAGCTGCCTACATCGCTGCGGAAAAACGCATTGTTCGCCGCGCAGACAACGACGGAATCGGAATCGCTATGAGCAAACCAAACATCCTTATCATTCTCGCCGACGGAATGCAGGCCGATGCGGTCGAACGCAACCACCCCTGCATCACTCCAACGCTCGAAGTCCTCTCGAAGCGAGGAGTGCGGTTCACCAACGCACATACAACTTGCCCCACGTGTTCCCCGGCACGCGCCAGTCTGATGACAGGGATGCTTCCGCACAATCACGGTGTGCTGGAAGTGGAACACGGTCGTGACGACGATCAATGTGTATTGCGAACCGAACACCCGCACTTCGCGCAACGGCTTTCCGACGCCGGCTACCGAACCGGCTATTTTGGCAAGTGGCACGTCGAGCGGACGCAGGATGTCAGGTCGTTCGGCTGGCAGGAAGGAATCGTCAAAGGTGCCGAGCACGTGAAGGATATCGGTCGCGGTGAGCAGGGGCCGAAGACATTTGAGCTGGACGAATCGCTCTGCGGTTTCGTCGACGGACCGCGTGGCTACAAACGGATTCTGCATTGGGGAGTCACCGACACGCCGCTTGACGAACGCTATCCGGGAATAACCGCACTGGACGCGGAACAGTTTCTTGCCAACTCGTTTGATCGCTCCGCTCCGTGGTGTTGCTGCGTGAGCTTCTCCGAACCGAATGAAGCTCTCATTGTCGGCAGAGAAACTTGGGATCAATACGACCCAACGCAGATCCCGCTGCCTGTAAACTTCCGGGACGATATGTCGGATCGTCCCAACATGTATCAACGCGAACAGCAGATTGGGCAAGACATTTCCGAAGACCATTGGCGTGCTGCCAGAGCCTGTTATTTTGGTCGCATCACGGAACTTGACAGTCTCGTGAACCGTCTGCTTACGCAGGTGGAAGACGCTGGGCAATTGGACAATACCGTCGTCGTCTTTTTGGCGGACCACGGGCGATATGTCGGTGCGCATGGTTTCGACGCGCACAATTTTGGCGCTTTTGAAGAGATCTACCGCATTCCCTTGATTGTCGCTGGCCCTGGAGTCGCAGAAGACGCGACCTGCGACGCTCCCGTCAGCATCGCTGATATTGGCGTGACAGTGTGTGATCTCGGAGAAGCCGAGTCCATTGATGTTGCAGACTCTCAATCGCTTCGCCCGCTACTGAGTCAGGCGGCTGTCTCGCTACCGCGATTTGAAAATGGCTATGCCGAATATCACGGCACTCGCTTTCCGTTGATGCAACGAATTCTGTGGCAGGGGCCATGGAAATTCGTCTTCAATGGATTCGACTTCGACGAACTATACAATCTCGACGAAGATCCTCACGAAATGCACAACCGTGCCCGCGATCCTAACCAGCAGCAACGGGTCGCGTCGATGATGGCGCAAGTGTGGGCTCGCGTCCGGGACACAGGTGATCGGGCGATCCACGAATCGCATTACTTCTCGATGCGTTTCGCATGTGTCGGCCCGGAAGCAGCGAAGTAAGACGCGTCAAGAACCTCTGTCGAGATTGTTCAATTCGATCCAGTCGCTAGCAATCTGATGTCAACTTGCATCAGCCATCGCAGTACGCCAGTATGGTGAGAGTAGTCGTTCCGATTCTTAGAGATTTCACCCACGAATTGATGATGCCACAGTTAGGTTCCTCCAATCGACAAGCTGCGATAACTCGGCGGGAAGCCATGCGCGTCGGCGGACTCGCCACGTTTGGTTTGAGTTTGCCAGATCTATTGCGGCTGCGGTCGTTGCAGGCGGCTAGCCGATCGGGCGGAACCTTTGGACGAGCGAAGAGAGTGCTCTTGCTGTATCTGCAGGGTGCGGCATCTCAGCTGGAGACTTGGGATCCGAAACCCGATGCGCCGGCAGAAGTGCGCGGGAAGTGGGGCGCGGCGTCCACATCCGTTCCAGGGATTCAGATCTGCGACCAACTTCCGAAGCTTGCATCGTTGGCGGATCGAATGACTATCATTCGCTCCATGTCCCACGACTACAACAATCACTCCAACGCCTACACATTAACTGGTCATCCAACCGTCGATTTTTCCAGCGAGACCAATCCGTCCGACAGTCGGCATCATCCTTTCTTTGCGAGCGTACTCGACTACCTCGCCGATCAACGCGATGAGGCTTCGCAGTCGCAACTTCCACAGACGCAAATTCCTCGGAATGTCGGATTGCCATTTCGCTTCAGCACGTATTCTCCCGTGTTTCGTCGAGCTGGGCCGTATGGTGCCTTCTTAGGAAGCGGCTACGACCCGGTGTGGACAGAATTTGACGGCAAGCCGACACGGAATGTCAATCGAGTTTCCTTCTTCAATCGGTTGAAGGGCGTTGACGTAGAAGACCCTTTCTGTGGGATCACGCCAGAGAGTCGATTGCGAGTTTCCAAGGATCTGCAGTTGCGTTCGTCGATGACGTTAGACCGACTAGACGCGCGACGAAGTCTGGTTGACCAATTCGAAGAACAGAATCGGAACTTAAATGAGAGCGCCGCCGCACAAGGGCTCGATCGCTTTCAAGAGATGGCTCTTTCGCTACTGAGTTCGGCGACGCTCCGACAGGCGCTCGATGTCGGACAGGAACCGATGTCGGTTCGCCAGCGCTACGGCATGACGTTGTTCGGTCAAGCGGCGCTGACCGGACGTCGCTTGCTTGAGGCAGGCGCAGAATTGGTCTCGGTGTTTTGGGACGAGTACAAAGTGGTCAACACTGCGTGGGACACTCACTTCAACCACTTCCCGCGCTTGGGTGACGAACTCCTTCCCGGTTTCGACGCTGCGGTAAGTTCGCTGTTGTTGGATTTGGAGCAGCGTGGAATGTTAGAGGACACGTTGGTCCTCTGTTTGACGGAGCATGGTCGCACACCGACCGTGAAAACGAACAAGAAAGGTGGCGGTCGCGACCATTGGTCGAAAGCTTATAGCGTGATGCTGGCGGGAGCGGGAGTTCGAAAGGGCATGGTCCATGGCGCCTCAGACTCGAAGGCAGCCTTCGTAAAAGATCAACCGACAAGCCCAGAAGACGTGTTGGCGACCATGTATCACCTCATGGGGGTCGCCCCCGAGACAACCGTTCCCGATCGACTCGGTCGTCCCGTTCCGCTCGTCGCCAAGGGCGAATTAATTGGCGAGCTTTTGTCGTAATCTTGGCATTGGCGTCTATTTCTGCTGCTTGAGATCTGCGCGCAACCCGCTGTTCCAAGCCCAGTGGCTGGGGCTTCTAGCCGCAGCAGGAAGTGAGAAGACTGCGGCAGGATGCCCCAGCCACGCGACCGATACTAGTCTCAAAAATGCGTTCTATTGCGATCGTCTTTTATCTGTAGCGGGATTCGCAAGAATTCCGAAGCGGGATGGCTGAATTCTTGCGAATCCAGCTACGAGTTTGTCGCTACACGTACGTGACGACCGCACTAGGATGTGTTTTATGCTGGCGGCGGGCTTTCGTTTTCGGCGGAAGTGGTCTCGTTAGGTCTCTTCACTTCCTCGACGATTTCGCGAAGGGCGTTCGTGAGGACGGACGTCGCTGTTCCGACCCACAGGAACGTATAGCCTTTTGCTCGAAGTGCCGGCGCGTCGCATCCCGCCCACACTTTTTTGCCTACACCATCGGCGGCGGCTTTAACTTGGTCCAATGCAGCTAAGAACTCTTCGTGTTCGGGATTCCAACAACAGCCAAGGTCTGCCGAAAGATCATAGGGGCCAAGTCCGAGCGCGGTCACGAGCGGATGAGCAGCGATCGAAGTAGCGTTATCAACACCGGATTGCGATTCGATCTGCGGGATCACAATGAAGTGGTCTTCGAACTCTGCTTTCCATGTCTCGTACTGAAAATCGCTCATCCAGTAGTTGCCCATCCCTCCCGGACGTCGACGTCCGCGCGGCGGCATCAGTGTCGCCTGCCGAACCTGATCCAACTGGTCAGTCGACTCCACACACGGCAGCAAAATTCCACACGGACCTAGATCGATCGTGCGTCGTATGACAGAGAGTTCGCACGAGATCGTTCGAACCAGCACGGGAAATCTAGCAAGCCGTCCGATCTGACAAATATGTGACACCAACTCGTCAGAAAAATCACCGTGTTCGGAATCGATCACGAGATAGTCGAGTCCGCTCTTCTGGCAGATCTCGACCAGAAACGGCCACGCATGATCTGTCGCCATCAGTCCGATGACTGGAAGCCCGGTCGCGAGATGTTCCTTTAGTTGTTTTGCCGTGGATAGCATTGTAACTGACTTGATCGAAGGTAGCGGTGACAAGGCCGCATCGTAACCCGAAGCGCCATCGAGGACAAAGCGATGGCGGTTTCCGCCGACTGAAGCGTGCTTGGAAAGCTCGCCGCGGAGCCGAACACCGCGATAACTGCTCAGCCGAGACCATAGTCCGAGAACATCGCTATTGTTTTAAATGGTCCGAGCGACACGCCTTATTCACGCACGGCAGCCGCGTTCCGGGGAAGATGAGAAACCAACCGCTCCTTTTCGGAAGCGAATGCCGAGTTGTTGACCTCATTCGTCCACTCGTTGGGATCTGTCTGATGGTCGTACAGTTCCTCCGTGCCGTCAGAATAGCGGATGTATCGCCAACGCTCCGTCCGCAGGCTAACGTTGCCGGGATCGAAAGTTGTCACGACGGTCCGCCCTGTCGATTGTGTTGGCTGATGTAGAAGTGGCACGAGCGACTGGCCGTCCAAATCGTCTAGTCTAGCGACGCCACAAACCTCCGTCACGGTTGGATAGAGATCGATCAAACTCACAGGTTGGTCGCAGCGAGTTACTGACTTCGTCTTGCGAGCGGCGAAGTTCTGCGGCGGCACGATGATCAAAGGCACGCGCGTCGACCTTTCCCATCCAGTCCACTTTCCCCAATGCTCCTTCTCGCCGAGGTGCCAACCGTGATCCGACCAGAGGACGATCAGCGTGTTGTTGCTGAGTCTCGCAGCATCCAGCGCATCCAAAAGCCGGCCTACTTGGTGGTCGACAAACGTCGTGCAGGCAAGGTACGCAGCGACCGCCGCGTTCCACTGGTCATGCTGCACTACTGTATCATGTCGACCTGCAGTGATTGCCTCGGTCGCCCACCTCCGCGCACGAGGGCTCAAGTCGAGTAGATCATCGCCTTTCGTGGACGGAAGTTTTACTTCACTTGCTGCGAAACCCTCGAAGTATTTTTTCGGCGCCCACAGCGGAATGTGAGGCCGATAGTAACCTACGCCGAGAAACACAGGTTTGTCACTAGGCGCATTGAGCTGTTCAATAGCCCAATCAGTGATCTGCACGTCGCCCATCGCTGAATCGGGAACGTCGAGTGGTCCCCAGTCGAACGACTCTCCGTCCGCGCCTTGCGGTTTGCGATCCGAGGGCATTCGATTCAGTGGGAGAACGATCGGGTCTCGACCGTCAACCTTGACGACGTGCCGAGGATTGACGCTGCCTTTCGATGGCAGCTCTTGTTCGCTGTAGCGAACGGCATCGCGAGTAAACGGACTCCAACGTTGTTCCGGGTTAAAACTTCGATCAAAAAGCACCTTGTTCGAGGAACCTGAATGCAACAGCTTTCCTGTCCCCATTGTTGTATAGCCTGCTGCGCTGAAAGCGCGAGGCAGCACTCGCATCTTTGGGTGTTGCCGCAACAGCCGTGAACTGTCATTCGACCAGACGCCCGTGTTCCAAGCCATCTGTCCGCTAAACACTGCAGCTCGCGATGGGTTGCAAGCCGGCGCGGCGCAGTGTGCGTTGGTAAACAGTACGCCCCGAGCCGCCAAGCGATCGATGTTGGGTGTCTTCGCTTGCGGGTGCCCGCCGAGACAGCCGACCCAGTCGTTCAAGTCGTCAATGGCGATGAATAGGACGTTTGGACGTTCGTCCGAGCGGGCGGAGCCGATTAGACCGGTGAAGAGTAAGGTGAACGCAAGAGTTACTCTCAACAGCGTTTCCAAGCTGGAATCACGTAGTTGGGTTCGCAAGAAGTGAGTCATCATCTGAAGTTGTGCAACTTGCGCTACGGTCTTCGAGCGTCTCTGAATAACTTGCGATGTCATGCTTCGTTTCCCGCGATGAGATTGGTTGAGTTCGCATCGTCGCGCTTTGCCAACTCGCCATCATACCAGGATCGAGAAGCGTTTCTGAGCGTAACTCCTCAATCTCGTACACCAACACCGCTGCGCAGCACTCGTGTTTCGTGAGGCTGTTCTGCTTTCAGTTTCGCGGCATACGGACGTTAGTCCGCAGCTATTGCTAAGTCGCGAATTACGAGTATCTGGTCTTCCAAGATCGCTCGGTCATAGATCCGGAACTCGTCAATATCGCCGATGTAGTCGATGCCCAGGAAAGTGGCGGAGTTTGGCTTGGGGCCGGCAGCATCGGGGTCCATCCAGTCGATCTTGAGTAAACGCCGCGTCTGTCCTCTGAGTTCTCCATCGATGTAAAACTTGATCAACGAAGTGCCATCGCCCTCAGGATTCGCGTTCTCGAAGGTCATCGTCAAGAACGTCCAGCGATCGCTGGCGATTGGTGCATCGTTGAGCGAAATCACAGTGTGATGATTGGAGGATATCGCTTCTGGGGTGAGCAACCTCTGGGTGGATGTTGCGTCAGCGGAGACCATGCCCAGTTCGATGGGGTTGGTTTTGGTGCCAGGGAGACGAATGAAGAAGCCTCCGTGGCTCCAGTCGCCATCGAAGAACTGAAGTGGGTAAGAAGCCGCTGCGCCAATCTTTTCGAGATCCGGTTTGATCCAGAACGTAACTGCACCCGACCAGTTCTTTGTTGGCCTACGAAGGCTTGGGTTCATCAGGTAGTAAAGCACGTCAGTCGCTTTCTTCCCGAACCGCAAACAGTCGCCACGAATTCCTTCGTCCTTCGCGATGATTACGTCAGGGCGGCGGCTTTGCATCAAGGGCGTTTCACGCTTCACCGACTCCGCCGTGTAGATCCATCCTCCCTCGTCCGGATAGCCGAATAGGTTGGCATCCGTTGTATCAGCAAAGTTTGATTCGAATGAGAGCGAGCTGGCGGGCGAAATAGGTTTCTTGCGGACAGGTTTCGGCCGATATGCATCGTTATGACCACGTGCGGCATTCGCGTCTCTGATGATATCAAGTTGCTCGTCGGCAAAACGTCGAGCATGCCACGAATCAGACTTTGTGAACTCGCGAAGCGCGTCGGCACGTTTTGCTTGGTCTTCGATCCGGAGGGCCGATTCGAGTCGCGACTTTACATCGATAAAATGTTCGACGTCCGACTTCAGCTTCGCGATACCGCCTTCCAGCGGCACGATCATATTCGGGCCTGGGTTCCTCGGTTGTTTCACCGCAAACGCATTCGCGTCTTCGACCCAGACAACTGAGTAGTCCATAGCGTAGCGATGGCCGCCCGAGTGCATCATCGCCGAGAGCCAGTCGCCACCGTCTACCCAATCAGATTTGATGAGAAACAAGATCATTCTGCGGCCTGTGACGACTTCCCGCTTGTCGCCGTCGGCACGAGCGATATACCACTCGCTGATCTTTCGCGTTGCTGGGTCCTTGAAGAGGGCAAGCTCAGGGATCGAAAGTTGCTGGTCGGCTTTTAGGTCGCCTTTCCACGACTCGATCACTCGGAACTCGCCGTCATGTTCGTTACCGCCGTCGGCGAGCACAATATGAGTCGCGTACCATGTTCCCGAACCTAGATCGAACTGCGGCATCTCTCCACCGTAGCGACGAATCGTAGCTGCCTTGCGCGGCGGGGCAGCTTCGACATGGAATTCCATGGAAACAAACGCCGCTAAGTCATCCAGCTTCGTCTCGTTGCCGGATTTGACTTCGGGCTTGTAACGCGCGAGCAGAACTTGGTGCGAGCCAACTTCGACCGGGCCGCTCGTTTGACTCGGTAGACGCTTGTAGCCAGTGAGCATCAATTGACGCGGCGTCGCTGCGTGGTGTCCATACCTTGTTCTGATCGTAAACCGAGGCTTGCCCGTGTCGTCGTCGAGCCCGACTCGAATCTCATCGGTCAACCGTTCGCCGCCAGCGTAAGTCTTCGCTGCGAGCGTCTTGGGGTCGAACTTGCCGGACGAGTTGCGAATGTACTGCCGCACCATCACCGTGATGACGGAGTAGGGATCGGAACTTTGGAATCGCCAATTCCATGTGACAGGACGGATCTGTAGCTTGAGCGGACGTAGTAAGTCGCGTTTCAATTCATTGATCTTCTTGGGGAACTTGCGATCTGGGAGAACGTCGTAAAAGAAGCGGAGTCGACTCGCTGCGGCTTCGCGAACTTGTGGAGAAGGCGAATCGAGTTGCTTCATCAGATCGCTGATAATGGCATCAATTCTCTTAGAATGCGGGTTGTCGGAGGATTCGCCATTCTCCGAGTCGGCGTCGGCATCTTCTTCATCGTTAGATCGCTCCGAGGCAACGCGCTTGATCGCTTTGGCAAGTTGATAGGAATATCGCTCGGTTCCGTAACGCATATTAATTGACTGCCAAACGGGGAAGTTGCCTTTTGGCAGGCGTTTCAAGAACAGAATGCACTTGCCGCCTTTCCGAACGAATGGCAGGCGATCTTCTTCGGTCTTCTCGAAATGCACGATGTTGACGCGAGGTTTCTTCTCGTCGCACTTGCCGCATAAGACTTCTGTTACATCGAACTCGCAAGAGTAGTTGACGACGTAGGCTTCGCCAGTCACACCCATCGCTTCGGACGTAATTGTGCCAGCAAGACACAAGTCGCTCTCGGCTAAATACTCACGCAGCGCGTCCGCCCCGCCAAAGAAACGTCCCTGGGGAAGTTCGCCGTCATCAGCGCTTGGACCAACATCATCCGAAACAGCCCTGTCTTCCGTGGGATGGTCTTTGGGGTCCGACTCTGGCTGTTCGACGACCGTTAACCTGAGTGGTCTGCCCGCTGGTTCTGATGGATAGAGACTCAAAATCATGCGGTACTCGCCGACGCGATCGAGCGCGATCGGCGGTGTGGTAATGGGCTCCGAGTCGTCCGCTTGCTGCACAATGAACTCGACGGATCGAGGCGGCAGGAACGAAGTGAAGAAATAAGCGTCTTTCACAAGCCGCACAGGTCGCACGATCGGCTCCGATGCTCCGGCGGGCGTGTAGCGAATGCTCAACATTTCCGGCGCGACCGGGCCGTTGTCCGAGTCCACAATATGGACTCTCAAACGCGTCTTGGGATGCAGCGTAAAGTTCGCTTCGATCGGGTGCCCACCGTAAAAGGCATCCTCCTTCCGAATCGGCATGATCGAATCGTCTTTAACTTCAAACCGAGACATCACGCGCAAGCGATGTTCGTCTTCGGGCAACGCCGCGTAGTCGCCCGGATCTGACCCTTGCACTCGCACCGTGGCAGCTCCATCGCCGGGCACCTTGTTCTTGGGAAAGCCGAATCGCAGCAGATAGCGACCATCGTCGTCGGCCAATGTGTACGCAACGCGAACGCCGCCAAACGACCCGAAGTTTGACGATACATCCGCTTCCGCCCAGGCACGGGGTAATGGTTTGCCCGCCGGGTCGGTGATACGACCGTAGACGAGAAAGTCGCGATCGCCATCAGCCGAACCGTGGATGTTGCTCCGTTCGCGCGACCACCAATACGACCAACCGGTACGGGACTCGATTGCTACCCCCTCGCCGTAGTCCAAACCTGTGATCTCCCGTAGCTCGGCAACTACGTTCGGCAAGTCCTCTCGCTTCTTGAAATTCGCCATTAACGTCTCGACGCGCTCGACAGGGAAGTCGAGTTGCGGCCACTCGGTCCGATTGCGATTCGCGAGAATCGGCTTGCGCGAACAGGCAGCTAGCGCACGCTGCGCCGCGGCTAGCACCTGCTCGTCCTTCGACGTCTCGATGACCTTACGAATGCTCGGCAGAAAGTAGATCGATCGCGATCTTTCGGCCAGTGCAAGCGCCGCGATCTGCAACGGTGGATGAATCTGGATATTGCCCTGCGAGTCGCCGTGTCTGGCCCATGCTTCTTCGATATTCTGGCTGATCGAGTAAGCGACATCCTGCGAAAAAGGGAACGGCACGTTCTGGATGGCGAAGTATCGCATCGAAGGGCAGGATTCGGTGAGCAGGCTGCGCAGGCGGTCTTCCCAACCTTCGGGGCGATAGTCATCGCGAAGCGTTAGCAATCGCAGGAACGTCAGCGCGTCTAGCGCGTTTGCCTTGGCACTGTCGATGTGCCGGTCGAGATCCTGAGGAGGCAGTGTCTGGCGATTACAAAAGAGGAACCAAGCGGCTTCCGAAAGTCGTGCCACCGTATCATCGATTCTGTCATTGGTGGCGGTCACGCTGTAAACGCTCGACGCGAGATCGGAGTATTGCTCGCGATCTCCTAAGGCCATGAGAATCCGACAGGCGTGCAACAATCCGACTTCGCGCGAAACGTCAAGTTGGGAGTAGTGATTCGTGATGAGAAAGTGGTTTGCGATTTCGATGGCTCGCCTGCGTTGTTTGCCATTCCACGCGTTGGCCGCCAATTGTTGGTTGTACTGTGTCCAGAAAGGGCGGACCGGTCCGTTCGGACTGCTAACGGGCAGTCGTCCCATCAGTTTGTAATACGCGTCATTCCCGACTTGCTTGGAGTGGGCACTAAACAAGAGTAAGAGCTCGCCCGTCGCTTCGGGAGTTGCGATCTCCGCAATTCCGGCGACAGCTGCTGCGCCCACTGATTCTGGGCGATCCCATGCCAACTCTTTGAGATAGGGCAAGTAAATCGGCTGGCGGAGCGTGGCGAAATCGACTTCGTCTTCACGCCAACTATTGCCGCCTCCGCTCTCTCGTAACTTCGCCGCCATCCGGTCGACCAATCGCTTCGCTTGACGCTTACTCGGCATCGCGAACTTGATCTTCGTTTCGGCAATCGGAGCCGCGTGATTGCCTGTTGGCAAGTCGTTCTTGACGAACTCTTCGTGCGAAAGCTCTTTATCCCAGCCAAGATCGTGATAGACCCGCAATGTGTATTCGCCGGGCTGCTGGAAATTGCAGTAGCGCCCCAGAGGCACCTGAATCCAATGCGTTTCACCGGGCGGCACTATCCCTTTTGTACTCATTCCGCCGTGAAAAAATGCCGTTGATGTCGAATAGGGATCTGCAATACGCTGGCCTTTCGAATCGAAAGCCAACACCTTGAAACGCAACGGACGCGGCGTGCCACGATCGTCGCCGCCTTCATTGATCTCGACGGACCTGTTCTGTGTGTTCGTGATTCCAAATTGCAGATGTACGTTTTCGCCAAGAAGGTAGACGCGATCTTCCAGTTTGATTTTGGCTGTGCCCATCCACGCAGAGGAATCAAGTGGTGACAGTTCTGCGGCGTCCGTGTTGTTAAAACTCTGTGGCCAAACAGCTACACAAAGCAGGGCAACCATCGCCAATAAGGCAATCCCCACTGGCCAGGCGCTGCGCGACGCAACAGGCTCCCCCCTCATGATTCGGCGAATCCGCTGAAGTAGAGAGCCTCCAGTGGCAGCCATGGCCGGCTGCGGCACGGAGCGACGCAGGGCGTCAAGAGCCACAAGCGCCTTGGCGTAAGCGGTTCGATCGTCGCAAACCAACATGGCGATATCGTCACAGCAATGCTCACGTTCTTGCCGCACCATTCGCGAGAGCCACCAGACACCCGGGTGATAGAACAGCATCGTTTCGACCAAAGTTTGCAGAACATTGACCAAGTAGTCATGGCGGCGAATATGAGCCAACTCGTGCGCGATCACGGCTTCCAGTTGTTGCGGCGTCAAGCCCGCGCCCATCGCCACCGGCAGCAACAGCAGTGGCCGCAAACAACCGACGACGGCGGGCACTTTGAGCAAGGCAGACTGAGCGACCTCGATGGTGGTTTTGATGCCAATTCGATCGCATAAGCGACGAACAATCGATACGATGCGTTCATCCACGTCCGATCGACCGACGCGGCGCAGTCTGTGAATCGTCAAGAACCCGATCAACGGTCGTGCGCTGAGCAAGAACATTCCCGTCAGCCAACCGAGTACAATCCAAGGCATTGCCGGTTGAAGTGATCTCGTCATTCGATCTTGCCACGCCAGTTCAGGCACAAGCTTTATCGTGACGAGATCCTCCTCCTCTGGGAGTGGTCGGTCAGCTTCTGTGGTCTTGACATTGTTTTCGATCGGCTCGCGCTCGTTGGCATCCTGTTCCCCTGCCGAAAAATCTATACCAGCAGGGGACTCCGGCAGTTGCTCACGTGTCACCGTCGCGGTGATGTCTTGCGCTGCGGACTCACTATTAGCGATCGTCGCAGGTACAGGTTGCGGCGAGGTAACGAAGAAGGTTGCGATGGGCGCGGCGGCCAGCGCCGTCAGCGCGGCGATGCTGACGAGATACCTGCCGTTCGCAGATCTTCGGAGTAGGAGACGTGTGGTGATCGCCGTCAAGCAAACGATCAAGCCAATTTGCCAAACGGAATGAATTAACGCCCATCCGACGCGGTCAACTAAATCAAGATCAAACATGTGCCTCGCCCTAGAGTGATTCGCTTAAGTTGATTCGTCCAACAAGTTTCGTATCTCTTCCAGATCCTCTTTCGAGGTTTGCACGGAGGACAACGCTTGTACTAAGAGACTCTTGGCCGAGCCGTCGTAGGCCTTCTGAATCAAGTCGTTGAGCATCCGCTGCTGCGTGCGCTTTTGGGTGTTTGCAGGGCGATAGACTTGAGGCCGAACCGACTCGTCACGTTTGACGAGTCCCTTATCTAGCATCACCAGCAACATCTTGACCGTTGTCGCGTATACGATGTCTTTCGCTTGGGTCATTTGGTTATGAATCTCACGCACCGTACTGGGCCCTAGCTCCCAGAGAGTGCGGAGAATCTGTAACTCGACATCTGTCGGCTGTGATGAAGCAGGACGCGGCATTTCTCGTTTCCCTTGAACGCGGCGTGAATCGGCGAACATGAAGTGTTAATGAAGGAATTCTCTAATGCCGTGATTATTAGAGAATGAATTCACTGAGTCAAGACAGTTTAGAGAAGGAATTCCACAAGCGTGCCGCGAGATCTTAAACTCGTCTTGCGAGGCGTGAAGCCAGGCTCCAAGTCGCGCTAACTCCAAATCCGAAATTGTTAAGCGCCGAACCCGCAATGGATTCCGCCAAATGATTCGATCAGTCGGGCGACCAGCAACGAACAGGCCTCACGGTCACTATCCCGACTCGAGCCGAACGACAGCAGAAACGCTTCAGGAGCTTGCTCAAAGAGTAAACTATTCGCGAGCAGGTCATCCTCAAAGTCGAAGTCGTAATCGGACGTTGACAACACCGAAAGCGACGCGTGAGCATTGTCGACCGTGAATTCCCAGTGGCGGCCTTTGCGTGTCTCGGTAACGTCATCCGCGAGGTCGCGCAGTATGCGTGTCACGCGTCCGGTATCAGCGACCGTAAACGCAGAACGCAGGAGTATGGATGCCGTAATGCCGCTCATGTGTCGTACCATCGATGTTTGCACCAGGGACATGGACGTGCGGTGGGCGTTCTGACGATTCGGGAGCATTTTCTACAGCGATTCACAAATACTTCTTCAGCCGGCTCTCGCATCAAACGCCGCCGAGTTTCTAACCTGAAGGAAGCTAAGTCACCTGGAAATGCGGCTCGCACGGCTTCATCCTCCACATGACCGTGTTTTGATTCACAATGATCGTAAATCCTGCGTCCCTTCTCGCTATCGATGTCACTCACGATCGGAACAGCGTACATTCCGACACGCAATTCAAATGGCGTCACGAACTGCCGGAAGTGTCTCCAAACGTATTCGGTCAGCGCCAATTCATCGTCGTAGTAGCGCGCATCGACGGTCGGTCCGAGTAAATTGATCGGTGTGTCTGTTTCGTCGTTAGTCATCCGACTCGGATCGGCTATACGATGAAGAAGAATTCGGAAGTAATGGAGTCATCCAACTCAACTTGGGCTAATCGGCGCTTGTCTCAATTGCCGACATCAGAGTCATTAATACGATGAATCTCGCAGTTCGGCAATGATTGCCTGAATTGCTCGAATGCATGCTCGCTGACGGAAGTATCTCGCAAGTGGAGAGTCTTCAAACGCGTAAAATGTTTGAGATGGGACAGGCCGCTGTCACCGATTCTTGTGCTGGACACATCGAGCGTTTCAAGTTGTGTCATGGAAGCAAGATTCGCGAGGCCCTCGTTGGTGATGCCGTTTGAGTTGAGATGCAGATGCTTCAGCCGCGTCAAGTGGTCGATGTGAAGCAGCCCTTCGTCCGTAACGGCACCATACTGCAACAAGAGGAACTCCAAACTCGTAAGTGGCTCAAGACAAATCAACTCGTCGTCTGTCACTTTAGTCCCAGCGAGATTGACCCAAACGACGCGACGACCAAACTCGGTGCCGACGAGATCGATGAGCCAACCGGGTGAAGGCCGTGCCGCCTTGAGATTCCAGCCGCCCCAACTGTCTGCTGGTAGTCGTAATATACTTTTCCGTCCATTTCGAGGATTCTCCCAACCGCATCAAGTTGGGCTCTCGCTCTTCTTCGCTTCATCGTAAACCATCCGGAAGCGAGGCACGTTAGAAGCATCAGTAAGAGTAGCGTGCGTAAGCTGTATCGGAGCCAACTCCGTCGCTTGCCGATTCGCGGCTGTTCGACCTTCGCCGTCTTCTCGTCGCTCGGTTCGCTGTCGATCATAGTGACTCATTCGATGAGAACGTACTCATTTGGCGGCTCTCGACATCAAAACGAGTTGCTCTTGCAACGGTTGCGAGTGGATTGAATCTGTATTAACGGAGATCGAAGCTGCCACCCCCAAGGCATGCCAGTGTAACACGGGCATGCGGCAGCTCAAAAGGCTTGCAAAGCGGAAGTGTCAACGCGACAGATGATTAGCAGTTCGATTACGGTGAACTAACGACCGACGCGTTTGGGTATCTTCGGTTTACCCTCCGCACTGGCTCACCAACGAAGCAAGTTAGCTTGGTTTACTCGTCGGAAAGCGCGAAGTATCATCTGTACTCGGGAATTGAAAAATATGCCGGTGCAGTTGCTAGGCAACCCGATGGCGTGACGACCGGCGGGAGTGCTGCAATCTATGTGTAAACGCCGACAGAACGACGAAGTGAGGAGCAAATTCAAGGGTGCTAGCTCAAAATCTCTTATGCGCTTTCCAGTCGTACGCGACTGTTCGCAGATCGTCCGCAAGTGTTTGCAGAGGATACATTGGCGATTCAGTTGTGCGCAACTCAGCAGTGCAGTTGTCGCGACATTGGTGTCGAGCAACTTGCTCGTTGAAGATGGCTACTCGAAGAGCCCAAGCGAAACATCGCAACATCGTCGTCATCATGGCCGACGATCTCGAAAGATGATACGAGAAAATGGTCTGAAAACACCGTTTTTGCGGGGTTTCCGAGCACTTGTAGCGTCTTGGGGAAAGTTTGGAATTGCCCCAGTTTTGATGCAGTTGGTGCAAATTGTACTAGGCAGCGATGACGTTCGTTCCGGATCAATCAAAGACAATCCTCGGTGGATTGCATCGCAGCGACGAACAACGATTCCTTGAAGCAGCGGGCGATGCAACCGCGGCGCGAGAAATCACTCTTAGGGCTGATGGTGTACCCTCAGATGCAACGAATTTTTCCCTCCGGTCGTCCGCGTCTGCCATAACGACATGTAACGCACGAGCGTTATCTTCACCAACGCGGCGCGCCAGACTCACATTTCGCGATTGCTTCGATGAGGTGGCGAGTTTCGTATGCGCTTGACCCAGAGCAAAGAACTCTCACGAGAACGTGATGACGTTAACCAAAATGACGCGTCTGGCTCATGCTCTTCCGCTTGAGCATCTTGTCCGCGTTCTGCTGCTCGCCCTTCTTTTGGGCCAACTGCTGACCGGGCTCGTCCGGGCGGTAACCGCGTGAGCGTTGATCCGATTTTTTTATGGCTCGCACTTGACTTGCCTACAGATAGTAGGTATAACACCTATCATCAGTAGTCATCTAGTACAGTCAGGTCATCGAAATGGTGAAGAACGCTCCCCAGGCACTCTCCGAGGCCCAGCAGGAAATCATGGAGATCATTTGGGATCGCGGGGAAATCTCTGTCAGCGAGGTCTGGGACGTTCTGCGGGAACGCCGTGATGTCGCTCGCAATACAGTGCAGACAATGATCGTCCGCATCGAGCAGAAGGGCTGGATCGAACATCGATCGATCGGCCGCACGTTCGTTTACAAGGCAGTCCAGCCTCGAACAACAACTTTGCGGCAGCGGCTGGATGATCTCATGTCCGCCGCCGGTCGAGGGGCAGCAGAGGCTTTGGTAACTGCCTTGCTGGAAGACGCCAGCCTGACCAAGGATGCAGCCGACAGAATTCGCGACATGATTGACGAAGCCGAACAGCGCAACAAGAAGAAAAAGAAAGGGAACCGATGATGAGTCACGTCCCACAAATCTTCGCAGGCAACGAGATGGCGATCTTGGCAGCGAGCGTTTTGATTCAGGCGACGATTGTCATCCTGATTGCTCTCCTCGCGGGTCGGTTGCTTCGGAATCAGCCCGCTTTGCGGCACTCAGTTCTACTGGCAGGGTTGTTGTGTGTCGTACTTTGCCCGATCGCCACCCACATTGCCAATCGAATTGATATGCCGCTGATTTCGATCCGCGTGCCCTCGCGCCCAACTTCCTCTTCGGATCACACCGTCCCGACCACAACTCGAGATGCAGCGAGCGTCGCGTCGTCGGAAGAATCGCCGGAAGTGCTGGCGCTGCCGCCAAGTATCGGCGACGAGCGGCCGCTTGTGGAACCACTCATGCCTGAAGCGGATGCTGCGCTCGCAGCGCCTGGTCGGGAACAATTCCCAACGGCACCCAGCGCGGCGATTCCTAACGAAGCGCCAAAAGCGTCGTCCGCCGATACGGAAATCACGTTCGCTACGGTTTGGAATAATGCTGCCAACATCGCCGGCCTGATCTGGCTTGTTGGGATCGCGGTGATCTCGTTTCGGCTCTTGCTGGCGTGGCGTTACTTGGGCCGCATTCGGTCCACCGCGATTGCGTTCGACGAACAGGCGATGCCCCAACTTGGTGAGGTGAGTCAAGCGGTCCTGCAAGTCGTCGATGCTAAACGGCTCGCGCCGCTATTGGTTTCCGAACACATAAATGGACCGATTTCCATGGGGATGCTCCGGCCCGCGATCGTACTGCCGAGGGAAATGGCGCTAACCTTGAACGCATCTCAGCTGCGTGACATGCTCATCCATGAGATGGCCCATATCCGCCGGCATGACCACGCCGTTGTCCTGCTGCAGCGTTTGGCGGGTGCATTCTTCTGGCCGTTTCCTCTGGTCTGGCGGTTGAATACGAAGATCGACGAAGCGCGTGAGGACGTCTGCGATAACTATGTGCTCCGTCAGACGGAGGCTTCTCAATACAGTCGGATGCTGTTGGAATTGACCGAGCGGTCGCCGGCCCCGCAAGCGATCCCTCTGGCCATTGGGCTGTGGAAATACCCTCGGAAGTTGGAGCAACGCATAGCCGCGCTCCTCGATCCGCGCAGGACGATCCGCACGCAGCTATCGCGGCGAGCGCTTTGTACGCTGGCTGTCGCATTCGTATCGATCGTTGTGTTGCTGGCCGGGTCTCGCTTCACACGGACGAGCGATGTCCAGGCTGCGGAGCCCCCACAGCCAGCAGGCGAAGAAGTAAAAGCGAAGGCAGAAGAGAACGCGCCGGCGAAAGACGAAACGAAGGACCAGGAAACGAAGAAGGATGTCACGAAGGAAGCAAAGCCGGTCGTGGACGCGGCCAAAGATCAGGCTGATCCGTATGACACGCTTTACAACGTCATCATGACGCGTTGGAAGGACGGGAAGGCGTACGCACAGGATGAAACTTCTCCAATAGTCTCTTCATGGTCCGAATTCCCGTTTGACGACCGGACATTCGATAAATTCAACACGGCACTGGATGCGTTTGCTGCCCTTCCGCAGGCAAAGATCGAGCAGTACAGCGATGTCCAGCGTGCCTTGATGCAGCGCAATCTCTGGGAGCTATTCGAAACGACTTTCAACTGGAAGTGGTCGGCCGACTGGTGGTGGGACGGTCAGAGATCGTTTCCGAAAACTCATATAGAACGCCGCGCCATCGCCCAGCCGAAGATCACCGCGCTGATTAAGAGACTGGCGCTGACGAAGGAACAGATCCTCTCGCTTCCCAATACCCTGGCGGCGACGATCAAGTCGGGTCAGTTTGCAGAAACTCACGACCCCGCGGGCCCGCTTAAGCCATTCCTGCCACGGGATCTTTATTTCTCGGCGGAAAGTTCCTGGATCTGCCTGGGCGAAGATGGGGAAGAGATCCCGGCGGATCTCCACACGGGCAACCGGTATAGCCGGTCGATGTTCCTGCAGTTCATGCGTCTTCCTGGAGGCCGTGCCGAAACTCTCGAATACATGGAGCGAATCAGCAAACGGCCCCATCAGTTTCCCGTGGGAACACAGTTCGCTCTCGTCGAGCAACCATTACTAATAAGCAAAGACGGCGAACTGGTCGTCAGTCCGCTCGTCGTCGCCGTTCAGATTCGCGCTTACCTGGATGTCGGACGTGACTTCCGACGCTATGACGACGAACCCAAGGACACTCAATGCGTGGCCGAATTCGTCATGCAGCCGCGTCAGCTCATGCAAGGCAATGCCGTTATGAGGGCGATGGGTCCGAAGGACTTCCACTTCGACGCAGGTGCCAAAACCCCGACCCCGGGCTTCAGCCCACGTGATCCCTTTATGAAAGGGAAACTCGCAGGAGAATGGCCCCGGACACGTCTCAACCAGTGCATGGACTGCCATAGCCGTGCGGGAGGCCGAGGCGTCAGGACGAGAAGCTTTCGAGGAACACACGGCTTCTTCACGGAAGGCAACCCGGAAGACATCGGTAAAGCGACGGCGGCACAGAAACGTGAATACGCCTATTGGAACACACTGCAGAAGTACTGGCGTGGCGAACCAGTCGAATTGCCGAAACCGATCGCTCAGACGAAGCCGAAAACAAAACCGAAACCTGAGCCCATGCCGGATCGGTTCCCCGACACTCCGGCACTCAGAGCGACTCTGTTTAAGCGTGTCGAAAACGAAGTCGCCAGGGAGCTGAAGGGTCTCCACTCGGCAGTAATTCTCGCTGAGGTCGCGAAGCTCTCCGACATGTTCAGCCTCGACGAAACTGAAAGCGGCAAACTGCGCCTTGCGGCACAGGAAGCAGCAAACTCGGCGGTTGAGAACGCCCGCGGCTCGATACAGAAATCCTTCAAATGGAATGCCGAACGCACGCTCAATAAGAAAGTACTGGTTGATGGACGCAGGAATGATCCTGATTTAACCGCGTTTAGATTTAACGACAGATTCATCATCCTGGATGCGAATGACCAGGACCCGGCCGACAGGAATAAATACGACAGCCTTGGTTTCGAATTCGAACGTCAGGGTTCTAACGACTGGCTCCGTGTTGGTTTCAAGTTTGGCACTTCCGGCAATACCGTCGGTCCGAAAGACTCGGACGTGCAAAATGAGGTAGCGTGGAAGGAGGCGCTCTCTGCTGTTCTTACCGAGGAGCAAGTCACGCAATACACGGAACACAAAGCAAACAGACTGAAGACCACCGTCGTCGACATGATGGTCATGGCGCTGCAGTTCGATCTCGATCTGGACGATTCGCAAATACCAGCCGTTCGCAGACGAATTGAAGAACGAGTCAAGATCAGATCGTCATACGACATCGAACGCACGGTCGGGTCGGAGCTCCAACGTATGAAAGCGGAAGCCCTCGGCGACATCCTGTCGGAAGAGGAACTGAATCGATTTCCGGAACACCCGCAGAGCAGAATCAAATCCACGGTCATCTCGCTGATTCTGACGGCGTTGAAATTCGATCTGCATCTGGCAGATTCGCACTTACCAGTGGTTCGCGAACGCCTGGAAGAACGGATCAACCCCAGCGGGCTCAGTAGCTCCGTCGAATCCAAGGCGATGCGATTTCGATGGGGACTGAAAGAGAAAGACTTCGCCGACGTTCTGTCAGAACCAGAGCTTGTGTTGTGGCGATTCACGCAGGAGCAGCACAACTGAGCGTGTGCAGAAAACCCCGTAGGCTGGAGCGAAGCGACGATGTTCCGGCAACTGCGACTCGCCGGAAATCTCGATTGCCGGAGCGGCGCTTCGCTTGATCCGGCCTGATTCATTCTTCAAGGGACTGTCAGCCGATCGACCAACATCAGCCGGAGGGTGCCGTCATGTCACGAAAACCGATATACCCGACTCGCCGGCTTCGGCTTCAACATTTTCTATGCGTTGCACTATTCGTGCAGATTCCTTGCCAATTGCCGACTGGCAGCGTCTGCCGGGCTGAGGACACTGTTGATCCATACGACGTGCTTTACGACGTGATCATGGTACGAAAGGATTCCGATGGGAGAGCTTACGGGACGAACGAAGTCGGGCCCTTGATCTATGGCCGTTCGAAATATCCGTTTGACGACGTGACGTTTCCGAAGTTGACGGCCGCGCTGGAGCGGTTCAACGCACTTCCTCAGACCCGGATCGAAGCCTACGGGGCAATGAAGCGGGCGCTGTTGCAACGCCATCTCTGGGTGGTCTTCGATGCGACAATACCCAATGACTACAAGCCTCCAACGCACCTGGACAGACGCGGTGCAACGCAAAAGATACTCGCGACTCTCATCGGGCGAGTTGCTCTGACAGAAGCCGAGATCATTGCGTTGCCCGACACCAGAAAAGCGACCATCAAGAGCGGCGGCTTTCCACAAGAGCATGACCCCACGAACCGCTTCAAACCGTTTCTGCCCGCCGACCTCTACGCCGAAGAAAGCTCGTGGGTCTGCCTGGGGAAGGCCGGCAACCCCGACTCCGATCATGCGATGATCGATCGCTGGCGTTCCACTTTTCTTCAGTTCGTGCGTTTGCCCGACGGACGCGAAGCGACCCTGGAATACATCAAAACGCTCAACGATCGAGAAGCATTCCCCATTGGAACTCAATTCGCCCTCATCGACCAGGCGTTCCTGATCAGCGACGAGGGCGAACTCGTTCTTAGCCCTTTCATTAATAGTATCCAGCTACGTGCCTACTTGAATGTCACGACGACGGATCTGGAGGCGAGGCCCAGGGCGACTGTGTGCGTTACCGAATTTGCCATGCAGCCCGGACAACTCATAGAGGGCAAGTTTGCGATGAGGGCATTGGGGCCGACGGATTTTCGATTCCAGACAATCGCAGCCGACTCCGGCGGATTGGTGGACCCACTTGAAGCAAGGAGCGCGACCGAGGCTCAGAAACTGACTCCGAATCTTCAGGGGTGCGTGTTTTGTCATGAAAGAAGCAGGTCCGGAGTCCGTTCGCTCGGCGATTTCATGTTTGGAGACAGGTATGCCGACAAGTTGAGGTTCGAGGCGGGCCACCCCGTCAGAATCGCCCAGTCCGTCGCCGCTGCAAAGCGAAAAGATGCGACGTGGAAACAGCTGCAAGAGCTTTGGCCGGGAGAGGGCCCCTCTGATCGATACGACACACTTTACGACGTGATCATGACGCGGTATGGGCCAGACGGCAAAGCGTTCGGAGCGGATGCAGATGGAGTCAAGCTGCAATGCAGGCTTCATGCAGATACGACACATGACGCGGTAATCGCTCACGACAGACGCGGTACTCCCCTATCGATTTGTCTCAGCATGACCCGGTTCGTTCTGCGTCATCAGTCGCAAGACCGCACCCGCGTCATTGACCTGCTGTGAACCACAACTGTCACATGTCTGTTGGTGACGCCCCTGCAATCCTTCGACCCAATATCGCGTTCATGCTGGCATCAATAGCCGCACTCCCTGTGTCCGTCAGTAGCAGGTGTGTCGTGAATCGCGTCGCGTATGCCGGAAGTTGAGTTGTCGCGTCATGACGCATATGTCTTGGTCTAAATGTCGTGAGCCTTGGCGTGGCCCAAAGATGTGATCTGACGTGGGACGTGACGCATTGTCAATTGGCATTGTGCATGAGACCGTGCAATCTGCTGCTATGACTGATTCCACATTTCTCCCCATCCGAGAGGCAGCAGACCTTGCTGGAGTAAGCAAGAAAACCATCGAACGAGCAATTAAGCGTCACTTCCTTGAGAACAATCTAACCGCTGAAACAGCGGGTGACATCTTCCAAGTCCGAGAGAAGGGGAGTCGAAAGCTGCATTTCATTGCTGACTCATTTATACGTACAACGCTCCCAAACATCCACGTGGAACTTGGAGTCCCACAAGGATAGCCCTCTGGCTGGCTTGACTCAGAAGCCCTCGGCATTGCAGTGCTGAGGGCTTTCTTCCTGTCTTTTCAGACTGTTGTCGTGGAGCCGTCCCCGAGTGAACGCAAACTACCAAAGTCGATGCAACCGGTCTCGAAGCCGGTCGCAGTATCCTGCTTCGGTGTTTCACTCCGAACGCACGAAGCCAAAGCCCGAAAGTGCGTCGGTCTATTGCACGAATGGCACTTAGTAATCGGTAAGTCCTTTTAGAATAGCGAGTTTGGCCTCGC
>JACKQG010002401.1_pt1 | contig 24516 bp, 31 predicted proteins | sample 8237621 | NCBI WGS metagenome assembly JACKQG01 (sample SAMN15677084, study PRJNA649215) | marine metagenome | biome: marine; feature: Black Sea; material: saline water; isolation source: suspended particulate matter (SPM) from the Black Sea western gyre | collected 2013-06-09/2013-06-10 | depth... | reverse complement strand
GGCTGAGCGAGACAGGCCACCATCCAAGCGATGGGTTGAGCTCACGTAGCACGAGCCCAAGGCAACCTGCTCCAACCCCGCCAAGAAGGGAGAGCAACACAGCTAAGGGGTTGCTGGAGGCCACGCGTCCGCGATATTCGAGCAAGCAGCGCTCTGCATCGCCGCCATCGCGAATCCAACCGCGACTCTCGAGCCACGCGCAGAGTCCTTCCATCACTTCAAGCGCAGGCCGCGGCGAGTGCACCTCCACCACAGTGGTGCGATCTTTGCTGGCGGCTCGCAAGAAGAAAACCAGTCCAATGGCCAACAGCAGAGTCAGCAGCAATGTGGATGTCTGTGTGGTTGGCATCCGCTGCGCTTGGTCTTTTAGTCCACCTGTTCTAGGTGGTCACGGGGTCATGTTCGAGGAGCCAGCGATGCCATGGGTCCATCAACCGCTCAGCCTCAGCTCTGGCTTCCTCATGGAGATGAAGCATGCGGCGAGGACGGCCGCGGCTTGGGCAACGCTTGCTATAGCAATCGAGCAGCTCCTGCTGATTCAGGAAATCAACGGCCTGGTGCAGAACGGTTTCCGAAACGCGCAACTGTGGGTGTTCTCGTTGAAGTCTCTGGAGCAGTCCAGAGGGGTAGCTGTCGTGTTGGAGCAGGCAGGCCAGGATCCAGCACACCGCAAGTTCAAGATCTAAAAACAGTGGCGGTGGTTGCTGAAAATAATGTTCGATATCGGCCAGGCAGTTGTGAGTGGCGTTGTGGTGGAGGAGCATAAAGCCGATCGATCTCAGATTGGTCTAGCTCGGTCTCGGTTTGATTTTCAAGCCGCGAATGGGAAAACATTCTGCTTGCGGACAAGAGGTCAAAGTGGAGTGCTGCGTCCAACTTCTCTGTTGCCATGACTGACATCTCCGCACAGCCTCGAACGTTTGCTGTTTTCGATGGCGATCTTGATGCGGACTGGGCGGAGCGCTATAGCCATGCCACCGCTCTCGCAGTGGATACCGAAGCCATGGGCTTGATTCATGGACGGGATCGTCTCTGCTTGGTTCAAATTTGTGACGCCGAAGATCAGGTGTGTTGCATTCGCATCGCTCTGGGTCAAACAGAGGCTCCACGCCTTAAGGCGTTGATGGAGCGGACCTCGATTGAAAAAGTGTTCCACTTCGCCAGATTTGATGTTGCGGCGCTTGCAACCGGGCTGGGCATCAGGGTGAATCCCATTTTCTGTACCAAGGTGGGGAGTCGATTGGCCCGCACCTATAGCCCTCGCCATGGACTCAAGGAGGTGGTGATGGAGCTGGTGGGTGTGGAGCTGGATAAGCAGGCCCAAAGCAGTGATTGGGGGCGTGTGGATGAACTCAGCGAGACACAGCTCGCCTATGCGGCTAACGATGCGCGTTACCTACTGCCAGCCCGAGACCGCTTGAAGGAGATGTTGCAGCGTGAGGGACGCTGGGAGCTTGCCGAGCGTTGCTTTGGTTGCATTCCGGTGATGTCCGATCTCGATCGCTTCCGCTTCACCCAGACGTTTGAACATTGATGGCCTCAACGCTCTGCAGTTCTGTTGATCTGCACATCAATCCTCCAGCATGAATTTCTCATCCAGGGGCTCTGCTTCGAGCAAGCGGTCGAGCACTTGCCCCTGATCGTGTTCTCCCTTGGAACGTTCGGTTTGTGCGTCTGCAAGCAGGGTTGTGGCCACCTCTTTACGAGAGGTCAAATCTTTGGCACCTGTTTTGTTTGCGGCGAGTTCAATTCTGCGGCGGGCTGAAGACTGGCTGATGCCAAGTTGGGTGGCCAGTTCCGCGCAGAGCCTGAGGTAGTCATGGTCCTGAATCGCGGGCATGGCTGAGGGACGATTGCCTCTCAGTATCCGCGGCCGAGCGGCAGTTGGATCAGAACTCGCTTGGCGATGGCTTCACTGCCACCGGCAGGGCCCATGCGTTCGCGACCTCTTCGACCCATTTGCAATCTCAGCGATGAATCCTCGAGGAGCTGGTTCAGGCGTGTGTTGAGCTCATGGCTCGATGGACAAGAACGCACAGCTCCACCGAGCAAGCGACTTTGGCGTTTTGCGAATCCTTGGGTGAACTGAGGCCCTTTCCCTGGAAGGGAGAGAGCGGGTATGCCCAGCCCTACGAGTTGCTCGGTGGCTGTTCCTGCCGTTGCCACGCCCACCTCAGCCCATGGAGCCCAGAGGTCGAACTGACCGGGTCCCAACAAGACAAGGACATGTCCCTTCAGCCAGCAGGCTCCTGCCTGCAAGGCATCACTGGGTGGCGGGCTGGATTGAAACCCTTGGCGCTTGAGTTCTGAACCAAGCGATTGAAGGCCTGGCGTGCTGCCAAGCGCGACCAGCACAGCAATCGGTCGGTCGCTGGGCAACGGTGCCAACCCGAGTAGTAAACGGCTGAAGTTGCGCTCTGCTTCCGGCATTCGGCTTCCGCACAGCAGCAGGATGCGCCTGCAACGAGTCAGGCTGGCCGGGGCGGTTGCGTTGCTCAACCCATCCATCATTGGATTGCCAGGGGCTTCTGCGCGGACCCCGTGTTTTCGTAGCCCTCGAGCCGTTAAACGGTCACGGGTGACCACCAACCGGCAGCGTTTGTTGCGCATAAGCAGCCACTCCCAGGGATCCCATTCGCTTCCCTTAAGAGCGTGATATCTGTCGCTGAGGTCACGACCAGGGCCGCTGCACCAGGTGTAATCGCTTTTTGGGGTCCCAACGAAGCCGAAGGGTCGTCCCGAACCCCAAGCCATCAAGAGCGGGAGAAGGTCTCCGACCGCAAGGACGGCGCCGACCTCAGATCGGTGCTTGCGCAGGCATCGCCACTGCTGCCAGGTGAGCAGGGGTAGTCCGGCGAATAAATCCGCGAGGAGGCCGCGCAGACTTTGATTGCTAAACCCGCCGCTTGGGAGCGGCGCGGAGGGACCGACTTGTTGAACCCAGCCTTTCTCGATGGCTGCCTTGAAGCTTCCGCCCGTTCCAACGAGCGGCAACACCTTCAGCGTTAGTTGCGGACGTTGATTTCGCAGTGCCTCGATGATCCTCAAGGTGATGAGGTCTTCCCCGTGACCATTGCTGATCAGCAGCAAGGACCCTGAACCCTCGCTGATACGATCCGCTTGTGGAGTTGACGCTCCCTGAATGGCGGCATGGCCAAGTGGTAAGGCAGAGGATTGCAAATCCTTTATCCCCAGTTCGAATCTGGGTGCCGCCTTTGATCTCAACAGGCCCGAAAGGGTTTTTTTGATTGTTTTGCGAATGCCCACGCTACGCAAAATCCTCAAATTTTTCGCTCAGAATCTGTCTCATTTGGGCTGAATTGTGGTCTTGTCGTTGAAGGGCTCTTAAGGAGTTTGCGCTTGTTCTCCTTTCAGGCATCTTCCCAGATCTTCGTGAGCGGAGAGTCTGGATCTTGCGATTGGTTTTGCCTTGAAGCGGCAGTTTTTAGGAATGAAGCGCTGAAGGGCATGGGGCAAGCAAAAAAAAGCCTCAGGAGAGTTCGATCTCCTGAGGCCTGAGTCGTTCTCATGCGACCACGCCTTTCTAAATGAGTTGCTGAGTATTTGTGCTTACGGAATGCCGCCAATGGAGGTTCGGCTGTCCGTGGTCGCTTGGGTGGTCATTGAGGGTTTTTGGTATCAAAATAAAATGCACTTCGATGGGCGAATTGGGTGAAAAATATTAGAAATAGGGTTCATGATTTGCTTGGTGAAGGACAAAGTAGTCAAAAAAGCACATTCGTTGTCAGAGCGATTGGGGTTTTGATTGTCTTTTCAATCCTTCTGGCAATTCTTGCTACCGAGCCAGTGATTCGTGGTCCTAATCTTGATCTTTTGGCGAAATTAGATCTGGTTGTCGCAATCTTGTTCCTAGTGGAATACCTTTCCCGACTGTGGATTGCGCCGTTAAGGGATGGGGCTCGAAAAGGAGTACGAGGAGCGCTGGAATTCGCAATCACTCCTATGGCGATTCTGGATCTTGTTGCGATTGCACCAACGATTCTGGGTTTTATCTCTCCTGAGCTCTACCTTCTTCGTGTGATTCGTCTTGCGCGAATTGGGCGAATAGGGCGTTCTAAGCGTTTCCAGAAAAGCGTGAGGCATTTCAATCATGCCATCACATCTAAGAGAGAAGAGCTGCAAATTTCTGCAATTTATTCGGCTGTAGTGATTAGTCTCAGTAGTGCTTTGATGTATTTAGTTGAGGGAAATATTCAACCTGAGCAGTTCGGTTCCATTCCCAGGTGTCTTTGGTGGTCAGTGATTACCGTAACAACGGTTGGCTATGGAGATGTGTCTCCAGAAACTGCGGCGGGGAAGATTGTTGCTGCAATCACGGCATTGTTTGGGATTGCAGTGATCGCTATCCCTATCGGAATAATTTCATCTGGGTTTACCGATTCCCTGAGTTTGGAGAAAGCGAATTTAGATTCCAAGAAGGGTTGAGACCCCTACCCAACGACAGCAAAGAATGATCAATCGATTGTTGTCTCAATCACTCAGGTTATGGGGGGTGCTGGTTCTTCGTTGTTTGATGCATTCGAATACAAGAGTTTTGAAGCCTAGAGATGGGCCTCCGCTTGATAAACCTCACCATTGATGTGCAGAGCGCGGCACTTCAGAACTCTGTCTTTCAAGTTGCATTCTCCGTTGTTAGCGGCCCAAGCTTTGGGTAAGCCCGTAGCAATTCCATTGGAGTTGAAGGAGGCCTCTGCCACGCTTGAAACAGCGCTTTTCCAGGACGCAGCGCTTAAGCGACAGGTTCCAGCGCTGCATGTCAAAGGCGATTCTCCTTGAGATGTCAGGGTCACGAACGTGAGCTGTCTACGGGAATTTTTGGTGGTTCCGTGACCAATCAATCGGATGGCTACAACGGAGGCACTGCGTCCGTTGAGTTGCAAGGTGATGCAAGCAACGCTGTCTTGCGTGCTGTCGGTATAGAAACACTCCTTGGTGTCGGTTTCGTAGCGGCCAATCTTGGGATTCGGATCGGCTGCACCTCTGATCGGAAAGCTCAGCATGCTGCTCAGCAGCAGCAAGGTGCTGAGGCGCAGAGAGAAAGAGCGATCGATCATCTGTTTAGTAATCGTTGTCGGCTACACAGATGCCCATGCAACGGATGCCGTTTGAGGCAGTACGACGGCAGTGAGGACAAAGGACCTTTTCAGTTTGGCTAGTTGCGCTGCTATCCCCTGCTCCATCTGAGTCATCCCCAGCTGTTTTGCTTGCACTGATGATGGATTCTGCGATCGATGCCATGGCGAGCGCTGCTTTACGGCGATCATGGCGTGCAGAGTGAAAGGTCGGCGTGACGGGAATCGGATTTGGAACTTGGGCCTGGGGCAATCAATTGCTGTGGGGGTACCAACCGGAGCGCGACGATCCCGATCTTGAGGCCACGCTGAGCGCAGCTGTTCAAGGCGGACTGTCGCTTGTGGACACCGCCGATTCCTACGGCACGGGTCGCCTCAATGGGCGCAGCGAACTGTTGCTGGGTCAGTTTCTACGCGCCATGGATCCTGCTCAGTCCAGGCAGCTCAAGGTGGCAACCAAGCTGGCACCATTCCCTTGGCGGCTGGGGCGCAGCGGCTTTAAGCGTGCCTTTGATGCCAGCAAAAAGCGGTTGGGAGGGCATTTGGATCGCATCCAATTGCATTGGAGTACTGCTCGGTATGCCCCTTGGCAAGAGTTGCCTTTGCTCGATGGGCTTGGAGACCTCGTCGAGCAAGGCTTGGTGCCAGAACTTGGCTTGTCCAACGTGGGACCGAAGCGTCTTCGCTTCCTGCATGGACATCTCTTGACCAGAGGGATCCGACTTCAGAGCGTTCAAGTTCAGCTCTCTCTGCTCGCACCTGAACCAGTCCTGCATGGCGAGTTGGCGCAAGTGTGCCAGGAGCTTGGTGTTGAGTTGTTGGCCTATAGCCCCCTAGCTCTCGGCATTTTGGCGATCCCTACGGGAGTGCAAGGCAACACCTCAACGCTGCTGCGATCAAGGTTGTTTCAGCGTTTGCTACCCGCCAGTGAGGATTTGCGTTCGCTGATGGGTGAGATCGCTGCACAACGAAGCGCCTCGATGGCACAAGTGGCTTTGAATTGGTGCCGGGCCCATGGAGCTTGCCCGATTCCTGGGCTACGGCGGCCAGCCCAAGCTCTCGATGCGGCCGCAGCTTTGCATTGGTCGTTGAATGCAACCGAGAGGCAATCGTTGGATCAACTCAGCCAGCGAACAGCGGCACGCATGCCATCAAATCCATTTCAGAGTGCCTGATCAGCAGGATCAGGATCGGGACTTACAACCACTGGCAAGGATGATGATTTGCTCTGGAAGGGAATGATCTTCACCGGGGGCACCGGGGTCACCGGTGACGGGGTCACCGGTGAAGGATCAGAACTCTCTTCCTGCACCTTGGATTGTTCACATGCATTCAATGCTTCTTGAAGCAGAGAATCGAATGTGGCACCTGGCAAACGATGCCTGGCGATTTCGAGAAATGTTCTTGGTAAAGACTCCCCCGCTGCACTCAGGACAGCTGGGTTGTCACGGCGCTGCTGCTGCTCTTCTTCAATGGCACGAAGAAAGCGATGCGTTACATCACGCTTCGTACACGCTTTGATCAGGGTGTCTCGGTCGGCAATTGGCTGATCGGCAATCTCTTCAAGTTCAACAATCCTGCGCTCGAGGCTTTCGAGAACTTCGGCAGCTTCTTTTGTGATATTTGCGAGTTGTCCGTCCGACAGGAAGGGCATATCTGCAACAAAGACTTTTCCGTGATCTTTGAGGGCTAAAAAGGTAGGCCTAGGTCCTTGCCGATGACCTGATGCACGGTCATAATTTCCGCCAAGAGGCCGGCGTGGAGGCGTAGGTCCAGCAGAAGCTCGTCTACGAGTTGTTCTTTGAATTCTATCGAAAGCCATTTCTAGTTAAAAATTAACGCTCTATTTGCGGCGAATGCCGAGGTGCCTTGACAACACTAACGATTGAAACCCTGACAAGGTTTGAGAGCCCAGCCAGTTTCAAGAGCTGACGGATCTAATTGTATATGGAGCAGAACTCATGCTGGGAGTCCCAAGACGGATCCCTTCCCATCCCCGCTTGATGAACGTTCGATATGTCCGATAGTCCAGGCCTGAATTCCCTCCGATTCGCATGCTTTTTCAGCCATGGAAACCGCTTCTTCGGGGACGATCAGGCAGTATCCAATTCCGAGATTAAACGTGTGCCAGAGGTCCCTTTCGGGGATGTCGCCGTAGGACTTCAGCCAGTCATAGATAGCCGGTCGTGTCCAGCTCGAGGGATCCACGCTTGCCTTTAGGCCCTGTGGAAGGCAACGCGGCAGGTTCTCAGGAAGACCTCCTCCTGTGATGTGAGCCATTCCATGAATGGGCGTTCCTGCGTCGAGCAAGGTTTTTACAAGGTGTCCATAGAGCTGAGTGGGAGTGAGCAAGGTCTCGATCAGAGGTTGCTCGCTGGGTCCGAATGTGGTGTCAGCATTGGCGCCAGCTTGTGTGAGCACCTTGCGGACCAGGCTGAAGCCGTTGCTGTGAATGCCGCTACTGGCAATGCCCAAAATGCGATCGCCCGCGCGGATCTGCCGACCGTCGATCAGGTGCTCCTCTTCAACAACGGCCACGCAGAAGCCTGCTAGGTCGTAACGCCCTGGTGGATAGAACCCAGGCATTTCAGCGGTTTCGCCACCCAATAAAGCGCAGCCACTCACGCGGCATCCCTCGGCAATGCCCTCCACAACGGTGGCCATGGCTTCAGGGCTTAGAGCACCAGTGGCCATGTAGTCGAGGAAAAATAGGGGTTCAGCCCCACTGGTGATCACATCGTTGACACACATGGCCACGAGGTCGATCCCCACGTTGTGATGACCGCCATGGTCTTGAGCGAGTTCAAGCTTGGTGCCAACGCCATCGGTCCCCGACACCAATAGGGGCTTCTTCAGTCCTGCGGGAAGGCGCATCAGGCCGCCAAAACCACCGAGTCCGCCCACGACCTCTGGTCGGTGCGTTGCTTCCACGCTCTTGCGGATTCTGTTGACGAAGGCGCGCCCCGCCTCCACATCGACCCCAGCGGTTTTGTAGTCCATTCAAAAATGCTTCACTTCAATGATCCTCCTCTTTCACGGCTCGCGGTGTGCCTGATATGGGATCGTCTGATGACTTGATGAGTTCAGCTTGTTGCTGGGATCAGTTTTCTTAATGGGTTGTTGATTGAGTTGTGTTGCTTAGCCCTGTGCGGATGTGAGATCTCAGGGGTGCGTCAGGGATCTCGCTCCACAGGGTTGTTCAAAAGTGCCTGCAAAGGATTGAAAAGGTTTTTAGCTTGCTGAAAATTTGAAATGAGAGATCGTTCGTACGAGCTAAATCACTCCGTTTTATTCGGGCATTGGTTGCTCTCTCAAGGCTGAATGATCGAATTGCATGTCCCGAACTTTCCCCTTCGCCACTCTTGTCACCGGGCTTTTTACTACGGGCTTTGCACTGCTTCCAGTGGTTGCGCGTGATGTTGCCACCACTGAGCTCTACAACCCTTTCGAGCCCTTAGCTCCTCAGGCCCTCCAGGCTTCTACAACCACAGCTCCTGCTGTTGTTCCTCCTCCTGTGGTGGCCGCTCCAAAACCTCCCAAAAGGTTGGTCGTTTCCACCTCAACGGGAGAAGCAAGCTGGTACGGACCTGGTTTCTTTGGCAATCGCACGGCCAACGGAGAGGTGTTTAAGCCTGGAACCATGACGGCAGCGCATCGAACCTTGCCCTTCGGAACCCAAGTGAAGGTTACGAATCTTAGAAACGGCAGAGAAACGATTGTTCGTATCAATGACAGGGGCCCATTCAGTGGCCAACGCGTGATCGATATTGCTCACGGTGCAGCGCATCACCTTGGTTTGGTATCAAGTGGAATTGCGCAAGTCCGTCTTGAGGTGCTGCGCTGAGCATTCAGGTCCTTCGGTCCCTGCACGATCTTCAAGATTGGCGCCACTCCTCTGAAGCCTTCGTACATTTTGTGCCAACGATGGGGGGGCTTCATCAAGGGCACGCAAATTTGATTTCAGCGGCCTCGCGCCACAAGGCTGATGAGGCAAAGACCTTGGTCAGCGTGTTCGTAAATCCCTTGCAGTTTGGTCCAGATGAGGATTTCGCTCGCTATCCACGCACCTTTGAAGACGACTGCGAACTAGCAGAGCAGTGTGGTGCTTCAGCAATCTGGTGCCCTGATGAGGAGCAGATATATCCCGGTGGCATGGCTGAATCCTGGCGGGTTCAAGCACCGAAATCGTTGCAATCAGGATTGTGCGGGTCCACAAGGCCTGGTCACTTCGATGGTGTGGTCACAGTGGTCTGCCGTCTTTTGGCATTAGCCAAGCCACATCAGTTGTTTCTGGGTGAAAAGGATTGGCAGCAACTCACCATCCTTCGCCGAATGGTCTTGGATCTTGGCTTGGCCGTACGGGTGCGCAGTGTGCCCACCGTGCGGGATGGTGATGGTCTGGCCAGCAGTTCACGTAACCGCTACCTCAATGCTCAGCAGCGGCAGCAAGGGGTGCTGTTTGCCAAGGTTTTACGTTATGCGAGCTCTGCTTTCTTGCATCGCGCTACGCCGTTGGACCTTGGGCAGCTTCGTTTCCGTCTTGAAGAGGGTGGCCTCAGTTTGGAGTACGTCGAGGTTGTTGATCCCTGGTTGCTGCAGCCTTCCAAGCCCAATGAGGCATCACTTACTTTGCTTGCAGCTGCCGTTCGATGCGGCAGCACCCGCCTGATCGATCATGCTTTTTTAATGACGCGTTCTCCCCTCGTTGCGATTGACGGTCCTGCTGGTGCTGGCAAAAGCACGGTGACCAGAGCCTTTGCTGAGCGCCTCGGGCTTGTGTACCTCGATACGGGAGCGATGTATCGGGCCGTGACTTGGTTGGTGCTGGAACAGGGGGTTGATCCTGCTGATTCAGCTGCTGTGGAAGTGGTGTTGAACGATCTCGAGGTGGAGCTTGAGCCTTTGCAGCAAGGGGTGCAGGCCGTGCGGGTGAATGGCCACGAGGTCACCGACGCGATTCGCGATCCGCGGGTGACGGCATCCGTATCAGCGGTCGCAGCCCATGCCTGTGTCCGTGCTGCAATGACCGCCCAGCAGCAGCGCATGGGCGAGGCGGGTGGTCTTGTTGCTGAAGGTCGTGACATTGGCACTGCTGTGTTCCCGGATGCAGAGCTCAAGGTGTTTCTTACTGCCACTCCTAAAGAGCGAGCCCGACGCCGTGCCCTCGATTTGGCAGCGAGAGGACATGAGGTGCCAGCTTTACCCGAGCTGGAAGCACAGATTGTGGAACGCGATCGTCTTGACAGCACCCGTGAGGTGGCGCCCCTGCTTCAGGCGGACGATGCCATCGAGCTGATCAGCGATGGGATGAGCATCGAGCAGGTGATTAATGCGCTGGAAGATCTGTTCCGTCGTCGGGTGGCCGAAGAGGTTTGGCCCACTCCTGTTTAACGGTTTAGCCCTGAGGGGGTGAAGCCAAAAGGTCGTCAAGAAGTCCTGCGCAGGCATCCTCGAGCAGATCAAGTACATGCTCGAAGCCTTGCTCCCCTCCGTAATAGGGATCTGGAACCTCAAGAGTGTCTGCCTGACGCGCATGGCTGAGCATCAGGCGAATGTTGGCGGTGCTTCGGGGGCCGAATTCTTTGGCCATGCTGCTCACGTTGCGCAGGTTGTCCTGATCCATGGTGAGGATGTGATCAAAAGTCTCTAAATCGCTGAGTTCGAGTTGGCGGGCACGACTGGGTAGATGAATTCCGCGTCGCATGGCGGCTGCTTGCATGCGTCGATCGGCTGGATTCCCCACATGCCAGCCCCCTGTACCTGCGGAATCAACAAGGAACTGGTCGGTGAGCTGTCGCTGCTCGATGAGGTGAAGAAACACGCCTTCAGCGGCGGGTGAACGGCAAATATTGCCGAGACAGACAAATAGTAATTTTGTGGTCATGAGGGATTCACGCGCTGTAAAGCCAGAGTGGCGCGCAGGCGAATCACCTTGATGGACTCAGAATTAGAACTAAGTTGTTTCAAGCCCAAGATGCATTGATCTTTATTTGTAGAATTGTACCTGAGTAAGTGCATTTCAATCCCGAAGATTGCGGAATAGCGCACAACCCATTCATCATCTTTGATTGCTGCGAGCAGTGCCAATAGACAGCGATTGAGTTTTGAACTTTCTTTGGGATAAATGAGATTCAGTTCTGCCAGGCCACGAGCGGCGGACCGCCGCACGCTAGGTGCAATATCTTTCGCTAAAGCATGTTCCAGTAAGTCGAGGCTTCTAGGATCGCGAATCGAGGCAAGGGCCCGCACCACCCAGGCACGTGAACCGTAATTTTTTTCGTCAAGGCTTACTAATAGTGAGGGAACAGCCTGGCTGCCAAGCTCGATCAATCCAGCAGTTGCAATTGATGCAACTGCTGGATTGTTAAATCCCAGCACCTCAATCAGTGCTGAAATTGCATCAACCGTATGAAGATTGCATAGGCTTTTGGTGGCTCGAATTAATTCAGGTGTTGTTTTGGCCGCTTGAAGATCAGCGATAGCTCCTTCTATCGGAGAGACATTCATCACAACAGTCCGTCCATTGCATCGAGGACGGACGTGTCTTCGCTTTTTTCTGCAAGGCCACGCAAAGCTACAAGTTTGAGGCTATTTTCAATGGCAGCCGCCTGAATGGCAGGCAGCGCAGGCATCCAGCCTGTTGCGCCTAGATCCAGAAGAACGCCCCTGCGAATTAGTGGATCATCATGTTGTAAAAGCTCAATTAAAGGTGTCGCCCATTTCTGATCACCGGTGAGTTGAAGCAAGGCTCGATAAGCTGAAGCACGTATCAGAGCGCGAGAATGTTTTGTGAAAGGCTCGATTGTATTTATCACGTTGCATGATTTTACGCCAATTGAGCCCAATGCCTCTAATACGGATTCATAAGGTTCTTTTAGTTTGGCAGATCCTGGTTGTATTTGTTCTGCCTCGTCCGGGCCCCCAGATAACAGCTCGCAGAGATCTAGAACAACAGATTGAGCTTGAATCATTCCCAAACTTCTTGCTGACTCTTCACGAATTGAGTAGTCGTTGTTCTTCAGGAGGCTTCTGAGGTTTTCTTCTGCATTCGTTGCTTGAAGGATTCCCAGAGCTCTGATTGCATTCAATGCAACAGCGCGACGTTCGCAAGGGATAGGATTTTCATGGAGAGGATCCAACGCTGCAAGCAATAGAGGTAATGTTTCAGGATGACGGCTGCGCATTCGCCCGACCCACCACGCTGCGTAGTACTGGTCAGACAAGTCTTCTGTCTGGCGTAAATTGGCAATGACCTGTTCTTCTGTGAGAGGCGGGTGGAGGTTTTCAATTGAAGGATCCTTCATTTTATAACCACTTTTCAGGAATATTTTCAGCCCAGTTGCTGATGCGCTGAAAGCGGAATTTACCAGCAATAGATCCCCAGCATCGCTCGTGTGTTTGGGGGTCGTGTCCTCGATCCAATGTTGTTAATTCATCGCCTTGGAGGTGAAAGCTGCTCACTAAATAGGTCTCTTTCCCATCGCGACGCACGATGCAGCGACATCCAGGTTCAAGATCACCATGAAAGGCATTGTCTAATTGACGTACTTGATAATGGCAATGATCTAGGCGGATTAGATCTTGCTCTTTAATTGTTTTCCTGCATTCATCATTATATGTAGCAGTTGAGAAGTGATCTGGATCTTTAAACGTATGATTCCACAGTTTTATGGTTCCCGAGGTGATTTCTTCGGCGCGAATTACTCTAAGCCTATAAGGATGCTTCGGGTCAACTGCATAAGTTTGTTCGAGAAGGATTGAACCAGGCTGCAGATGCTCAATTGGCTTGTATCGTAAAAAAATATGTGCGAATAATGGAGGGTTGTCAAATGCCTGTTGCTGGTTGCTGTATTCACCACAAAGATTTCGAAGGAAATATCCAATCGTTGCTGTCATTTCGGTAGTTTTCTCCTTGTGACATTGAAAAAGCCCCCATGTTAGGGGGCTTGATGGATGAATTGTCTAATCCCTTTTGGACGGAATCAGGTCAGTGCATTAATTGCATAGTTAATGTAGCTATTTGCTTCAGTTGCAGCATCGCCTGATAGGCCATGGTTGCTCTGAATATGCTTAAGAGCTTCTACATACCATGAAGGTGAAAGCTCAAAAGTGCGGTTGATCTCGTCAAGACCAGCAATCAGGTAATCGTCCATAGGGCCTGTGCCACCAGCGACCAAGCAATAGGTGATCATTCTCAAGTAATAGCCGATATCACGAGAGCACTTTGCTTTGCCTTCTGAGGTGGCTGAGTAGTTCGGACCCTCCATCTGGGTGGTGTAGGGGAACTTGGTATATACAGCCTGGGTAGCGCCGCTTACCAGTGAATCAGCCTTTGCTGTGAGACCTTTGGCGGCGTCCAGGCTCGCTTTTGCACGATTGAAACGTCCAGAAGCTGCTTGAACTTCCGTGTTGCTAAGGAAACGTCCTTGTGAGTCGGCGGCTGCAACCGCTTCGGTAAGTGGGGTTTTCATTGAGAAAAAGAGGGAGGTGAAGTGGAGTTAATTCGCCTGATCAGGCAACGGATGCAGCTGCACGATCAAAATAAGTACCGATTTCACTACTCAGCGAAGCGCAATCGCCATTGGAAATCCCAGCACTGTCATTAACGATAGAAAGTGCGGCGTCCTTCATCAGACTCACGCCTGTTGCTACGGATGCTCCTGGGGTTCCTAGCGCAAGGTAAGTCTCACGAAGACCATTCAGGCAACGATCTTCAAGGACAGATGCGTCACCAGTGAAGGCTGAATAGGTGACGTAACGCAGGATGATCTCCATGTCGCGCAGGCAAGCGGCCATGCGTCGGGAGGTGTATGCGTTTCCTCCGGGAGAGATCAGAGCAGGCTGTTGTGCGAAAAGGTCGCGTGCAGCATTGGCAACGATTGTGGAGGCGTTGTTGGAAATCCGGCTTACGGCATCCAGGCGCTTGTTGCTGCCGGAAACCATGGCAGCCAGAGCATCAATCTCGCTGGTACTGATGAACTGTCCCCTGGCGTCAGCCTGGGCGACAACCTTGGTGAAGGCGTCGAACATTTTTTACTCCTGCGTGCAATGTCTGGTGAGGTGTCTATGCACCTGAGAGAACATCCTAAGGAAGTCCTTTCGGGTTCCTCTCAATTCTCTCTAAAGGCCAAGGACTCCTCTGGAAGCGGTTCATAATGTGTAACCCCATAGCGGTTTTGGGCGATTGTTCTGGCTGAAAATTGCCCAAAAAGGGTTGCCTTATAGATCAAAAAGCACAGTGTGGATATAGGCCTCAGTCCATTCGCTGCCATGAAAGCGAGTCAGCATTCCGCGCGCAGGGTCTTTTTCCGCTCGATAGTCCGTGTATTTTCTTTGTCCTTGCAGCAGAACATCGCTGCGTTCAGTCGCAACGCGCTCGGCTGAAGCCGCTAGTTCGAGGTAAAGGTCTAAATATTCATTGAAAGCAGGTCGCACGATGGATTGAATCAAATCGTCGCCTTCCTCTCCTAGGGGCAGTCGAGTCCAAAGGAATCCAGGGGAGAAGAAGGGCTGCGCTTCTTCTGGAATGGGCCCTCCATAAGGAAGTTGATCTCGCCAACGCTCAAAAATTGGAATGAGTCGATTCCAGACATGAGCGGTATGGACGTCGTCGGTTTTGATGGCGGGTTGAAGGTCAAGAGCAAGTAGATGCCCTGAAGGGAGCGTTACCAAATCACCCCCAAAAAAAGGTAGGTCGTAGCTGGAATTTGGATTGATTACAAAATTCAAAACAGACGCTGCTGATCCAGCACTCACGCAGGCAGCTCTGACTTGCCTGAATTTCTCTGTTTTACAAGCCCAGGTTGCTGTCGTGACAGAAATTGGTTTTGATTTTGATCCAGTTTGATCTTCGCGTTGCAAAAACCGATCTGCGACTGGGTAAGGCTCAATATTTAATCCTTCTAGTCGCTTTACGGCATCTTCAAGAAAGGGTTGCCATGACCATCCTTCGATGTTCACAGGATCTGTGCTTTTTAACCTTTGAATCATCATTAGTGAGGAGAGGAGGCGGGGAATAGAAATTCGTGTAGGAACCGATTTGACCAGTCTTTCCCAAAATGGCTGGTAAAGAGTCCGTGAGCCGGATCCCTTTCGGCGCTGTAGATGTCGTATTTTTCTTGCAGGCCTTTAACATCTTCTGGAGGAATAGTTGAGGTAATGTTTTTGGCATTATCATGTAACTCCCAGTATGCTTTTAAGAATGCACTAAAAGCGTTTGGAAGCGATAACTCTGCTTGTTCTGCACCACCACGACAGAAAAGTAGCCATGAAGAAAAATACTGATTTGGATCAAATGAACGCATGGTTTCTTCACTGTTTAGATCAGGGAAGCGTTGGTTCAGGTCCTTGAGGCCAGAAAAATAGCGATCCAGATAATCTTTATCTTGGACCAATGGCTGGAAATCCAGTACGGCAACAAGCTTCTGACGGGCTCCGAACCAAAGGAGATCCACCCCCATTAGGGGGTGGTCATAGTTGTAATCAGGATATGCAACCGAATTGAAGACCTGGAGGCTATCGCCTGCATCAAGTCGCGTTACCCTCCAACGCCGAAATCCAGGAACATCCCAAAGCCAGCTCTGAATAACACTTGATGATTTTGACGATTTACATTCTTCAAGACCTTCAGGTAGAGCAAGGGGAGATCCACCTCTCTTGGTGATATCTGAATGAAGCTCGTTGAGAAATGAATCAAACATGGTGTAAATGTGCTTATAAAGGATTGGTCTGAGCAAACATTTGGGCTTGGCTAGCAATCTCTTCAATATCGGCTTTGCTTGGGCATCGAAATTCTGTGCAGTAAGTGGTCATTGCAGCACCATTTAAAAACTGTACTGAACTAACCCGCATTCTGATTTGATCATTCACAAACCAGCAGCGCTCAACTCCAAAATTTGTGTCGTATCTGGACTTGATTGTAAGCACTCCTTCAGGAGTGAATTCGTATGTGCTAAGAGTGGGTTTTTTTTCTACGTAACCAACATCTCTTAAAAGATAGCCTTGGTTGGAATGTTCAGGCTTTGGAACATCGATGACAACGGCTGCATAATCATCATTGCGCTTGTCAGCAAGAAGGTTGCTTTCCCACCAAAATCTTGCGCCACCATTAGCTTCTTTTGCTTCAATTCCGAATACTTGGCAAATTTTTTCTACTGCGTTATCAGATGCATCGAAGGGTTCAATGATTAGATTAGAGTCAGCCGCTTCATCATCTTGGCTATCAAGATGATGAACGACTCGTCTGTTAAGCCATAGCCCTCGGCTGGCCTCAAAAAAGTCCTCCATGGTGACTGGAGGATTGTCCATCAAAGTCATGCCTAACTCTCTTGCGTATCTCGTTGAAGTTTTAGTTGGGTGAGAATTGCATCAATCCGAATTAGTTCAGGATGCTCTTTGATCGTTGTATCGATTTTCTTTTGGGATAAACGAAGCTTCTGCCCAAGGCCCGCAACATCGTCGTAAAGTCTTTTTCTATAAGCAGTCAATTCTGTAATTGTTTCGATCAGCTCTTCAAGAGTAGGTGCCTGATTTGTTTGTTCCGTCATGTCGACCTGTGATTTGCAGCAAACACTCCTCGCAACCATACCTCCTGGAATCAAGCGACAATTGTTCTATCAACTGTTTGTTGGCAGTCTTGCTGTGGGAATGGGTGTCTCTAAACAGATGGCAAAGATCGGCGCTGGTGGGCTTTGGCACTCCTTTTTCATCGATCACATGGCATCAAGGTGACGAACTCTTGCGTGATCAGCCGAAACTGGGCCACTCATCGGGTAATTAGGCTTAGGTTTATTGAGTGCTTCACCTGAAAAGGCTAGTTCTGACAACGGATTCCTCTCTAGAGAGGAGTCTCCAGGCTTAGCCTTCGCGGGATTCGAGAAGCCTCTTCCCTCCCAATTTGTCTGGCCCACATGCTCGACGCATTCTCACGTTCGGTCGTCAGTGCCGACGCCAAAACAGCTCCCGTTGGTGGTAGTGACCTCGCAGGTCTCCGCTCCTACGTTCGTGACGGCAATAAGCGTCTCGATGCCGTCAACGCCATCACCTCAAACGCCTCCTGCATCGTTTCTGATGCAGTTACTGGCATGATTTGTGAAAACACAGGTCTGATCCAGGCAGGTGGCAATTGCTACCCCAACCGTCGTATGGCAGCTTGCCTGCGCGACGGCGAGATCGTCCTTCGCTACATCAGCTATGCCCTATTGGCAGGCGATGCATCCGTTCTTGATGATCGTTGCCTTAATGGCCTGAAGGAAACCTACATTGCACTGGGCGTTCCTACCCAGTCTGCAGGTCGTGCCGTGGCCATCATGAAGGCTTCTGCTACTGCTCACATCGGAGAAACCAACACTCCTGGTTTAGGTGGTAAGCGTTTCCGTAAAATGGAAACCACACAGGGTGACTGTGCCGCTCTGGTCGCAGAAGCAGGTGCTTATTTCGATCGCGTCATCGGCGCCATTTCCTGATTTGGAATAAAGGCCTACTTTCTCCGTTCTCAGACACTATTCATCTTTAGGAATCCTCAATGAAGTCCGTCGTGACAACCGTCGTGACTGCTGCTGACGCAGCCGGTCGCTTCCCTTCCCAAAACGATCTTGAAGCCGTCCAGGGCAACATTCAGCGAGCTGCTGCTCGCCTTGAAGCTGCTGAAAAGTTGGCTGCTGGCCTTGACGCTGTGACGCGTGAAGCCGGTGATGCCTGCTTCAACAAGTACTCCTACTTGAAACAGCCCGGTGAAGCTGGCGACAGCCAAGTGAAGGTTGATAAGTGCTACCGAGATCTCGGTCACTATCTGCGCCTAATCAACTATTGCTTGGTTGTTGGCGGCACTGGTCCTTTGGACGAGTGGGGTATTGCTGGTGCTCGCGAGGTCTATCGCAGTCTGAGCCTTCCCACCGGTCCTTATGTCGAAGCTCTGACCTACACACGTGATCGTGCTTGTGCTCCTCGTGATATGAGCCCCCAGGCTCTTAATGAGTTCAAGAGCTATCTTGATTATGTTATCAACGCTCTCTCTTGATAGCTAGGTAACTATTCTCGTGAATCAAAGGGAGATTGGAGATTATTTCTCCAATCTCCCTTTTTTTATGATCTAAATTTCAAATTCCTTGCTTAAGCTTTTGGATGGCTAGCTTAAGCACATTGGCTACGACTTTGTCTTCTTCTTGATGCTCACGCTCTTCAAGTGTTGCTATAGCCTCTGTCGCATTCAATTTCATTAAAGATAGAGCCGAGTTTTTTCGAACCCAGCTATCCGGATCATTTAAATTAGAAATAAGTAGAGGTTTTGCCCAGTCAATATCCTCTAAGCCTCCAAGCAATGTTGCCACTTCTGCACGGATCTCTGAATCATCATCACTCGAAGCATTAGATAGTAAGTCTTTATTTTCATCGGCATTCAGTGTGTCAATTCTGCTTGTAAGAGCAGTGATTGCAGCCTTTCTTATATTGCTATTGCTTGAGATAGAAGCATCTTTTAAGATCTTTTCCCCGCGGTCGCCTATAAAAGCCAATGCCCAATTTGCCAATCCTATCTGCATTTCTGTTGTCTCTGGATTCGACAATAGATTTAGGATGGGAGTTACGGCCTCTTCTCCTATTGCTGCCATCGCCCCAATGGCTGAACCTTGAACAACAGAGTCTTGATCATTGAGAAATGCACAGACAAGATCGGGGAGACTTTCGGGATCCTCAATCAACGTGAGGGTTTTTGCAGCTGCCCTGCGCACTGTTACGTTATCGCTGGATAGCATGGCTTCGCACAGAGCAGGAACAGCTGCTTGTCCAACGGATCCAAGACTATCTGCAAAACGTAGGCGAAGAAGTCCCCGAGGATCACCCAGTCCCGCTACCATTTTGGAAATAGATTTTTGATCTGAATCAAGAGGTATTCCACTTCTGCGCTGTTCTTTTAAGTGTTCGGAAAGCACTAGTGCCTCTACTTCACTTAATTTGTTTAATCGTTCGATGTTCGATGAGCTCTCAATGTGATTGCTTTCAGTCATTACAGGATCCCTCACCCATCAGCACTTAGAATTCCTTCACTTGACCTTAACTAACTATAGTTGCTAATCATGCAGTTCTTTGTTCTCTCGCATAACTTACAGATTCAATCGGAGTCTGTACCTTCTTTTTCTCCCGCAGAACTTGCCAAAGGCCTGAGCCTTCATTCGGAGCACCTCAATGCAAAAGCTTTGAACCATCCTCACTGGATGGTTCTTGTTGAATCTGAGCTCTCAGTACAAGAGTTGGCAATAGAGGTTGTTAATTCATGGGAAAAATATCGGAACATTCTTGGCCATACGATGAATCATTCCTTGATTGCTCTTGGTGGTAGAAAGGATTCTGCTGCCACGCCAAGCTCACCACTGCAAGAAGGTTATTGGGGTGTTGATGTTGTTGAGTGCTTAAACCCAGATACGTTCCTTGAGAGTATCAATTGGGATGCTCTCAAGTCAGCACGGCCAGAGGATTCAGTCTTCGAATATAGAAATTAGTATTCGATAGTACTACTAGCTCTTTTTCCTGGTTCTGCGAGTCGTTGTTTTTCTCTCTTTTCTGGGTTCTGATTTCAACGCAGTTTCTTTGGTACTGACTTTTTCCATTTCTCGCTTTGATTGTCTTGACTCCGATGGAGTAGCAGCTTTTTTACCAGCTTTATTGCTCTCTTCTCCAGTACTGACACTGGTAACAGCAGTAACAGTGATGCCAGCCTTGCGCATTGCTTGAATACTTTGACTCAGCAAGTTAAAAGGAATTTGAATACTTGTGGATGTTGTTGGTCTTGATCGGTTAAAGGCAATTGTCTTGACAAAAAATGAGTTGCTTGAAAAGGGTCCCATCGATTCAATCTTGACTGGCCTAAGATTATGGCCTCATCATCATTTCTGCAAGGCTTCTGAATATACCTTTTCGATGACAGAGAATTGGTAAAAGTTTTATGAAGAAGTGCTAGTATGATAACATTGTCTATGTTCTTGTTTTGCATACGACCGCAAGATTTGACAACATCCATCCCGGTCTGACCTGTGAGCATGCACGATATTTACTGACGAAATCTGCCAGTGAACAAGAATCGGAAAGTGATTTTTATACAGCAGCAGCACAATTAATCAATTGCCCTTGCGTAGAAACTAAAAAAGCATTAATTGAATTTCTGGAATATCGTTTATCTTCTTGTCAATCAGTCAAAATTGCTAAACGCAAAATTGTTGAAGTTTTAGCGCGTCTTGGATACATGGATGCAGTTCCTGCGATCGGTAAGTGCTTATGGTCAGACGATGCCTATTTAGTAGAAAATACTGTTTGGTCATTGCAAATACTGAAATGTCATGATCATGAGCTTATTGAGAAAATGATCGATATCCTTCAAAGTGATGTAGCTAATCAGAGAATTATTATTCAATGCATGGCTTCTTTAGGTATTCACGAAAGTGTTGATGTGATTTATCCTTTCCAGTTTAGTTCTGTTCCTGGAATTAAAGGAGCAGCAATTTCTGCCATTGCCAACCTAACTCGTAATTGTGAAAGAGTTTCTGAGATCTCTTTTAATTTGCTTTTGCCTAATCAAATGGATAGGCATTTCGCCATACAAGATTTGATCGATGCAAATGCTATCGAGCAGATTGCTGAAATCTTTTCTGCTCCTGTTTCACCTGCTTTTAAATTGCGTGCTGTTCGTAAATTATACGGCGATAACGTTGTTGATCGAGTTGACTCCTGTTTGCTTTCCTCTCTTGATTCTCTACTTTCCTGTGATTTGTCTGTGATCAATTGTGTTCATCGATATGATGAGACTCCCTCTGGGGAGTTTCTGATTAGAGATTTGTATAATACTGATTTTAGTCGATGTTATTTAGCGCTAAAATTTTTATCCACCAGTCCTGCTCCTGAAATTTTCTCGCTGTTGAAGGACTCATGGATTCGGGAAGCACATAATGATTATGGCGCTCATTATTGCTTTGTTTCTCTTCTTGGAATGATTAAGGATTGGCCTAAGGAAGCTGAGCCTTGGATTATTGAAGTCCTTACTTCGTCAATTTTCAACATCAGACCGCAATTTCAGAAGAGTAGAGCTGCATCTGCATTGGCACTTGCTAAGCAGAATCCGAAGATGCTTTGTGAGTTAATGGCCGAGATTTTATCTTCTCATGATTCTTTGCCCTGGGATATGCGCTATGCATTGATTCAATCTATCGATAATTATATAGAATTAGATGTGGAATCGAAATTTGAAATGCTTTTGGAGTTTTTAGAGCATGATAAAGATCTTTTTGTTCAGGCCAGAGCACGCAGAGCACTAGCGATATAGGCCATTGCTATTGGCCCCTGCTAAACTCGTAAATATTTCTCTTGTGTTGTGGATCCAATAATATCTTTAGATGATCTGTTTCTGGATTTATCGCATCCTAATCCGAATATTAGAATGGAGGCATGTGTAGTAATGTCAGAAAATTATTTTGATGAGGCTCTGCCTCGACTTCTTGAGCTTTTAAATGATCCTGACCCCACGATCTATCGCACAGCTGTTAAAGGTCTAGGTATTTTTGGGCATCGAGTTTTGTTCCCACTGCTTGATCTCTTTAACACAGCTAATAATTGTACTGTCAAAGCCTGCTGTATTAAGGCTTTTGTTCAGATCGCAGTGAATTTTCCAGATGTTGTTTTCCCAGAACAGGCAATAACTGCATTGCAGTTGGCATTGGATGATGAAAACCCCGTTGTATCTCAATCTGCTTTAATGACTCTGGGATATTTTTCAAAGCAGGAGCATGAGAAAGCGCGTGTTATTCCTATGCTGGTACAAGTCTGCAATAGTGCCAATATTGCTCATGTTCAATCAGCGGTGATGTCTCTTGCTGAAGTGGAATCTACACAGGTTGATAAGTGTTTTGCGAGTATGATTAATACTGATTCGACAGATCCATTGATTAAGGAAATATTGGAGTCAAGTATGTCTCGCCGCCAAAGTCTTTTTGGTAGTTAGGTTGTATCTCTCCGGTTTACCAGCTGATTCCTGGCAACGATCAGTACTCCTTTAACTTGCTCATCAGATTCTCTATGAATTGCGTGCTCGATAGTATCAATCGAAATCACTGAATCCATTTTCATGAGTGATAATGCAGTATTTTTTCGCACCTGATCATTACTGTCTCCTAATAATTCGTGGAGTTGATTGGCAGCTTCTTCTTGATCCATCGATTTTCCTACGATTGTTGCTGCTTCTGCGCGCACCTCGCTATCTGGATCCTTTAATGCATTCAGTATTAATAATCGCACTTCGGCATTTTCTTGCTTTTGAGCTTGTTCAGCTAAAGCACTCAGGGCTGCGATCCTTATCTCCGGATTTGTAGAATTTGTTGCCGAATGCAAGGCCATGGGGCTTTTAGAGCCTATGAAACCCAATGCAAGATTGATTAATCCTATCTGAAAAGCTGTGCATTTTGACTCAGTTAAAATTTTCAGTAATGGCTGAATCGCTGGTTCTCCTATGGTGGCCATTGCTCCCGCTGATGAACCTTGCACGACGGGATCTTCGTCTGTCTCAAATGCTTCGATGAGATTTGGGAGTGCTTTTTTATTCCCAATAATGTTTAGTGTTTTAGCGGAGGCTCGTCTAATAATTGTATTAGAGCTGTTTTTTAATGCTTCGCATAATATTGGAATGGCCTCTTCTCCAACTGAGCCGAGGCTTTTTGCAAAGGTTAATCTCAACTCTCCTCTATTGTCACCTAATCCGGCAACCATTTTGTTGATGGATTCGAGATCTGTATTTGGTAGTTCTCCATCGCTCAATTTTTGTTTTAAGACCGTAGCAAGTTCCAGTGCTTCTTCCTGCGTAAGAGTCTCACTTTTCATGTCTTCTTGTGGAGATTGGACTCTTGTCATTTTTAAGCTTGTACTTCCTCATTGAATCTAGCTGATCTCTTCTGTATTTCCCCATAAGAAAAGCCCTCATCTTTGATGAGGGCTCCTGCTATTTATTCCGAGATTTCGAATCTAGAAGAAGATTCCAAATGGACGGAATGGTACATAATCACTCATCGCTGGTGGGTTATGACCTGCGTACTGTTGCTGAGGCAGTTTGACAGGAATTTTTGTGACAGACACATAGGAGAAAGGCTGCGGTTTGGTGCTCTCTCTCAGGGCATTTGCCAAAGCATTAACGGTTTTGCTTTGTCTGCCTTGGGCGTTATCGCTGATCGCTACTTTCATTCCACCAAGATCCCTCATTAGGTTGTAGGAACGAGTGAACATTCCTGCGTATGAATCTTGAGTACGCTCGTAGGGAACGGTGTCGCTACCAAATACTTCGGTGTATTCAGCCGAATTGGTCAGAGAATCAACCAGAGCATCGAAGCCGTGTTCTGCTTGCAGCTTGATGTGATTTTGAACTTCTGCTTGGCTGAGAGGTGCTCTACCAAGAAGATGCTTGAAGTTGAGTTCGATGCCTCGCTGTGCTCCCACTGAGTGGAAGAAGTAGTCTTTGTAGAAGGTTGATTTTGCTAATCCGTTGACAAAATCACGGACATTGATTTCTCCATTAAGGAGCCTTGCTTCCAGTGAGGTCTCTTGCTGGCTTTCTGTAGGTGGCATGTTGCCGAGGACCTGGCGATATGCAGCCTTGATGACACGCTTGAGTGCTTCGCTGTCACCTGGGCTGTATCTGTCAGCTACGACTCCGAATGGACATTCGGAATGAAGTCTTGGGCCTATGCCGATTCCCGATGCAGCGCAGTGTTTTCTCTTGTATTCAGCTCTTGCGTCAGAAGGAGTATATGGAACTGTGCTTTTTCCAGCTTTGTTGTTTGTGGAGAATGAAGCTGGACCTGTCCTAGTCGCCGAGGTCAAGGACTTCAGGCTTGTTTCTGCTCCGAGCATGATGAAGATGGGGGGAGTGGATGTTTGAATACGCCTCTACATCTCAGGGCAGGAAATCAATTATGCCGTGAAATTGTAAGGCTTGATATTGCCCGATCAGGATTCGTCAAGGAGTTGTTTTCTCTTTTGAAAGAAAGACTCAAAAGCGATATCCTTCCTGACTTTCTATGCCTTAGGAAGGCTTTGCATTGGCCAGGTTAAATTCCTGAAAAAAAAGGGTGGGCATTGCCCACCCCCTTGTTCCATGCGGAATCAATTAATACCTAGAGGTATTAATCAACCCAGGGAGTTGATCACGTAGTCAAGCAAGTTGTTGTACGCAGTCAGAGCTTGGCCGCTCATGTCGCGAGGTGAGCAACCATCGTTGCGCATGTTTGAGAAGCCTGCAACGTAGGTACCAGCATCGATGCTGAGAGCCTTGTAAACTTCCTTCTGGCCGTTGATGGCGAGTTCGTCAAGAGGACCAGTGCCACCTGTAACCAGGCAGTGGTTGATCAGACGCAGGTAGTGAACGAAGTCACGCTTGCACTTTTCTTTGCCTTCA
>JACKQG010002400.1_pt1 | contig 24518 bp, 38 predicted proteins | sample 8237621 | NCBI WGS metagenome assembly JACKQG01 (sample SAMN15677084, study PRJNA649215) | marine metagenome | biome: marine; feature: Black Sea; material: saline water; isolation source: suspended particulate matter (SPM) from the Black Sea western gyre | collected 2013-06-09/2013-06-10 | depth... | reverse complement strand
GCTCGCAGTTTATCAGAACGTATGCCGTGGCCAGTTAGATTCGAACTCCCGTCATGTCTAAAATATCACTTTAAAATATTTAACTTATTGTGATTTTTTACTAAATAATTACAACAATTCTTGGTATGAGCATAACATGTATTCCAATTAATCTAATATTTTTAAATATTTGTTCAACGTAATACTTTATGATTATGGACGATAAAGATATTGAGATTCTAAAACATCTTTCAGTGGATGGCAGGCAATCTGCACGTCAACTGTCTCATAGGTTGGGAGTATCCACTGTAACAGTTCTATCTAGAATAAAGAAACTAGAAAAGGAAAACATCATTCAAGGGTATTCAGTTCGTCTTAATCATGAATTACTTGGATTTGACATCACAGCAATAATTGAAATTAAAACCAGCAAAGGCAAAATGTTGGAAATCGAGGATGCGATTGCAAAATACGACAGCATTGTTGCAGTTTATGATGTGACAGGTGATGCAGACATGGTAGTCATTGCAAAGTTCAAAACGCGTGGATTTTTGAGCGATTTTGTAAAAAAAATATCAGCCATACCCAATGTTGAAAACACGCTAACCCACATTGTACTAAATACCATAAAGGAAGACGCCAGATTAGTTGAATAAACTCAAATAATCTAGCGGACCCATAGATAAAAAAATAACTAAAAATTAAGACAGGGCAGAAAATACCATGGCTTGGCAATACGCGTAACTATTAGATTACAAGTCTCGAAAATCTACCAGATTATAAAAATATGAAGCGTTATTTTCTACCATTCCTTTTTTAGGAATTTTTTGCAATCCCACATTATTAGATTCAAGTGCAGCCTGAGCAGAACCTGCAGCAAAACACAGTGCCCATAGAAAGTCTTTTTCCTTTAACATTGTACAAGTGAATGCAGAACAAAAAATATCTCCAATGCCAGTGGTATCGTGGACATTTTTATTTGGTAATTTAAGAGAATAGACGCGATTTTTTACCAACAAAGAAACATCCACTTTGTTAGTCAGTAGCACATACTCAATCCCTTTTTTTTGTAGGGCCAGCATCATCTCATCATGCGAGCCACTAACGATATTTTGACCCTCTTCAGGATTAATTTTAATTGCATTTACATCATACAGGTCAAGATCAGTTTTTTTTAAAATTACATTGCCGTTAGAGTCCTTTTGGCGTAAAAAGCCCTGAGGATCAACAAATAAAAAATTAGAATCAGATTTAATTTTTTTAAAAACATCATCAGAAATCTCATGGAAGATGGGACTAACAATATGACCATCAGCATCAAGATTAGAATACTCAATTGGATCACATTCATTTTCAAGTTTTAAAGTTCTGTCAGAGCCAGAGATAGATATAGAAAATTTAGTGGTGTTTTTTTCAGATTCAGAATTCATTAGATTGATTTTATGTTCAGTGAGGTACTGTTTTGGAAAATCAGAACCAAATTTTGTAAAAAGATTTACATCGAATTTGAACTCACGTGCCATAAGTCCACAATAAGAGGCAGCTCCTCCAATTTGCTCATAAGAATTGCCTTCAATGGAAATGGTGTCAAGGGCACAATGTGAAAAAATAGATAATTTCATGGTTTAATTTTTAAATTTAGTAAATTTAGTTTTTTCCATCATTTTCATTAAAACAGTCAGAACAGAGAATTTTACCTTTTGAAATAACTAATTCTATACCGGACCTAAAACAACCATGACATAATCCTTTCAACCTTATCAGAATTATTTGCTTAAACTAGCATTAAAGGATAAACCATTTTTCCCATAATTTTAGGTGTAAAATTATCAATTTTTTTAAATTAACCGCAAGAATATAAGGAGGCAAAATGGCTGAATTTTATGCCACTTAAACGTGCAAGTAGAGGTCGTACAAAAGGAGGAAAAGGATCCTCAGGTACAGTACAATGTACAAACTGTGGACAAACAGTTCCAAAAGATAAGGCTAAAAAAGTTACATCAAGATTAAATTTAGTAGAACATACTTTAGCCAAGGAATTACGAGCACAAGGCGCATACATTGCATCACCAACTGTTTTGAAACACTATTGTATTTCATGTGCAGTTCATTTCAAAATCATTAAAGTTAGATCAGAAGAGAGTAGAAGAAAACGCGGCAAACTTCGCGGTTAATTTTTAGCCCACATCGTTTAGCCAATTTTGGTTTATCATCGCATACAATTAACAAGAAGATTTCTTCTTTAATTCAGTAATTTATGGTTCAACTACAGTGCTTAGTAACATTCCAACAGTAAACAAGATTCCAAATATGATAAATGGAATTATGATTCCTTTTCCTCTCCACTTGTTCATAATCACATAAAGGGATAAAATCATAATTAAAGGTGATCACAACTGTTTGAATAATTTTGGCTAATCATCATTGCATCTGTCTAATTTTAAAAAGTAATTTTTCTAATTCCAACTATAACCACAGATGGAAGTCCAAGATACATTCCAAGGTTCAGCACGATTACTGACAGTCCCATCCCCAATACTTCTGATTCAGAGTTTGCATTTTCCATTAGAGACAGTGAGGAAATCATCGGGGCGATTGCAATCTTTACTGCCTCCTTGAAGTATTGATTTTCACGCTCATAATCAGCTACAATTGGTGAGAAGGAATAGTAAATGTCATTGAATGCCCCCATGAATGCGGTTCCCGATTCTGTTTGTAGCAATTGGTTGTCACGAAGTTCTCGTAACTGTTGGACTTGAGGTGCCATCTCAGAGCCGTATGCTGCTGTTGCGATTAGACAGCCGCCCTCAGAAGTTCTGAGTTCTTGAGGATTTTCTGAGGGTAGGACAACAAATGAAAGATACATTCCATCGTCATTCTCGTCAAACATTCTGTTATTTTCTTGATCATATTGGATTAGTCCATTCATCTCATTTCCAATTTTTTCTAGTACTAGGTATTCTTGTGTCCGTGTTGAAATTTCTGGAGTAAATTGAAACATTTTTTGTTGACCTGTTTTAATCTGAATTGTTTCAATCGAAACACCCGCCTTTCCAACTTCACCATCAGATTGTAGTTCGTTAGGAACATGTTCTTTTACCCATAACTCCAAATCATAGTATCCATTTCCTCGTGCAGGATAGCAGGGATCAAATATCTCAACTGTAAATGTTACCGTTTCTCCAGATTCATAGACATGCTTGTCTGGAATAACGTGAGTCTCATTATGACATTGTTCTCTAGAAAAAGGATCATATTTTTCGGGGACAGAAGTTTCAGCAAAAACACCTGTAACCGTAACTCCAATCATGACAACTGTCACTAGCGCAATGATGAATACAGGTTTCAATATCATTTTCAAAAGCACGGGATATTTATGAAATTCTGTCTGATTTTAAAGAGGACTTTTTCCATGTCGTAACGGACTGTATGGCAAGGTGCGTTTTTTATTTAATTTGTGCATAGAATATTTCTTATTATAGTAATCTAAAAAAAACTAACATGGTTTCAAAGGGTCTAATCCTTGGGATGGTTGCAGGGCTGGGAGTTATTCTATACGCTGTAACAATGTCTGGGAACAATATGGAAGCAGACATTCCGGAATTTGATGATCAAAAAAAATCAGAATTACAAGACGCAGTTGACATGTGCACCAATGATGTTGGAAACATGCAATCTGGCGGTAGTTTGGAGCAGTGTCTAAATGACGCTTATGAAACATTTGGAAATGAAGAACAAAAGCAAATCTGGTTTGATGATGAACACTGACATAATGTGGAATTTAGAAAATAAAATTCAGCTTACAAGCATTAGGACGCGGATTATCTGTAATTACACTCAACTTTGGCAAATATGTCATAAAGACCAAAAGTACCGCGAGATTCTCTAACGCCTTTAATTTTTTCCGCATGAAATGCATTTATTGTTTTTAGTTTTATTCCCTTTTAGATCATAGGTTGCAACTGTTTCATTTTGTTTTACCTCTCTCGGTTTACCCCATTCATTTTCATCATGGCCCACACATTGCCCGTCGTTTTTATTTCCTAAAAATTTTGGTATTTTTTTAACATCCATAAAAGTTTCATTCAATAAATAATGTATTAAGAAGACGGTTACACTGCACTGTTTTTTTAAAGATTGTTGAGGATGACAGAATTCTAGGCAGATCTGAACAAATCTAATTTTAAAAGAGTCACCCTCAGACATTTTCTTAATTTTTAATACTTAACTTGATGAGTTAATTGTCATTGGTGATACTAATTATCCTACTGTAACTACGCCCACTCTCCAGGGATGTAATGAACAATAGTAATTGTATACTCCTTTTTCTTTAAATTTAAATTCAAATGTTTCTCCTGTATCTAATGGAACACTATTGAATAATCCAATGATTTTTCCAAATTCATCTTGACTTTGTACTGTATGCTTTACTATGTCATCATTAATCCATTGAACGGTGGTCATTGGATTTATTTCTAGATTTAGTGGCAAGTAAAAAGATCCGCCTGAAACAACGTAATTTCCATTAGGTATTATGATTTGTTCCAGTTGATTTCTTTTTACCGTATCATTATCATTGTCATCGTCATCACTATTATTATTTAATATTAAAATATCATGTTCAATTAAAAATTTAATCGAATTTAAAAATTCTATTTCTGTAATGTCGCCTTGACCATACCATAATGCATTATTTTTTACCCAACTAGGCACAGATTCTGCATTTACTAAATTTATTGAGAATGAAATTAAAAAGATTGAAAACATTATTCCTACAGATATTTTTAAAATAGATTGTTTCATTTTTAATTTTTTATCCACCACGACCAAATTATTGATATATACATCCATTTCATTAATTTCTAATTCTTAATTTAAAATATAAAAAATCAGAATACAGTGCAAGACAATGCAAACATCAGTGTTATAACGGATTTTTTTAAAAATATCACATGCAAGAATTAATTCAAACACACAAAGTTGCGGATAATGTAAAGCAACGAATTATCTTAGAAAGTCTTTCAGACAAATATTGTAAACAGATTTTAAAAAATACCCTTAAAAAACCAAAATCGGCAATGATGATATCACATGAGGAAAATATTCCCTTAAGTACCGTTTATAGAAAATTACAAAAACTGTATGATGGAAAATTACTAACAATTTCAGGTGCACTAAACATAGATGGAAAAAAGCATTTTCTTTATATGAGTAAAATTAAGAATATCATAGTCCATTGTAATTTAGAAGAAACTACAGTAGAATGTATTGCAAATAATACGAAACAAGAAGATATCGATTAATATCATACGGAATCAAGATAAAGATTGAAAAGATGAATGCTTCAAAAAGACAAACTCATGTAAATAAAAAACATCCTACCAGAAGTATCACTTATAGATTACCTGAAAAATTAATTACAGAACTAGAAACAGAAGCAAGTCAAAAAGGCATATCTCAAAATGTTTTAGTTAAACAGATTTTAGAAAAATATATCCAATGGGATAGATTTTCACAAAAAATTGGATTGATTCCAGTTCCTGTAGGAATTTTACAGTCTTTAGGAGATGATTTAGACGGACAAGATATTGATGAAATAATTAATTTAATTTTTCCCACGATTAAAGACACTGTAATGTTCATCAAAGGAGGCTATGATCTAAAGCGATGTATTGAAACGCTTGAAGATTACATGAGAGCTTCTGGTATGAATTCAGATCATAGGGTTAATGGAAATGTCCACACATTTCTCATTCAACATGATTTAGGTACTAAATGGTCTGTATTTACCGAACAATTACTAAAACAAATATTTCGAAGTTTCTTGCCAGATAAAGAATTAGATTTTCAAACTACAGATTCAACTGTAATTTTAAACGTCTCACTAGGTTCTGATTTTAATGAACATGATTTTTAAAGTTGAAATTTAGTTTATCCATTAAAATACATGTTCAATTTAGTTGAATAATGCAGTTGGATCCACATCTAAAAACTAAAAAAATTAAAGATTTAATGTCACATGCAACTCTTTCGTTAGAATCAACTGCAACTGCATCTGACGCAGCTAAAATAATGGAAACGTGTAACGTAAAAGCAGTTGTAGTAGTTGAAAACAATAAATTAATTGGAATAGTTACAGATAGAGACTATACAATAAAAATAGGCTCTCATGCATATCCAATTGATACCCCCATTAGCAGATTAATGAGTTGCCCTTTAATTTCAATTGATCAAGATTGTGAAATAATAATTGCCCTTAATTTAATGAAAAAAAATAAAATTAATAAATTACCTGTGACATCAAATGAAAAGATTGTGGGAATGATTAGCATGGATGATTTTAGGGTCTAATTCAGTAATTATCAAGTTTGACAATCACATGGTAATGTTTAATGTTTGATTCAATAAGATTATTTACAAACTTTGTTTTAGTAGCCGCATGAGAATAGGTTTGTGATTTCCCATAAAAATAGGGATTAAAAATCTCTATTTTTTATTTAATGTTAAATTTTTTAAGATAGGGGTTAATATCATCACCTAAATGTATCGAATAATCATTTCTTTCTCAGAGTTGGAATCATCTACTACCAGTGCAAAATGATACAAAGGAAACCTCCTTTTGTATTCCCTCATGAAACTCCAGGCAACATCATTTGTTTTAAATTCAGTACGTAATCCGTCAATAATGGATTTTTCCCCAAACACATCAAAACAAATCAAATGATAATTTTTTGGAAAATTACGTGGTCGTGCTCGAAGTAACCATGTAACTGCAAACAATAATGCAGCTACTATTACAAAAATTGTGCCTATTTCTTTAAAAAATGAATAAAATACATGAGGAAGAATACTCCCAAACAACTCTACCAAAAAATGTGAAAAAGACACAACCATTATTCCGGGAATAATTATTACTTTGAGCATGCAGGAAATATTAAATTTGAACATCCAATTTTAGATATAGAACAACAACAAAGGCAGGAGCAATTTCCTTTTTCATGTTTACAATCAGGACAATTCATAAATTCTAATTATTTTAAATCTATTTAAAAAAATACCCAGATAAAGAGAATCATCTGTGATTCATTTTATCTGAGGCATATGTTGGAAACAGTGAGGGAATCCAAGCATGAACAAATAACGCTACAGACATTGACATGGCTCTCCACCAATGAGATTTGTAAGTGGTGTTGTTTTCTTTGAGATGTTTTGTCATGTCAATCTTTTGCTTTAAAGTATCACTAATTGTTGCGTCTTGTCTTGTATGCTGATTTGTGTTCATACCATAATATTTCAAAAATTATACTTAACTAACATGTATCATTTGCAATCATTTGCAATCAATTTACAATCAATTTACAAAAGAAATAGTTACAGATTCATCAGATTCTATTGTGCTGCATTCGCGATTCAATGTGGATGTTACTACGGCAGTTAGAAATGAGCCAAGGTATACTGAACCTTTTTTGCCAAAGTTGTGACGTACGCTCAGTGATACCCTGTTTTCTGACTGTTCAAGATCACATTGCCCATACCCGCAATGCTCGCAATAAATTTTCATAAACGTAGATACGTTTTCAGACGTAATTTCTTTCCATTTGAATAATATGAATTCTCTAGGTTCGTTTGAACCCGCATCAAGAGCTAAAAGTTTGAGTTCTGCAACATCTGTTTTATCTAGAAACATTTTGAACACTTTTTTGCTCATCATCATCACGCCAAATTTTTCCATATACACATCCAAATCCAGATAATTTCCAAAAATTTGGTTGGCTAAAGTGTTAAGGCTAACTTTTTGCTCTTTTGCAATTTTTCTAAGGTGCTCGTCAAAATCTCCATCTATTCTAAACGTAATCGTGCTGGTATTCTTTTTACTCACGTGTTGGAATTATTTTTTATCTTATTATGTTTTAAGGAATAAAAAATATTATCCTAGTCTTGTTCGGATATAATATTTAGAGTCATACTTGTTTGAATGTGAGATAATTTTCGGATTCCTTTTGTAATTATTTTTTCTAATGTGGAATATTCTGATGCCTCTATCTTACACAATACATCATAAAATCCAAATACAACATCGGCTTCTTTTACTTCTGGAATGTGACTTAGGTGTCTTAACACGTCATATTCTTTTTCTTTTTCTGTATGAATTGCAACATATGCTTGCGCTGAATTTTTTCCAAGCATTGCAGCAATTAATTTATCCGCAGGTTTAAACAAGCCCTCACATTCAGAACGAGTCAGTGTCATAGTAGACTTAATTTCAGGTATTTTACGAATTGTACTAGTTATAATATCTCGAATTCCTTTTTCTGTATCTGCATCTACTTTTGACACTATATCGTAAAGACCTAATGTGCCATGTGATTCTGTAATTCCGTCAATTGAGTTTAATAAAGAAATAATTTTTTTCTCAGAACCTAAATTACAACTCATTAAAACATATGCTCTGGTCAATTATCATGTCACCTAGTTTTGTCCTTCAATTCCCATTAGTGTTAATGTAGAACGTATTTTTGGGATTTTTCTAATTTTCCAGGTGATGGTTTCACGTAATTTTTCAACTAATTCAGCTTCGACTTTTGCTAGTATGTCATAAGCACCAAAAGTACCATGAACCTCAACAACGTCTTCCAATGATTTCAGTTCTGAAATTACTTTTCCTTCTGATCCAAGATCACAATTGATTAAAACATATGCTGTAGTCATTTTTGTAATGCTCCAATTTTCATGTCTTAATTACGTAGTTAACATATTTAAAGAGTAATCTAATTTTACTTTAAAATTAAATCATAAAACATCATTAAATTAAATAATTTTTTACTAAAATAGTCATCTTAGAAATATGAAAAATCATACTGAGAAAAATCAAAGGCAGTAATTTTGAATCCTTTTCGTAGCATAGCAGGCAGGAGTGGTTTTAGATGCTTAACTAAAGTTAATCTAGGGGGATTATTTTTGCAAATTATGGTTGATGGGAATAACGAAGACAGTAATTTTGAATCCAAAGAGGATTGGGATTGCGAGCAAGAAGAATTTACAAAATGAGATTTAGATTAACATTATTTTCTTTAATTTTTACCTATTCAAAATAACTTGGTGACAGTCAACTTTCAATATGGAGCCACACCACGTAAACACCCATGCAAAAATCAAAACTACCGAAACAATCCAGATTAGAAATTTCCATTTGAAACTTAATTTTTTTAATTTATTCCACACTGTTTTCATCTAAAATCCATCCTCAAAACTACTTTGCTCTTTAGTTTAAACCCATCTAAAAAATATCCCGAATGGAATCAGATCTGATTGTCTATTTTGAAGAGTTAGGACTGATGGAAATAAAGTCCCCCGCTTCTATGTCATTTGTTTCTACAAATCCTGCATTCACCTCTAGCACATATTTTACAGGTTTTTCAGAAGAGTAATCGGGACAGGGTTCTATGTTGCAGGGTAGTGCATTATCAATAATGTTTATTATTCTAAAAGTCTCATCCACAAAAATCATATCCAGCGGAATCAAAGTGTCTTTCATCCAAAACGAAAGAACGGATTCACTATCAAAAATAAATAGCATCCCATGATCCCATTTCAAATTTTCTCTAAACATTAATCCTTGACTTTGTTTTTGAGGAGTGTCTGCAACCTCTACGTTAACAGTAATCTCAGAATTTGTAGTGTAAATGAATACTTGAGAGTAATTGATACCTTCATTAAATTCCACAACGTCTTGAGATGTTTCATTAAAGTACAATGCACCAAAAACTACAACTCCAATCATGACAACTGCCGCTAGCGCAATGATGAATACAGGTTTCAACAATATCATCCTCTGTGTTGAGTATTTAGGGAATTATTTTACTTCTCGAAATGATGTTGACTCACAACATGACCACTTTCGGCCATAATTTACCAGAAGAGATCTATTCCTCTCTAATATTTTTTGCAGTGTAAATCATTCTTTGTATTAACGTAATTCCAGCTATGATCACTACGATAACAACTGCATAGTCCATAAAACCAAAAATGCCAATTACTGCAATTACCAAAAGTCTTTCAGCCCTTTCACCAATTCCAATTCCCTGAAGTTTGATGTTAATTAAATCAGATTTTGCTCGAGCATAACTAACTAGCAAAGACAAAGTGATTGCAAGCAATACAAGATATGGTTCGGCATATCCACCAACTAAGATTCCCAAAAAGATTGCAACTTCAGAGATCTTATCAAACATTGAATCAAGATACTCGCCTTTTTTGGAAGTCTTGCCAGTTACTCGCGCTACCTGACCATCAACCATGTCAAAAAATCCTGAAACAAGTAACAAAACACCTCCAATGATTAATCCAAATTCCATACCCATTCCATAAACAACAGCAGAAGCTAATGCAATGATGAGCCCTACAACAGTCCAAAAGTTCGGAGACAATCCAGTTGCAGCAAATCCTTTTCCAATCTTTTCAAGTCCAGGACGAAGAGTATCTCGTAAATTATTTAACACAAATTACACCCAAAATACCATCTAATAAAGTAGATTGGCGTGTCGCAACCTGTCTAACCGCCAAATTAAGCAGAAGGTTTTAGAAATTATTTTTCTGATTAGTCTTCATTATCTGTCAATTCTTGCTTGTTTTTTCTACGGTTGATTTGTGATATCCATCTTTGTTGAATCCAGCAGTGTTAAACAAAGTATGAGTTACGAAGTGAGTGCCATCTTTGTCAAAACTATTTTTATCATATCCATATTTGTTGAATCCGTCTTTGTCGTATCCCAGTTTATCAAAACCGTCTTTGCCAAATCCTTCTTCGTTGAATGGTGTTCCAGTCGCCTCATAATTTCCATCTTTGTCCAATCCAGCAGTGTTAACCAAAGTACCAGTTGCTATGTGAATGCCATTTTTGTCGTATCCGTCTTTGTCGTATCCGTTTCTACTGAATCCATCTTGATCATATCCTAGTTTGTTGAATTTTGTTCCAGTTGCTTTGTGATATCCATCTTTGTTGAATCCATCTTTACTCATAACAGAATTTCATGAATTGGATTTAGTTAAGGTAACTAATTACAAAATAACACAAGAATGCCCAAGTCAGACAGATAATAGGCAACTGACATCTGAAAATAAGCAAAAATTAAGCAGCTAATAAGCACCTAACATCTCAATTAAGTAAAAAATAAGCAAAAATTAAGCAGCTAATAAGCACTTCATAAGCAAAATTAAGTACTTAATTTACTCAGGCACGTATCACAATTTTGCTTAATAAGCACTTAACAAGCAAAATTAAGCAGCTAATAAGCAACAGGTATCTCAATTAAGCAAAATTAAGTACTTAATATCTCAATTAGGCAATTTTGTAAAGAAAATATTATTTTTGAGATAAATTCATGGCAATCATAGTGGAAATGATTTTGGCAGCCAAAGACGCAGTTGCCCCATTGTCATGATATGGATTTAGTTCTACGATGTCAACACCAGTTACTTTTGTTTCTTTGAGAGAATTAATCATGTCAAATAACTCTCTAGAAGTTATCCCCACAGCTTCAGGGTTACCAACACCAGGAGCATATGCAGGATCCAACACATCAAGATCAAAGCTAGAATAGATAGTATCAAAAGTAGAAACGTAATCTTTGAGCAATTGTGGTCCTTTGTTATCCCTAATTTCCCTGTCAGAAATTGTTTTAATCTTATTTTCTGTAAGAAACTCTAATTCTTCTTTAACAAATGCTCGCGCACCAACATGTAAAATATTTTCTGCGCCTCGTTCTTCAACAATTCTTCTCAAGTAAGATGCATGACTTAGTTTAATGTCTGCAAACTCATCGCGTAAATCATAATGTGCATCAAAAACAACATACCCGGTTTCTTTTGGAAAACTAGTGTACGTTCCATAGGTAATGGAATGCTCACCACCTAAAATGAAAAGTTGGCGCTGTTTAGCAACGAGTTCAGGAGTAATTTTTTTCAGCATGTCAATCATTTCAGATGCAACAACGGTATGACGAGTATTTCCCAAATCTTCAATGTTCACAGTTTCTAAATCAATTCCAAGTTCAGGGTGAAAAATTTCAATGTTGTTAAAGGAATCTCTAATTGCATCAGCACCAAATCGACAACCAGGTTTGTATGAATGAGTGGAATCAAAAGGTACGCCAAAAATAGTAGCGTCAGGCTCACCGCCTTCCTCAGATCCAGTGATTAGCGGGTTGTTGTTCATGTATAAATCAAGAAAACTCATAATAGAATTACACCATTAGATTTGGACGTTTTGAGATGTGCTTTGGAAAATTCAAACCAGTGAACGGCTTATCTTTTGTTTGTTCTTTAATTTCATTTAAGAAATCATCAAAGGATAATTCTCTAACATCACCTGTTTGCCTGTCACGAATACTAAGATTTTCAGAATTTGCTTCCTTCTCACCAATAACAAGAATGTATCTAATCCATTCTTTTTCCGCTTCGCGAATTCGTTTTCCAATACTTTCATTTCTATCATCAATGTCAACACGAATAGAGTTAGTAGAAATTTTATCAGATAGTTGTTCGCAGAAATTATTGAATTCGTCTTTTAATGGAATAATTCTAACTTGTGTAGGAGATAGCCATAGTGGAAGTTGAGGTTTGCGGCCTTCATGTGAATCAGTTGCAGCTTTTTCTAATAATGCATAAATGATCCTCTCAATAGCACCACTAGGAGAATTGTGTAAAATTATCGGATGCTTTTTCTCATTATTTTCGTCAATAAACTCAATTCCGTATCTATCACCATTTTCAACATCAATTTGATCAGTTGAAAGTGCAGATGCCTTTCCAAGATTATCAATGAAATTAAATTCCCACTTTAAAACAAAATAAAAGAATTTTTCAGTCCACATTTCAACTAAGACAGGTTTTCCATTCTTTTTTACTAATTCTTCAATTGAAGATTTATTTTCATTGTAGAAATCTTCAGTAAATCTAATTGCCATCTCATAGTCGGATTTTTTAATTCCAAGATTACTTAGAACACTTTGAGACAAATCAAATCTTATTTTTATTTCATCAATTGCCTGGGTCATGGTAGCACAAAATGCATGGCAATCAGGCATAGTGAATGCTCGAAGTCTTCTCAATCCCACAAGTTCGCCAGATTGTTCGCGTCTAAAGCTGTATCGGGTAAGTTCATAGAGTTTGTAAGGCAAGTTCTTGAAAGACATTTGGAAATGATTGGCCATTAGGAATTGTCCAAAACATGCAGCAAATCTTAAAAATAATTTTTTTCCGTCAGAGTCAATATTGTATTGTCTTGCAGGAAAACGATTGAAATAACTAACCATGCTCGGGTGTTCAGAATCATACATGATTGGGGTTTCAACCTCATAGCCGCCATATTCTTTGACTCTGTCAGTGACGTATCTCTCAATTAGAGATTTGATCAAACGACCGTTTGGAAAAAATCTCATGTTGCCCGAATCAGAAGCAGGTTCATAATCGGCAATGCCCATTTTTTTCATTAGTGCGACATGTGGAGGAGGTTGATCAACCTGGCGTTGTTTTGCAGCTTCATACTTTGCTAAAATTTCTAATTTTGGATATTTTGAAAAATTGAAATCGGCAATATTAGAAAGAGTTCCATCAGGAGACATGATTTTCCAAATTGAGCGAATTTTAGATTCACCTTCCAATGCATCAGATGTTAATTCAGAGTCAGGGGTAGTTTTTTTGGTATTTTTTGTTACAACTTTTGAACTTTCAGCTAACGGATGTCCTTTAACTTGTAATTTGTAAGATTTTGTCCAACCAAATGGGGAATGTGAAACTTCTAATTCAGATGCACTAGATTCCATTTCTTTTAGCAATGAAATAGCAACAGAAGGTTTTGCTAAATTGGAACTAAGATGAGCGTAAGGATATAGTAATAATTTTTTACAACCGATTTTTTCCATGGAATTTTTTATTTGAGAGATGGCGTCTTGAGCTACACTGGAATCATCACCATCCTCCATTGCTACAAAAACAACCACCAATTCTTCTAATTTTTGAGTTTGAGGGTTGTCGATATCTTCTGCACTTTTGATCTCTTTTTTTGTAGGTGTGTATTCTATACTATCACAATGTAATTGTAATATTCTCATAATTTCAAACAGAAAACTCAATTGAATTAAATGTTTACGTGAAATACAAAATAACGTTATTGTTAGGATATTTTTTCACGAAGAGAGATAACAGATCTAAGAACTAATGCAGATATGCCCAAATTGTTAATTAGAAATAATGAAGATCTTGAAAGAGAATCGGTTCCACGAAATCCTTCATCATAAATCATTTCAACTGAACCTTTGTCAGTTTCAACAAAGGAAGTAATTAAGGAATAAACTCCAAGTGTTTTATCGATTCGTTCATTGTAAAGACGCAATTCTACTTTAGATATAGTAAATTCATCTTGAACGAAGGTGCCTGTAGATAATAAAACATTCACAGAATCAGGTTGTCTCTTGACTCGGTCAGGATTATGCATGTCGATAATATCCATATTATCACACAGGGTTTTTCCTAGATAAGTAATATTTGATTAAAAACAATTGGACGTGCCAAAAATAATAATTACACAAGTATTATTTACAGTAAAAAAAACAAAGTAAAAATGGACCCACATCAATTTCATGGCAAAGATATACCGCACATAAAATTAGATCCAAAAATGACCATAGAGGATTTGGTGGATGTATTTGCAAGTACAGGGTTTAATGGAAGACAACTTGGAGAAGCTGCGAAATTATACGCTAAAATGATTGAGGAAGACACAACAATTTGTCTTACTGTGTCAGGTGCCATGACACCAGTTGGATTTGGAGGAATTATCAAGACACTCATTGAGAGAGGGTTCGTAGATTGGATTGTAACAACAGGTGCAAATGTATATCATGAAGATCATTTTGCGTCAGGATTACCAGTAAAGCAAGGCAGTTTTGATGTAGATGACATGAAATTATTTGAAAAGGAAATTGTAAGAATTAGAGACGTCTACATAAAATTTGAGGAAACATTACAAGCTGAGGATCAAATAATTCAAAAAATGTTTGCAGATGATTTTCAAGATAAATCATTTACAACTGCAGAATTTTGTAATTTACTGGGTAAAAGAAGCAAAGCAAGTGCCAAGCATCCAGAAAAAAGTTTCGTGGTATCAGCATACGAGTATGATGTTCCAATATACATTTCTACAATAAAAGATTCATCATTAGCATTGAATCTAGCAGTTCACAGATTAGAAAATAAAAAATATGATTTGGATTTTGTTAGAGAAATAATAGAGCAAGCAGCAATTGTATATGATTCAAAAAAATCATCAATTTTAGAATTGGGAGGAGGTGTTCCAAAAAACACAGCTCAGCAAACAGGTCCATTGTTGGATCAAATTTTAAGAAGAAATGACGGAGGTCAAAATTATATTATACAAATTACAGATGCACGTCCAGATACAGGAGGATTGTCAGGTGCAACATTACAAGAGGGAAAGAGTTGGGGTAAAATTCAAGATTCACACGAAGGAATAGTTACAGTCTATGCAGATGCAACAATCGTATTTCCAATTTTAGCACTCTATGTTCTAAGTAATCAAAAATCAAGAAAACCAAAAAGACTTTACAAAAGAATAGATGAAATGTACAATAAATTAAGTGACGATTATTTTAAAAATCCAACTAGAGTAAAATAGGAATTAAAATTTAGAAAATCTAGCACGTTCTAGATCTCGATCATCCTTAGATTCTTTTTTCCACTCTTTATAGTGCTCTTTACAAAGAATTGTTTTTTTGCCCTTAGAATTAACTCGTAAACCTGCATTTTCTACCTTAGCAGTATTAAGTGAACGTGCACCATCCTGATCACATCCATCGACATTGCATTGTGCACCCTTTGAAACAATACCCATGGCATACAATAATCAATATGTTATTTATACTTGAAAGGCATGAAATCATTTTCAGATTGTTGTAAAAAAGAATTAAAAAAATATGTCGATGATTCGTCATTAAATTCATGGTTAAAATGATAAAAAATCAGATCACAGCAACCCAAAGTAGGTTGCTTAATCGTTTATAATAGGAAAATTTTTTTCTACTTTTATGGCTGGAGCAAAAAAGACAACTAACGTAACCAAGTCAAATCCAGCTAAAGACTCAAAAAAAGGTAAAAAAGACAAGGGTGAAAGTACCGGTGTAAGAAAAGCCGAAATTACGGTTATACTTAATGAACAACAAGCAATGAAAGTAATTCAAAATTCCAAAGTTGTTACAGTTCAGGATCTTGCAAGACAAACAGGAGTCAAAATATCCGCTGCAAACGCATTCTTGAAACAAGCAACAATTAACGGCACAGTAAAGAAAGTTGGCGGTTATTCAGGACATTATTTGTATCAAGTTATTTCTTCATAAAGAGACAAAACATCTCCAGATTTTACATTCTTTAATTCAGATACATCACCGTGAAATTTTCCAATAAGAGCCATAGTTTTTGCAGATTGTACATTACCAACAAAAAAACAAATGCTTCCAGTAGAGGGTAAAAATGCAATGTCGCCAGTTTTAAATTCAGATCTTGCTTTTTCAATTCCGGCATCAACATCAGTTTCAAAATAAACAATACTTTTTCCCAACAAGTGAGAATTGCCTTCCAAAGGCAAAGATCTCATAATAACACCAACAGTCCTTGGAGACAAGTGTCGTTTTAGATCACAATTTAGTTTTACTTTTCCGCCAATGTCTAAGATTAGTTGTTTTCTTGAAACTGAATTTATACTCAAGTTTAGTTTAAAAATGATTAGATTATATAACGTTTTAAGCGAATTTCGGTACTTGTCTAATCCTGAAGAACCAAAAATTACACCAGAAGTAGAAAACACATCAGAAGAACCAGAATTAGCAACACCAGTAGCTGAAGTAATAGAAACAGACGTAGATCCAAATTTGGGATTAAACAAAGCATTAGATACCTATCGTAAATTAATTGAAAAAAATGTGGATAATGCATTAGAACCGTTAACAGAAAAAGAACAAGCAAAACTTGAAAGTAGAATTACAGAAATACAAGAAAGAAAAATTATTGAAAAAATAGAAGATCACGAAATTGTTGAAATTCCATGTGAAAAAGGTCAAATTACAATTGGTCCACCTACACTAACAAGATTCGAAAAAGCAAGAATTATGGGAGCAAGAGCATTGCAATTATCATTAGGAGCACCACCGTTTATTGAAATTCCAAAAAGTGCAAGAATTTCTCTAGATATTTCAATGGAAGAATTAGAAAAAAGAGTAATTCCAATTACAATTAGAAGAGTATTGCCAAATGGAGATTATCAAAATATTCCAATAGACTATTTTGAATAAAGAACCAATCGTCGATAAAACTTAAAAGAACAAAAAATTGTTTAATGTTATAAAATGCTCATGGAAGAGATTAATGAACAGGCAAATCAAGTAAATGGTGTAATAAACATCGGTAACGATCCAGTAATGCTCACTGCAACAGAAGTGTTAGCAAAACTTATGATCAAAAATGAAATAATTTTGAAAGCAAGAGGCCAATCAATCCCTAACGCAGTAGCAGTTGCAAACATAATTACAGGAACAATGGCTACAGGCGTTTACAAAATTGAAAAAATCAAATTAGACACTGTTGCAGAAGCAGGTATTGGAAATATGACATCAACTGTTGAAATAATTATAAACAAAAATTAGTAAACGCTACCAGGACCTTTTAGAAGCATATTTTCACATTCTTTGCAAACTTGTTCATCAATGTTAGATTCCAGATTATGGTGTATCTCACAAATTAGTAAACTGGATTTAATGTAGTTGCACAATCCAATAAATTTAGAAAGGCTAGATGGAGTATAAGCTAAATCAGAGGACAGATGATCACATAGTTCATTAATTAATTGTGAAACTTGTTTTTCTTGTAACAGTTTTGCAATTAAAGATGGATCACCACGGGTTCCACGAATATAATTGCTAATTGCAGCCTGTGTCACTCCAAGCATTTTTGAAATTTCATCTTCACGAATATCATGTTCTTGTGCCAATTTTTTAGCCAAAATTGCTCTTAATGCAGGAATTAATGTTTTAGATTCAATTTCAGCAGGAAGTAACATGGTTTCTCAAGGGTGCAGATACGAATTTAAAGTTTGCAATAAGTGAATAAAAAATCAAATTCATCATTAGGCATAGCTATTTTAATTTCAAAATTAACAGATGGCATTGGAAGATATTTCTAAAAAAATATATGAAGTTTTAGAAGAATCATGCAATTCCTGTGAATCGGATTTAATTTCACTGTCAGGAGGATTAGATAGTTCAATCATAGCATATTTTCTTAAGGAAAAAAATCCAAAGAGCATTGCAATTATTTCTGAAGACTTTGTCTCAACAGATCTAACGTATTGCCAAATGATTTCAAAAGAAATGAAAATACCATTATCAATATACAATGTACCCACATCAATTATACTAGACGCAGTTGAGAATACAATTAAAATTTTAAAAAATTTTAACGATATTGAAATTCGCAATAATGTCGTGATGTATTTATCGATGAAATGGGCAAAAGAAAATAATGAAAAATCAATAGTTACAGGTGATGGGGCAGATGAATTATTTGCAGGGTATAACTTTCTAATAAATAAACCAGAAAAAGAATTGGAAAAAGAAATTAAAAGACTGTGCTCAATAATGCACTTTCCAAGTAAAAAAATTGGAAAGGCATTAGGAGTTAAGATAGAGTCACCGTTTCTAAATCAAAACGTAATAGAATTGGCCAATCAAATTCCGACTAATCTAAAAGTAAAAGAAGAGAATGGGAAAAGATATGGAAAATGGATTTTACGTAAAACATTTGAAAAATACATACCACAGCAAATCGCATGGAGGGAAAAATCCCCAATGCAGGAAGGAGCTGGAACAGCAGGATTAACAAATTTGTTTGAATCCATAATTAGTGAAGAATCATATGTAGAAAGAAAATTAACAGTTGAAAAAGAAGATGGCGTGGTAATTAGAAGTAGGGAATCAATGTACTATTATGAAATTTTTAAGAAAACACATGGATCACCAGTAGATAACAATTCTCAAGAAACATGCCCGTATTGTAAACACGAAGTTAAAAATTCAAAATTCTGTAGAATGTGCGGAGCTTTTCCAATCTAAGAATTATTTTTATATTTGCCTGGTTTTTTAATGAAAATTTTACGACAGCCGTTACAACAAAAATAAAATGTTTTTCCTTTATGATCATGAATTATCCCTAATTCTGCATCAAATTCAAGTCCACAAACAGGATCAACTGGCACAAATTTTTTTATCCTTAAATTCTATTTATACATTAAGGAACAGTAACAAATCAACATCATCAATTGAGTGTACCAGTAAATCTAATTTTAGTGTCAACAAATAGTATTGAATTGTAAATTAAGATGTGATCATGAATCTTAGAGAACATGTTTCACATACCAAAAAAACTATGAGATGACTTTGTGTAAAATATTATGAATTAAAATTAAGATGTCAGTTTTTTTACCAAAGATAAAAAATCATCAGGGGTAATTGGCAAAATATTCATAATTTCAAGATTTTCTAAAACATGTTCAGGTGTTTTTTGACCTACTAGCGGGGCAAGAACACCAGGGGATGAGCGAATGAATTGTAAAGCACGTAATGAAGGTTTCAAGTCATTAAATTCAGGCATGGTTCCAGGGGACAGTAATCTTCCTTGCATGAATGGGACACTAGTAAACACACCAATTCCCAATGTAACAGCAGATTCTAAGATAGAGACAGGTTTGTTTTGAACAGTTTGGTTTTTTGCAAGTAAAGCTTGATCATAATTCATGTTAAAGGGTAGTTGTATGAATTTAAATCCATGATCGTCACCACCAATTTTTTTTGCCATCTCAACAACATCTTCAAGTGAAAGATATTGAGAGTTATCTTTTGCTACTCTAAAACACTCCCAAGTTGCCATACCATAAAATTTAATTTTTCCTTCAGTACGTTTTTGCTCATATAATTCAAAAACAGATTTTAGTTTTTCTAAAAATTCTTCTTTCGAAATATCTCTGATCTGTGCCTCAACGCCATTGTGAAGATACATCAAATCAATACATTCTAAATTCAAATTTTTTAAACTTCTATCTAATTGATCAGACAAATATGCAGGAGTCATACAATGGTAACCAGAATTGATATCACCCTCCTTGATAATTCCAGGTTTTCCAAGTTCGCGTATCACATACTGCATCAAATCCTCTTGGATATCGCCATCATTTGTCACATAGCCATTTTTACTGCTAATGAATATTTGATCACGAGTAATTTTTTTTTCGTCGATTAATTCAGATATTGCCTTACCAACAGACCGTTCAGCTTTTTGTGAACGATAGTTAATTGCAGTGTCAATGACATTAACGCCAGATAAAATAGATTGTTTTACCGCACTTTTTACTAATTCATCAGTTTTATTATCAGGATCACCAAGATAGGTTCCAATTCCGACATTAGAAAGGAGGAGATTCTCAAATTTATTAAAATTTAGTGAATTTATGCCTGAATTTTGAAGAAATTTTTGAGTACCGTCAGCAGTTGCAGATCCTGAAATCATGATAAACCTAGAACAGAGGTAAATTTATGTCTGCGTAAAGAGAAAATAAAAAACTCAAAGCAAAAAGAACACCTGTAATTCTGCTAAATTTTAAAGTGGATGACATGTATGGGACTAATTCATCGATAGCATCATAATTTTTTTGTAAACCCAATCCCGATTTTATTATTAATGGAAAGCTAAGTAAAGTGATTAAAGATAAAACAGGAAACAAACTTACAGAAACGCCAATTACAATCACAACGTATGAGATTAGTGGAAAAATCCAGAATAATTTTATTGCTTTTTTCTTTCCAACTACAATGACCAAAGTTTTTCTGCCTTTGGATTTATCAGCATCGTGATCAGGAAAAGATGCAATAAATAAAACCAACGAAGACAATGTGCCAATTACAATCCCTGCAAGAATGGATTCAATATTTACTTCTCCAGATTGAATAAAAAATGTACCAATTACAATCATCGAACCTTTTACAGCTACAAAGAATTCACCTAAACCAGAATCAACAATTTTAGTGGAATAAAAATAGATAGATAATATTGCAAATCCCAAAATTATTGCAATTAAAATTCCGTGCGTCATAACAAAATAACTTCCAATCAGAGAACCAATTATTAAAAACGCAACACCTGCACGATAAACAGAAGAGGGCTTTAGTAATCCCTCAGGTAAAACACCAGTCCCGCCACTCATTTTTGTTCGAGTTGTTTCAGTATCAATTCCTCGTTTAAAGTCCCAATAATCATTCAGTAGATCAACACTAGCATGAAGTGCCATCACTCCAGCAAAAGTCAAAATTAGATCAAGATGGCCAATAGGACCATTTTGAGACCAATGCAAAGCCAAGCCTACAGAGACTGCAATAATAGATGCTAGAAGGAATCGAACTCGAATAACACGCAGCCATACTGAAATCATCTTAGATAACTGTATTTTTTTAATATAATATTCATAAGTTTGTATTTTATACAATATTTTATATGAAAATAAATTAAATTATGTTTATGATATTTGGTAAAATTGAAAAAAATGAAAAAATGATAAAATTTAATGTTGAAATGCAATGCGTCAATTGTAAAAAACAAGTTCCGGGAGGAATGAAGTCAAGTGAAAATTATTTCAATACACATGAATTCAATATAGAATTAAAAAAATTTCAAAAAACATATCTTTGTGGTGTTTGTAGAGATAAAAAAAGAGTTAGTAATTAAATTAAAGATTCATCGTTAACTTCAATAGGCTTTCTTCCCATAAAACCAGAATCTTTTTCATGCCAAAATTTAATTTCAGTTTCGCCATGTTTCCAACAAAGACACACTTCATCGTTAAATCTCTTAGACGGAAAATCAAGTAAACATTGCTCAATGCTTTTAATCATCACACCAGTACTTTCCAAGATTTCAATAGCTTGATAAAATTTTGTTATTGCAGAATTTAATTGCTTTTTTAATACAACGTACTCTTCAAAAGAATTAGTTGTAGACATAGAAAGTTGTAATTCTTTTTCTATTTTTTTGACATCATTTTTTGTAGCCAAAATATATTCAAATTTTTTAATTACGTCAGGTAATGCGTCATTTGCTTGATTTGCAGTAAAAAATACAGACATGTGTTTTTTTTTAAATACCAGATTAAAAATCTTGGGTGCAAATTTATTAAGAATAATTTTTACGATTAGATATGAGTGAGGATCCATTAGAGACAATAATTATGCAAACAATTAACGGGGCAATAGCTACAATTCCAGGGTATTTAGAAGAAATTAAAGAAAACAAAGATACACTGAAAGTTGAAAATGCTCAAGAATTTGTCTACGGGATAGTAATGGGAATGGCGTTAGGAATGAGCGGTGCGATACTAAGTGCACAAGATAAACCGCCAACTGTAGAAGATCAAATGAGAGTTAGAGATATCATTTACAAACACATTCCAGAAATCAGAGAAAGAATTTTTAGTTAAAAATTAGCCAATTGAGGTTAATGGTTGTCGGGTTTTAAACAAGATTAATTGTAACATGTAATGCATTTGGAATCATTAAACAATTATGTTCTAAGCATGTGTTATTTTTGGGATAGTTTCAGATTTCTTGTATTGAATAAGTTTTAAAATTTTTGTGATTGAAAGGTGTTGTCCAATCAAAACATTTTCATTTTCTGAGTTATTTTTGACAGCTTGGCCTCCAATAATAATAGGGACGTTATATTGATCATTGATTTTTTGAATCATCCTATTAGCAGATATCATATTCTCATCAAGTGTAACTGAAACGAAAATGCAATCAGGCTTATTCAATTCAATAGATTCAAGGATTGATGAAGCAGGTGTAAAAGGCGCAAGGTTGTAAACTGTATTTCCTTTGGATGCAAGTTGTGATTCAAGTACTTTAGTACCCAATGTATGTTGCTCACCATAAGGGACACAAATTAGAATTTTTTTCTTTTTTAATTCAGCATCACTATTTTCTAAAATTAAATTCATTAAATCTTGAATTGTGTTATAACAGGTTGTTTGTGTTCCCAAGTCAATTTTTTTTGAAGTTCCTAATGACTCTATTTGTTGAATTAAGGGGGTCAAGACATTTGTAAGAAATGATTCAAATCCATAAATTTTCTCATAAGATTGAAGTGCAGAGTTTGCCTGAACGTGGTGTCCATTTTGGAATAAAACGAGTAAATCTTTTTGAAGTTTTTCAGTGATTTCGTTTTGAACTGTAGGTTGAAAGTATTTTTGGTTCGTAAAATAATCAATTATGTTTTTAGAATTTTGGTAATTTTCAGGAACATCAGTAAGGGATACGTTGGACTCTATTCCCAGATATTTGATAATATTCTGTTTAGATGTCTTTTTTTTGGAATCCCATTGGCTTTCTACCAGGTATAGGTATTTTTGCCCACGAATGGATTTTGTTCTCATGTATGGCAATGAATAGTGTAGTGTTTTGGTATTTAATCCGATTACGCACCTTGGTGAGTATCTAGATATTTCATAAAATCAGTGAGGTAAAAAGACAATACCGTCTCGCATGTCAAATGTAAAAAAACTGTGGCACCATGCGGATCAATAAAAATGCCTTAATAATAGGAATTAATGAAAAAATACATCAAAATGAGCTATACAGAAATCAGCAATGAACATTTAGAAACATTAGAAGACACACACATCTTGCTATTTCACGAAGAACAGGAAAAAGCAGAAGAAATAGAATTTAAATTCATCAAAACAGGTTTAGAAAAAAAACAAACTTGTTTCTATACAACAAATAATCCTGAAGCCCTAAAAAAAAGAATGGCGGATTTCGGAATTGATGTTAATAATAATATTCAAAATAACTTGCTGAATATCGTTCCAATTCCAAAAGAATTTGAAGAATATAAAAAAATGATAATGGGTAAAGTAGAATCATTGCCACAGGATGTAAAGATCAGAGTTGTATCTACGCATTATTTTGATTTTAACACAGATAAAAAAACAGAGTCAATGGAAGAAATTGAACAGTGTGTAGACGATAGGTTCCACAAGATTCCAGGAAATTTTATCTGTTCATTTCACGTACCAAGCGTAGATAAAAAATTAGCACCGCAGTTTATGAAGAATTTACTAGATTCACATCACGAAATATTATTTCTTACAAAAGATGAAAAAGTTGAAAAATACAGTTTCGCTTAAGTTAATCTTTGAGTTATCTCGTTTATCAAATCATTGACATTAGAATAATCTTGATGAAATTTAGATCCTACTTCAGTGGTATCTATTTCAGCATCCATTCTAATGACTCCCTTTTGGCTCATCTCATCTAGATATTTCACACGTTTATCGTACGATGTGTTAGATTCGTGTTGAAGACTTGTTTTAGAAATTTCTTCATTATCTGCCCTGCCAGTCGGTCAAGCCCCGGCCAGCGTCTCAGGGC
>JACKQG010002399.1_pt1 | contig 24523 bp, 12 predicted proteins | sample 8237621 | NCBI WGS metagenome assembly JACKQG01 (sample SAMN15677084, study PRJNA649215) | marine metagenome | biome: marine; feature: Black Sea; material: saline water; isolation source: suspended particulate matter (SPM) from the Black Sea western gyre | collected 2013-06-09/2013-06-10 | depth... | reverse complement strand
CCCTGCAGCCGAACAAGGTCACACTCCGCAACAAAGCCCAGCCGTTCATACACCGGCCTGCCGAGCGGCGTAGCGTCCAGTCGGACCGTCTGCACGGCTCTACCTTCGAGAAACTGCACTGCGTGTTCGACCAAACGAGTAGCGATCCCCTGATGCCGAGCTGGCTTGTCCACCAGGACCATGGCGATCCACGCGACAGAACCAAACACGCAGGTCGTCGTCGTGGCCACGGGTTTTCCGTCCAACTCGGCGACAAAGCAGCCGTCCGGCTCCAAAGCGAGAAAACGCCGCCAATCGGCCTCGATCTGGTTCCACCCGGCCTGTTCCTTCAGACGCATGCCAAGCGATACATCGTCAATCGTCATTCGCCGAAGCTGTATCATGCCTTACCACTGCTCCGCTGATCATGTCAGAACTCACCCGCGACGACGCACCCAAATCGCCGATGACCACGCCCAGTCGTTTTCCTCTTGCTGGCTGCGAAGGTAGTAGTAGGCTCCATCGCCCGCTTTGAGATCGGTGTCGGTGAACTGAAACTTTGTGCTGGATGCATCTGGCTTGGTCGAGTAGACGATCACGCCATCACGCACGATTTCGACCAGTTTCAGCTTCTGCATGCCTTGAGCAAATACCTGAAACGTGGGATCGTTGTCGATCTCGATTTCTTCGCCCAGGAGGTTATCTCCCAGGCGGAGGTCCAGAATCATGGTATCCGTCGCTCCGAACGATCGACGGGCCTTCAGGCCTTCGAGCACGCCGCGACGCGTGAACTCGCGCGCGTAGACGCCCGCGTACGCGCCATGTACCAGTCCGTGATCGGAACTGGCAATTACGCCGATGCGCACACCACTGCCTAACGCATCCTGCAGGTAGTTGCTTTTTCGCTCGACAGGGGCTTGACGCGGAGTGCCGAAATACTCGTACGAACCGCGGGCCTGGAAAATCTCGGCGACCCTCTCGAAATGCGGATTCCACTTACCCCAATCCGTCGCCGAACCCCCGTCAGCCAACTGATGTGGAATGGCTATTGCCTCTTTGTCACGGAGTACGTGAAACAGTTCCTCCGGAGAATCCTCTTCGTAGCATGGCAATCCGCGCTCCACGTAGAGTACGTTCTTGTGGCCACCCCGCCTGGCGTACGAACCGCCGTGCTCGTACCCGTAGACCGGCAGAAACCGGTCTTTGATGTAGAACAGATCGCAGTACTTCTGAGATCGCCACCAGGCGTAATCCTGGAGCGGACCTTGCTGGTCTCGACTGTAACGATGCTTCAAGAGATCCTGGTCATGATCGGAGATTGCCAGAAAGTCCAAACGGGCCACGTCGATGGCGTAACGATACGTGTCCATCAACGAGCCGTCGTAGTTCATGGCGCAGCGAGAGATGTCCGTGTGGCGATGCGTGTCACCGTACAACAGACGGTAACTGGTGTCGCCAACGGTCAACTCGTAGCGGGGCGGCTCGGGCACAGGCTGAGCCTCGACCGTTGTGTCCGGGGAAGACTCAGCCAACGCGACGCCGTCCAAATCGCTTCCTGCTGCCTCGTCCAAGCGGATTCTGGCGGCATGCACGTTATGGTTGACGGGCTCTTCAGCACGTGTTGGTTTTCGACCGTCTTCGGACCAAGCGACGCGGATGTCGCCGGCCGCATCTGTGCAGATTGCCGTACGCATGTCGTTTCGTCCGTTGCTGACTGGCAGCTTCGCCGGACTGGACCAAGCGCCGTCCGTGCAGCAGATCGCATACGGATTCCATATGCCTCGCGCTTGGTACGGTCGCAACTGGCCGCCCACCTTGCGGAAGCCGGGTGGAGTCAGATTCTGCATATGGCGCATGAACAACCACAACCTTCCTGAGCCATCGACCCGGAGCTTCGGCAATTCGCAGAACTTTCTCATGCCCTCGGGAAGGGCCGACATCACCGGTTTCTTTGGCACGCGGATGCGGTCTGGGTCTACGCAGCGAACGTGCACGGACCGTCGGCTGTGTAACCGCGTGCGGGCGTCGCCGTGCCGGCCCCAGTTCGGGCCGCCATTATCCCACGCGACCCACAGCCGGTCTTGTTTGTCCACGGCCAGCGACACGTGAGCCTCGTAGTCCGCTGACGCGGCAACCGGCATCGGATCGGTCGGTCTTCCGGCGATCACGCGGTTGACCAGGATGTCGTAGCTGCCGTTGCGGTAGCTGTCCCAACCGACGAAGACCGTGCCGGTGCTGTCGGCTGCAAGGGCCGGCTCCCAGTCGCCGGCGGGGTCACGTGAGACGTTCTGCACTCCGTCCAGCCCGTCTGGCGACAAGCGAGCCACAAAGATCTCGAAGTTCTGATCTACCACCGCTTGCCACGCCATCCAAAGCTGGCCGCCGGCATCCGTAACCGTCTGTTGGCAAATATCGTTGCCGGGATTGTCCGTAAGCCGGATAGCCTTGCTCCAATCGTCACCGGCCAAGTAACTGCCGCAGATATCCCAATTGCCGTCGTTGTTCTGTGACCATGTAACCCACAACCTGCCCGAGCCATCGCGTTCCATGGCTGGCCGCCAGCAATCGCCGGCTTCACCGCTGAGAGCTATCGGCGCCGACGGCCCCACGTCGCCAAGCCGGCTGACAACAACGCCGTCCTTCTGGCCGTCGCAGGAAACCCAGGCAACCCAAAGCTGTCCATCAGCCGCACAGCCAATCGCCGGAAACTCGTCTTGACGCTCGGCGGTCGTCAGGTCCGCCAGTCGATCGACAGTCGGTGTCACGCGGTTCTCCGCGCCGAAGCCGGGTCCGACAATCGCAAGCGACAGCAAGCAGGCGACAATCGTAGCACGTTTGACAATTTTGCATGAGTATTTCATTCTCGCATCTCCCTTGTTTCTCTCGACTGGGACAGTGCGATTGACAATCGCTGTCGACGTGGAGCCTGGAAGTGCCTAGAAGTGCACCACCTTCCCGGTCTGTGACGACTGCGTTGCGGCGGCCATTAGTGCCACCACCGCACGAGATTCTTCGGGTGTTATGTGATCGGGCTGCCGGCCTTGTGTCACGCAATCGGCAAAGTACCGTAGCTCCTGTCGCAATATGCCAAAACGGCCGCTGAACATCTTGGGCCAGTACATGGTGTCGGGCAGACGTATTCCATCGGAGGCTTGTATCTCCAAGCCGGCTTCGCCGCAGTTGATGTACAAAGCGCCCTCGGTGCCAATCACCTCCATCCGGGCGTCGATCTGGTACGGCGTGTTTTCCGGCAAGTGCCAGACGGACTCCACGACGCCCACCGCATCGTTGTCCAGACGCATCATGGCCCAACCGGCATCCGCGTATTTGCACGTGCCGGGATGGACCTCTTGAGCGTAGACGCTGACCGGTTTGGCTTGGCTGAACCAGAGCATCAAATCGGCGTCGTGGATGCCGTCGCCCACCAGGGCCGAGATCTTGTCCAGCACCATTTTCCCGATGGTTGTCGAGAGATTCCGCCGAGCGTGCATTGAGACGATTCGCCCGAGTTTCCCCTCGTCGATCGCTTGTTTCGCCAGGGCGACTCGCGGATCGAAGCGGCAGATGTGGCCAACCATGAACATGCCGCTGCTGGCGGCCGCCGCTTCGACGATTCGATCGCATTCCTCGACCGTCCCGGCCATCGGCTTCTCCAACAGGACGTGTTTTCCAGCGGCGAGCGCGTCGACCGTGATGTCACGGTGGTCGTAGAAGTGTGTGACCACGCTGACAGCATCTATGTCTGGATCAGCCAACATCTCGTGATAGTCCGTGTAACGTCGCGGGACGTTGTAGCGATCCGCCACTTCTTTCAGCCGTTCGGGACGCCGCGTACAGAGTGCCGCAAGCTCGATGCCGGGCATGGCTGCCAGAACTTCCGCGTGTACCTCGCCAAAGAAACCTAATCCGATCACTCCCCACCGGACGGTTGCCGGTTTTTCAGCCGAGCCGTTACCACTCATTTACACTCTCCCCTGATGCATCAGTCCAGACGCGGATAGACGGTTTCACCGCGAGCCTGGGCTTCCGTGTTGTAATATGCCCCGTAGAACTCCGAGTTACAGTCGAGCCATAGCACGATACGACGAAAATCCTCTTCCGACAATTCGACACCGTAATGCGTTTCGTCCAGGTACTCAAGTAACCGGGAAGCACGGGCGCCAAAACGACCGGCAATGGTCCGGCTGCCACCATGGATTCCCGAGTTGATCGAACCGTTGCTCACGTGGAAGTAGAAGCCGTACTTTTCGGCTAGGTTTGCATAGGACCGTGTCCAGCCGTGTTTATCTGCAACCAAGCCGGACAGGTCGAGAGCCTTCTCTTGTCGATGACACTCGACACAATGGCGATCCAGCACCGGCTGTACCAAACGTGGGAAGTTGAACGGATTCGAACCGTCCGCGTCGGGCTGGATCTTCGATGGCTCGCGCTGCAGAGCCAACGGGACCGTCTTCGGCAGATTCGGCGATTGATGCTTCGGTTCGTGGCATCCTTGGCACGTGAGCGATTCGCCCGGATGCACGTACGTGCCCGATCGCATCGACTGGACAGCCATGCCGCGTTCGTCGAGAGCCTGAAAATAGACCAATTTGCCGGCCGGAACCTCGAAGTAGGCACTGCCGTCCGATTCCACCGGGACAGTTCCCAACACGGCGCGAGCGTTCGTTTCCGTAGCAACTCCGATCCGCGGTTGGTCGACCGGCGGCGTGGTCTTTGGCAAGACCTGAATCACGCGGAGCGCAGCGATCTTCGTCTCGTCGGGCCATTGGAAGTCGCTATCGTACACGTTCATCAAGGCAATCGTGGAACCGCCCTCGGCGTCGGGCACCGCCTTGGCGGCCGCCGTCTGCGTTGTCCGCTCGGGAAGCACTGGTGGACAAGGGCGAGGACGTACCGGGATTGGGCTAAGGCAGGAGATCGCCGGATCACGGTACAGCAGTTCTCTGTTACCGTAGCGGTCGATCCAGTAGATACCACGGTTTCTCGCGTGAGCATCGTACACACACAAGTAATCGTCTTCGCTCAGCGGCCAAGCTGTACCGTAAGCCATGCGCTCGCGAATCATCGGCTTGCCGCCTTCGGATTCCGGGAACGGCACATCCGGCGTTAGTCGCTCGATCTGCGACGCCGCACCATCGTCCACGGGATGGTAGTCGATCAGCACCAACGAGCCGAACGCCAGACCATGATGGGCAGCGGCCGTGGCCACGTATTTGTGCGATCCGGGAATCGCCCGGATACTCATTTCCATCCACGGCCGGCTTTCTCGCTTCACCGGATAGTTGCCGTGGAAACTGCGCGGGTCGCGACCATCGGGATGGCAGTTCCAGATGTGGTGAGCAACGTTCGTGTCGCGGTCGACATAGTCCCATCGCGTATAGACGATCATTCCATTGTTGTCCACGCTGGGATGCCACTCTTGTGTCTCGTGAAAGCTCAGACAGATCATGTCGCTGCCGTCGCTTTCCATCGAGTGGAGCGTGTAAGTCGGCGAGTCGTACGGCGGTGCGGAACCGCCACAACGCAAATACCCGCCTCGACGTTCCGTGATGAGTACGATCCGACCGTTGGGCAGGAAACACGGATCGAAGTCGTTCCATCGCCCGTCGGTCAATTGCACCAGGTGGCTGCCGTCCACACCAACGCGGAAGATGTGGTAACTGGCCTTCGGTGACCACTCGATCCCTTCTGCTTTGCCCTCGGTGTACGCGAATAGGACAGACTGGCCGTCATAGGACAACTCGGGCGAAAGAAACGTTCCCGGGAGGAGCTTGCTGCCGGCAAGGCGACCTCGTTCGACTAACGAGTCCTCAAGCAGATTGACCACCTTCGGATCGGAAGAGAACGGATCGCACAACGCAAACAGTCCGCCGCCGGGGTTGGAACAAAAGCCGTAGTACTGGTGCACCATATGGTACAAGCCGCCCGGATCGTGACGTGTGACGAATAAGATCTTATCAAAATCCAGCAGGGGATTCGTGAAGGCGATTTCGCGGACCAGCCATCGCGCCGCCAGATACTTCTCGCGCCGAACATCCACGGGCACGTCGGCGGCGGATTCGAACTTGCGAAGGTCGGCATCCAGAACTTGGAGCCTCGCGACCAATTTGTCCAACCGTGCAAGGTTGGTCCTGCCGCGGAATCTGTCTGCCAAATCGTAGCCGCGGCGGATCACCTCGGACGTGTGAGCCAGCAGAAACACCGCCTTCTTTGGCTCGGCGGGTTTTTCGGGTTTGGCGATCTTGTAGGTATGGCCTCTGGTGCCGGGAAACGAGTGTGGGCTGATGCTCTTCTGATCGGCAGGCTTGCCAAGTGCGATGTTCTTCTGCGGATCATCCGCCGCGTACACTTCGACTTCGTCCAAGGCGAATGAACACCGACCGGGCACGTCCAATCGCACGATCCGTGCAGAGACGTCTTTTCCTTGCAGATCGACCACCAACGGCTTGTTTTCGTTCACTCCGTAGAAAGTCTCGCCGTTGTGCCGATAGACTTCGGCGAATTCGGGATTTTCGATTTGCGAGGCCACACGGACGCCAATCCGTTTAGTGCGCGGTGCAGTGTTGCCGTCTGTCCGGTTGTAGATGACCACGCGATCGAGTTTGTGAACTGCTCCAAGATCGACCTGCCACCAAGGGTCCATTTCGCCGCTGGCCGTGTGGAATCCGCACCGACCGTTCTTGACGCCATCGCATCCGCCCGTCGCATCTTGGTCGGTAGTCACGTCCTGGGAGTCCGGTGCGGAAGGCGTCGGCTCGCCGGACTTCTTCACCACGAAGCGCCGGTCGCGGTCAATCCAATCCGCTTCGATCAACGCTCGCAGCGGCTCGCCAACGGAGACCGCGCGAGGCTCCGCCGGTCGCGCGCCTGCCTGCCCGTCCTCCTCTGCGGCAGCGCGGGTGCTCGAAAGGACACCTCCGAGGATGAACACCGAGAGCAAGCCAAACGCCAAACGGCCACAACGACAAATGCCCATCTTCCGTCTCCGTCGTCACCGACAAGTTGTTACCTCGAATCACATTGTCGTACAAACTGCTGCTACGCACAACGTTACCTGTCGGGGATGGACTTCCACGGGTTCTTGTCTGTTTCGCTTTCGAACGACTACCATGTTTGTAGGAGGGCGAAGCGATGAATGGTTTTGATCCCACGCTCATGCTGCTGGGCAACCAGATTCAATACTACGACTGGGGCGGACTTGACGCGATTGGCGACTTCTTGGGTAAGACCAGGAAAACAGATCGTTCTGAAGCGGAGATGTGGATGGGCGCCCATCCGAAAGCGCCGTCTTGGGTTGCCGTGGAAAAACAACCCATGCCCCTCCCGGAACTGATTGCCGACCGGCCGGAGGCTATCCTCGGCGACGAGGTTGCCGAACGCTTCCATAGCCAACTGCCGTTCTTGATGAAGTTGTTGGTGGCAGCCAGGCCGCTGTCGATTCAGGCCCACCCAGATGCGACGCAGGCGCAAGACGGATTTCGCAAGGAAGAGGCAGACGGGCCCGACATCGACGACGAACGACGCAACTACAAAGACTCCAATCACAAACCGGAGGTCATCTGCGCACTGACGGATTTCTGGGCGCTGAAGGGTTTCCGACCGGTGGGCGAGATGCTCGCAGACTTCGCTGGCTTCTCGGTGATCCAACCTGAGTTGGACTGCCTCAGGAATCGGGCCGAAACGGGACCGAAGGAGTTTTTCCAAAGCCTCACGCGGCTGAACGACCCACGCAGGCAAGAGTTGGTCGGCAAATTGGTTTCCGCGATGCGGAGTAGCCCACACAGTCGGGACAAAGACAAACACGCGTACTGGATCGTCAAGCTTGGCGAGTTACATCCGGGTGATATCGGCATCGCCTGCGCCCTGATGCTCAACCTGGTGCATTTGAAAGCCGAGCAGGCCCTGTACGTACCGGCCGGCGAACTGCACGCGTATCTGGAAGGCATGGGAGTCGAGCTGATGGCCACCTCGGATAATGTGTTGCGAGCCGGGTTGACCAGCAAACACGTAGACATTGACGAATTGCAGAAGGTTCTGGGATCCCAGTCGGAGAAAGCGGAAACCATCGAATGCGAGCAGCGAGAAAACGGGGAAGTCGCCTACCCCTCGCCTGCCCATGAGTTCGAATTGTCGCTGATTCGACTGAACGGCTCTCGCCCGTATGTCAGCGGCGAAAACCGTAGCGTCGAAATCCTGTTCGTCACCGAAGGGAGCGCTCAGATCGCACACGCGGCGAGTGGCGAGATGCTATCAATTCCGAAAGGCAGATCGGTTCTCGTCCCGGCGGCAGTGGACAAGTACGAGATCATCGGCAAGAAGGACGCAAAGACGACCATCTACAAAGCGACCGTGCCTCGCTCGCGGTAGCGTTGACTACTCTGCTCCGAATGTCTCACCTACCTGTACATGGTAGCCACGGAGGAACTCTGCGACTGTAAGCATGCGTTTGCCGGACGGCTGAAGGCTGGTCAGTGAGATGACGCCTTCGGCGCCGGCGACGGCAACGGCGTCACCTGACACGTCGACGACCGTGCCCGGCGGTGCCTCCGTTTGAGGCCCATCGGTCACTGTCACCGGACCAACGATCACCCGCAGCGGGGGACCGTCCGGACGATGCCAGAACGTGTACGCCTTCGGCCATGGCTGGAGTGCCCGAACCTGGTTCTTAATGGTGGCTGCTGGGCGATCCCAGTTGATCAGGCCGTCGGTCTTCTTGAGCCGAGGGGCCTTGGAGGCCAAAGATGCGTCTTGTGGCAACGCCTCTACGTCATCGGACTTGAACGCGTCGAGGACTTCCAAAACCACGCTGGCCCCAATCTCCGATAGTCGCCCCTCCAACTGCTCAGCCGTTTCCTCCGGTTCGATCGCAGTGCGCCCAATTGCGATCACCGGCCCGGCGTCCAACTTGGGAGTCATGTGGATTACGCTGACACCAGTCTCCGTTTCGCCGTGCCAGATCGCCCAATTTACGGGCGCAGCACCGCGATACGTTGGCAACAGCGAGCCGTGGATGTTGATTCCCCCCAGTCGCGTTGTGGCCAGCGTATCCGCGGACAGAATCTGCCCATAGTCGCACACGATCAACAGATCGGCCTCGAAGTCGGTTAGCCGATCTCGCGATTCCGCCGAATTGACGTCATCGGGATCGAAGATCGGCGTTCCGCGTTCGCGTGCAATCTCGCGCATGGGGCCAATCGGCACCGGCCGCCGCGAACGCCCCGGGCGCAGCGGCTTGGTGACCAGCGCTACCATCGCGTGGTCGGTTCCGCACAGTTCACGGAAGGTTGGAGCCGCAAATGGCCCCGTGCCCATCATGATTAGACGCACACCAAAAACCTCGCTTATCGCTCAAATGACCAACGACCAACAGAATGACCAATGACCAAGTCCCAATGACCAATGTCAAGACGTCTGCCTCGAATCAGTCCTGTTTGTAACTGAATTCGCTACGATTTAGGATACCACGGCGGTCTGGAATCTTGTGAATTCAGCTACGCGCAGCGAATCATTGGTCATTGGGACTTGGTCATTTCCTCCGTGCCCACTTGATTCTTGCGGTGTGACTCCTTACATCCTAAGCGGCGTGGGACGACAACCAAAGTTGGAGTTCACGCTTCAGCGTGTCTTCGAAGAGCACACTAAAGCGTGAACTCCAACGCCGAATGGGAGCACAAGAACGTGATTAACTTGGAAGCGAAATCACCTCTTCGGATCGCCGTGTTGATTTCCGGCGGCGGAACGACGCTCAAGAATATGATTCAGAGGATCGACGCTGGTCTGCTGGATGTGCGGATCGAATTGGTCGTCTGCAGCAATCCTGAGTCGCGAGGCATGCAGTTCGCTGAGGAGGCCGGCATTCCTGCGGTGGTGATCGAACGCAAGCAGTACGATACGCAAGATGCCTTCAGTGCAGCGATATTCGATGGCTGTCGGCAGGCAAACGCCGATATCGTGGCGATGGGCGGTTTTCTGAAGCAAGTGACTATCCCCGAGGACTTCACGAACCGCGTGCTGAACATTCACCCGGCGTTGATCCCAGCGTTCTGCGGCAAGGGGATGTATGGTCATTTCGTCCACGAGGCGGTGTTGGAATACGGGGCAAAGGTCTCGGGCTGCACCGTCCATTTCGCCGACAACGAGTACGACCGTGGGCCGGTCGTCGTACAGAAGACCGTACCCGTGATGGAAGACGATACCCCCGACACGCTGGCCGCCCGAGTCTTCGAACAGGAGTGCGAAGCCTACCCGGAGGTTCTGCGGCTGATCGGAGCTGGCCGAGTGAGTATCGACGGTCGGCGAGTGCGCATCGCCCCTGAGTAGACTTCTGCTATCTGCAATCGCGAAAAACGGGTAGGAAACAGGCCCTTATGTTGACACACGGCGACGTGACGCGTAGCGTCTGTGACTGGACAGGAGATTGAAATCGCTAACAGTAGGCTATCAGTATAGGAAATCGGAAAATGCAGGAAGAAAAAACAAGCGTCAAAAGGGCGCTGATCAGTGTATTTGACAAAACTGGGATAGAAGAGTTTGCCGCGGCTCTCGTGAAGATGGGAGTGGAGATAATATCTTCGGGAGGTACCGCAGCAGCGATCGAGAAAGCAGGCATTCCGGTCAGGTATGTTCAGGAGTGGACGGGTTTTCCCGAAATGCTCGGGCACCGCGTGGTGACGCTCCATCCCAAGGTTCACGGCGGCATTCTCGCATTGCGCGATGATCCGGACCATATTGCGGACATCGAGAAGTACGAGATCGAACCGGTGGACCTGGTCTGTGTTTCGCTCTATCCATTCACCGATGCGATTGCCAAAGAGGGATGCACGCTTGCCGATGCGGTCGAGATGATCGACATAGGCGGTCCCACGCTGGTACGCGCAGCGGCCAAGAATCACCGGTATGTCACGATCGTGACAGATCCGTCCCAGTACCAGGAGGTTCTGGACGAGATGGAGGCGAACGAGGGGCAGGTCACGTTTGCGTTGCGACAGAAGTTTGCTCTCCAGGCCTTCAGCTTGACCGCCCAGTACGACACGGCCATCAGCACATACCTAGCCGGACAAACGGGGGATGAATTTCCGGACAAGATCAGCTTCAGCTTCCAGCGGGTAGGCGACAAGCTCCGCTATGGCGAGAACCCGCACCAATCAGCGGCATTTTACAGGGGCAACGATGCGGATGCAGAACCCAGTATCGGCAGGGCGAAGCTTCTCGGCGGCAAGCCGATTTCTTACAACAATTACTTTGATGCCAACGGTGCTCTTGAACTGGTCAAGGAATTTGACGAGCCGGCCGTTGTGATCATCAAGCATGCCAATCCAGCCGGAGCTGCAATTGACAACGATCTGGTTGAGGCGTATCGCAAAGCATACATGGGTGACGTCAATGCAGCGATGGGCGGAATCGTTGCGGTAAATCGCCCTGTTACCTGCGAACTTGCTCAGGCAATCGCCGAAAGTTATCAGCGATGGGGTAAGGATGCCGGAGCCGGAGGTTTCTTCGCAGAGATTATCCTGGCGCCCTCGTTCGAGGACGGTGCCATCGAAGCCATCCAGGCCCGCGAAGGCTGGGGACCGAATGTCCGGCTGCTGGAGGTGGGACCGCTGGATGGAGGCCGCAACGGTGACAGGTACCTGAAGTATGTGGTGGGCGGCGTTCTGGTTCAGGACCGGGATATGCTGGGATTAAACACAGACCAATGGCGCGTGGTCACAGAACGGCAACCTGATGATCGTGAGATGGAAGATCTGAAATTCGCGTGGCTGGTCTGCAAGCACGTGAAGTCCAATGCTATTGTCCTGGCCAAAGATAAGACATTGCTGGGCGCGGGCGCTGGGCAGATGAGCCGCGTCAACTCGGCTCGGCTGTCAAGGATCATCGCCAGTGACTATGGCGGAGCCGAAGGTGACTTCGACACATCCGGGAGCGTGCTCGCATCGGATGCCTTTTTCCCCTTCCCCGACAGCCTCGACTGGGCCAAGGAAGCCGGCGCCACAGCGGTGATCGAGCCCGGCGGCGCCAAACGGGATGATGACGTTATCGCAAAGGCGAATGACTTGGGCCTGGCAATGGTTTTCACCGGAACCCGGCACTTCAATCATTAGGTAGGTAGGGTGGGCCAAGCGACCCTTGTGTTACACGCGGCCAGATGATCACGGCTCGCTTCCCCGAAGACCTTCACAAGAAAGAAAGCCGAGCGCGGGCCCACCGGAATGCGTTGTCCAGTTGGCACATGCGCGCATCCTGAAATGGGAAGCGTATTCCGGTGGGCCCGCACTGGCTTTATGTGGCGTTCAACGTTTCGGCTTGGCAAGATCCGTCTCCACCGCACAATCGTCTTCTGTTGGTCCGTTTGGCCCACCCTACGGCCGTCACGCGTTCAGAACGTCCGCAGAAGCTGCTGTTTCATGGTTTCCAATGCTTCGCTGTCGAAGCAGTAGTGCATCGTCAGGAAGTCCTGGCGAAGCCGCGCGACTTCATCCCCGACCTTCTTGCCGCGGACCGCCTCGGCAAACAGGGGCGCGAAAGTCTGAAAGTCCGCTTCTTTCATGCCGAAGCGAGTCATCTCCGATACGCCGAGCCGTAGACCTGAACTGGATGTGAAACTCTCGTCGCCGGGCAGGGCTTGGTAGTTCACGATGATGTTGTTGTGCTCCAGATCTTCCGCAACTTGGCAGCCGCGCGAATAGCCAACTCGTACCAGCACTTGGTGCGTCTCCGAGTAGTCCACCGCCGGATCGCCCTCGACTCGGACTCCTTCGTCAACCAACGCTCGGGCGAACGCTTTGGCGTTGGAGATCACTTGACGTTGGTAGTCCTCTTTGAAGGTGTTCATCTCCACAGCGGCCAGCAGCAGCCCAAGCATGGTGCCCAAGTGGTGATTGCTGTGATGGCCCGGGAAAGCGCGCCTTTGGATCGCTTTCCACAGATCGAATTCGGGCGACTCGACGGAGAAATTCGTGGCGATCATCCCTCGTTGCGTGCCAAAAAACGTCTTGTGCGTCGAACCGGTGACAATGTCGGCTCCCTCGGCGAAGGGATGCTGGAAATGGTTGCCGACCAGTCCCAACACGTGGGCCATGTCGTACATGATGATTGGCCGTTCCCGACGACTCTCGACCATTCGCCTGATTTCGGCCACGGGCTCCGGATGCAGCACCATGCTCTTGCCGAAAATGATCAGTTCCGGGTTGACTTGGTCCAGCAGTTTGGACGTCTCCTCGACGTCGATCTTGTAAGGATTGTCTTCGCGGATCGGGAAGTTGACTACGGCGAAACGCTCGGTCACAGGATCCTTGGCGATGTAATCGCGAAGCGCGCCCATTGGCTGCGAACTGAGGTGTCCGCCTTTGGCAAGTTGGTTGTTGAAGACCAACCGGATCCGCCCTGGCTCGCTACGGCGGTCAGTGCGATTCCTGTAGTCCACCATTCCGCTGAACACCGTCTGGTTAGCCATTTGACCGGAGATGGTTCGCGATTCGATCAGCGAGCATCCCAGGTACTCGGCCAACTGCTCGTTCAGCCGCTCCTCGACCCATTCGATCAGCTCCGTCCCCTGATAGTAGTAGACATCCTGCCCGAAGGCCGCTTGCAGCGGTTTGTGTTCGGCGTAACGGCCAACTGGGTCGGAGACCTGCAATAGCCGAACCAACGGCGATGGCGTCATCTCCGACGGGATCATGTTGATGCACCGTTGCTGACGCCACAGATGGTTGTCAACACTCTTTTTCAGGATGATTTCAGCCTTGTCCAGCCCCTTCTTAAGGACTGGTTCCCCCTCTCCAACCGTCGCATCGGCCGGGATCGGGCGAAAGTGGGGTGGTGCTTCGGAGCGGCCATGCCATTGGACGATTCGTCCTGCAAGGCGACGGCCACGCACTTCGAGTTCCACGTCCTGCCCCGGCTGTAGCTTTGTGTCCACATAGGCCAAGGCGATGGCCCGGCGCTCGGTTTCGTCGGTGATCTTCATCGTGGCCGCACGACCCTGGAATACCCAGTAGGGGGCCATCGTACCACTCGTGACAACGCCTACCTTCTTTGGACCGACGAAAAGCTCATCGCCGTGTCGCGCGATTCCTTTGTCCAGCACAGCGACGGGGCGAATCCGGCGGGGCAACGCCTCACAAGACTCGCTCATCCTCCTTTGAAGTTCCTGTAGCTGCTCGAATTGCCGTTTCAAGGCACTTCGGCCGATGAAATTGCCTTTGCGCTCCGAAAAGCTAACAGCGCTGCGCGTCGACGCGGCGGCGAAGACGGGAATCTCGTTGCCGTCCGAATCCAGCCCCAATTCATGTCCAAACAGCGGAAAACCGGCTTCCAGCCGAAGCGTATCGCGTGCTCCCAAGCCCACTGGCAGAACGCCTTGGTCTTTACCGGCGTCGAGCAATGCCGACCAGACTGCCTCGGCCCTGTCCGGCGGAATGAACAATTCGAAACCCACGGGTTCCCCGGTGTAGCCCGTTCTGGCGACTCGCACCGTCGTCCCACACAAGGTGATCTCGGAAAGGCGGTTGTGGAATGGTTCGGGTGGTGCCCCGCCCTCGATCAGCCCGCGCAAGATTCGTCCGGACAAAGCTCCCTGAAAAGCGATCATCGCCAACTGTTCGGTGTGGTCCTCGATCGTCACGTCGTCAAAATGGGCGGCTCGTCCCTGTAGATGGTCCCAATCCTTGTCGCGATTCGCAGCGTTGACTACCAGCAGGAAGTCGTCTTGGCCAAAACGATACAAATAGGCGTCATCGAAGGCACCGCCCGTATCGTTGGGAATCAGCGTGTATTGGGCCTGCCAAGGCATCAGGGCTTCGACGTTGCTGGAAAGGACATGCTGCAGGAACGCGACTTTGCCGCTCCCTTTGACCAGGAAACGGGCCATGTGGCCGATGTCGAAAAGACCGCCGAATCTTCGCGTCGCCAAATGCTCCTGAAGGATGCCGCTCTCGTAGTGTATGGGCAACTCCCAACCGCTGAAGTCCGCCATTTTGCCCCCGTGTTCCTGGTGCCATGCATTCAACGGCGTCTTCAGGAGTTGCTCACTACCCTTGTCCATTTCTATTGCCTCCGAGTGTAGGGGCGTCAGATCGTTTAGCCGCAAGCCGGAGGCGTGCGCGGGGCGGACGCGCACGCCTCCGGCTTGCGGTTAAACGACCGAAGTGGTTTCATTCGCGATGCTTGATTCGTTCTTTCCTTCGCAAGTGCAAACGCCCAGTGTAGCTCTTCCCCGGCGGCTGGCCAATCGGCGGTCGATTTGCCAAGAAAATGCGTAATGCGAATTGTGGAAAAGTGGCCGCCGCTCGGCCAAACGTGCCGTTTCTCACGATTTGCAGAAAAAAACCGCTTTGGATCTTTGCAGCAAACTTGCGTATTGGCCGATTGTGAGTATACAGTGTGGGGCGACGTGCATCCTTCAATTGCAGGCGACAGGAAACGCCAGCCTGGCTGGCCTCAAGAAGCCTCCAGGTTTGCGCTCCCATTTTCGGCCATTACAGATTTCTACCAGTGTTAGGTGAGGAGAGTGTTCTATGGCTTTGGACCCGACGAAGCATGCGGATTGGGAAGTTGCCGAAGAGGCAGAATCGCGGATGAAGACCTGTTACCAGCTTGCAGACGAGCTGGGCTTGACAAAGGACGAGTTGTTGCCGCACGGCAACCACATCGCCAAAGTTGACTACATGCAGGTGCTCGATCGGCTGAAGGACAAGCCGGATGGCAAGTTTGTCGAAGTAACGGCCGTCACGCCTACGCCGCTGGGCGAGGGGAAGTCGACCACCACGATGGGGCTCCTGCAGGGGATGGGCAAACGCCAAAAAAAGGTAGTCGCCTGTATTCGGCAGCCCTCTGGCGGACCGACGATGAACATTAAGGGCTCGGCCGCTGGTGGCGGACTCGCCCAGTGCATCCCGCTGACCGAGTTCTCATTGGGCCTGACCGGCGACATCAACGCCATCATGAACGCCCACAACCTGGCCATGGTCGCTCTGACCGCCCGAATGCAGCACGAACGCAACTACAGCGACGCGGGGTTGGAGAAGCGAGGCCTGAAGCGACTGGACATCAACCCGACCAACGTCGAGATGGGGTGGGTCCTGGACTACTGTGCCCAGGCTCTCCGAAACATCAACATCGGCATCGGTGGCAAGATGGACGGCTACATGATGCAGAGCAAGTTCGGCATCGCTGTGTCGTCCGAAGTGATGGCCATCCTGGCGATCTTCAGCGACCTGAAGGACCTCCGCGAGCGAATGGGCGGAATCGTGGTTGCCTACGACAAGAAGGGCAACCCGGTCACCACCGAAGATCTGGAAGTCGCGGGCGCCATGACCGCTTGGCTGCGCGAGGCGGTGAATCCGAATCTGCTGCAATCGCTCGAGGGACAGCCGTGCTTCGTTCATGCCGGGCCTTTCGCGAACATCGCCGTGGGCCAGTCGTCGGTCGTGGCCGACAAGTTGTGCCTGAAGTTGGGTGACTACCACCTGACCGAATCGGGCTTCGGGGCCGACATCGGCTTCGAGAAATTCTGGAACGTCAAGTGCCGTTACAGCGGTAATGTTCCCAACGTCTCGGTTATCACCGCGACGATCCGTGCCTTGAAGAGCCACGGTATCAACGCCGGTGCACTGCCGGTTCCTCCGGGCAAGCCGATTCCGAAGGAATACTTCGATGAACAACTCGGTTGGCTGGAAGACGGCTTCTGCAACCTGCAGCAACACATCGAGACGGTCAAGAAGGCCGGCATCAATCCGGTGGTGGCCATCAACCGCTTCCACACCGATACGCAGGCCGAGGTCGACCTCCTGCGGAAGCTGACCGAGCAGGCCGGCGCCCGTGTAGCCGTGACCGAACACTGGCTCAAGGGCGGCGAGGGCGCTTTGGAACTGGCCGACGCCGTAATCGACGCTTGCGAGGACACGGTCGACTTCAAGTTCCTCTATGACATGGACACGCCGCTGCGTCAGCGTGTCGAGCTGATCGCCAAGGAAGTGTACGGGGCCGATGGGGTCGCTTTCTCCGCCGAAGCCGAGGCCAAGGCGAAGAAATTCGAAGCGGATCCGAAGTTCAGCGAGTACACGACCATGATGGTCAAGACGCACTTGAGTCTTACCGCCGATCCGACGATCAAGGGCCGGCCCACAGGTTGGACGCTGCCGATCCGCGATTTCCTGACCTACGGCGGAGCCCGGTTCATCTGCCCGGTCGCTGGGAATATCTCCCTGATGCCGGGGACCTGCTCCAACCCGGCGTACCGCCGCGTGGACGTGGACGTGGACACTGGTCGGGTCAAGGGGTTGTTCTAAGGATCAACCGTCGACACGCAAGAAAAACGCGCTCCGGGCGTAATGCCCGGAGCGTCGTCTATTCGCTGCCCGCGGGACGGCGTTGTTTCAAGCAGTGCTGTGGGAGTAGGGTGGGCCAAGTCTTCGCGGGCCCACCGCCGTTTGTTGGACGAACTGGTGGGCCCGCGAAGACTTGGCCCACCCTACAGGCATGCTCGCGCAGCGTACGCGACCGACGACTCTAAACGTCCATCTACAAGGAATCACACGATGACTGCGGAAATCATTAGTGGAAAAGAAGTGGCCAAAGCCATTCGCGCTGAACTCGCGGTGGAAGTGGCCAAGCTGAAGGAGGAGCACGGTGTCGTGCCGGGTCTGGCTACGGTGCTGGTCGGCGAAAATCCGGCTTCGGTCTCCTACGTGACGGCTAAGAACAAAGCCAGTAAAGAACTCGGCATGAACTCGTTTCAGCACACGCTGCCGGCCGAGACGACGGAAGAGGATCTGCTGAAACTGGTCGACGAACTGAACAAGAACGACGACGTGAACGGCATCCTGGTCCAGCTTCCGCTGCCGAAGCACATCGACGAAAACAAAGTGCTGTGCGCCATCGACCCCGACAAGGATGTCGACGGCTTCCACCCGGTCAACGTTGGAAGGCTCGTGATCGGCGAAGAGATCTTTCCGCCCTGTACCCCGGCGGGAATTCAGGAACTGATTATCCGTTCCAACACGCCGACTTCGGGCGCCGAAGTGGTGGTCGTGGGTCGCAGCAACATCGTGGGCAAGCCAATCTCGATCATGATGGTGCAGAAGAAGGAAGGTGCGAATGCCACGGTCACAGTCTGCCACACGCGGACACGCGACATGGCCGAGCACACAAAGCGAGCCGACATCCTGATCGTTGCCGCTGGTGTGCCCAAGGCAGTCACTGCGGACATGGTCAAGCCGGGCGCCACGGTGATCGACGTTGGCGTCAACCGCGTTGGGGAAAAGCCGAGCAAGAAAGATCCCAACAGGATGGTGGCCCTGCTGGAAGGCGACGTCGATTACGAACCGGTCAAGGAAGTGGCTGGCAAGATCACGCCGGTCCCCGGTGGCGTTGGCCCGATGACGATCACCATGTTGATGCGGAACACCTACCGCGCGGCAAAACTCCGCGTCTGAGTTTCCGTCACTTCAAGTGGGGCACGTTTCCAACGTGCCGTTTAGGCGGTCGGCACGTTGGAAACGTGCCCCACGTGACGGCCATCAGGGCATTTCCCAACTGGTCTTAGGATCGACCACTAACCCATGTGGCTGCAAGAGTGGTGGATTTCTAGACCATTTGCAGTGGGCCGGAGTTACTATAGAATACCCCTGGCGTACAGTCATCTGCCTATAGGAATCGCTTTTCCCATGTCGGACGCTACAACTTCGCGCGAGGCCCCTCCTATTCGGCCCGATTCCGCCTTTCTTTCGGATGTCGAAGAGCATTGCGACGAGCCGGTCTCGAGCTGTTATCACTGCCGAAAATGCACGAACGGCTGTCCGTTGGCTTTTGCCATGGACGTGATGCCAAACCAAGTGATGCGAATGATCCAACTTGGGCTGGTCGAAGAGGCGTTGCAGTCGAAGACGATCTGGATTTGCGCTTCGTGCCAAACGTGCACGACTCGGTGTCCCAATAGCATCGACATCGCGCACGTCATGGACTGCCTGCGGCAGTTGAACCGTGAACGCGGCATTCAACCAGGGGAGGAAGACGTGGTCAAATTCCACGATGCTTTCCTCAAGTCCGTCCGCCGCAATGGTCGCGTCTTTGAATTCGGAATGGTCGGGGCCTACAAGCTTAAGACGATGAATTTCTTTGGCGATACGAAGATCGCGATGGAGATGCTGAAACGCGGCAAGTTGAAGTTCCTGCCGTCGAGAATTCGAGGCACCAAAGAAGTCCGCAAGATGTTCGACAAGTGAAGATAAAGGGTGGTCCGGTGGAAGTCTCCTACTATCCCGGTTGCTCCTTGCACGGTATGGCGGCTGAGTACGACGAGAGTATTCAGTCCGTCTGCCAGACGCTCGATGTAGGCGTTGCCGAGTTGGCCGATTGGAACTGCTGCGGCGCCTCGTCAGCGCACTTTTTCGATGATGAACTGGCCGTCCGTCTGCCGGCACGCAATATGATGGTGGCGGAACAGGAAGGCCGTGACCTGCTGATTCCGTGTTCCGCCTGCTTTCAACGGTTGAAAGCCGCGGACAAAGAGCTGAAAGAGGCCCCAGAGCGTTGGACCGACGAGCCTTACGAGGGCCGGGCGACGATCTATCATGTCAATGATTTCTTCGCTCGCCCGGAACTGCTGACGGCCGTCAAGCAGAAAGTTTCGAATCCGCTGACGGGCCTTGCCGCCGTGCCCTACTACGGATGCCTCTCGCAACGACCACCGAAGATCACCGATGCGGAATCGCCGGAGAATCCAACGTCGATGGACGATCTGTTGCGAGCCATCGGCATGGAGGTTCGTCCCTGGACGTACAAGACGGATTGTTGCGGGGCCAGTCTCACACTGACGCGAACCGACTTGGTCCGCAAGCTCAGTGGCGACCTGTTCGAAGCGGCCCAGGAGGCAGGCGCGGAGTGTTTGGTGACCGATTGCCCGCTGTGCCAATCCAACTTGGATACACGGCAGGCGGAAATCGAGGCCGAACGCGGGAAGAGCTTCAACTTGCCGGTGTTTTATGTGACTGAGTTAATGGCCTTGGCTCTTGGCGATGGCAATGCATCACGTTGGTGGAAAAAACACTTCGTGGATCCAAAACCGTTGCTCACCAGCAAAGGTCTTTTGTGACGCTTGGGTAACTCATGATCGCGGAAAAAGATAAACAGAACGGGAATGGAAAAGGTTCCAAAGTCGGCTCGGTGATGGTCGTCGGAGCGGGCATCGGCGGGATGCAGGCCGCTTTGGATCTTGCCAATGCCGGATTCCACGTCACGTTGCTGGAGGAAACCAGTGCCATCGGCGGCCGCATGGCCCAGTTGGACAAGACGTTCCCCACCAACGATTGTTCGATGTGTACTATCTCGCCAAAGTTGATCGAGGTGGACAAGCATTTGAACATCGACATCCTGACCAACACGCACGTGATTGGCGTAGGTGGCGAGAAGGGGAACTTCCACGTCAAGGTGCGAAAAGAGCCGCGTTTCATCGACTTGGACAAGTGCAACGCCTGCGGCGATTGCATTGACAAATGCCCGGTGGAACTGCCCAGCGAGTTCGACGGCGGACTGGGGGCACGCAAGGCGATCCACAAACGTTATCCGCAGGCGATCCCCAGCGGCATGGCGATCAGCAAGACGGAGCGCCCGCCGTGCGTGATGACTTGCCCGGCGCATGTGAATTGTCAGGGCTACGTGGCCTTGGTTGGCGATGGCCGTTTTGCCGAAGCCTACGACCTGATCCGCGACCGGAATCCATTTCCCGCGGCTTGCGGACGAATCTGCCATCATCCCTGCGAACAACAGTGCAATCGGCAGGAACTCGACGGGCCGGTTGCCGTCAATAATCTAAAACGGTTTGCGACCGACTGGGTTACGAACAAGCGGGCGGAAGGAGAGGACCCGGCCCCACCACCCAGAGGCGAGATCGATCCGAACAAAGGTCGCGTGGCGGTTGTCGGCGGAGGACCGGCGGGATTGACGGCGGCTCGCGATCTGGCTTTGCGCGGATACCCGGCCACGTTGTTCGAAGCTCATGAGAAACTGGGCGGTACGATGCTCTTGGGCGTCCCGGCTTACCGGTTGCCCGACGCGATGCTCGAGCGTGATATCGCCGACATTGTTGCTTCGGGTTTCGAAGTCAAGACGGGCATGAAATTGGGGCAGGATTTCACACTGGAAAGCCTGAAGCAGGATGGCTTCCAAGCCGCATTTTTGGGGATCGGCTGCACGCGACCGGCGCCGCTGGCTCGGAGCACCGACGGCTCGGAGATGAAAGGCACCGATCTCGATCGAGTCCTTCTCGGCATTGATTTCTTGCGCGACGTAAAGCTCGGACAAGGCCAGAAACTCGACGGCAAGGTCGTTGTGATCGGCGGCGGCAACGTGGCCATGGACGTTGCCATGACCGCCAGACGCCAAGGAGCGGACAGCGTCGAGATCACGTGCCTGGAAAGCCGCGAGGAAATGCCGGCGCACGAATGGGAGATTGCGGACGCGGTCGAGGAAGGCATCACGCTGAACACCTCGTGGGGTCCCAATGAAATCGTCGGCCAGGACGGCCGCGCGCGGGGCGTCAAATTACAGAAGTGCCTGTCCGTCTTCGACGAAACGGGACGCTTCGCCCCAAAGTTCGATGGAGAGTTTTCCGAGATCGGCGCCGACTGGGTCATCATCGCCATCGGACAGCGGTCCGACTTCTCGTTCTTGAAGGAAGACGATCCGCTTTGGGAACCGTCGAAGCGTTTCATTCAGGTCGACAAGCTAACGCTGCAATCGAATATCGAGTGGGTATTCGCTGGCGGCGACATGATCAGCGGACCGGCATCCGTCGTGGAAGCGGTGGCCCAAGGCCACGAGGCTGCGGAGTCGATCGACCGCTATCTGAGCGGTGCCGATTTGGCCGCTGGTCGAGAGGAACCAGAAATCACACCTGCGCCAAAGCCCGAGAACTGGTTCCCCTTGAAAGAACGAGCCAAGCCGGAACGCGTGCCTGCTGCCGAGCGGGAAGCCTATGCCGAGATCGAAAGGACGCTGACCGAGGAGATCGCCGTTGCTGAAGCCAAGCGGTGTCTGGCATGCGGCATATGCAGCGAATGTCTTCAGTGCGTGGATGCGTGCACCGCCGGCGCGATTATCCACGAGATGGCTCCGGAAGACGTCATGATCGACGTCGGTGCCATTCTTCTGACCCCCGGTTTCGAGCCATTCGACCCGCTGGAGCGAGGTGAATTCGGTTATGGCGTGTGCAAGAATGTGATTACGAGCCTCGAGTTTGAACGCATCCTCAGCGCATCCGGGCCCTACCAAGGTCACGTGAAACGCCCATCGGACGAAACGGAACCGAAACGCGTCGCATGGATTCAATGCGTCGGCTCGCGCGACCGCCAGATCGGCAATGACTATTGCAGCGGCGTTTGCTGCATGTACGCCATCAAAGAAGCGATCATGGCCGTGGATCACGTTCCGGGTTTGGAGGCCACGGTTTTCTATAACGATATCCGAGCCTACGGCAAGGGTTTCGAAGCGTACTACGAGGGTGCCAAGAAGAACTACGGCGTCCAATTCAAACGAGGCATCATTTCGTCGGTCAAGGAGTCGCAGCAGACCAAGAACCTCTTTTTGACCTACGTCACCGAAGCCGGCGAAGTGACCAAGGAAGAGGTCGACCTGGTGGTTCTGAGCATCGGGCTCCGGCCGTCGGCCAGCACGGCCCAACTGGCCGAGATATTGGACATCGAACGAAACCGGTTTGGTTTCTGCGAGACGGAGGACTTTGCACCAAGCCGCACATCGAAGGAGGGCGTGTACGTTGCCGGTGCTTTCGCGGCGCCCGTGGACATTCCCGAAACGGTGATGACTGCCAGCAGCGCCGCGGCGTTGGTCGGCGAAGAGCTGACCGAAGTCCGCGGTACCATGATCCGCGACAAGACCTATCCTACGGAACGGGACGTCAGCGGGGAAGAACCGCGAGTCGGCGTCTTCGTCTGCCACTGCGGCACGAACATCGCGCGAGTGGTGAAGGCGGCAGATGTAGTCGAGTATGCCAAGTCGCTACCAGGTGTCGCGCTCGCTGAAGAGAATCTCTATACCTGCTCGACGGACACGCAAAGCAAGATCATTGATGCTATCCGCGAGAACAATTTGAACCGCGTCGTGGTGGCAAGTTGCACGCCCCGCACACATGAACCGCTATTCCAGGACACCTTGCGCGAAGCCGGCCTCAACAGACAGCTCTTCGAAATGGCCAATATCCGCGATCAGTGCTCCTGGGTGCACTACTCGAATCCTGAACAGGCGACCTTCAAAGCCAAGGATCTTGTGCGAATGGCGGTGGCGCGGGCGGCGACGCTGGAGCCGTTCAAGGATCTGCGGCTGGAGGTGGATCAGCGAGGAATCGTACTCGGAGCCGGAATCGCCGGTATGACCGCCGCGTTGAGCCTGGCCCGGCAGGGCTTCGAGGTCACGCTGGTCGAACGCGAGGAGGAGCCGGGCGGCATCGCCCGTCAGATCCACCATACCTTGGGCGGAGGCGATCCGCAGGCATTGCTGGCCGACGTGATCGACCAGGTGAAGGGCGACCCAAAGATCAAACTGTACACCGCGGCGACCATCGACGACTTCTCGGGGCATGTCGGCCGCTTCCGCGCAACGCTGAACGTGGACGGCAACAAAGTGGAGATTGGCGGCGGAGCGGTGATCGTCGCCACCGGCGGGGCGGCCTACGAGCCTACCGAGTATGGCTATCCCGACAGCGACTCGATCATCACTCAACTCGAACTGGAAGACAAGCTGGAGACGCCCGATTTCGTTCAGGGGCTGAACGAAGTTGTCATGATCCAGTGCGTCGGCTCGCGAGAGGAAGAGCACCAGTATTGCTCGCGAGTCTGCTGCCAGGAGGCAGTCAAGAACGCACTGGCGATCAAGCGGGCCAATCCCAAGGCCCGAGTGTACGTCTTGTTCCGCGATATTCGCACGTACGGGTTTGATGAGATCCATTACGAAGAAGCTCGCGAAGCCGGCGTCGTGTTCATTCGTTTTGAACCTGAGAGCAAGCCAGAGGTAACTTACGAGAATGGCCTGCGCGTCATGGTGACCGACGACGTGCTCGGCCGACCTGTCGAGTTGAATCCGGACTATGTCGTGCTATCGGCCGCGATCCGGCCGGATCCGGACGCAGGTTTGGTATCTCAAGCACTGAAGGTCCCGCTGAATGCGGACGGCTTTTTCCTGGAAGCCCATATGAAGCTGCGGCCTTTGGACTTCCCCACCGATGGCGTCTTCCTCGCCGGCTTGGCTCATGCGCCTAAGACGATGGCCGAATCGATCAGCCAGGCCAAAGGCGCCGCGGCCCGAGCCGCAACGGTCATTTCGCAACCTTATTTGGACCAATCGGGGATTGTGTCCGAGGTCAACGGACATGTCTGCGCTGGGTGTTTGACTTGCGTGCGTCTCTGTCCGTACGATGTCCCGGAGATCGGCGAGGACGGCGTGGCACACATCGAGCCGGCCAGTTGCCAAGGTTGCGGCGTGTGCGGGGCGGGCCGCCCGCGCAAGGCGGACACTAAGCGGCACTACAGGCGCG
>JACKQG010002397.1_pt1 | contig 24531 bp, 23 predicted proteins | sample 8237621 | NCBI WGS metagenome assembly JACKQG01 (sample SAMN15677084, study PRJNA649215) | marine metagenome | biome: marine; feature: Black Sea; material: saline water; isolation source: suspended particulate matter (SPM) from the Black Sea western gyre | collected 2013-06-09/2013-06-10 | depth... | reverse complement strand
TTCGCTGGTCCAGCTTTGGTTGCGACTGGAGGCTCCAGTATGATAGACTGGGAAAATGCCAACACCAAGAGAACACAAAGCGGCCAAGATCATGGCCGTGCTATACAATTTTCTGGGAGAAGGCCTGCGCCATCTCCGCTGCCTGGATGTGGGCTGCGGCAACGGCACGATGCTAAAGGAATTCGGCGCACATTTTCGCTTTGCCGTCGGCATTGATCCAGCTCAACCACAAAACGCTCTGCCCTCTACGCTGCAAGTCTGCTCCCGCGGCGAGAATATCCCCTTTCCGGATGCCCATTTTGATGTCGTCATCTGCGCTCAGGTTTATGAGCATGTGCAAGACCCGTATCAACTGGCAGATGAAATCCGGCGTGTACTCAAGCCTGGGGGTGCAATCTTTTTCAGCGGGCCAAATCGATTTGCGCTAATCGAAGAACACTATCACTTGCCGCTACTTTCCTGGTTGCGGCCACGGATAGCGGATGCCTATATGCGCCTCACTCATCGCGGCCGCCAGTATGATATTCGCCCCCTAAGCTACGGCCAACTTCGTCGCTTATGGCGCGGCTTTAAAATTCACGACTACACACCACAACTCTTGTTCCACCATGCACACTATCATGTTACCAAGCGTGTGCGCGTTAGAATCCCCTTGTGGCTTGGGAAAATGCTCCGACCGCTGGTACCAAATTTCAACTGGGTGCTAACAGCAGTCAGTGATCTGCCATCGAATGTCTACACGCAAAAGTATTATCTGACCGAGTGCGATGGATACCAGCAATTTGCGCACTCCCAGGGGGAAAACCTGCCACGCCGCCTGACGTATCCGCTGGAGATGGCAAATATCCAGCCCGGGCAGCGCGTGCTCGATCTCGGCTGCGGGCGTGGCGAACTCGCTTTGCACTGCGCCCGACGCGGCGCACAAGTTTGGGGGTTAGATTACGCGCCCGAAGCCCTGAAACTTGCTCGCCAACTTCCTCTAACTCAAAACCTCGCCTTTCAGCAAGCCGACGCACAAAAGCTGCCCTTCCCCGCAGCCCAATTCGATGTGATCTTCATGCTGGATGTCGTCGAGCATCTCACCCCTCATCAACTCAACCGCACCCTCCAAGAAGTAAACAGAACTCTCCAACCGGGTGGGCGACTGATTATACACACCATGCCGAATACGCGGTATTACCGCTGGGGGTATCCGCTTTACCGGCTTGTGCAAGGGTTGCGGGGGCAGAAAATTCCAAAAGACCCGCGCACGCGCTGGGAACACGCACATTTGCACGTCAATGAGCAGAATCCGCTTCAATTGCAGCGCACGCTCACCCACAACGGATTCAAGCCGCGGGTTTGGCTGGCGAACGTCCAAAACTTCGAGTACGAACCCAATCCGTGGATACGCGCTATTCAATATTGGCTCACGCGGCTCCCCATCGCCAAAGCCGTCTTCTGCAATGATATATTTGCCGTAGCAAAGAAAACGAAATGAGAATTCTCATCGAAGCACTGGGGATTCATAACTATGGCGGCGGGCGCACGGCCACGCTCAACTTGCTGCACAACCTGCTGGCAATCGACCCGCACAATCAATACCGCGTGCTCCTAACGCGCCCCGAACCCGGCCTGTTGGCAAGAAACCTGCAACAAATCATTTTGCCGGTTGAAAATCGCTTTCTGGCGCGCATTCTGGCACAGGTAATCTTACCCATCGTGAGTCGGGGCTGTGATGGCATCCACTTCGCCAAAAACCTGGGCCTAATGACCCGCAAGCCAAGCCTGGTGACGTTGTACGACCTGACCACGCTGCTGCATCCCGAACTGGTGCCCCGGATTGACGAGTGGTATTGGCGGCGGATACAGCCGCTGACGTTAGAAAAGGCGCGGCGCGTGATTGCGATTTCGCGTGCCACCGCGCGGGATGCGCAGACCTGCTTTGGGCTTGATCCAGCCAAAATTAGCGTGATCTACCCCTCGGTGGGGGCGCGTTTTCAACCAGCCATCCCACAGCAGATTGCTGAAACCCGGCGTCGTTACGGCATCCCACGGGAATATGTGTTACATGTCGGGCGCATGGACCGCAAGAATAATATTGGCGTGTTGATAAGCGCCTTCGCGCAAAGCCATTGCCGCGGCGCGCTGATCATTGTTGGGCAAGAGTACGCTAAAACTCCGGCACGCGGCCTGGGTGAGCTAATTAAAACTCTGGAACTCACCGGGCGGGTACTCTTCACCGGCGCGCTGCCCGATGAAGCCCTGCCCGCACTCTATAGCGGCGCACAGGCCGTGGTGATGCCGTCGTTGCACGAGGGCTTCGGGCTGGTGGCGGCGGAGGCTATGGCTTGTGGCGCAGCATTGATCGCCGGGCGCGTAAGCGCAGTGCCTGAAGTAACCGATGGAGCCGCCTTGCTGGTCAATGAGCCGGATGCTCCCCAAATCGCTGAGGCGCTAGATGCGTTACTGGAAAATCCAGCACAATTGGCAGTCTTGCGGCAAGCCGCCATAGAAGTTGGCGCTCGCTATCGTAATGTGAATGATGCCCAACAAACATTGGCGCTCTACGAGCAAATCGCAGCGTGACCAAAAGCTTTCCATGCCGTATAATAATAAGGTGCGTTTTCACAGATCTTCACAGATCAGCTTCTTTTTTGAGGGTAGTTATGATGAAAAAAGTTCTCGTTGCCATATTTGCAATCGCCAGTATATCGTTGCTTGCATCCGCAGTCGCCGCGCAAGGCCCTGCCGGAGACTGGACCAGCACCATCGCCTGTCAAAATCTGGATGTCGCCAATCCCGCAGAAATCACGCTGACATTCTACGCGCTGGGCAGCAGCACCGCCAGCGCAACGTATTCGGCCAGTATTCCAGCAGGAGGCAGCCAAAATTATGCTGTTGCCGATGGCAATCTGGGCGTGCCCGAAGATTTTCTGGGCAGCGTGGTAGTCACTTCATCCAGAAGTGTTGTATGCACTGTTAATTCAGAAACCACCGGCACAGGCACCAACGAAGACCCTTACCGCATTGCCAGCAGTTCGGGCCTGGGTGAGAACGAAATCGCTTCAGCAATGTATGCACCACAGGTGATGAAGAATTATTATGGCTGGAATTCCTATTTTTCGGTGCAAAATGCCGCCGGGCATGAGATCACTATTGAGATCACCTATAAAGATAAAGCCGGCAACGACCTCCCTGCAGCCACCGAAACAATGACAATCGCCGGGTATAGCAATGTTGTGGTTCACCAGAATCAAAATGCAAATTTGCCCAATCAGTTCGTAGGCGCAGCCAAAGTGCGCGTCAGCAATCCAGCAGAGGCCAAAATTGGGATGGTGATCAATTTTTACAATAGTGGCGCGGACGCAGGCACCTCTCAGTTCCACAGTTATAATGGCCTGAGCGGTGGCGCGACAAAATTATATGTACCGCGCGTGGTGCGCCGCTTCTATGGCTACAATAGCGGCATCACGATACAAAATGTCAGCGACATAGCCACAAGCATTACGATTGATTTCAACTTCGGCGGGGAAGCCTACAGCTACCAGTCTGAGGAGATCAACCCCAGTGCAGCTTTAGTGTTATATATGCCCGATATTGCTCCCACAAACGCAGTGGATGCACTCCCGGTGAGTCAACGATTTGGCAACGCCGTTATCCAGGCTGATAACCCGGCGGCCAGCATTGTCGCCATCATCAATGAAGATAATCGCGGCAACCCGACTGATAATGATGGCAATCCCATTCCTACGGAGCGCGTTGGGCAAGGCTCAACGTATAGCGCCATACCCGCCGGGTCTGAAACAAAAACGGTGTATTTTCCACAGGTGCCGCGCAACGTGGATGGCGTATTCTCCGGCGGATTTTTTATCTCCAACGTCAGCGATGCCGATGGTATTTGCGAAATCCATTTTACCGGGGTACCCGAAGCTAAAATTGATGATTTCCCCATGCCGACACATTCTTCACGTTCGTATTATGCGCCCGATATTGCCAACCTGCCCGATGGATTCAATGCCAGCGTGCGAGTAGCTTGTACCATCGATGTGATTGGTATTCAGAATTTCGCCGCCGCACCAGGGAGCGGGAAAGCAGGCGACAGTTTTACACAAAATAACGGTTTTAATAAATAAAAAAAGAGCGCCGCTTGTAGCGGCGCTCTTTTTTTATTTTAAAATCAACTCACCCTCGCAGGAAATTAGCGATAAAGAACCACAAATTCGCCGGACGTTCTGCCAATCGGCGCACAAAGTATGGATACCATTCGGTACCATACGGCACATACACGCGCACTGGATACCCTTCGGCGGCCAGTTGTTCTTGTAAATCCCGGCGAATGCCGTGCAACATCTGAAATTCCAGTCCGTCTTTGGGGAAATTCACATCTTCAGCATACTGCTTCGCAAAGATGATGCGCGCTTCATCGTGACTGGCAATCGCAGGGATAGGGGGAAAACGGCCACATTCTGTGATGCGCGGCAAACCAGCTTTGGCCGCGCCATCAATCAACATCGCCGTTAGCATATCAAAATTTATATCAACATCTGCTTTCTTCGGGAAGGCAATTTCCGGCGGCTCTTTATAAGCCCCCTTGCACAGTCGCACGCGCGCCTGTTCTTCCATGAGTAGGCGAATATCTTCTTCGGTGCGATAGAAATAAGCCTGGATTACGATGCCAACGGTATCTGCAAAACCATCTGTACGCAGCTTGCGAAATAATTCCAGCGTTACATCCGTAAACGGCGAATCTTCCATATCAATACGGACAAAATTCTCATACGATTTTGCTCGCTCCACAATGCGACGCAAATTGATTTCGCATTCAGCCACATCGAGCAATAACCCAATCTGACTGAGTTTGATTGAAACGCCCGACTTAACTCCTGTACGGTTAATTTCATCGAGGATGTGCAGCACATCTTCAGTCGCCTGGCGTGCTTCATCCACACTGGTCACATTTTCGCCCAAGTGATCCAGCGTGGCGCAAATGCCCTTTTCATTGAGTATCTTAATGGCGCGAATCGCATCGTCAGGGGTTTCACCGGCAACAAAACGCCCAGCAACCCGCCAGGCAATCGGCCACCGCGTCACAATCCGGCGCGCCCATTCAGCTTTCGAAAGATATATCAATAAAGATCGCAGCATGTACAAATCTCCTATGAAAGTTTTGACCTGAATTTTTCTAAGTGATTGTTGGAAAGTTAGCTTTAATATGGCTTCCGCCGCGCCGCAAGAAATTGCCGAAAAATAGGGGTGTTTGGGGTGCGGAGTACCCCAAACACCCCTATTTTTCGAAAGTCTTTTTCAAAGTTCTTTCCAAAATCTACTTAATGATAGATTCTCGCAAAAAACGCTGTTACAGCATATAGCAACCTCAGATAGTTTCACAGTACAGAAGATACCCATTTTCGGGGTAATTTTACATATTCAGCACCTGTGATAGAATCCCCCCATGCGCAACCGAAGAAATTTTTCAGCACTCCGCTGGATATCAATTTTTATGCTTTTCTTTGCAATTGGCCTGGCCACACTGCAAATAGCCTCATTTAGCCGATTACGGGCCGTTTTCCCCGCGGGGATGACCATAGCAGATGTGCCAGTTAGCGGGCTAACCAGGCAAACATCGGCTCAACGATTACTTGAAACTTACAATCTTCCCGTAGAACTTCGGTATAAAGAGAATATTATCCATCTGGATCCATCCGTGGTTGGTTTTGAGCTTGATCTTGAAAGCATGCTTGCCGCCGCCGATCTGGAACGCACACGAACGCCTTTCTGGTTGGCATTTTGGGATTATCTCTGGGGGCGTGCTGCCACAGGCGCGGAGATTCCCCTAAGAGCATCCTATTCCGAAGAGCGGTTGAGAATCTACCTCGCGGAAGATTTGGCCCCTCGCTATAATGAACCCCCCTCTGCTCCAGTGCCGGTTGCTGGCTCCGTGGAGTTTCAACCCGGGGAATTAGGCACCGAACTCGATGTTGAACGCTCCATCTTCCCGATTGAGAATGCACTGCTCTCCACCCAGCAACGAGTTGTCACGTTGCCCCTTGGGCGATCTTTACCCCCGCGGCCCTCTCTTGAAAATCTAGGCATTTTGATGAGGCAGACGATTGGCCTGGCTGAGTTTGAGGGGCTGATTGGGGTCTATATGCTCGATCTACAAACCACCAATGAGATTCACTTTGCCTACCAGCAAGGCATTGAATACCCGGTTGAGCCTGTAGATATTGCTTTTACAACAGCTAGTATCATTAAAATTCCCATTCTGATCTCAACATACCGCCATATTGATGAAGTACCCGATGCCGAAACAGCCAGCCTGATTGAGAAAACGATCATTGAATCAGGCAATGAATCGGCTGACTGGTTGATGCAACGCGTGATTGACGCCAACCGTGCGCCTTTGGCTGTCACTGAAGATTTGCAAGCCCTCGGGCTAGAGAACACTTTTCTCGCCGGGCATTTTTACTTAGGCGCGCCAGTGCTGGACCTTTTCACAACCCCGGCAAATTCACGTGCCGATGTTTATACCAACCCCGATGTCTACAACCAGACCACACCCTCCGAAATGGGCATGTTACTGGCCGATTTATATCAGTGTGCACAAACCGGCGGCGGCGCGCTGACCGCGGTTTTCCCGACAGAAATCACGCAGACCGAATGCGACACCATGATTGTCTATCTTACGCAAAATAAAATGCCTTCACTGTTGGAAGCTGGCATCCCCGAAGGTACACAAATCGCGCATAAACATGGCTGGGTAACCAATGATGGCATCATTAATCTGATTGGCGATGCTGGGTTAATCTTTACCAGCGGCGGCGATTATGTGCTGGTAATTTTCATGTACCATCCCGATCAACTGATCTGGGATTCATCGTCATCATTGGTTGGGCAACTTTCCAGGGCGGTATATAATTATTTCAACCTGCCAACAACCCAATAAATTTAAATGACTGTCAAAAAAAGAAGTCCGCTACAAAACAGCGGACTTCTTTTTTTGAGGAAAAGTCTTATACATCTCGATCGACAATATACGAACCAATTTCAAATAATGCCTGACGCTCAATACTATCGGGGATATTTTCAAGTGTTTGTAAACCGCGTTCCACAAATTCCCGCGCTTCATCGAGCGCTTTTTTAATCGCGCCGCTCTCGCGGATCGCCGCGACCAGCCGCGTCATACGGGTATCGTGATTATATTCGCCGCGCAATACGGCGGCCATATCTTCATCATCCGGATGGCTTTCCTGGTAATAAATTGCTGGCAAAGTCACCAAACCCTGGCGCAGATCGCTGGCAACCGGTTTCCCAACCGTAGATTGACTCCCAGTAAAATCGAGAATATCATCCACAATCTGAAACGCCATGCCAATTTCATAACCATATTGGCGTACTGCCACAACTACAGCCTCATCCACACCACTGAGCAAAGCCGCCGACTCCGTCGCTAACACAAACATCGAGGCTGTTTTGGCATAGATACGCTGGAAATAATCTTCCCGGCTGGCGATCCCCCGGCTAGTAAACATCTGAATAATTTCGCCGTTCACAATTGTTGCCAACGTTTCTGCAAATAGCTGCATAACTTCAATTGAATCGGTTTGTGCAGCCATCGCAGCCGCGCGGGCAAAGATATAATCACCGGCTAAAACGGTGGCCGCGGGCGACCACTGTGCATTCAACGTAGGAATACCGCGCCGCAACAATGACCCATCAATCAAATCGTCATGCACCAACGTGGCTGTATGCAACATCTCAATGGATCCAGCCAATTTAAGCAATCGGTCGTCGTCGGCATTGAGCATTCCACCGGTCAGCAGGGCAACTGCCGGGCGAACACGTTTGCCTCCCGACGAAACCAAATGCTCCAATACCACCTGCAAATGCGGATGATGTCCATTTACCTGGGCTTTCATCAACACTTCCACTTGGGAGATCTGGTTTTCAACAAGCGTAAAAAAATTCGTACTCAATCAATTACTCCATTGAAACAATCGCCTGGCGTTTGCAGTTGTGGTTTGCCGGATGTTCTCCAAAGGCAGCTTGAATATCTGACCGATTTGCTCGGCCACATACGCAACAAAAGCCGGTTCATTTCGTTTGCCGCGGTACGGATGAGGTGTTAGAAACGGACCATCCGTTTCGATGAGCAAACGGTCAAGCGGAACTGAAGCGACAACACGACGCAATTCGTGGGCATTCTTGAAGGTCACAGGCCCGGTAAAACCAATATAAAATCCAGCTTCCAACGCTCGCTGTGTTTCGGTCTGATTGCCGGAAAATGAATGCACAACGCCGGGACGTTCAACCGGAAGCATGGAGCGAAATTCTACCAGGGTTTGAAGGACATCCTGCAAACAGGCCCGTTGTTCGGGGCTTTGATTGCGGGTGTGGACAACGACTGGAAGATTCAACCGCCCCGCAAGGGACACCTGTTCCCGAAAGACCTGGCGTTGGAGGTCGCGCGGCGCTCGATCGCGGTAATAATCCAAACCAATTTCGCCAATCGCAACAACTCTGGGATGCGCGGCCAACAACTCCAGCGCGTCGAGCGTCTTCACGTCCCAGGTGGTTGCTGAGTTGGGATGCACACCCACAGCTGCGTAAACCTGCGGGAATTCTTCAGCCAGCGCTATCGCCGCGCGGCTGGTTGGCAGATCAATGCCCGGAACCAGGATGTGCTCAACGCCCGCCTCCCAGGCTCGGGCCAGCACCGCTGCGCGGTCTTCATCATACGAGTCAAAGTACAAATGGCAGTGAGTGTCTGTGAGTGTCATGTGTTCGTATGTCACGTATCAGGTAATCCGGTGTCACGTGGCACTAGAAAACTGGACACATGACACGCTTACTCAATTCCGGCAATTTTCAGACCGTCCTGCAAAATCGCCTGAACTTTGTCTTGATGCGTGGTTTCGCAATAGACACGGATAATTGGTTCGGTGCCCGAGAAGCGGATCAGCAGCCAGCCGCCATCTTCAAGTTGGAACTGGTAGCCATCAATTGTCACCAACTCGGTAACTTTGAGGCCGCCCAATGTTTCAGGCTTGGCGGCAAGAATATTGTCGATCTTTTCCTGGCGCTCGCCTTTGAAGGGGGTATCCACGCGGTCGTAGTAATGCCCGCCAACTTTACTGAATAATAATTCAAGGATTTCGGAGGGTTTACGCTGAAGCTTGACCATCATATCGAGCATGAATAAACCGGCCAGGATGCCATCCCGCTCTGGAACGTGCCCGCGGAAGGCATAGCCGCCCGATTCTTCGCCGCCAATCAGCGCCTGGGTTTCGAGCATCTTGGGGGCCACAAATTTAAAGCCAACGCCAGTTTCGTAAACAGGCACATCGTAGATAGCAGCCAGTTTATTGAGCATCTTGGTAGTAGAAATGGTTTTGACAATCGGGCCGCGCTCGCCGCGCACTTCAAGCAAGTAATAGGCCAGCAGCCCATAGGCACGCAATTGATCGATGAATTGGCCGTTTTCGTCGCCAATACCCACCCGGTCGGCATCGCCATCGTTGATGATGAGCACGTCGGCATTATGCTCGAGGGTCGCTGCCAGCCCAATATCCACATTCGGCGGAATCGGCTCGGGGCGGCTCATCTCGGGGAAAATGGGGTTGCGCACATTATGAATTTCGATAATTTCAGTTTTACCGCCACCCAGCAAGCGCGGGAACCAGCCTGCGCCGTTGCCCCACATGGGATCTACCAAAACTTTGAGACCCGCATCTTTAATCGGTTGCAGGTCGATCAGTGTTTGGATGTGTTTGATATAGTCGGGGTCGGGATCAAAGCGTACCACCAGGCCATTTGTTTCGGCTTCAGCAATGGGTATACGGACAGTTTCTTCTTCCGTATTCGGGATAAATGCTTCAATTTCTTTTAGGCCTTCGGGGGCAATCGCCCCGCCATTTTCGTCGCGCACCTTGAAACCGTTATCCGTGTAGGGATTGTGTGAAGCCGTCACATTAACTGCGCCAACAGCCTTTTTTGCAATGACCGAATAGGAAATCACGGGGGTAGGCGAAGAGCCATTGGTGAGATAAACGCGCAAGCCATTTCCCGCCAAAACTTCAGCCACGGCGACCGCAAAATTTTCGCCATGAAAACGCTTATCGTGGCCAACAATCACCCATTGGTCTTTATGCCCGTATTTCAACAAGTAAGTTGCAAAACCCTGTGTACAGCGCCGCACATTGGCAAAGGTGTAATCATCTGCAATTCTGCCGCGCCATCCGTCGGTACCAAATTTAATCGTCTGAGACATAAGTCCTCCAAATTCAAAAAAATATCGCCTTACCAAGTACTTGGCGGGGGTATTATATCAAAGGGGATGCAGATTGGGACGTTGAGGTTTGGTTTTCGGGAAAAAGAACATGCTATAATCTGTGCCCATCATGAACAAAATTTACCTGGACTATGCCGCCACGACACCATTGCACCCAGAAGTTCTGAATGCGATGCTGCCCTATTTCTCGACCGAGTTTGGCAACCCTTCATCGGTACATCGTTTCGGACAAAGAGCCGATAACGCCGTCGAGACCGCGCGAGAAATGATCGCAGCTCTACTTAGCTGCCATCCGCACGAAGTTATTTTTACATCGTGTGGTTCCGAGAGTGATAATCTGGCGCTACGCGGCGCGGCCTGGGCTGCACGCGTACAACGCGGCGCAAAGCATATCCTGATCAGCCCGGTGGAACATCACGCGGTATCACAAACTGCTGAACAATTGGCAACGCTCTTCGGCTTTGTGCTGGAATACCTGCCCGTGGACGAATATGGACGCGTGAATCCCGCCGATGTGGCACGGCTTCTGCGCGAGGATACTGCTATTGTATCGGTAATCCATGCCAATAATGAGATCGGCACGATAAACCCGATTGCTGAAATTGGGGATATTTGCCACGCGCGCGGCGTGATTTTCCACAGCGATTCGGTGCAGGGAGCGGCGCACCTACCGATCAGCGTGAGTGCCCTCAACGTAGATTTGCTTTCCCTGGGGGCGCACAAGTTCTACGGGCCAAAGGGCGTTGGGGCGTTGTATGTGCGTGAAGGCACGCGCCTGCATCCCAGCCAGACCGGCGGCTCGCAGGAGTTTGGCCTGCGCGCCGGAACGCAAAATGTGCCTTATATTGTCGGCATGGCCGAGGCCTTCAACTTGGCGCAGAGCCATCAGGCCGCGCATCAGGCACAACTCAGCGCGCTGCGAGATCATCTAATCGGCACGGTGCTGGAAGAAATTCCAAACGTAAAATTGACCGGGCATCCCGTGGAGCGCCTGCCCAATCATGCCAGTTTTGTCTTTGAAGGCGTGGATGGAAATCAATTATTAGCCATGCTGGATGTCGAGGGTTTTGCCTGCTCTTCGGGTTCGGCTTGCAAAACGGGCAATCCGGAACCCTCGGGCGTGCTGACCGCTTTGGGGCTGCCGCGCAACTGGGGGCTGGGATCGCTGCGCGTCACCCTGGGGCACGATACCACCCCTGAGGGTGTTAAATCGTTTTTGGCCGTGCTGCCGCAACTTGTCGAGCGATCCAGAAAAATCAACCAGGGATGAGCAATCAGGAGCGGCGCACTTTTTTAAAGTGCGCCGCTCCTAGAAAAACCATGACTAAAGTTGTCGTTGCCATGTCGGGGGGGGTAGATAGTTCCGTAACCGCGGCGCTGCTCAAAGCGCAGGGCTATGAAGTGATTGGTATGATGATGCGCCTGTGGAGCGAGCCCGGCAGCGAGGCCGAGAATCGCTGCTGCACCATCGATGCCATGAACCTGGCGCGGCGCATGGCCGCCCAACTCGACATTCCCTTTTATGCTGTAGATGCCAAAGATGTTTTCCGCTCGACTGTGGTGCAATATTTCATCGATGGCTACGCTGAAGGCATCACGCCCAATCCCTGTTTGCTGTGCAATCGTCGCATCCGGTGGGAATTTTTATTGCAACGCGCCCTGGCTTTGGGAGCCGAATTTATGGCGACGGGGCATTATGCGCGTTTGCGGACGAGAGATGGAGAACCGGCGACGGAAGCCGGTCTTCCATCGTCGGTCATCGGTCGGATCGAGTTGCTCAAAGCCATAGACACTCACAAAGACCAATCCTATGTCCTGCACGTTCTCCAGCAAGACCAACTCAACCACGCGCTATTTCCATTGGGTGAATATACCAAACCCGAAGTGCGCCAGATGGCGCGCGAATTTGGGTTGCCGGTAGCAGAACGCGCTGACAGCCAGGATTTATGTTTTTTGGGCAATGGCACGTACAGCGATTTCTTAATCCGCAATATTCCAGATATTGCTCAATCTGGGCCGATTCTAAACACCGCTGATGAAGAACTCGGTCGGCATAATGGACTGGCCTTCTATACGATTGGGCAACGCCGCGGGTTGGGGATTGCTGCACCGCAGCCATTATATGTAGTCCGCAAAGACATTGCCCACAACGCGCTAATTGTCGGGAAGTTGGAAGAACTAGGGCAAAATGAACTTCACGCCCATAGCGTTAACTGGGTTGCTGGCGCTCCGCCTGCTGGCCCCATCCGAGCCGAGATCAAGATTCGCTATAAAGCACGCTCGGCCTGGGGCACAGTCACCCCGTTGAAGGATGGTCGCGCCCACATTCAATTTGACGAAAACCTGCGCGACATCACGCCCGGTCAGGCTGCCGTTTTCTATGATGGCGAAATCTGTCTCGGCGGCGGGATTATTGAGTAAAGTAAATAAAAGAGGTCAACAAAATGCCACCTACCCCCGAAGAACATCGCAAATTTGCTAAATCTTGTTTCAACCAAACCTGGGAATTACTCGACAGACCCGAACGCACGCCCGCCGAAGATATCGAAATGATCCATTTGGCGCACGCTTCGCGCTATCACTGGGGGCAGGTTGGCACGCCGCTCAACCTTGCGCGTGGCGACTGGCAAATCTCGCGCGTCTACGCCGTGCTGGGCTTTGGCGTAATGGGCTTCAAATACGCCAAACTCTGCCTGAATCTGTGTGAAAAACACGATTTAGGCGATTTCGATCTCGCTTTTGCCTACGAAGCCCTGGCGCGCTCCAGCGCCGTCTCTGGCGATATTGCCAACGCGCGCGGCTACCTCGAAATGGCCGAAATGACTGGACAATCCATCGCCAAAGAAGACGATCGCCAATACCTGCTCAATGAGCTACAATCCATCACGATCCCATAAAGCACAAACACCCGGAAATCTCACGCCAAGACGCAAAGGCACCAAGAAAATGGCACGAATAAACACTTTGCAGTGCAGATGATATACTAACCCTATGACACTCCCCAGTTTACTCATCGGCATTCTAATCTCCAGCCTGATCGGCTCGCTCTTCCATTTGTGGCGCGGCGGTGGGGCCGGGCGATTATTGCTCTATCTGCTGCTGGCCTGGATCGGCTTCTGGGGTGGGCATAGCGTCGGGGCAATACAAAACTGGAACTTTCTCAGCCTGGGGCCACTCCGACTGGGGATGGCCGCTGTGGGCAGTTTAGTTACACTCAGCTTCGGATATTGGCTCAGCCTCTCGGACAAAACCACTACCGATTAAGTAAAGGATCATCCACACCATGTACAAAATCGAATCATTTCTCTCAGCACGTCTCTTTATTTATCCCGAAAGCGTCGGGGAGAAAGTCTTCTTCATTAGCAACCTTAGCGGACACCTTAGCCTGTACAGCATAGAGAAAAGCGGCAGCGTCCCACAGCCCTTGCTGCCACCGCAGATCGCCCTGCAAAACCCGCATCTCATCGGAAATAGCTTCAAGGTTTTCCCAAAGCTGGGAAAAGTTCTGGTGATGATTGATAATGACGGCGACGAAGACTACAAGCCGATGCTGATCCCAATTGAAGGCGGATACCCTGAACCGGCATTTGACCAATTCTACGCGGATCATCATTTCTTCTTGTTGAAAAGCTACCCCGATGAGAATTTGGTCTACCTCCATGCGGCCAGCAATAAAGAGGCCATGAACTACGCCCTGCGGGTGAATCTCACCACCGGAGAAATTGCCAAACTGCAGGCCAGCGCCTATGGAGCGCATGTGGCCGCCGTCAATGCCGACCACAGCAAAATCGCCCTACTCGAGGGGTATACCGTCGGCGATCATGTGCTTTCGCTGTGGGAGAAAGGCGAGATTCGCCCGCTTTACGGCACACCGCTCGAAGAACGCCAGCCGGACACCGCCTACCCGCTCACTGGCCTGGGCGACGGATATTTCGTCAATGAGGAAAGCGGCCTGTTAATTTCGTCCACGCTTTTTGAAGATACAGGCGATTTATGCTATATCGCCCTCGACAACCCCAACCAGGCTCAGCCGGTGACGATTGGGGATACTATCCATAAAGGCGTGGGCGAGTTAGAAAACTTCCAACACCTCAAGGGAAATCGCTTCATGTTGGGCTATAACATCGATGGCGTCGATTGGGTGTATGAAGGCCGTTTCGATTTCGCAGCACTGCGTATCAGGCTTGAAAAAGTACTCCTCGGTCATAGCCAGATCAGTAATGGCGTGCTGGAACATCTCTGCTACGAGAAAGCCACCCAGAGTTACGCGCTCTCATACTCCACAGCTACCTCACCAACCCAAATTTACACCATCGACGGCAATTCCTATGCGACCATCCAGCATACTCAGGAGCGTACACTGGGCATTCCCGAAACGCTGCTCTCCCCCGGCGAAGATGCTTCGTTCACTTCCTTTGATGGGTTGCGTGCCTCCGCACGTCTCTACCTGCCCAACGAAACCTTAGGGTTTGAAGCCCCTTATCCGCTGGTCTATTATGTCCACGGGGGGCCGCAAGGCCAGGAGCGCCCCGATTTTGCCTGGTTCTCTATGCCGCTGATCCAATTTCTTACGCTGAACGGATTCGCTGTTTTCGTCCCCAATGTGCGCGGCTCTACAGGCTACGGCCTGGAATATACCAAAAAAGTAGATCGCGACTGGGGCGGCGACGATCGTCTCGATCACGTCCACGCGATGACAAAAGTGCTGCCGAATGATCCACGGCTGGATACGAAGCGCGCCGCGGTGGTAGGCCGCTCCTACGGGGGGTATATGACCCTCATGTTAGCAGCACGCCACCCCGAGCTTTGGGCCGCCTCCTGCGATATGTTCGGGCCATACGACCTGCTAACTTTCGGCGAGCGCATCCCTGAAACCTGGAAGCCTTATTTCAAAATCGCGCTGGGTGATCCCGATATCCCCAAAGAGCGCGAATTTCTGGTGGAGCGCTCACCGCGCACATATATTGAAAATCTGGGCGCGCCGATGCTAGTCATCCAGGGCAAGAACGACCCGCGCGTTGTTGAGCAAGAATCGCGCGATCTGGTTGAACATTTGCGCTCGATAGGCAAAGAGATTGAATATCTGATGTTCGAAAATGAGGGTCACGATGTACTCAAATTCGAGAACCGCGTAACCTGCTATAACGCGATCACGGATTTTTTCAAAAAACACTTGTAAGCGAAGTTTCACCACAAAAACGCAAGCCAGAGCAATGACAAAAAGGAGGAATTATGCCTCGCCGTAGACGATTCGCCCCCAAAGGGCCACCCCCGCTACACCGCCCCCCACTCGAAAACCGCGCCCATCGCGCCTTGCAGCGCGCTCACCGTTTGATGGAAATTGGCGACTATGCCAACGCGGGAGACATTTTTGATCGTGTGGCGCGCGGCGCACACGATCGGGGATTGATGCGTCAGGCCCCGCGACTTTATCTTCAGGCGGGGCGCGCCTATATTCTGGCTGGCGCAACAAAACAAGGCTTCGGCTTGCTTCAGCAAGGCTTGCAAATTTACGCGGGGAGCCAGCTCTGGGGGCAGTTCCAGCAGACTGGCAGCCGCGCCGTGGATGAATTACAACAATTTGGGCATGCCGATCTGGCAAAAGACCTCGAAAACTGGCTGCAAGAAATAATACCTGCCAACAGCAAACTTGCCGAATCACCAATCCGTAGCGCTCCCAACAGGCAATTGCCCATCACCTGCACTTCATGCGGCGGGCCGTTAAAACCCAACGAAATCGAGTGGCTCAATCCGCATACTGCCGAATGTCCGTACTGCGGCATAGCAATACACGCAGAATAATAATGCAATCAGCAAAAAGCGATAGATCTAATCGCCAGCAGAAGGTTGAACACCGATAAATCTCACCATGCAACTCACCCAAACACAAATAGCCCAACGCCTGGCGAACGCGCTGGACCCCAGCTTGCCCCCGGAAAACCCTTACCCGCAGGGGTTGCAAACTGCCCCCCCCACACCGGCGGCGGTATTGATACCTCTGTTTTGCACAGAGCAGGGCTGGCATGTACTCCTGATTCGGCGCTCGTTGCACCCCCAGGATCGCCACGGAGGCCAGGTGGCCTTCCCCGGCGGACGCTGCGACCCCAATGATCCGGATATTGAAAACGCGGCTCTCCGCGAAGCCCACGAAGAAGTGGGCTTGCGGCCTCAAGATATTCAAATTTTAGGCCGCCTGCGGGATATGCTGACCATCACCAACTACCGCGTCACGCCCATTGTCGGGGTGATGCCCTGGCCGTATGACGTGCGTCCACAGCCCGAGGAGGTCAGCCGCATTTTTTCGATTCCACTAGTTTGGCTCGCAGACCCGACAAACCGCTATGCACAGGTACGTCAGATTCAGCAACAAGGCAATTCGATCCCGGTGATTTATTTTTCGGATTATGCTGGAGAAATGCTATGGGGAGCCAGCGCGCGGATGATGGTGCTGCTCCTAGAAGCTCTGGGGTTAGCTACCCCCGAGAGACGCTACGCCTAACGCCCTATTCTGTCTCGCCAACCAACTCTACAGCGTCAATTTGATTCCACCCCAACCCCAGAATTGCCTGATCGATTGTGATGCGCACGATCGTATAACGTTGCGCGGTTCGCGGAATTGGGATTGCTAACGTATACGGGCAGGGTTGCGTAACCTGAAAAGGCGCGCTTTCGTAAATTATTTCCATCCGTCCGAAGGCATCCAGTAATTCAACTTTACTAATCTGGTTGGGGTTAAAGCTCTGAACAATGTTGACCGCGGTCACATAAAGCGGCGTTTCGAACTCGACTTCCAGCCACTCGCGCGAATCGCTGCCCGATGAAGACCATGCGGTCTGAAAATCACCGCAACGCGCAGTATTTGGCGCTCCGACAACTTGTTCGCTTCCCCATTCCGGGTCGGCATACGATGAACTGGCATTCGCGCCAATAGCCCATTGCCGCACCTGTCCCGCCTGGATCATCTCGAGGGGCAAATCTTCGGGAGTAGCTTCCAGGGTAGGTGTGGATTGTACAGAATCCACCCGAGGAGCCGCATCACACCCCGTTATCAGCCAGACCAACCCCAACAGCAGGCCGCCCAATTTCCATAATTTTAGATTGCGCATGGCAGGTTAAATAAAAACATCCCGCGAGAATGCCGCGGGATGTTTTAGGTTTAGATTACTCTTCGGCTTCTTCGTCGCCCTTACCTTGTTCAAGGACTTCGGGTTCGCCTTCAGCGAGTTCATCGCCAAATTCGTCAACTTCCTCTTCCGGCTCCTCAAGGATCTGCTGCGAGGATGCAAATACGAGCATCGTTTCAGGATCGTCCATGACGGCGACCCCTTCGGGCAGCACGAGGTCGGCTACGGTAATGCTATCGCCAATACTTATGAGGGTTGATGCGTCCACTTCAATTTGGTCGGGCAAATTTCGAGGCAGACATTCGATTTCGACTGAATCAACGCCGATATTCAGCATGGCGTCAAAATCGTTCACCGCCGGGACATTTTCGGAAAGCACGACCAATGGAACTTGCGTGCGGACGAGGACATTCATGGCAATCGCCTGGAAATCAATATGCGTGATCGCTCGACTAAGAATGCCTTTTTGGACTTCACGTACCAGCACGTTGTGTTCTGCATCATCTACTTTGAGATTAATGAGTGTAGACACACTGGTGTTCTTCAAGATACGACTTGTTTCGCGCAAGTCAAGCAATATCGGGGTTGCATCTACGCCATAGCCGTAAACGACAGCGGGCAGCTTGCCTTCGCGGCGTAGCTGCTTCACCTGCTTGCCAATCACTTCTCGACGAGTGGCTTCTAATATAATTTGTTCAGACATATCATCCTTCCTCGGAGCGCCTCTCACCTAAAATATTCAGGTTACCCTCGCTCCTCGCAATAATTTATTTGGAGTGCCATCCGGAAGATAGGCAATCTCCGTATCAAAATTTAAAAACCTGATTTCGTATTGAAATCAGGTCATTCACAATTTATGAGCGCCGTCCGCTGATAAGTTGACCAACCCACAGCACCAGCCCGATGGCAGCGCCAGCCGTGAGGCCCGCCAACATGGCCCGCGGTGTGTCCAGAATAGTTTCCACATCACCTTCAACCTGGCTCGCAAGTAACACGCCCGTGCGAAGTTTATCAGCCTGCACGGTACGAGCGACCACTACCCCCGCCTGGGTATCTTGCAGCGTAGCCGTATTGGCATAGGCAATCCCCACACCACCTTCAACAATCTGAAGCTGATCGGCGCTGACAACACCAACGCCGCCTTGAGCCACGTCAACCCGCTCCGACTTCACAGCCCCGGCGCCGCCCTGAATGATGTGTACGTTTTCCGCCTGGATGCTGCCAACGCCGCCTTGCCGAATTTCAACTTCCTGAGCGTCGATATTTTCTGCACCGCTCTGACGCATACGCACTAAATCGGCTTGAACGGTTCCGGCAGTGGCATTAGAGAAATTAACCACATCGGCCCGAATATTCTCCACCTGCGGGTGGTTTTCGGCAGCGAGAGGCGAATTTTGTTCTTGAATATGCTCTTGCTCAGACATGGTATCCTCCGTTAAAAAAGCCGCCAAGATTGGGCGGCAGTCCGTACAACACAGCGAATTTTACTGAGGTTCCCTCTTTCCGTCAATAGCCGTTCTCCACGCATTGATTTTTCATCGAATCCATTGTACACTTAGCCCTGCCCTTGCATACTAACAGAGTTTATCTGATCAGGAGTACTTACCATGAACTTAGGTCCCACAGAACTGATTATTATCTTAATAATCGTCATTTTACTCTTCGGCGTTGGCCGCATTGGAAAAATCGCCGGTGAACTTGGTGGCGGCATCCGTGCGTTTCGCAAAGGGCTACAAGCCGATGATGGCGCTGAAGAAAACAGCGGCGAAAAAGAAGAACCCAAAGCCTGACCTGCGTATTCGCTTGACTGGCATCGTCCTTTTGGGCAAATGATCAAAGCCTTGCTGGTACTCCGCCGCAAGGCTTTTATTTTTGGGGGCTTCCAGCTTTGGCGGAGCAGTATCCGATGAATCTTCGTTTATCGTACTTTTCCCTGATGATTTGTATTGCATTAATTCTGGCAGCTTGTCAGCCCGCGCCCGAATCCCCTGGGCTTACTGTTGCCGCGGCAGCCAGCCTGAATAATGCCTTCAACGAAATCGGCAGCGTTTTTACTGCCCAAACCGGCATCCCGGTGGCGTTTTCTTACGCCGCCACAGGAACTTTAGCCGAACAAATTCGCAACGGAGCGCCATTTGATATTTTCGCCGCCGCCGATACAGCTCGTATCCACGAACTGGCTATGCAGGGTTTCATCACATCGGAAAGTCAAGTTGTCTTTGCCTACGGTGAAGTTAGCCTGGTGATTGACCCAGAGCGCGGCTTGAATATCCAGTCGTTCAGTGATCTCGGCCATATACCCATTGATCGCTTCACAATTGCTAACCCCAAGATCGCGCCCTACGGAAGCGCGGCCCAAGCTATACTTGAAAATGCCAGACTATGGACGCAGCTCGAAGAACAGCTTATTTTTGGCGAAAGTGTGCGGCAGTCGTTACAATATATTGAGAGCGGCGAAATCCCGGCAGGCATTCTGCCCAACTCGCTGCTGCAAAATTCCATGCTGACCATCATTCCCATTGACGACACACGCTACGAGCCTGTCGCTCATGAAGCAGGTATCCTCGCGGCAAGCCCAAATACCTCGCAAGCCGAACGATTCATCCAATTTCTATATAGCCCACAGGGCCAGGCAATCCTCGCGCAACACGGCCTGACCCCCATTTCAACACCTTGACCATTCCCCTGTTACTTTCCTTACGCGTTGCTGCACTGTCTGCCCTGCTCGCTGCCATTGGCGGTATTACACTGGCTTCCCTTCTGGCGCACAAACAGGGGCTGTTTTGGCATCTAATCGATGGGATAATCAACCTTCCATTAGTACTACCGCCAACCGTTTTGGGCTATTACCTGCTGATTACCCTCAGCCAGCGTTCTCCCCTGGGTAGTTGGCTCGGCAGCCTTGGCATCCATTTAACATTTACCTGGGGCGGCGCCGTGGTAGCCGCTAGCATCGTTGCCCTGCCGCTGGTGACGCAATCGGCGCGGGCAGCGATTGAATCTGTCCCATCCGAACTGTTGGATGTCGCCCGCACGTTGGGACGCGCGCCCCTCGCCATTTTCCTGACGATTACCCTGCCGCTGGCATGGCGCGGCGTACTGGCGGGAATTGTGCTGGCCTTTGCCCGCGCTCTGGGTGAATTTGGCGCTACATTGATGATCGCCGGAAATATCCCCGGTCAGACGCAAACATTGCCCATCGCTATCTATGATGCTGTGCAAGCCGGAGAATCCGCCCGTGCCAATCAACTCTCGCTGCTGCTCACCAGCGCAGCAATTGTGTTGCTGGTCAGCATCCGCATGTTAACCAACCGCATCTCTCGGACGTGATTCAACGCAAGGGCGCAAAGTTTTCTATCATTTTTTCTTTGCGCCCTTGCCCCTTCGCGTCCTTACGTTAGAGACACACCGCCAAATGAAGCCCCACAAACTTGCCGTCACCATCAACCTGATGATCGAAAACTTTCATCTGCAAGCCAACTTTCAGGCGCAAGATGAAATCATTGCCATTTTCGGCCCCTCCGGAGCTGGTAAAAGCACCACCCTGCGCGCCATCGCCGGGCTAATTACCCCGCAGCAAGGCATCATCCGTCTCGGCCAGCGCACCCTCTTTGACGCGCAAAAAAACATCAACCTGCCGCCGCAAAAGCGCAATCTGGGTTACGTACCACAAAATTACGCCCTATTTCCCCATCTCAGCATTGCCGAGAATATCGCCTATGGATTGCTCCCCCATCTCCGTCACGCCCGCCATCAGCGCACGCGCGAACTTCTCGAATTGATGCAACTCGCCGACTTCGCCCAGCGCCGTCCCGGCGAACTTTCTGGCGGACAGCAGCAACGCGTAGCCCTGGCGCGCGCCCTGGCGCCCAACCCGGCCATGCTGCTCATGGACGAACCCCTGGCCGCTCTTGAAGAATCTTTGCGCCAAAAACTGCGCGCCGAATTACGCACCATCCCGCAACGCTTCAACGTACCCATCTTGCTGGTCACACACAACCTCAGCGAGGCCAACAGCCTCGCCAGCCAGCTTGTCATCCTCGACCAGGGCAAAATGTGTCAGGCTGGGCCAAAAGACGAAATTATGCAACGACCCACCAGCCCCGCGACTGCCCGCATTGTTGGCATGAATAATATATTGCCTATGCGCAATTTAGATATAAAAACCCTGCAATGGGGTACATACAACCTCGAGGTTATTCCTGCTCCCCCAACAGGCCAACGCAACGCAGCCCCGCTGGTGGGTATCCGCCCCGAGGCGATCCGTTTGCTCAAAGCCGATTCCGGTCAGGCAAATACCCTCCCCGCGCGCATCCTGGATGATGAAGATTTCGGCCCCGAACACCGCCTGAGCGTGCGCGTACCCGGCCAAAAACCCGATCTCGAAATCCGTATCTCCACCCCAAAACTGGCGCGCCTCGGCCTGCAACCCGGCGACGAAGCTTTTATTCAAATTGACCCGACCAGCATTCACACTTTTCCATGAGTACATCCGCTATCACCAGTCTGCTCAGCCGCTGGCGCAGCGACGTGACCCTCGGTGGCAATATCACCGCCTGGGAAACCATCCCCGCCCGGCAGCCGCGCTTTGAACCCTTCCCTGCCGATCTGCATCCCGCCCTGTGCGAGCAGTTGCGCGCGAATAGTATCCGGGCGCTGTACAGCCACCAGATGCAAGCCTGGAAGCAAGCACGCGCCGGGGCCAATATTGCGCTGGCAACCGATACCGCCAGCGGCAAAACCCTGGCCTACAATCTGCCCGTGCTGGATGCGCTGCTGCGCGATTCAAATGCGCGCGCCCTGTATCTCTTCCCGACCAAAGCCCTGGCGCAAGACCAACTCGCCGGGCTGCGCGGTCTGTTGGCGCAAACCCCACAACCCGACTCGCCGATCACACCGGCTACTTACGACGGCGATACACCCCAAAGCGCCCGCGCTGCCATCCGACAAAAAGCACGTCTCATCATCAGTAACCCCGATATGCTGCACATTGGGATTTTGCCGCGTCACGCCTCTTGGGCGGATTTTTTCACCAATTTGCGCTTCATCGTGATTGACGAAATGCATATCTACCGTGGCGTGTTCGGCTCGCATATTGCCAACGTGATCCGGCGGCTCAAACGTATCGCCAATTTTTATGGCGCACAGCCCCAGTTCATACTCACTTCAGCAACCATCGGCAACCCACGCCAATTGGCCGAAAAATTGATCGAAGCACCGCTAACCTTGCTCAATGAAGATGGCTCCGGCCGCGGCCCCAAGCACTTCCTGATCTATAATCCCCCCATCGTGGATGAAGATTTGGGGTTGCGCGCCAGTATGCTCGCCGAAAGCGTGCGCCTGGCCGAAGATGTGTACACCTACGGCATCCAAACGATTCTGTTCGGGCGCACGCGCCGCACCGTGGAAGTGATGCTGCGCTATCTGGCCGACCGCATCGGCGAGCGAACGCCACAGGCCATCCGCGCCTATCGCAGCGGTTATTTGCCCGCCCATCGCCGTGAAATTGAACAGGGTTTGCGCTCTGGTAGCGTGCGCACTGTGGTGGCTACCACGGCACTCGAACTGGGCATCGATCTCGGCGGAATGGGGGCCACAATTCAAGCTGGATACCCGGGCACGATTGCCGGAAGTTGGCAACAGGCCGGGCGCGCCGGACGCGGCCTGGAGACTTCACTCTCGATCCTGGTGGCTTCGCCCAGCCCCGCCGATCAATTTCTGGCGCGCCATCCGGACTATTTCTTCGGACGCAACCCGGAGCGTGCCCTGATCCAGGCCGATAATCTGCTGATTCTGCTGCATCACCTGCAATGCGCGGCTTTCGAGTTGCCCTTTGAGCCTAATGAATCCTTCGGACACGCCGATCCTGCTCAGGTTGCAGAAATTTTGAATCTCCTGCATCAGAGCGGGAATCTGTATCAATCCAGTGAAAAATATTTTTGGCTCGGTGATGGCTATCCCTCGGCGGAAATTTCCTTGCGCAGCGCCTCGGCACAGACGGTTTATCTGCTCAACACGGCCACGGAGCCGCCCACCACCATCGGGGAGGTGGATGGCGAAGCGGCCTGCTGGATGGTACACCCTGGGGCGGTTTATTTACACGAAGGGGAGCCGTATTTGGTGGAAACTCTGGATTTGGAGCAGCACCGCGCCCTGATGCAGCCGACGCAAGTTGATTATTTCACCCGCCCGCGCAACGAGATTGAAGTGCAATTACTAGCATTGCGGGAGGCGCGGCGCGAAGAATGGGGGGAGAAAGCCCACGGGGAATTAGCCGTGATCTCGACCGTCAGCGGCTATCAGATGTTGCGTTGGGAAAGCCTGGAAAAACTGGGCTTTCACGAACTGGATTTACCCCCAGCGCGCTTGCACACATCCGGCTATTGGCTTAGCCTGGAGGAAGACAGCGTGGAACGTTTGCGCGCGGCCGGTTTGTGGCGTAACGACCCCAACAACTACGGCCCCGAGTGGCCTCAGCAGCGCGCCATAGCTTTAACGCGCGACAAGCATACCTGCCGGGTATGCGGCACGCGTTCCGATATGCAGAGTTTGCATGTGCATCATAAAATACCCTTCAGGGCGTTTGATACACCCTGGCAGGCTAACCGCCTGGAAAATTTGGTTACGCTGTGCCCTGCCTGCCACCAACGTGCCGAGAGCGCCGTGCGCGTGCGCAGCGGTCTGGCCGGATTAAGTTATGTATTGGGACAGATTGCGCCGCTGTTTCTGATGTGCGATACGCGCGACCTGGGGCAGCACAGCGATCCAAAGGCAACCTTCGCCGCTGGACGCCCAAGCGTAGTGATTTACGAGATGATCCCCGCGGGCATCGGCTTTAGCCAACAACTTTTTGAGCGCCATGACGAATTACTGGCCGCGGCGCGCGAAATCGTCGAGCAGTGCATCTGCGCCGACGGCTGCCCTTCGTGCGTTGGCCCCGGCGGTGAAGCTGGTTCCGGTGGCAAAGCAGAGACGCTGGCGATTTTAAAAGAATTAAAATGAAGTACCCGAAAAAGGATGTGCGGGTTGCTTCACAACCCGCACATCCTTTTTCGGGACCAAATAAAAAAAGCCGCACTTGTACGGGCACGGCCTGAAAAATAAATTTATTGCGCTATCTACTAAAAATCATCG
>JACKQG010002396.1_pt1 | contig 24556 bp, 21 predicted proteins | sample 8237621 | NCBI WGS metagenome assembly JACKQG01 (sample SAMN15677084, study PRJNA649215) | marine metagenome | biome: marine; feature: Black Sea; material: saline water; isolation source: suspended particulate matter (SPM) from the Black Sea western gyre | collected 2013-06-09/2013-06-10 | depth... | reverse complement strand
GGCGTCGGACAAGAACGGCAAAAGCAACAAAGATCACCACAAGATCAAAACACTTGGGCGTATAGACCCGCGCAATCCCCTTTTCGGGAAGACCCGTGGCGTAACTCTCTGGTATAATGCCGCCAACGAACACCGGCAAGTCGTCAAGACCGGCACGTTTTAGCCCGGCCATCACTTCACTGGCCAGGGTCGCGTGTGAACCCGACAAGATCGACAGCCCGATCACATGAACGCCTTCTTCGACGGCCGCAGAGACAATTTGTTCAGGTGTCAGTCTGATGCCTTCGTAAACCACATCGATACCGGCGTCGCGGGCGCGCACGGCAATCTGTTCGGCGCCATTGGAATGCCCATCAAGGCCCGGCTTTCCGACCAACATCTTCAGGCGACGTCCAAGTTTTTCCGACACCGCCTGAACATGCGCCAGTGCCTTGTCCTCGTCACCGGGGCCGGGGCCGGTTGCACCGGCAACGCCGGTCGGAGCGCGGAATTCCCCAAACACCCCACGCAGGGTATTGCACCACTCGCCAGTGGTCACGCCAGCATGGGCGGCGGCAATTGATGGCTCCATAATGTTGCGGCCTTCCCTGGCCGCTGCTTCAATTTCTTCAAGCGCCGTTGCCACGCCGCTATTATCGCGCTGGGCGCGCCATTGCTCCAGCAAGGCGATCTGTTGCTCTTCGGCTTTTGGATCAATGCTCAGAAAGGCCCCATCGCCGGTTGTCAGCGGCGAGGCTTCGGCTTCCATAAAACGGTTCACACCGACAACCGTTTGTGTGCCGCTTTCAATGGCCGCAAGCCGCCTGGCGTTGGAGGAAACCAGGGCGCTTTTCATATAACTGCTTTCGATGGCGGCGACGGCGCCACCCATTTTCTCGATCTGCGCAAGTTCCTTATCGGCCTCGTATTTCAACTGCTCGACTTTTTCAGCAATGACGCGGGAGCCATCAAAGATATCGCCAAACTCCAGAAGGTCCGTTTCGTAAGCGACAATTTGCTGCAAACGCAGCGACCATTGCTGATCCCACGGTCGCGGCAGACCCAGCGCCTCGTTCCAGGCGGGCAATTGAACGGCGCGGGCGCGGGTGTTTTTCGACAGCACCACGGGCAGCATCTCGAGCAAAATCCGATAGACGTTGTTTTCCGGTTGCTGTTCGGTCAGGCCCAGTGAATTAACCTGTACGCCGTAGCGAAAACGCCTGAGCTTTTCGTCGCTGACACCATACCTGTGCTGAGCAATATCATCCCACATTTCAGCAAACGCCCGCATCTTCGACAGTTCGGTCACCAGCCGGATACCGGCGTTGACAAAAAAGCTGATACGGCCAACGACCTTCGCAAAATCCTCTTCAGGCACCTGACCACTGTCGCGAACGGTGTCCAGCACGGCAATTGCGGTGGCCAGCGCAAACGACAATTCCTGTTCAGGCGTCGCCCCGGCTTCCTGCAAATGGTAAGAGCAGACGTTGACCGGATTCCATTTTGGCACTTCGGCGTAAGTAAAGGAAACCACATCCGATATCAGCCTGAGCGATGGTTCGGGCGGGAAAATGTAGGTGCCGCGCGACAGGTATTCTTTGATGATATCGTTCTGGGTTGTTCCCGAAAGGTCCGCCCGCGCCACCCCCTGACTTTCACCCAAGGCTATATATAGCGCCAACATCCACGCCGCCGGGGCATTAATGGTCATCGATGTATTCATGCGTTCCAGCGGCAGGCCGTCAAACAGCGCCTTCATATCGCCCAGGTGAGAAACCGGCACCCCGACCTTGCCGACCTCGCCCCGGGCCAGTGGGTGGTCGGCGTCATATCCGGTTTGGGTCGGTAAATCAAAAGCAATGGACAGGCCGGTTTGGCCGCGGCTCAGGTTGGTGCGATACAATTCATTGGACGCCCTGGCCGAACTGTGCCCCGAATAAGTCCGAAACATCCACGGTCTGTCGACTTCCTGATTTTTTGTTGCGTCTGCGAATTTATCAGTCATTGGAAAATTCCGTCTTAAGCTCGATTACTTTTAAAATACTGAAAACAGTAGTTAAATTATTTTTACCGGGCGTCCATTGAAACAATCTATCAAATTGTGCATTGCGAAGAAACCCGCAAAAGTCTATGACGGTTTACCAGTTAACTAAGATATTTGGGAGACGGCCATGAGCGAGCCCGCCGAAGCTGCTGAAACGAAACCGGAATTACCGACAAAGGACCTTTATGAAATCGGTGAGATTCCGCCCCTGGGTCATGTGCCAAAGCAAATGTACGCCTGGGCCATTCGCCGCGAACGTCACGGCGACCCGGACAGCGCCATGCAGGTCGAAATCGTCGACACCCCGACCCTTGATCCACACGACGTTCTGGTCATGGTCATGGCCGCTGGCGTCAACTACAACGGCGTCTGGGCGGCACTGGGCACACCGATTTCCGTGTTTGACGTCCACAAGGCCGATTATCATATCGCCGGTTCGGACGCCGCAGGTATCGTCTGGGCCGTTGGCGAGAAGGTCAAACGCTTTAAAGTCGGTGATGAAGTTATCGTTCATTGCAATCAGGACGACGGTGATGACGAGGAATGCAACGGCGGCGATCCGATGTTCTCGCCTTCGCAACGCATTTGGGGCTACGAGACCCCCGATGGTTCCTTCGCCCAGTTCACCCGCGTTCAGGCCCAACAGGTGATGCCGCGCGCCAAACACCTGACCTGGGAAGAAAGCGCCTGTTACACCCTGACCCTGGCCACCGCCTACCGCATGTTATTCGGCCACAGGCCGCATATCCTGCGCCCGGGTCATAATGTTCTGGTTTGGGGTGCATCGGGTGGATTGGGATCAATGGCCGTTCAATTGATCGCCACCGCCGGGGCCAACGCCATCGGCGTAATTTCCGACGAATCAAAGCGTGACTTTGTCATGGAACTGGGGGCCAAGGGCGTCATCAACCGCAAGGACTTCGATTGCTGGGGCCAATTGCCGGAAGTTAACGGCGAAGGGTTTGGCGACTATATGAAGGAAACCCGCAAATTCGGCAAGGCGATCTGGGACATCACCGGTAAGGGCGTCGATGTGGACTTCGTCTTCGAGCATCCCGGCGAGGCGACCTTCCCGGTCTCGTGTAATGTTGTCAAACGCGGCGGCATGGTGGTCTTCTGCGCCGGAACCTCGGGCTTTAACCTGACCATGGACGCGCGCTTTGTATGGATGCGCCAGAAGCGTATTCAGGGCAGCCACTTCGCCAACCTGAAACAGGCGAGCCAGGCCAACCAGCTTGTAATCGAACGCCGCATCGACCCGTGCATGTCTGAAATGTTCGCCTGGGACGACATCCCCGAAGCTCACATGAAGATGATGAAAAACGAGCACAAGCCCGGCAACATGGCGGTTCTGGTACAGGCCAGGAAAGCCGGTTTGCGAACTCTTGAAGACTGCATCGAGGCTTAGAATCAAAGCATGAGCGACAAATCCCTGATCATTGATGATCTGCTTCCGGCTTGTGAGGACGCCCTGGCGTCGAGCGAAATTCTGCTTGCCAAAATCAAGGACCGTGTTGGCGAGCTGGTTGTCAGGGACGGTCGGGTTGATAGCAAGCTGATCGATAATGAGCAATTCGCGGCGCATGGCCTTTCCTGGGCTGCGACTTACGTTGAAGCGCTTCGCCAGATGCATGGCTGGGGCGGGCGCTTGCAAGTGGCTGGAAACTTCGGCGAGCTTGAGCAACTTATTTTGCAGGCGGCTTATGGCGAATATCTGTCCCAGCTTTACGGCGGCATTGCCTTATCCCAGGTCGAAATCATCAGGCCCCGCGATATGGGACTTACCAGCAAAGACACCCACGGTTTCTTTACGGACGGCGTCAAAAAACTGATCGACGGCGGCAACACCAACACCGTCCGTATGCGTATCGCCGCCCTGATTTGCGAGGGCGCTGACAGTGGCTACTTCGGACACGCGGGACTTGACGACGAAATGCTTGAGATGGTCCGCGACCAGTTCCGCCGCTTCGTCAACGAACAGGTCTTGCCCGACGCCCACGAGTGGCACCTCAAGGACGAGTTGATCCCCATGGAGATCGTCGAGCAGATGGCCGAACTGGGTGTCTTCGGCCTGACCATCCCCGAAGAATTCGGCGGCCTTGGTATGGGCAAGATGGCCATGTGTGTGGTCACCGAAGAACTGTCACGCGGCTACATTGGCGTTGGCTCCCTTGGCACCCGTTCGGAAATCGCCGGTGAGTTGATCCGGCTGGGTGGCACGGACGAACAAAAAGAACACTACCTGCCGAAGATCGCATCGGGGGAAATCCTGCCGACCGCCGTGTTTACCGAACCGGGAACCGGATCGGATCTGGCCAGTTTGAAAACCCGCGGTGTCCTTGAAGACGACGTTTACAAAATCACCGGCAACAAGACCTGGATCACCCACGCAGCGCGCTCCGATATGATGACCTTGCTGGTTCGCACCGACACGGACGAACCCGGCTATAAAGGCTTGTCCATGCTGCTTGCCGAAAAACCCCGCGGCACCGACGCCGACCCCTTCCCGGCAGACGGCATGACCGGCGGCGAAATCGAGGTTCTGGGTTACCGGGGTATGAAGGAATACGAGCTCGGCTTTGACGACTTTGAAGTCAGCGCAAGCAGTCTATTGGGTGGCGTTGAGGGTCAGGGTTTCAAACATTTGATGGCGACCTTTGAGTCAGCCCGCATTCAAACGGCGGCGCGCGCCGCCGGGGTCGCCCAGTCAGCCCTGGAGTTGGGGCTTTCTTATGCCCGCGAACGCATTCAGTTCGGCAAGCCAATTATAGAATTTCCCCGGGTCGCCGGGAAACTGGCATGGATGGCCGTTGAAACCATGGTCGCCAAACAGCTGGCTTATTTCGCCGGACGCGAAAAGGATTCCGACCGGCGCTGTGATATCGAAGCGGGCATGGCGAAATTGCTGGCCGCCCGGGTCGCCTGGTCAAACGCCGATAACGCCTTGCAAGTGCACGGCGGCAACGGCTACGCACTGGAATACCCGATCTCGCGGGTTCTCTGCGATGCCCGCATCCTCAACATTTTCGAGGGCGCGGCCGAAATTCAGGCCCATGTGATTGCACGAGGCCTGCTTGCAGGCCGCAATTAACCAAGCGATTCTTTGAAGAATGCCAGGACTTTACCCCACGCGTCCTCGCTTGCTTGCGGATGGTAGCGTTCTTCATTGGTGAAACACTGGAAAGCATGTCCGGCATCATCATAACGGTGAAAGGTGTGAGGGACGCCTGCGGCGCTCAACGCCGCGTCGTAGTCGTCAACATCTTCAGGTGACGGGGTTTGATCATCATTGCCGAAAAATCCGATGACAGGACACGTGATGTTACCGGCAAGGTCAATTGCGGGTGGAGTCCCTGGCCCCATGGACTGTTTGACCCGACCACCATAAAACACCGCGCAGGCCTTTAAATCGGGATTATGGCAGGCCCCGAGCCAGGACACCCTGCCGCCCCAGCAATGGCCAACGATGCCGATCCGCCCGGCGTCCACATCATCACGGGCTGCCAGCAAATCATAGGCGGCCTGAAGGTCAAGGGCGGTCCAGTCGTCGCGGAATGCATCGCGTTTAAGCTCCATTTCCGCTTCCTTGGGCCACCAGTGAAAGATGAATGGCACGGCCACTGCGAAGCCGTTTTCGGCAAAACGCTCGGCAGTTTTCAGGGTGAAGGTGTCGTTTTCGACGCCGGTGTGTCCAACAGGAATATGCTGGGCCAGCACCAGCCCCGGATGTGGGCCCGCGCCTTCAGGCTCGAACATAAAGACTTCCATGATGCTATCTGAAACGGCCACGGTTTCAATATGGTGCATGATCTGTCCTCCCCTTTTGCAGGACAGTAGCATGTACCCCGGAACAGCAGACACCCTTTTGGTTGCCACGGAACCAAACAGCGACAACGCCCTTCCCTTTCAAACAGACCGGATATAAGGTCTGAGCATGGTTGAAATGGACTTGTACATAACCTTCGTGCTGGCGACAATTCTGCTGATTTTGATGCCGGGACCGATCGTCACGATCACCATCGCCAACTCACTGGCTTATGGCACCCGCCATGGACTGCGCACCGTTATTGGCACCTCGAGTGCGACGACGGTGCTCCTGATCGTCGGCGGCTTTGGCATGGCTTCGGCCTTCGCGCTGCTGGCCCAATGGTTTGAATGGTTGCGCTGGATTGGCGCAGCCTACCTTATTTTCCTGGGGCTCCAGCAATGGCGGACGAAGCCCATCGTGCTTGGTGAGGGTGGCGTCAGTGCGTGGTCGAAGAAAGGCATCTTCTGGCAGGGCTTCGTGATCTCGATCACCAACCCGAAGACAATCCTGTTTTACGCCGCCTTCTTCCCCCAGTTTATGGACCCGGCCCGGGATCCGGGACCGCAATTGTTCGTTTTGAGTGTCACGTTTTTGTTTATTGCGACGTTTCTGGACAGTTGCTACGCGGTCTTGTGCGGCAGGCTGCGCCCCTTTCTTACCGACGCCAAACGTGGTCGCTTGCGCAACCGCATCACCGGTGGGCTTTTGATCGGCACCGGGTTGGCGTTGGCGTTCGCGCGAAAGACTTGAAAGCATGGTTAAACTGACAAAAATCTACACCCGCGGCGGCGATACGGGCGAAACATCCTTAGGCAATGGCACCCGCACAGCCAAGCACGACCTGCGCGTCGCCGCCTACGGCAGCGTCGATGAAACCAATGCGACAATTGGCCTGGCCCGTCTGTACACGGACGGTGAAACCGATGTCATGCTGGCACGCATCCAAAACGACCTGTTCGATCTGGGGGCCGATCTGTGCCGCCCCGGCGATGGCACGCAAGGCGAAGAAGCGCTTCGCATTGTCGATGGCCAGGTTGTGCGTCTGGAAAGCGAAATTGACACCATGAACGAAGGCCTTGAAGCATTAACATCGTTCATTTTGCCTGGTGGTTCGCCAGCCGCTGCCCACCTGCATATGGCGCGCACCGTCTCGCGGCGTGCCGAACGGCTGATTACCGAATTGATGACCATTGAGGCCATCAACCCGGCAGCTTTGCGCTACATCAACCGCCTGTCCGATCACCTGTTCCAGTTGGCCCGTTTGCAAAACGATGCCGGCAAGGCTGATGTCCTGTGGACCCCCGGTGACAACCGCTAGAGTCGATCACACTTAAACGGAATCATGACTTGATTCAGTTAAAGCGTGATCGGTTCGCTCTTGAAAAACTGATTTGAAACAGCTCCGGGAGAGGCTTTTCCGGATACGTCGATATACCAACAAAATAGGGCGCATGGCGACATTGACAGGGCCAGACTCTATCCTTATTGTGCATCTGCGAAGTAAATTTATAGAGCAGGAATTCATCAAAATATTCAGTATGTTAGCTGAATAATTTAGAGGCATTTATCAACCTCAACTCGGTCCAACTTCCAAGTCTTCGGCAGGTCATCCATGAAAGTTCTTATCGCTGTCAAACGGGTCATCGACTTCAACGTCAAAATCCGTGTTAAATCAGACAATTCGGGTATCGAGACGGCCAACGTGAAAATGTCCATGAACCCCTTTGACGAAATCGCCGTCGAGGAAGCCATCCGCCTGAAAGAGGCCGGCACTGCAGACGAACTGGTCGCAGTTTCCATTGGCACTGCCCAATCATCGGAAACCATTCGTACAGCCCTGGCCATGGGTGCCGACCGCGGCATTCTGGTTGAAACCGATGCCGAGTTACAGCCCCTGGCCGTCGCCAAGCTTCTTAAAGCCATTGTCGATAAAGAAAACCCCGGAATGGTTGTTGTCGGCAAACAGGCGATCGATGATGATGCCAATCAAACCGGTCAGATGCTGGCCGCCCTGCTCGGCTGGCCGCAAGGCACGTTTGCTTCCAAGCTTGAGCCCGCTGACGGCACCGCAACGCTGGTCCGCGAAGTCGATGACGGGTTGCAAACCATCCAGGTCAAACTCCCAGCCGTGATTTCGACGGATTTACGCCTTAATGAGCCGCGTTATGCATCGCTTCCCAACATCATGAAGGCCAAGAAAAAACCTATCGACACGACCACCCCCGATGAGCTTGGCGTCGATGTAACACCGCGGCTTGAAACCATCAACGTCGTCGAACCACCGGTACGTGAGGCTGGCGAAATCGTCGCCGACGCTGCCCAACTGATCGATAAACTGAAGAACGAGGCGAAGGTCATCTGATGAGTATTCTTGTCGTTGCCGAACACGATAATTCGGAACTGAAATCCGCCACCCTGAATGCTGTTACCGCTGCCAGTGAACTTGGTGAGGTCACCTTGCTGGTCGCAGGGCTTGATTGTGGCGGTGTTGCAGAACAAGCCTCAAAGGTCGCAGGTGTCGCCAAGGTCATCGTCGCCGATGACGCTGCTTTCGCTAACGGGCTGGCCGAAAACGTGGCCTCCCTGCTGGTTGATCTGGCCCCTGGGTACAGCCACCTGATTGCCCCGGCAACGACATCGGGCAAGAATATCATGCCGCGCGTCGCCGCCTTGCTTGATGTGGCGCAGATTTCAGAAATTTCCGCTATTGAAGGCCCGGACACTTTCATCCGCCCGATCTACGCTGGCAACGCCATGGCGACCGTCAAAACCGCCGATACGCCGAAAGTCATCACCGTTCGCGGTACCGCTTTCGAGGCTGCCGCCACAGAAGGTGGCAGCGCCGCCATCGAAGCGGTCAGTGGTGGTGGCGATCAAGGTCTGTCGAGTTTCGTAAGCCAGGAAGTGAGCAGGTCCGAACGCCCCGAACTGACCACCGCCAAGATCGTCATTTCCGGCGGTCGCGGTATGCAAAGCGGTGACAACTTCCACCTGCTTGAAAAAATCGCCGACCAGCTGGGGGCCGCCGTTGGCGCCTCGCGCGCCGCCGTTGACGCCGGTTACGTACCCAATGATTATCAGGTTGGCCAGACCGGCAAAGTGGTCGCCCCCGATCTTTACATTGCCGTCGGCATATCAGGGGCTATTCAGCATCTGGCCGGCATGAAAGACAGCAAGGTCATTGTCGCCATCAACAAGGACGAAGAAGCGCCGATTTTCCAGATTGCCGATTACGGCCTTGTCGCTGATCTGTTCGACGTGCTTCCGCAATTATCGGCAGAACTGGATAAATAACTTGAGCTTTAACTTTTAGGAAATGTCATGTCATCGGACATCAACAAAATAGGCATCATCGGCGCTGGCCAAATGGGTAGCGGTATCGCACACGTTTGTGCACTGGCTGGTCACGACATCTACCTGATGGATATCAATGAAGACAGCCTCACCGGTGCGTTGGCTGTCATCAACAAAAACATGACGCGGGCTGTCAGTAAGGACAAGCTGGCACAAGCCGACATGGACGCAGGCCTTGCACGCATTTCAACGGGGTCTTCCTACGACGGCTTCAAAGACTGTGATCTGGTTATCGAAGCGGCCACCGAAAACGAGGAACTGAAGAAAGAGGTTATCCGCGAAATCTGCAAGGTTGTTCCCGAACACACCATTATCGCGTCCAACACCTCGTCTATTTCCATAACCCGGCTGGGCGCGCAGACCGACCGGCCCGGCAAGTTCGTCGGGATGCACTTCATGAATCCGGTGCCGCTTATGGAACTGGTTGAACTGATCAGGGGTATCGCCACGGACGAAGACACCTACGCCGCCGTCCGTACCCTGACCGAACAACTGGGCAAAACCCCGGTCAACGCTGAAGATTTTCCGGCCTTTATCGTCAATCGCATCCTGCTGCCGATGATCAACGAAGCCGTTTACACCCTGTATGAAGGGGTTGGCTCCGTTCTTGCGATCGACACCTCCATGAAACTGGGCACCCACCATCCCATGGGGCCGCTGGAACTGGCCGACTTTATCGGCCTTGATACCTGCCTGGCAGTGATGAACGTGCTGCACGAAGGCCTGGCCGACACGAAATACCGGCCCTGCCCGCTTTTGGTTAAATACGTGGAAGCCGGCTGGCTGGGTCGCAAGACCGGGCGCGGTTTCTATGATTATTCCGGTGATGAGCCGGTCCCAACCCGCTAGCCAGATGCAGCGATCATGAATCTTTTCGAGCGCTATCTGACACTTTGGGTGGCGCTCTGTATTGTTGTCGGCATTACGCTCGGCCACTTCATACCCGCACCGTTTCATCTGTTGGGAAGCGCCGAGTTGTTTAGCGTCAACATCCCCGTTGCCGTGCTGGTCTGGCTGATGATTATCCCAATGCTGCTAAAGATTGATTTTGGCGCCATGCATCAGGTCAAGGAACACTGGCGCGGCATTGGTGTGACCCTGTTTATCAACTGGGCCGTCAAACCGTTTTCCATGGCCCTGCTAGGCTGGATATTTATCGGTGTCGCCTTCAGGCCGTATCTTCCGGCCGATCAAGTCGAGTCCTATATCGCTGGCCTGATCTTGCTTGCCGCCGCCCCCTGCACCGCCATGGTCTTCGTGTGGAGCAATCTGTGTGACGGCGAGCCCCACTTCACCCTAAGTCAGGTCGCCTTGAACGACGTTATTATGGTTTTCGCCTTCGCCCCCATCGTCGCCCTGCTGCTGGGTCTGTCATCAATCGTTGTTCCCTGGGAAACACTGCTTCTGTCAGTGGTTCTCTACATCGTTGTGCCGGTGATCTTTTCTCAATTGTGGCGGAAGAACCTTTTGGCTGGGGGCGGGCAGGAAAAACTGCAAACCGTCCTGCACAAGCTGGGGCCGGTCTCGCTTGTCGCCCTGCTGACAACGTTGGTCCTGTTATTCGGTTTTCAGGGTGAACAGATTATCGCCAAGCCGGTGATTATTGCGCTGCTGGCTGTGCCGATCCTGATCCAGGTCTATTTCACTTCTGGGTTGGCTTATTTGCTGAGCCGGAAATTTGGCGTCGCCCACTGTGTCGCCGCTCCCTCGGCACTGATCGGGGCCAGTAACTTCTTCGAGCTCGCCGTTGCCGTCGCCATCGGCCTGTTTGGCTTTCAGTCAGGAGCGGCGCTTGCCACTGTCGTCGGTGTGCTGATTGAAGTCCCGGTAATGCTGTCGGTGGTCAAAATCGTCAACACGACGAAGGGCTGGTACGAGGCTGGCGAGGCCGTTTCCAAAAACTGAAGGCAATGTCTGGTATGGCTCCGAACGCAGACTTCATTGCCACATTGATCAGGTGTCTGATGCAGACCCGAAGCGGGTATCATGGGCATGGGAAAATTGCGGCTTATTCATCGTCCCTGAGAACAACGTAAATCGCCGGGATGGCCAGCAACGTCAGCGCCGTCGATGAGGCGAGGCCGAAGACGAGCGAGATGGCGAGGCCCTGGAAGATTGGATCGGCGAGAATAAAGATGCCACCGATCATCGCCGCCACCGCCGTCAGGAAAATCGGCTTAAAGCGGACCGCACCGGCATCAAGCAAAACCTTGCGCAGGGGCACGCCACTGCCCTGTCCATGCTTGATAAAATCAACCAGCAGGATCGAATTACGCACGATGATACCGGCCAGGGCAATGAATCCGATCATCGATGTGGCGCTGAATGGAGCCCCGAAAATCCAGTGCCCAATCATAATACCAATCAGGGTTAACGGTACCGGCGTCAGGATCACCAGGGGAAGTTTGAAACTGCCAAACTGGCCGACAACCAGCAGATAAATTCCCAACAGGGCAAAGATAAAGGCCAGCCCCATGTCACGGAAGGTGACATAGGTGACTTCCCACTCGCCGTCCCATAGCAGCGTCAGGCCGCTCTCATCTTTGGGTTGGCCATGATAGGTGATGGTGGGCATACCGCCGTCACCCCAATCCATTTCGGCCAGCTTATCTTCAATGGCGAACATGCCATAGATGGGGGCTTCGAAGCGCCCGGCCATTTCCCCCGTTACCACAACAACGAAGTGGCCATCGCGACGGAAAAGCGGGTGCGAGGCGCGCTCGTATTTGAGATTCACAACATCGCCCAGTTCGACGATGGCACCGCTGTCGGCGGCTTCACCGGGGGCCGGAACCGGGGTCGAAAGAAGCCTTTCACCCATACTCAGGGTGCTTTTTGGCAGGCGAACGGCAATCTCAATCGGGTTTAAGCCGGAACCGCGTTGGGAATAGCCGACGCTGACGCCGCCGATCAGGGCTTCCAGGGTATCATAAAGGGCCTGCTCCTGAACCCCGTGAAATTCCAGATTTTGCTGGTCGATCTCGATGCGTAGACGCTCCGGAGGTTGACCAAGTGAATCATCAACATCGACAACAAAATCAACACTTTCAAAGGCCTGACGAACCTTCCGCGCACCTTGAGCGCGACTTTCCTGATCCGGACCATAAATTTCCGCCATCAGGGTCGCCATCACCGGCGGTCCCGGTGGAACTTCGACAACCTTGATCGATGTTCCTTCGGGAACGGCAATCCCTTCCAGAAGTTTGCGCACTTCCAGTGCAATCTCGTGGCTTTGCCGGTCGCGATCATGCTTGGGTTTCAAATTCAATTGCAAGTCGCCCATCCACGAATCCGCGCGCATGTAATAATGACGAACCAGTCCGTTGAAGTTGAACGGCATGGCCGTGCCCGCATAAAGTTGCATATTGGTCAGTTCGGGAAGGTCGCGAATGCGGTGCGCCACGTCGCTTAAAACGCGTTCGGTTTCTTCAAGCGATGAGCCTTCCGGCAGATCGACGACGACCTGCATTTCTGACTTGTTATCGAAGGGCAGCAACTTGACGGTAACCTGCTTGGTCGCAAACAAAACCATCACGGCGGCTGTCGCTATGCCGACAATCGTCAAAAACATGATCGAACGGGAGCGGCCGACCAGTAAGGGCGTCGCCAGTTTCAGGTAAAGCCGACCCAAAAAGCCCGGATCGTCACCGTCACCACCGTGGTGGCTGAGAGCTTGCGCGGTTTCCTTGTCTACGGTGTTTTTGCCCTTGAAGGTGATTTTGAATAACAGCCACGGCGTGATGATCATGGCGACGAAAAAGGAGAACACCATCGCCGCCGAGGCGTTGGCCGGGATCGGGCTCATGTACGGCCCCATCAGACCGGAAACAAACATCATCGGCAACAGGGCGGCGACGATGGTCAGGGTGGCGATAATGGTCGGGTTGCCAACTTCCGCAACCGCCTCAAGGGTCGATTGGAGTGGTTTTTTGGCACCGTCCTTGGCCCAGTGTCGAACAATATTTTCAATCACCACGATGGCGTCATCGACCATGATGCCGATGGAAAAAATCAGCGCGAACAAACTGACCCGGTTGATGGTGTAGCCCATCAGCCACGATGCAAACAACGTCAGCAAGATTGTCGTCGGCACCACCACCAGGACCACGGCGCCCTCGCGCCAGCCCAGCGCAAAGGTAACAAGCAAGACGATTGAAACCGTCGCCAACCCCAAGTGGAATAACAGTTCGTCGGATTTCTCAAGCGCGGTTGCACCGTAGTTGCGGGTGACGGCAACGTCGAGACCGCCGGGAATTAAACGCCCGCGAACCGTGTCCAGTCGTTCCAGAATATCGTCTGCGACAACAACCGCATTGGCGCCCTTGCGCTTGGCAAGGGCGATGGTGACAGCCGGAACCCGTTGCAGGACCCCGTCACGATCTTTTTCCAGATGCCAGACCCGGTGTTCGTTGGGTTTGGCCCCGACAACAACATCAGCAACATCGCGCACATAAACCGGGCGGCCGTCGCGGGCCGTGATCAGCAGCATACCGATATCCGGCACGCCTTCGAGAGTCTGCCCGGCGACGACGGGAAATGATCGTCCCTCGTTTCGGGTGTTGCCCAACAGGAACGACCGGTTGGCGTTTTTCACTTTTTCAACGAGTTGATTAAGGGTAACACCGTAGAGCGACAGTTGTTCTGGATCAGGCTCTATCCTTATTTGGCCGGGCCTGCCGCCGACAATAAATGTCAGCCCGACATCCCTTACCTTCACAAGCTCATAGAGTAATTCTTCGGCGATGTCGTACAGGGCGTTGTCGTTCCAGCGTTCGGCAACGGTGGCGGTCGGTTTCAGTGTCAGCGTTACCACCGGTACATCATTGATGCCCCTGCCGACAATCAGCGGTTCCGGGATGCCAATGGGCAAGTGGCGCATATTGGCACGGATTTCATCATGCACCCGGACGATGGCGACATCTTCGGAGGTCCCGACATCGAAACGCGCCGTCACCACCACCCGGTCATCTTCGCTTAAGGAATAGACGTGCTCGACCTCGTCGATGCCCTTGATAATGTCTTCCAGTGGTTCGGTGATCAATTCTACGGCGTCGGTTGCCTTGTAGCCGTTGGCCTGGATCATGATATCGACCATCGGGACACTGATTTGTGGTTCTTCCTCGCGCGGCAGCACCATCAGCGCAACAGCACCCATCGCCAGCGAGGCCAAAAGAATCAAAGGGGTCAGCGGGGATTGGATAAAGGCCTTTGTCAGGCCACCTGATAGTCCAAGCTTCATGGTTTATTCCGCATCCGGACGCACGAGCACATCACCCATCCTGAGCCCGGAAAGGATTTCCATATCTTCGCCCTGTCTCTGGCCCGGTTGAACAACGATTTCCGCTCCGTCCTTCAATCTTACGAACGTCAAACCAAAACGTTGAAACAGGTAATCACTGGGAACCAGTATAGCGTCCCTCATACCGGCACCGACACGAACGCGGATACGTTCGCCAACAAAGAAATCTCCCAGTCCCTGAACGCTGACATCGGCAATCACCCGCCCCTGACTGATTTCCGGATAGACCTGGCTAACCTGACCGGTCCTGGTTTGGGGATCGTCTTCCCCGACCAGCACCGGGTCACCAACTTTTATAAAACGGGCATGGCGCTCAGGAAGCTTGAGGCGCAGGACGTATCCTTGCGCGGCAATGGTGGCGATGGCTTCGCCCGGCAGGATGACGGCTCCATGAGTGACGTGGACTTTTATAACGCGACCGGCGGTCGGCGCCTTAACCAGGCCTTCGGCGCGTTGTTGCGAGACAACCGCATGTTCCGCCCTCAATGCAAGAAGATCGCGTTCGATAACATCCAGCGCCGTTTCCGCTTCATCAAGTTGTTTCTGCGCGATGGTGCCACTGGATTTAAGTTTCCGGCTGCGATCAAGTGCTGTTTGCGCCAGTTTGCGTTGGGCTGTCATTGATTGGACGCGCGCCCCAAGGGCTTTCATGCGAAGGCTTAATTTGGGGTCGGTAATGATAGCAATTTTTTGCCCTTTCCTGACCTCGCCACCTTCATCAACGACAAGCTCGCTAACCGTTCCGCCGATGCGCGCCCGGGCACTGACGACATCGACGGTTTCAACCGTGGCAAATACCGCTTTCCAGTCCTGTATAGGGCTTTTAGATACCGTCAGATCGGATTGGGCGTTTGCCGGAAATGCAGAAAGGCTCAACAATATAACGGCAACCCATGGATTTTTAAGCTTTAACATCGGCGCGCCCTCTGGCTGAAGAAACTCAAGACCTTTAATATATTAGCACTTGCTAATTTATCAAGGGATAACTATTTTACACCTACATTTAACGTCCATCACCAATCATCTTAAGGAATTGAAATATGTCTATTGATCGTCTCGTCATGGCCTTTGCCGGTGTTTTCATTCTGGCCAGCGTCGCCCTGACCCACTTTCACCATGCAAACTGGATGTGGCTGACCGTATTCGTCGGCGCCAACCTTTTGCAAGCAGCCTTCACCAAGTTCTGTCCGTTGGCGATCATGCTGAAAAAGGCCGGAGCTATCCCCGGCAAGGCGTTTGGATAAGGAAATGGAATACCCTGTGCCGTGAAGTCGTTAGATAAGCTGGAATATGCATAGCAATGTATCACTCCGGTGTCTCACCGTCGAGTACTGCTATCTAATGCATTGTTTTTAAAGGAAACTGGCGGAGAGGCAGGGATTCGAACCCTGGGTACTGTTACCAGCACAACGGTTTTCGAGACCGCCCCGTTCGACCACTCCGGCACCTCTCCGCAGTTGATCTTTCCGGCTGGTTCAATTGCCGCCGAAAATTGCCACCCATGGTCACGAGTCGGTGTTTTCTATAGCAAGGCGTAGGCCCCTGTCCAGTTTATCTGCTGCATTATTCCTGTGCCCGAAAAGGTCACCCGCTATTCCAACAGGTGTCAGGCTCTGCTCAGTATTACCTGTTAAAAGGAACCCTGGAAAATCATATTTCATGTTATAGGAAATTGATTTAAATCATAACGCGGCCATATGTGCCGTGTTAGGAAAAGCCTATTCTGCATCAACGAAACGGAGCCAAGATAATGAGCGGTCAAACCGGCCCGGTGACACCTGCACCAGCCCCCCTCGCCTACGATGACGAGGTCATTCGCAAATTTGTCGTTGCGACCATCTTCTGGGGGGTCGTCGGCTTTACCGTCGGGGTCCTGATCGCCTTTCAGCTGGCCTTTCCGGCCCTTAATCTGGACCTGGAATGGACATCCTTCGGGCGTCTGCGCCCCGTTCACACCTCGGCTGTTATTTTTGCCTTCGGTGGCAACATCCTGCTGGCAACGTCCCTTTATGTTGTCCAGCGCACCAGCCGGGTCTCCCTGTTTGGCGGTTCTGCGACGGCCCATGTGATTTTCTGGGGCTATCAGATCTTTATTGTCATGGCGGCGCTCAGTTACGTTCTGGGTTATTCGCAAAGCAAGGAATATGCGGAACCCGAATGGTTCATCGACCTGTGGCTGACCATTGTCTGGGTTATTTATCTGGTTGTCTTCGCAGGCACCATCCTGATCCGCAAGGAAAAACATATTTACGTCGCCAACTGGTTCTTCCTGGCCTTTATCGTGACCATTGCGATGCTGCATATTATCAACAATCTGGCAGTGCCGGTGTCCATGACCGGGGCCAAAAGCTACATTCTGTGGAGCGGCGTACAGGACGCCATGACCCAGTGGTGGTATGGCCATAATGCGGTTGGCTTTTTCCTGACCGCCGGTTTCCTGGGGATCATGTATTACTTCATCCCCAAACAGGCCGATCGGCCGGTGTATTCATATCGATTGTCAGTGGTTCACTTCTGGTCGATCACCTTTCTTTATATCTGGGCCGGTCCCCATCACCTGCATTACACGGCCCTGCCCGACTGGACGCAAACCCTTGGCATGACCTTTTCGGTGATGTTGTGGATGCCATCGTGGGGCGGCATGATTAACGGCTTCATGACCCTTTCGGGGGCGTGGGACAAGTTGCGCACGGACCCGATCCTGCGCTTCCTGGTAACCTCTGTCGGTTTCTACGGCATGAGCACCTTCGAAGGGCCGCTGATGTCGATCAAGGCCGTCAATGCGCTCAGCCATTACACCGACTGGACCATCGGTCACGTTCATTCCGGTGCTTTGGGCTGGAACGCCTTCATCACCTTTGGCGCCCTTTATTATCTGGTGCCCAGGCTTTGGGGCCGTGAGCGGTTGTATTCGTTAAGGCTGGTCAACACCCACTTCTGGATCGCCACCATGGGCATCGTTCTTTACATCTCGTCCATGTGGGTGTCGGGCATCATGCAAGGCCTGATGTGGCGCACTTATGATCAACTGGGTTTTTTGCAATACTCGTTCATCGAAACCGTCGAGGCGATGCACCCCTACTACATCATCCGCGGTCTTGGCGGGGTTCTGTTCCTGCTGGGCTCCCTTATCATGGTCTACAATCTGATCATGACCATAAAGGGCCGGGTTCGTAACGAGGCCCCCATGGGTGGCCAGGTGACGGCGCCAGCCGCCGCTGCAAACTAGGATCAGAGGAAAAGAAAATGCATAAAATTCTCGAAAAAAACCTGATCCTGCTGATCGGCGCCATTCTGGTTACCGTTTCCATCGGCGGCCTGGTTCAGATCGTGCCCCTGTACACCATGGAAAGCACCATTGAAAAAGTCGATGGCATGCGTCCCTATTCGCCACTGGAACTGGCCGGTCGCAACATTTATATCCGCGAAGGTTGCTACCTTTGTCACAGCCAGATGATCCGCCCTTTCCGTGACGAAGCGGAACGCTACGGTCATTATTCGCTGGCTGCTGAAAGCATGTACGACCATCCCTTCCAGTGGGGCTCGAAGCGGACCGGACCGGATCTGGCCCGGGTCGGCGGAAAGTATTCCAATGACTGGCATGTCGCCCATATGGTTGACCCCCGAAGCGTCGTCCCGGAATCGATCATGCCGGGTTATTCCTTCATGGCCGATCGCCAGCTCAGCTACCTGAACATGGATGATCATCTGTATACCCTGCGTCAGGTCGGCGACCCCTACAGCGACGATCAGATCAGAAGCGCCGTTTCGGATGTCGGCACCCAGGCCAACGGTGAAAACGGCGACGTCGATGCTTTCCTCGCGCGTTACCCAAAAGCTGCCATCGGCGATTTTGACGGTAATCCGGACAAGGTAACCGAACTTGATGCCTTGATCGCCTATTTGCAGATACTGGGGCGCATGGTCGACTTCACCACTTACAAACCCGAAATGAACAGGCGTTAGAGGAGCCCAGCCATGACTTTGGAAACCCTTTACGAAATTGCCCGCTCAACGTGGGTTATCTGGATGGTGATGCTGTTTGTCGGCATCGTGCTGTGGGCTTATTTGCCACGCAACAAGAAACGCTTTGAAGAGGATGCAAACATCATCTTCAAGGATGAAGGAAATGGAGTTTAACCATGGCAACCGTGGAAAAAGACGAATTTACCGGCACGGAGACCACCGGCCATGAATGGGACGGCATCAAGGAGCTTAACACACCGATGCCAAAATGGTGGCTGTATAGCTACTATGCCTGCATCATTTTCGCCGTTGGCTACTGGGTTATATACCCCTCGTGGCCAACCTTTTCGGATTACGCCAAAGGCATGCAGGGTTATTCGTCGCGGGCCGAGCATGACGCCGACCTGGCGGCCCAGAGGCAAAGCCGTTCACAGTGGACGGAAAAATTCGCGGCCATGGACGTTAGCGACCTTGGCGACGACCATCAATTGCTCGACTACGCCATGGCGGGCGGCAAGATTATCTTCGCCGAAAACTGCGCCCCGTGCCACGGCAACGCCGGTGCTGGCGCGCCGGGTTACCCGGTGCTGGCCGATGACGACTGGATCTGGGGGGGCACCCGCGACGCCATCCACACCACGGTCAGCTATGGGGTCCGCTCAGACCATGATGATACCCGGGCAAGTGAAATGCCCAATTTCCTGGGCGACGAGGTTCTGGAAGAAACGCAAATCGCGGATGTCTCTCACTATGTTCTTTCCCTTTCGGGCGCGGCCAGTGACGCAAGTGCAGCCGAGCGCGGAGCCGTGGTGTTTGAAGACGAATGTGCTGCCTGCCACGGCGAGGACGGCAAAGGCGTCGCTGATATGGGCGGTCCCAATCTGACCGACGGTATCTGGCTGTATGGTAAAGACACAGCGGGCATCAACGCCCAGATTGGCAAACCCCGGCACGGCGTCATGCCCGCCTGGTCGGGTCGTTTAAGTGACGTGGAAATCAAATTGGTCAGCCTGTACGTTCACTCTCTTGGTGGTGGTCAGTAAAACCTTAAGTGAACTAAGCAAAGCTTGATCCTGATATGGCTGAGGACGAACCGCAATATGCCAGCCGGGTGAAAATTCATCCGCAACGCATTGCAGGCGCTTTCCGGCGTCTGAAGTGGCTGGTTTTGGCTGCCATCATGGTGCTGTACTACGGTTTGCCTTGGTTACGCTGGGACCGTGGCCCCGGCACCCCCAATCAAGCCATTCTGGCAGATATGACGGGCCGCCGTTTATTTTTCTTTGAAATCGAAATCTGGCCCCAGGAAATCTATTACCTGACCGGACTTTTGATCGCTGGTGCCGTCGCCCTGTTTCTGATCACCGCCCTGGCCGGGCGGGTGTGGTGCGGGTTTACCTGCCCGCAAACCATCTGGACCGACCTGTTCATGCTGGTTGAGCGTTGGGTTGAAGGTGACCGCAACAAGCGGTTAAAGCTCGACCAGGCACCCTTCAGCCTGAACAAGCTTTGGCGGCGCACGGTAAAACATTCGATCTGGCTGTTGATTGCGCTTGTCACCGGCGGTGCCTGGATCATGTATTTCGTTGATGCCCCGACGGTCACTGTTGACTTCTTTACCGGCCAGGCATCCTCCACCATATACGGTTTCACCGCCCTGTTCACGGCAACCACTTACGTTCTGGCCGGTTTGGCCCGTGAGCAGGTCTGCACCTATATGTGCCCATGGCCGCGCTTTCAGGGAGCGATGTTTGACGAGCACTCGCTGATCATCACCTATGAAGCATGGCGCGGCGAGCCCCGTGGCAAGGCCAGGGAAAAAGTAAAAGATCAACTTGGGGATTGCGTCGATTGTTCTTTGTGCGTCAACGTCTGCCCGACCGGCATTGATATTCGCGACGGCCAACAGATGCAATGCATTGGCTGTGCGTTGTGTATCGATGCCTGCAATTCGATCATGAAGAAACTGGACAGGCCACCGAACCTGATCGCCTATGACTCCATTGCCAACATGAATGCCCGTGCCGAAGGCCAGCCCACATCCACGCGGCTGCTGCGCCCGCGCATCATTGCCTATAGCGTAAGCCTGCTTTTGATCTTGGGCTTGATGACCTACGGACTATCGGCGCGATCAAATCTTGAAATCAATTTGCAGCGCGACCGCTCGCCCCTGTTTGTAACCTTGTCAGACGGGAACATTCGCAACGGCTATACCCTGAAAATCCTGAATATGGAACGCCGCGACAGGGTCTTCCGTCTCAGCATTGAAAAATTACCTGAGACTTTTATAAGCGTTATCGGTTATGAAAAAGAGGGTGCGCCTGCTGTCGACTTGCCGGTCAAGGCGGACTCAGTTGGCACATTTCGGGTTTTTGTCCGCGTCCCGCCGGATCGTCTGAATGCCGCCTCGACAGATATGGAATTCATGCTCAGGGATCTGGAAAACGGTGACGTCGCCGATCAGCACACTTTCTTCTACGGCCCGAAACAATAAATTTCAGGAACGTCAAATGCCCGGCTCAAACGCCTCGTCCAGAAAACCCCTGTGGCTTCTTATCGGTGGATTTTCCATTGCTCTAATCGCCAACGCGGCGCTGGTTTATTTTGCAACCAGCAGCTGGACCGGTCTTGAGACCAAACAGCATTATGCCAAAGGGCTTGCCTACAACGACAATCTGGACGGGGCAAAACGGCAACAAGCACTTGGCTGGCAAGATAAAACAACTGTCACCTTCACAACGGCAGAAACAGTTTCAGGAACTTCAGAAATTCGTTTTAGTAGCAAGGACGGGAAAAACCTGGATGACCTTGAGGTGTGGATCCTGGCAACCCGGCCCACCAATGAAGGGTATGACCGTGAATTCACCCTTGCTGCTGCCGGTGATGGTGTCTATCGGGGCGCTTTTACCCTTCCCCTGAAAGGACAATGGGATTTTCGCATTCTGGCCCGCCGTGGCGATAGCAACTATCAGCGCGTCGAGCGGATCGTGACTCCTTAAAAGACAATGACCCTATGCCGACACTGCGGCCTTGATGTTGCCAAAGGAAGTCCCGGTGGAGAGGATTTCTGTTGTCTGGGATGCGAGGCGGCATTTGACCTGATTCAAGGCCTGGGACTACAGCGCTACTACAGGCAGCGCTCACTGGACCCCAACGAAATGGCGTTGCGCCCTGATGATGAGGGAACACCGCGAAACTACCAATCCTATGTTCGCCACAACGAGAATAACCAATGCGTTCTGCATTTGATGGTCGGCGGCTTGCATTGCGCTGCCTGCGTCTGGCTTATTGAAAATGTCCTTGAGCGCTGCCCCGGCGTGGTTTCAGCGCGCCTTAACATGACCACGCAGCGCCTGGTCGTAACATGGCGGCAAGGCGAGACAGACGCCGATACCCTTGTCGCAACCGTTTCCGGCCTTGGTTACCGACTGGCCCCATACGACCCAGCCCTGCTTGAACACGAAAGCGCCAGCCGCCAGAATGCCCTGTTTCGGGCCATGGCCGTGGCCGGGTTTGCTGCTGGCAACGTCATGATTCTGTCGGTTTCCGTATGGTCAGGCAGCGGCGATGATATGGGTCCTTCAACCCGCAGTTTGCTGCATTGGCTATCTGCCCTGATTGCTTTGCCCGCGACGATTTATGCAGGGCAGCATTTCTTCCGTTCGGCTATACGGGTGCTACGCCGGGGAACAACCAACATGGATGTGCCCATATCACTGGCGTTGATCATAACGGCGGCAATGAGCCTGTTTGAAACCATTCGCGGGGCAGAGCACGTTTATTTTGATTCCGTCCTGACCCTGCTGTTCTTCCTGTTGGTCGGACGCACGCTCGACATGCGGGCTCGCGGTCGGGCCCGCGCCGTGGGCGAGCATTTGCTGTCCCTTTCCGCAACCGCCCTGAGCGTCCTTGAAGACGATGGCACAACCACCGTCATGCCGCCTGATCAGGCCCGGCCCGGGATGACGGTCCTTGCCGCCGCCGGGGAACGTATCGCCATTGACGGCGTCGTCTGTGAAGGCATAAGCGAAGTCGACCGCTCCCTCATTAGCGGTGAAACCCTGCCTTGTGTGATCCGCCCCGGTGACACTATTGAAGCCGGGGCGCTAAATGTGGCTGGCCCCCTGAAAATCAAGGTCACGGCAGTGGGCGAGGACACTCTGCTTTCAGGCATCGTCCGGTTGATGGAGGCTGCCGAACAGTCAAAATCCCGCTACGTCACCCTGGCTGACCGGGTTGCCCGTCTTTACGCCCCGGTCGTCCACCTGCTCGCTTTGCTGACCTTTACCGGATGGATGGTTTTGACCGACATCGGCTGGCAACAGGCTTTGCTTTACAGCGTCGCCGTTTTGATTATCACCTGCCCGTGCGCACTTGCTTTGGCCGTGCCGACCGTACAGGTCGTCGCCAGTGGACGACTATTCAGGCAGGGTATCTTGCTTAAAAGCGGTACGGCCCTGGAACGCCTGGCCCGTGTCGATAAGGTCGTCTTCGACAAAACCGGAACCCTGAGCACGGGGAAACCGGAGTTGTTGAACAGTGACGCAGCCCCCGAAGACCTTGAATTGGCCGCGTCAATGGCCGCCAATTCAAAACACCCGCTATCACGTGCCCTCGTGCGGGTGCTGCCCGCCGCCCAACCGGCATCCGGGGTCATTGAAATTCCCGGCCACGGCTTAAGCCTGACCACCGCTGATGGCGACGTCCGCCTTGGTCATCGGGACTGGTGTGGGCCTGACGGGACCAGTGTTTCAGACAATCCTGAATTGTGGCTTTGCCAACCGGGCAAAGAACCGCAGCGCTTTGAATTTTCCGACAGCTTGCGTCCTGACGCGGCTGACGTGATTACGTTCCTAAAAGCCGAAGGCCTGGCCCCGGAGTTGCTTTCGGGTGACCGTAAGGCCGTTGTCGCCCAGGTCGCAGGAGCCCTAACAATGGACAGCTGGCAAGGCAAAGCCCTGCCCGCAGACAAGGTCGCCCGCCTTGAGGAATTAAAAGCGGCGGGGCTTCATCCGCTGATGGTTGGGGATGGCCTTAATGACGCACCGGCACTGGCCACCGCCTGGGTATCACTGTCACCATCGAGCGCATCTGATCTGGCCCAGAATGCCGCCGATATTGTTTTTCAGGGCGAGCGTCTGCAACCGGTCATTCTGGCCCTTAAGATAGCCCGGCGTGCCGAGACGCTGGTAATACAGAACATCGGCTTCTCATTGATGTATAATATTGTGACCATCCCGCTTGCGATGTCGGGTTATGTGTCGCCATTGGTGGCGGCCATTGCCATGTCATCATCATCGCTGGTTGTCATCGTCAATGCACTCAGGCTGACAAGGAATTAAAAGACAGAACCCATGGATATCCTGTTGTACCTGATCCCGATTGCCTTGCTGCTGGGTATCGCAGCACTGATCGCTTTTTTGTGGTCGCTGAAATCAGGCCAATACGAGGACATGGAAGGGGCCGCCAACCGTATTCTGTTTGATGATGATGACAGCCCTAAACAGGGCGAGACAGATAAAGACTGATTTTTTCTTCTCCCGGCTACGGGCTCTATGGCAAGTTTAAGCATCCTCAATAAATCAGACTGACGAAACTTACTTCGATCGAGCCGAGCCACGCTTGGCGGCGGAAAAGTTTCCGGCCCCGGCGCTGACACTGGGGCCTTTGATGGAAAGTGCGCCCGGATCAAATTTGCCCGGTCGGAATTTTTGCGTTTCCTGATCGGCATTTTCGGAGCGCTTTCTGGTTTTCTGGGCCGCTTTCGCTTTTGCCCGCTGGCGGGCTTTTGCTTTGGTCATATCTTATTGGCCTTTTTTAAAGATGTTCTTTTAGCCTGGGCATCAGTTCGACAAAATTGCACGGCTTGAAACGGGCATCAAGCTGGTGGACAAGAATTTCATCCCAGGCATCCTTGCAGGCCCCCGGCGACCCCGGCAGGGCAAACAGATAAGTGCCCCCGGCGACCCCGGCGGTGGCGCGGGACTGGATCGTCGATGTCGCAATTTTCTGAAAACTGACCCAGCGGAACAATTCGCCGAAACCCGGAATCTCCTTCTCGTAAACTTGCGCGAAGGCTTCCGGCGTGATGTCGCGACCGGTCACA
>JACKQG010002395.1_pt1 | contig 24566 bp, 19 predicted proteins | sample 8237621 | NCBI WGS metagenome assembly JACKQG01 (sample SAMN15677084, study PRJNA649215) | marine metagenome | biome: marine; feature: Black Sea; material: saline water; isolation source: suspended particulate matter (SPM) from the Black Sea western gyre | collected 2013-06-09/2013-06-10 | depth... | reverse complement strand
TTTTCCACATTTTTGCCAAGGCCATCATGGGAAGCGTCATCCACCGCAAGCTGGGGAATGTTTCTGTGGCCCTGGCATTGGTCTTTTTAATCGGCGCCATCATCGGTGCAACCGTCGGCGGAGTCATCAACCGCGTGCTATATGAAATCAATCCCGTTTTAAGTGATGCATTTATCACCACGGTCTATTCCCTGATGCTCGGTTTTCTGGGAACTTATGCCATGACAGACTTTATTAAGGCTAAAAAGGCCGAACGCAAGGACTTCCACGGAAAGGATGCCCATGGCGCCAAAGTAGAAGGGGCCGAAATGGGAAACCTTCCCAAAAAGATCCAGGCCGTTAATATTCCTCCCAAAGTCCATTTTGATTATGATCTTACACCGGAAGGCAGAAGTATTTCATGGCTCTTTCTGGTCTTAAGCGGCGCGCTGGTCGGACTTATGGCCGCCATTATGGGCGTCGGCGGCGGCTTTTTAACCTTCCCGATATTTGTTTATGTTCTGGGCGTCTCCTCCATGACCACGGTGGGAACGGACATTTTACAGATTGTGTTTACCGCCGGCTATGCCGCCATCAGCCAGTACGCCATTTACGGGTTTATTTTTTATACCCTGGCCATGGGGATGCTGTTGGGATCCCTGGTGGGTATTCAGATCGGGGCGGTCGTTACCAAGGTCGTTGCCGGCATCACGATCCGCGGTTTCTACGCTGTCACGGTCCTGGCCGGTTTTTTAAACCGCATCTTTGCTTTGCCGGCCAAGCTGGGTGCCATGGGTATCATCACCATATCAAAAAAGACCGGCGCTATCTTGGAGACCATCGGAGTGTGGGCCCTTTTCATAGTAATTGGCGGATTCGCGGTCTGGGTAATCGGCACGTTTTTTATGAATCTCCGCGTTCTTAAAGGTGAGGAGGTTAAATCATGATAGCAGATAAGAAAGAATTTTACGGCGGATTGGGATTGTTAATCGGATTTACAGTAATTTTGGCAGTGATATTTTCGCCGGTCTTCAACGGCCAGAACGGCCTGGAATATTTAGACGACCTGTATAACTCCATTTCCAAGGGGTCAGCCTATTACATTCCAAAGGTAAAAAAGGAAACAGACACGTTTGCCGGCAAGTCTGTCAGTGCAACCATCGAGATGGCGGACGAGGGCCGGGCCCAGCAAACAGCCGTTTTGTTTATGAAAGGCGATGCCCTGGTCAATGTGTCCGGATCCCGGTTGAAGATCGAGGGGGATTTGGAAAAAATCCTGGCAAGCTGTCTTGCCGATGCCGACAGCATGTATGCCAACGACGGGCAGACCGTCGCTGCCAAATACGGGTACAACGAAAGACAGGTCCTGTATAACTGGTGGCAGGCCCTCAAGGCCCTGGATAAGGATTTAACAAGTCAAAAACAGTTCCAAGCAGCCAAAGTTGTTGAGACGGTTGTAACGAAAGCGGTGGAGACTTCTTACAACTACTACCAGATCGAGGCCCAAAAAATATCAGATCGTGCCGGGGTGGTCTTCTTTTCCCTGGCGTTTTATGTGGTCTATACCCTCTGGTATGGTTTTGCGATACTGTTTATGTTTGAAGGCTGGGGCATGAAGCTGGAACACTAAGGATAGACGATTGACGATTATGAATTGAAAAGGCTGAAAGCAAACCGCATCCTGCCTTGCTTTTAGCCTTTTTTTCAGATATTTTAGCCCTAATTAATGCCTGAACGAAAAGTCATATTCGGACAAAATCCGAATATCGAATATCGAAATCCGAAACAAATTCGAATATCCAATGACAAAATGACCAAAACTAATAAATAGAAAATCCAATATCAGCATACAGCGAAACCTTGGAGTAATGGGCACACTGCTTGATCGTATAAAGAAGTTTTTTACTAAGAAGCCGAAACTTACGGCTGCGGATGTCGAAAGACTCCGCATTGCCTTTCGGGAGCGCTATCACAGCTTTAAGCTCCTGTTGAATGCCAATAACAGAGCCCTCGAGATTATGGCCGATATGGAGCGGGCCCTTGGAGGCCGACAGCCCTTTGGTATGTCTTTTGTTAGAGCGAGTTGTACGGCGGTATCTGTCAATGTTTTTAGTATGATAAAAAATATTGATACCCTCGCCCGGGGCAAGTACGCTGAACTCAATGCCCGCTTCAATGATATCCAGCAGAAGATTGATAGTGTCCTCTCGCAGAAGAAATCGATGCAAGATGAAAGGCTGGTGATACCCCTGGAAGCCGTGAATAAGGAGATGACCGATTCCGTGGGAAGCAAGATGGCTCATTTAGGGGAAATCAAAAACAGGCTTGGAATCAGGATCCCCGGCGGATTTATCATTACGGCGGCAGCCTATGAAAGGTTTATTAAAGAAAACGATTTGCAGGTGGAAATTGATCGGCGCTTTCAATCCGTGGAAGGCGACGATCTGGAAAGGCTGTATACCCTGAGTTCAGAAATCCAGCAGCTTATCATCGGATCCAGGGTGCCGGATGATCTGGTCGAGGCTGTCGTCGAGGCTTGGAATAAACTTGAATCAGAAACACAAGGCAAATTAACGTTGGCTTTAAGAAGCAGTGCTCTGGGAGAAGATACGCGGGGAAGCTCATTTGCAGGCCAGTATCGGAGCGAACTCAACGTAAGTTTTGACAGTATTTTCCAGGCATATAAAGAGGTTCTGGCAAGCAAACACGCCCTTCAGGCCATCGCTTATAGATTGAACAAGGGATTTAAGGATGAAGATATTTTAATGTGCGTGGGATGCATGGCCATGGTGGATGCCGTTGCCGGCGGCGTCATTTACACGCGTAATCCCGTTGATATGCGGGATGATTCTATTTTTATTAACTCCGCCTGGGGGTTGCCCAAGTCGGTTGTTGACGGCAGTGATGCCTGCGATCTGATTATTGTTTCAAGAAAATCACCCATGGCAATCATTCATGAAGATGTAAAAGCCAAAGAAAGAAAGTTTGTCTGCCTGCCTGAAGAAGGTGTTTGCCGTATGGAATTGACCGGAGATAAAAAGGATCTGGCTTCCATTGATCATCAGCAGTCGCTTGATTTGGCAGAACTTGCGGTCAAGATTGAACAATATTATGCAATGCCCCAGGACATTGAATGGGCCCTTGCCAGGGACGGATCGGTCTATATCCTGCAATGTCGGCCATTGCAGCAGATGGAGAAGCAAAGAGAAGATGTTCCTGAACCGGTCTTCGCAGCAGAGCATACGGCCGTTATCGCCATCGGGGGAGTCACCGCAAGTCCGGGCGCAGCCAGCGGAGAAGTCTATCTGGCCGATAAAGGCATCGATATGCTGCGGTTTCCTGAAGGGGCGGTCTTGGTTACCCGGCAGGCACTCCCCCGATGGGCCTCCCTCTTAAATCGATCCGCTGCGGTTGTGACCGAGCAGGGCGGCTTTGCAGGGCACCTTGCCAATGTGGCCAGGGAGTTCGGCGTGCCTGCGCTCTTTGGGGTGCCTGATATTGTGAGTCGATTAGAACAGGGTCAACAGGTAACTGTCGATGCCGACAATTTAACCCTATACAAGGGGAAAATCGAGGCATTATTGGTAAAATCCGGGATAAAGAAAAACCTTATGCAAGGGAGTCCGGTTTATGAAATTTTAAAACAGGTGGGCAACTTTGTCATACCCTTAAACTTGCTTGATCCGGATTCTCCTGATTTTAGACCGGCCAACTGCAAAACCTTCCATGATATTACCAGGTTTATCCACGAAAAATCAGTGCATGAGATGTTCAATTTCGGCAAGGAGCACCACTTTTCCGAAAAATCGAGCAAACAACTTTTTTATAAAGTGCCGATGCAGTGGTGGATCTTGAATCTGGACGACGGCTTTAAAGAAGAGGTAGACGGCAAATATGTCAAACTGGAAAATATCGTCTCTATTCCCATGCTGGCGTTCTGGGACGGGTTCAGTGCGGTTCCCTGGGACGGTCCGCCGGCAATTGACGGCAAGGGGCTCGTGTCGGTCATATTTCAGTCAACTGCAAATAAAAATTTAACTCCTGGTCTGCGCTCAACCTATGCCGCCCGCAACTATTTTATGATCTCCAAAAATTATTGCAGCTTAAGTTCCAGGCTGGGTTATCACTTTTCCATTCTGGAAGCCCTGGTCAGTGAGCGCTCCATCGAAAATTACATCAGTTTCCAGTTCAAGGGGGGCGCGGCCGACTATCAGCGACGGCTCAAACGGGTACATTTTATCGGGGAAATACTTCAAGAACAGGGGTTCAGGGTAGATATAAGGGAAGACAACCTGATTGCCCGCATGGAAGGCCATGAAATGAATTACATGCAAAAACGCCTTGAAATTCTGGGATACCTTACCCTGCATACCCGGCAGCTTGATATGATCATGACCAACAATGCCGCCCTGAACCATTATCGGTCAAAAATCGACAAAGACATTCGAAATTTCTTCAATTCAAAGTAACAAATCCGCACGGAGAGGATCCGGCTTTTGTTTGCATTTATTTACAAGTTGTAAACAAACCCGACAGGCACACCCGCAGAACTTCTCAAATAAATTCCCAATAATTAAATAAACTCAATTAATTAAAAAGGTTAGTGTGGCTGACCTCGCCACCCTGATTGGCATGAAGGTTGCAGATTCCCATGAGGATAAGAGTTCGCGTGAAATATCCAGGATAGTTGACCGGTTGGCCCGTTAGTCGGTTGGCCCGTTTTTTGAAATGTTACCGGAAAACCGGCAAACCGGAGAACCGGCCAACCTCAATGTGGGAACTCTCAATTTAAGTCTATTTTGTTTACTGCTTAAAAGGAACGGAATTTTGAGAATCGCTATAGACATTCGGGTTTTGTCTGAACATGGCTTTTCATTCAAGCACCAATTCACCAAATCTTTCCTTGTTTAAAGGGGCGTTAGAAAATATTTATGGGGCTTTATAAAAGAACACCAATATACAAAAACCTTCAAAGAAAGATCATACTCATAATCCTGTGTGTTGCGATTATCCCGCTGGTTTTTCTTGGAGAAACAATCTATTACCGGTTCGCCCGAACCTATGAAGAAAAGATTGAAGATCAGATAAAATATCGGGCCAGATCCCGGTCTGATGCCGTGGAAATTTTTTTAAGAGAGCGGACCGCCATCCTTGCCACCATTGTGGACACCCATACGTTTGATTACTTGAAACAGCAGGAAAACATAGTCCGAATGTTTAAGGTCATCAGCCAGCGTACAGACGGCCTGATTGACTTGGGCATTATTGACGGCGCCGGTCAACACCTGGCATATGCCGGACCCTATAATCTAAAAGGATTAAATTATTACCACCAGGCCTGGTTCAAAGAGGTTGTCAGTAGGGGAAAATATATCAGCGATGTTTACACGGGATACCGCCAGATACCGCATTTTATTGTTGCCGTGCGCGGATATTACGAAGGCCAAAGCTGGATCTTGAGGGCTACCGTCGATTCGGACATTTTTAACCAACTTGTCAGGACCGCCCAGACAGGCAAGTCCGGTGATGCTTATATTATCAATAAAGACGGGGTTTATCAGACACAGCCTCGTTTTTCCGGCAAGACGCTGGCCAAATCAAATCTGGATCTGTCACGTTTTGGCGAAGGGACTACAGCCGCCGAAAAGGTTAAGGAGGACAACAAAACACAATATGTTGCCGGGACCTGGCTGAAAAATAATGAGTGGCTCATGGTGATCAGCCAGGACGTCAAAGATGAAAAAGGCGGGTTGTTGACAACCAGAAATACGGAAGTCATAATCATCATTTTTGGCTGTCTGGCAATAATTGTTACCACTTTTTTAACGATGCGCACCATTTTCAGGCATTTGGAAGAATCTGACAGGGGCATTAGCGAACTTAATGAACAACTGATTCAGTCTGATAAAATGGCGGCCCTGGGGAAGATGGCGGCCGGAATTGCTCATGAAATCAATAATCCCCTTGCTGTAATCGGCGAAAAGGCCGGATGGATGCGGGATTTGCTGGAGGAAGAAGAGTTTCAGGGGAGTGAAAATCTTAAAGAGTATATCAAATCGGTAGATAAAATTGAAGATCATGTGGAAAGGGCTCGCAAAGTAACCCATAATATGCTCGGATTTGCCAGAAGGATGGAGCATCGTTTAGATGATGTTGATATTAATAATGTTTTAAATCAGACCATCGAGCTTTTACAAAATCATGCCCAGATCAACAACATAGATATTCAAAAAGACCTGCAGCCGGATTTGCCGATTATTGCAAGTGATCAATCCCAGCTTCAGCAGGTATTTTTGAATATGATCAACAATGCCATCGATGCCATCGAAAAGAATGGATTGATTGAGGTCAAAACACGGAAAGATGATTACCAGGTCGTAATAAGTATAAAGGATAATGGTCCGGGTATTTCCGAAGAGCACCTGCCAAAGGTTTTTGATCCCTTTTTCACAACCAAAGAGGTCGGCAAAGGGACCGGTCTTGGTTTGTCGGTGAGCTATAATATTATCCGAAAATTGGGCGGCGTCATAACCGTAGAGAGCAAACTATCAGAAGGCACTGAATTTAAAGTTAAGCTTCCGGTTGTAATTCCGGAAAAAAAGTAACAATTTAATTAAGGAAAGTCAAATGGAGAAGTTCAAAATTCTGGTCGTTGATGACGAAGTCGATTTTTTAGAAACAATTGTCAATCGACTGAAAAAAAGAAAGATAGATGCAATTGGGGTCACCAGCGGAGAAGAAGCCGTCGCTCTTGTAAAAGAACAATTATTTGACGTGATTATACTCGACATCAAAATGCCGGGAGGGATGGACGGTATCGAAGCGCTGCGGGAGATCATAAAGATTCAGCCCTTGGTCGAGGTTGTTCTGCTTACGGGACACGCTTCCGTGGAAACAAGTATTGAGGGCATGAAGCTGGGTGCCTTTGATTATTGCCTTAAACCGATCAAATTCGAACAACTTTTACAAAAAATCGGGGTTGCATTTGAGAAAAAAACCAACCATGAAAAGAAAATACGAGACGCCAAGATAAAGGAGCTGATTCGCTATCCAGGAGAGGTTTCTGATTCGGACTGACAACTGGAAAAAACCTGCAAACCGTTGATGCACCCGGCACAGGCGCGTGAAATATCCGGGCGAGCAAGCAGAAAAAAATATGAAGGGAAATCACTATAAAACGATTAGGAAGATCATCCTGGTCAGCATGATTCTGGTGCCGCTGATTCCGTTCCTTATGATCTTGGGCATCGGCTATTACTATTTCACCACTTCTTTGGAAAGCAGCACCATTACACGTATGAAGCGAATCGTCGAAGACCATGGGCAAATGATCGAGTCTTTTCTCTCCGAACGCAAAGCCGATTTGGATTTAGTCATTCACTCCAATCGCTATGAAGATTTAATTCAACCCGAAAAAATTGCAGAGATTTTTGAACATCTCCAAAGAAACTCCAACGCATTTGTGGATCTGGGCGTCTTTAACCAAGACGGCATTCACGTCGCCTACCACGGTGCGTTCAAGTTGACGGGTAAGGTTTATAAAGAAGTGGATTGGTTTCAGAATGTCTTAAAACAGGGTTACTATATCAGCGACATATTTTTGGGCTATCGACAGATACCACATTTTATTATCGCCGTTGCCAGGGAGGCTGAGGGCAAAAAATGGGTGCTCCGCGCAACCATCGACAGCTTCATGTTTAATAATCTTGTCAAACGAGTTCGCATCGGCAAAACCGGCGAGGCCTATATCCTGAATGCCGATGGTGTCCTTCAAACCGAACGCCGCTCCGGCGGCGACTTGATGACCAAACCGCCGGACGATATCCAATATCCGGCCGCAAACAGCGGCATTAAAAGCTTCATTAATACCGACGCCAAGGGAGAGAAGTATCTGTTCACCACCACCTGGCTGAAAGAAAAAAAATGGCTGCTGGTGGTAAGACAGGAAAAAGCGGATGTGTTCCAAGCCCCTCGTTCCGCCACTTATTTGATCATTCTGATCATGATCCTTGGGGGAACGGGTATTATCGCTGTCGCTTTTTTTATGTGCAACCGGATTGTCCGGCGGTTGCAGGAAGTGGATTTGGAAAAGGAACATTTGGGTCAGCAGCTCATTAGAGCAAGCCGGTTTGCGGAGTTGGGCGAAATGGCCGCCGGTTTCGCCCATGAAATCAACAATCCCCTTCAGATCATTAAAAACGAGCAATCCTTGATTGAAATGAACCTGGCGGAACTCAAGGAAAACGGCCAATTAAAGCCTTCGGAATCTTTGGCGGAAATGGAAGACTCCATCGATCAGATTAAACTTCAGATCAGCCGTTGCGCCGATATTACCCAGGGAATTCTCAAATTCGGCCGCCAAACCGAATACGTGCTTCAAGATATCGACTTTCGGAATTTCGTTCCGGAAGTCATAGCCCTGGTGGAAAAGAAAGCCGCTGTCCACGGTATTCGCCTCAAACAGACGCTTTCAGAAGATACACCATTGATTCATGGAGATCCATCGCAATTACAGCAAGTCCTTCTCAATCTTTTCAACAACGCCATCGATGCCGTTGTTGAACGCCATGGGTCTCATGGAGGTGAAATGGAAATTGAATCGGGTCCCGTAGACAACCTCAAGGTAAAAATCCTGGTCAAGGACAACGGCTGCGGGATCAGTCTGCAAAATTCGAATAAAATTTTTACACCGTTTTTTACCACTAAACCGGTCGGCAAAGGTACCGGCTTGGGTCTTTCGGTATGTTACGGCATCATCGATAATCTGGGCGGCACTATAAACGTCAGCAGCGAGAAAGGACACGGTACGACGTTTACAATTATTCTGCCGGCGGCCGGTTAGCCCGGATATTGGGTAAAACTCACAAAGATGCATCGCATCGGCCATGGAGCTTTTTAATCAGGTTAGGAGGAAAGGTGGAAAAAATGAAACTAATGCTGGTGGATGATGAGGAGAGATTCCTTTCCAGCATCGCCAAGTTACTTTCCAAGAAGGGTATTGACGCCGTGACTGCAACCAGCGGGGCCGAAGCAATCGAAAAACTCAAGCGCCAGACCATTCACGTGGTTATTCTGGATGTCAAAATGCCGGGGATGGACGGCAATGAAACCTTGGTAGAAATTAAAAAGCTTTTTCCAATGGTAGAGGTCATTATGCTGACGGGACACGCCACGGTGGAATTCGCGGTGGACGGCCTGAAGTCCGGAGCTACCGATTATTTAATGAAACCCATCGGCATTGACGATCTGATTCAAAAAGCGGAAGAAGCCTTTGAAAAACGGCAAAGATTGGAAGAAAAGATTAGGATGGCCCAAGCTCGAAAATAACGGAATAGACTTATTGGATAACGGTAAAACCCGTTGTCATTCCTCTTGACCGGGAAACAGATCGGAGCAATTGCTTTGCCAAAAAGACAAGGGGGGAAATATGCCTGAAACACCTCGAATTTTGATTGTTGATGACGAAAAGCGATTCCGGGTTACAATGCTCAGGCTTCTAAAAAATAACGGTATATCCGCGAAAGGGGTAGAAAGCGGAGAGCAAGCTCTGGAAGAACTTGCCCAAAATCCTTATGACGTGGTTCTTTTGGATGTAAAAATGCCCGGAATCAGCGGCATAGAGGTGCTGAAACAGATGCAAAAACAGGGCTGCGACGCGGAGGTCATCGTTCTTTCCGGCCATGCATCCGTAGATGCCGCCCTGGAAATCATGAATTTCGGAGCCTATGACTACCTGTTAAAGCCTTGTGATATTGATGACCTTTTGGGGAAAATCTCCCTGGCCCATGAACGGAAAATCGAAAGGGAAAAGATTACCCCGCCCATCAAAAGTCCGGGGGGGTGAAGGTGAGTGCTTAAAGTGCGCTAACGTTTTTAACGCTTTGGAATTGAGTCAATTTTATTGTTTTTCAGCTCAAAATTATATTTGCCTTTCAAAAAGCAATCGGCCAGATGCGTGATGCTCTCTTCGCTGCGCATCAACATATCCATCTGCCGGGTAAAAAGGAGGAGTCGTCCGAGGTAATCCAGTTTTTCCTCCATCACTTCGGGCTCCCGTTTGGCAAAGCGCGCCGTTACTCTGTCGCCCTGAACCTCCACCAAAAAGGCCATCTCCCCGAGAACCTTTTCGATAAGTCGGGCCCGCCGGTTTTTGCGGACGTCGTCGGCCGCGCCGCCCTTGAATTGAAAGTTGATGTAATTCTTCGTGCTGGTTTTGCCGCAGTAGCAATCCAGAATACTGTAATGATATCCCACCCGGGAGCTGAAGTTGAGATATTTGTCGGAAATAATGGCATAACTCTTGTCTCCGAAGCGCTCTGCGGCGATATTCGGAGGAGAAAGCATCTGCTCGCTCATAACAGATAAAAACCCTTTAATTTCAATGTGTCTCGGTTCAAGGCTTCTCAAATCCTCCCGCAGCATCCCTTTGAGCAGGGCTTTGAAAGGCACGGAAGTGATCGAATCGGCCGTTATTTTTGATAATGATTTTGAATCGTCGCTCAGACCGCCATCCAGATCGATAATGTACAGATCGATGGGGATGGGTGCATCCAGTTTTACCGAAATTTTCCCGCGTCCCGTAACCAGATCGCTGATTTGGAATAGTTCGGTGTAGGAAAGTTCATGGATCAGCCGCATGATGTCATGGATCGTTCGGCAGTTCTGTGGGGCAAAGTATGACGATTTGGGGTCCACAAGGTTTAAAGGAACAATCAAGTCCGCCGTTTTTCGCAGGGTCTTGTATACCGGGGTATCTTTCATGAATACGCCCCGTGGCACCTTTATTTCGATGAGTTCCGGGACTTTGCCCAGATAGACCCGCCCCGAGTAAGCGTCTACCGTTATTTCGGCACTTTGTTCAACCGCGGACGTTACCGTTTGAGTGTTTAAGATAGTAGGGACCTTAAATTCTCGGGCAAGCGAAGCCATATGCCCAAGGACGCTGCCCGAATTGGTCAGAATGGCCCGGGCCTTCGGCATGATAATAACATATTGGGGAGATGGATGCGCGGCCACCAGCACACCGCCCTCAGGGAAGGACATCAGATCATCTTCCGAACGAACATGGTGTGCCCGTCCGAACCCGACACCGGGACAGGCCACGTCACCCCCTTCCAGCAGAAGGGTATATCCCGGCAAGCGCTGCGTGTGGACCTTTCCGTTTTGGCTGCTTTTGCCCTCCAGCCGCAGCGGGCGGGCCTGAAGGATGAAAAGATTACCGCCCGGGTCGATGGCCCATTCGATGTCCTGGGGACATTGAAAATGGTTTTCCATCTGCACGGCATACACGGCCAGGGTTTTCAGCTGGTCTTCGCTGAGACAGGGCCGGTTGCGCAGTTCAGGCTCAACCTGCTCTTCCATCAGGTAACCGTCCGGCCGGGTTGTAAGCCGCAGGCGCTTTTCGGAGATTTTCGCTGTCAGCAGAACCGGCTGAGAATCTTTTGACACAGAATACGAATCCGGAGTAACCGTGCCGTCGACAACATAGGGGCCCAGCCCCCATACCGCATTTATAATGACAGTGTTTTCCAGAACATTGAAGGGATGCCGGCTGTACATGACCCCGCTGACTTTGGCCGGAATCATCTCCAAACAGGCTACGCTCATGACAATATCTTCGAACGGGATTCCCATATGCAGCCTGTACGATATGGCCCGCGGGGTGAACAGGCTGGCTAGGATTTTTTTATATTCAATGATAATTCTTTGCGGCGGCACATTCAGGGCGCTCACATACTGGCCGGCAAAGGACAATTCACTGTCTTCTCCGATGGCACTGCTGCGCATGGCAATCTTTAAGTTTTCCCGGCCGGAAACACTTTTGGCGCAAAGTTCCGCATAAGCCTCGGAAATCGCCTTTTCAATATCCGCCGGAACTTTGGCTTCAAGAAAAAGTCGCTGAATCGTTTCGCTGATACGCACGACCGTCTCCGGCTGGGCGGCAGCGATTTCCATCATTTGCTTGCGGATTTCATCCGTAAGATCGTTAGCTTGAAGGAACGTTTCAAATGCTCTGGTGGTGATGGCAAATCCCGCCGGGACGGGGATATCGGCGCGGTTGGCGACCTCGCCGAGATTGGCGTTTTTACCGCCGACAAAATCGACCATTTCTTTGGTGATGCGCCCATACGGCAGAACATATTCCAGCACCACGGGTTCGCTCTTGCGTTCCAGTTCCTGTTTGATCGTGTGCTGAATATTGTCGATAAGTTTCATAAGCAGCGGATACTCACGGCCGGATAGATTTTCGAAACTTTTGACCATTCGCGCGGCATGAAAGATGATCCGGGCAGACTGGGATCGGATGTAGGCCATGCCGAACACATCCTGTCCGCGCAGCTTTTCTTCAATATCCGTTATGATTTTAAGCAGTTCAGAGTTGGATTCCAGCAGGGTCTTGAAATTTGCGTATTTCATCCTGAAGACATTCATGACCTGATGGTCGGAACGATGCTGCTTAGGCTTCTTTTTGAATAACGAATAAAGCCGGTCTATCATCTGAAACCTCATCAATCTTCAAGCATTTCAATCACCGGGATATAGCGTGTTGCAGGTCCCCGACCTGTTTTTTTCAACAGACCTTTTTTCACCAGATCCTGCAGATCGTAGATGGCCGTTCGGGGAGATAGGCCGCCGCCGATGATCTCCTGATATTTGCTGCGAGTAATCCACCCTTTATGCATGATGGCAGGATACGCCTTTTCCTGGCGCGTGTTCATTTGATTCCTGTAATGCCGGGGAAGTTTCGGTAGTTCAAAAAGAGACCGGCCGGTCAGAACGTCCTCGCCGGCCGCTTTGGCGGAATAATGGGGGAAGTTGCCGGCGAATTCCCCTTCTTCGGTCGGATTGAGCATGCTTCGCTCCGGTTCTTCGGATTCCAGCTTGATATCCTCGGCCTGAATCACGTTGCCTTCCGCCATGACGACGGCCCTGGTAATGCAGTTCATCAGTTCCCGGACGTTTCCCGGCCAGTGGTATTGTTTCATTTTTTCAAGGGCGCCTTTGCTCAGGCCGAGTTCGCCTTTGTTTGTCAGAACGATTGCCTGTTTAAGGAAATGCCGGGTCAGGACCGGAATGTTTTCTTTGAGTTCGCGCAGCGCGGGCGTGTGAATGGTGATGACTTTGAGCCTAAAATAAAGGTCGCTTCTTAATTTTTCCTGTTCCATGAGGGCCTTTAAGTCGGCATTCGTTGCGGCGATCAATCTGACATCAACCCCTATTTCGCTATCGCTGCCGAGCGGTTTTATCTTGCGCATGGCAATGGCCCGCAGCAGGGCTTGCTGCACAGACGCTGAAGCTGCCTGGATTTCATCTAAAAACAAGGTTCCCCCGTTGGCCTCGAGAAAGGCCCCTTTGCGGTCGGTTTTTGCTTCGGTAAAGGCGCCCTTGACATGCCCGAAAAGGGTGTCCAGCAATAAATTTTCATCCAGCTCTCCGCAGTTGATGGAGATAAAGGGTTTGCCGGACCTGTTGCTGTGATGGTGGATCGCTTCGGCTGCAAGTTGTTTGCCGGTTCCGGTTTCACCGATGATTAAAACGTCCACATCAACCTGTGAAGCTTTCAATATATCCGATTTTAGTCTTTCAATTTTCGGGCCAAAACCGACGATGCCCGAAATTTCGATTCCCGCCGGGCTTTCGGAATCCCGTGGGATCTCTTTTTCCAGCGTTGCTTTTTCCTTCAGGCCGACCGTTGCGATTTCTTTATCCTTGATCCTGATTTCATCAATCTGGCGTTTCAGCGTGACAATCATGCTATTGACGGCGTTTTGTAAAAGAGATGTTTCGTAACTAAAATTGGGCAGATCGATCTCTTTAAGCTCCCCGGTTTTTTCGATGTTGGTCACTGCCCGGGAGAGTTCTAATAGCGGCCGGGTAATGAAGCGGGCCAGCAAATAAATCAAAAGAGAAACAAGAATTATCGTTACGATCATAATGATGAACATGACGTCGATCTGTTTGTAACCGGCGACAATGGTAAGCCTGCTCCGGTCAACATAGGCCACACCGCCGTATCCGACGGGTTCGGCATTTTTCCCCGGCATAAAACGAATCGGGGCATAGGCCATGTAATGTTCTTTTACACCGGAAGGGTAGTCCTGGTCTTGAATTTTGATTAAATTCCGCTGGCCTTCGCGAATGTCGCGAACCATCTTCCAGAAATGGGCGTAGAGCGAAGAAGGTCTAAAGGCGCAAGGCAGATCGGGCTTTCCCAGCGTGCCGGTATACCCGGATCTGGCCAGATCGGTGGTCAGTTCCTTGTCGGGCTTGTCGGGATTCTCGGATTGAAAAAGAATCCAGCCGTCTTTATCGAAAATATAGATATACCGGACTTCGGGAGTGCGGGAAAAAGCCCAAATCGGCGATTTAGGCGAATTATAAAGGGAAAGAATGTTTCTCAACAGGCGAACATCCACCGATAGAATCAAGAATCCGGGTCGGCCGCCAGGCGGTGAATAGGGCATCCCTAAATAAATGACCCTTGAAGTTATTTTGCGGTTCGGATTGGAAGGAACAGGAAAGGGGTGCTCTACCTCGGTGATGTTTGAAATCCAAACTTCATCTTTGCCGGAAGCTTTGATGCGGTCATAAAAAAGCAAGGGGTTCGGATGGATCTCAGAAAATTGCTTGGACGGAATTTGGAAAATCTCATCCTCATTTGCTACCAGAAAAATGTGCGATTGGTCTGTTTGCGAGATATAGGCAAACTCGTGATAGGCAATTCCGCCTGTATTTCTTATGTTTACAAGATAACTGCGCATTTTTGCCACATCGAGGTTTTCTTGCGCGATAAACATGAGATCTTGCTTGCATTTTTCAAAAAATTTTTCAACCTCATGGGTAAATGCCAGGGTTTGAACCCTGATGATTCGCTCCAGAGCAATATCGATAAAATGGTAGGTAACCCGATAGGTGATATAGCCGGTTAGTGCCAGAATCAATACCACCGGCGGGATCAGCCAGACCAGCAGCTTGGTTTTGATATCGCTGGATTTGAAACCGTTCTTAAACACGGGCATGGTGTTTGCACCTTTCCTTGCCATTTTTTTGCGATATAACTTGACTAATCCGCAGAATCTCGCAAGCCTGTTTTGTATTTATACCTCAAACACTGCAATCAAGCAAGAAAAATATATTTTTATGTTTTCAAACCGCTGACTTTATTGTTTTTATTTATTTGAAAGATTCGTTTGCGCTTTTTATGCACAAATAGAAACGGCACGGCATGCATCTTGCTGCTTCCCTTGGCAATGAATGCCGTCAAATCAAAGGCTCAAAGGCGAATAAATACAAAAGGAAAGGGGGGATTGATATGAACATTCTAGTGGCCATGGATGATTCTGATTTCGCGCGAAAGGCTTTGGTAAAAGCCATCGAAATGGCAAAATATGAACCGTCACAGCTATTCATTTTAGCGGTTACACCTTTTTTGGGGACAATCGACGAGTTGTCACCGGGATTGACCGACAGATTGAAAGAATCGGCCGAAAACGTCGTCAAAAGTGCAGCGGCAACAGCCGAAAAGGCAGGAATTGCATCTCAGGTTTTTACCGAGCAAGGGGTATCACCTGCGGATAATATCATCACGTTTGCCGCTGAAAAAAATATTGAGCTGATTGTGGTGGGACATCGCGGAAAAGCCAACCTGGAGAAATTTTTGCTGGGCAGTGTTGCCTCCCGGGTCATATCCCATGCAGCCTGCTCCGTATTGATTGTAAAATAAAAATTGTAAACTTAAGGAGGGTGTCATGAAAAAAATAGCAGGACGTTTTTTTGCATTTTTGACAATGCTCTATCTTTGGCTGCCGGCGGCCCTCTGGGCCGGGGGAGAAAAGGCCGCTGACCTCGTCGTTGTGGCCGATACGCGGGTGTTGCACAGCGGTATTATGAAATATTTCTCCGATCTATACAATACCAACATCGTCCTGTTCGCCGTCTGGGCCGTGGTGCTGACCGCCGCATACGGGTGTATTCTGGGATTGTTGATGGATGTTATCATGTCGCGGACCGGGCTTGATCTCAAGAGCCGAAAAATTATCGAACATTAAGGCTAAAACGGAGGTATCACCATGGATTTTTTGGCAAATACGGATTGGTTGTATCTTTATATGCCGATAGCCGGCGTCAAAATTTTCTGGCCGGGGCTGGTTCTGATCGGCTTTTCGGTCGGTGTTATCGGGGGGTTTTTCGGTATGGGCGGCGCCTGGATGGTGACGCCGGGTCTTAACATTTTAGGTTTTCCCATGGCCTTTGCCATCGGCACGGACATCGCTCACATTGCCGGCAAATCAATGGTTTCAACCATGCGCCACTCCAAATTCGGCAATGTGGACTATAAGCTGGGTTTTGTCATGCTGGTGGGTACCATGGTTGGTATCGAATGCGGCGCCCAGATCATCATGTATCTGGAGCGATTGGGCATGGTCGGCTCTGTGGTCCGCTGGGTCTATGTCTTTTTCCTGGCGCTGATCGCCTCTATGGTTTTCCTGGATTACGCCAAGGCCGTCAAAAAAAAGAAGGCCGGCGATGTCGGCGAGCACGGCGCCGAGGGGATTACCTGGTACAAAACCTTGCACAAGATCAAGATTCCACCCATGATGTACTTCAAAACGGCAGGTATCACCTGTTCGGCCTGGCTTCCGATCATTGTCAGCTACATAACCGGCGTTTTAGCCGGTTTCTTAGGGATCGGCGGCGGGTTGCTGCGCATGCCCGCCCTGGTGTATCTGATTGGCACTCCCACCCACATCGCCGTGGGCACGGACCTGTTTGAAGTCATGATCTCCGGACTCTATGGCGCTTTTACCTATTCGCTCAAAGGCCGGATCGAACTTGTTGCCGTGTTTGTGATGCTGACCGGCGCCGCTATCGGGGCCCAGATCGGCACCGTGGCGACCAAGTACGCCAAGGGCTACGGCATTCGGGTGGCCTTCGGGATTGCCGTGGTTTGCTGCATGATTTCGGTTATCCTGAAGCAGTTCAATTACGCGGCCGCGGCCGCGGTTCTTATTTTAAGCACGATTTCGCTGATCTGTATCTACATTATGAATATTATGTTCCGGGGGCTGCCCAGGAACTGCGTGAAAAAAAGAAGGCGACGGCATTAACCAAATTATAAAACGTTTGACTTAAACGCTAAAGGAGAAAAAAGTTATGAAAATAAAATTAAGAATACCGTTGCTCTGTTTAGCGCTATGCCTGGTCTTTGCCCTAAACAGCAGCGCTTCTGAAGTTGTCCAGGGTAAATGCCTGGAATATAACACCGAGTTAAAAATGATTAAACTTGAAGAGTTTGATACAAACTTCGGCAAGGAAGCACCTTACGGGCAGTCAACCGGTATTGTCAGTGAATTTGATTGTTCCAAGGCCAAAATCGGCATTAGACCGGAACCCGGAGATATCCTGAGGATTGCCTATAAAGTCAAGGGCGACACCAAAACGGCCATTAAAGTCATGAACGTTTCCAAGCAGGACTTAAGAAAAAAGTAAGGCCTTAACTAACGAATACCTTACATTAAAGCCGCACTCGGCAGGGAAACACAGAGCCCGATCATGGATATTTCGGGATCTGTTTCCGCCCTGCGGGAAAAAAGGAAAGGCAACATGGATCAAGGGATGAATTTCAAACAAAGAATCGTTTTGATTGTCATGGATATTCTGATTCTGATTGAGTTAATGTTCAGTATCTATCTTGGCTATCGCAACCAGGAAAATATAACCGTCATATTCCTGAAAACATACATTCCTGCAGTCATTGTCACCATCATTATCGGGCGGGTATTTATCAAAAAACTACGTTCGCAGGAAGTCAATGGCTAAATTTCGCGGATCAATCAGGTCCATCAGAATCAGATTTTCTTTTTGGTGCTATTAGGCTGAAATCAGCGTTAAAATTGACCATCATCAACACATCCGATCTTCCTGGAACGTGCTGTCATTTTTTTTAATCCGCTGGGATGGCGATGAAATAATCCGGCGCGATGGGGTTGCCTAACGGATAGGTGGCGTTGGTGGATTCCGGTCCGACCTCCGTTGCAATGATTTTTCCCACAGGCTCACGATGTTTGTTTAAAACAACCAGATGATCACCGCGGTGAACCCCATGACGGCTTCCCAGGCCAAAGATGACTTCCCAGTCGGTTTTACCTTTGACCAGTTTATAGATGGGGCCGATCCCCTTTGCCTGGAGATCCGAAAGCTCCTTGCCGGCATCTCGCATGGTGATGAAAATACAATACAGGACAAGGGGCAGAAGCACCAGCGTTACCCAGAACGGCGCCAATCCAAGATACCGTTCCGCAAAGGAAAAAAAGCTTTTGCGGTAAGCCTGCTCGTTTTGAAACAGCCGGATGGTGAATTTGGGTGCCTTTTCTTCGGGACCCAGGGCTTTTTGAAAAATGGCGACAACATAGTCACCCTGGGGTGCCGTTTCGGTACTTTCCAGGATACCCCGCCACAGCCTTCCCTTTGCCTCGAGAAAGCGCAGCCGCAAAAAATCGTACTGCGGCGTGTAGGTGATAATTTGATCGTATGGTGTCCGATTGTTTTCTTTCCCGGATAGGTGAGCATAGCGCTTGACCAGGTTCTCGTCCACGGGCTCGGCCAGTTTTCCGCTGATATAAGCGGTTTTACCGGCAACGGCTTTAAAGGTGTATTTGGAACCGGTGACGGCCATGATCATGGTATCGATGATGGACAAAACGAGCAGAATGAGTACAAGGAGGGTAAATTTCCTGTTAAGCAAGCTCATAATTTATTTCCGGTCAATGAATCTATAGGTATATCCTTTTTCCAGGCGCAGATATGGCAAAAACAGGATGGCATGTCAAGCTTGGAGAGGGCGCGTTCTTTGTTTCACATTTTATCAATTTGTAAAGAAACCTGACAGCAATTAGGTGTCGAGATATAAAAAAATGTTCCTGGAATTTAGATATTTTTTATGATTTCGGAATGTTTTGATTTCATGCTTCTTTATTGAAGGTTGGCACTGTTTTTGAACTATTGAGTATTCTATTACTTTTTTATATGAACCTTTCGAAATCATCCTCAAACACACTTGGCATGCCATTTGCCGAAAGGAGAAGCGTATGAAACGGTTTCTAGTATTTTTGTTGAGCTTGATATTTGTTGCCTCAGGGTCATGTGGAGTTTATGCCATGTCTGAAAAAGAGATCATTGAACGACTTGACGCCTTAACTCAGACCGTTGCCAAACAACAAGAGGAGATCCGCTATCTGCAACAGCAATTGGAAGCCCAGAAAACCGCTGCCGAAGCGGTAAGCGGGAAAAAAGAGGCTGGGACTGAACAAGTCGCCGCAAAAGAAACCGAGGAAAAGAAAAAACCCGAGTGGACCGAAAGGGTGCAGCTTGGCGGTGACCTGAGGCTGCGCTACGAGGGCCTTTACAACCGGGAACAGCGCCAGACCAACGGTTCGACCATTGCTTTGCCCACCCGTGACCAGTATCGGATCAGGGCCCGCGTTTTTGTCGACGGCAAGGTTTCGGATGAAGTCTCGGCCCATTTCATGCTCTGCACCAATCAGGATACCAATAAAGAGGCCACCACTACCAACCAGAGCTTAACGGATGACTTTAATGATAAGGGCATCTATCTCCATAGAGCTTATGGAACCTACAAGCCGCATTGGCTGGAAGGGCTGGAGCTGACCGCCGGCAAGTTCAAAAACACCTTTTTGCACACCGACATCATGTGGGACCCGGACGTGAATCCGGAGGGCATTTACGAGCGCTATCAGTATCAGGGGTGGAAAACGTTTCAGCCGTTTGTGCACCTGGGACAAATGGTGGTCAACGAAGTGGATTTACAGACTGACGATGCCGCCCTCTATATCTATCAGGGCGGCTTTGACTGGAAGATCGGGCCGGTCAAGTGGACCCTGGCGGGCAGTTATTACGACTGGGCCAATCTGCACAATAGCAAGTATCTCCATACAGCCGATTATAGAAAAGGCGGCGGGAATACCTTCACTGGCGCCCTCGTCAACACTAGCGTTTACCCTAACACCGCCGCTACCGCACAATACAAGTATGATTATAACCTGGCAGAAGCCATCACCTACTTGAACTTCAAGGCCTGGTCCGTGCCGGTCAAACTGACGTTCGACTACATCAAAAACACGGACGGTGACGTTCCCGATGATAAGGACACCGCCTACTATGCCGGTTTTACGCTGGGCCAAAACAAGCAAAAAGGGGATATGAGCCTGGATTACAAATACGCCCGCATCGAACGCGATGCCGTCATCGGCTCCATGAACGATCAGGATTTTTACGGGGCCAATCGCAAAGGGCACAAAGTGACGTTTAGTACCCTGCTCCTGGATAAGCTTATGTTCCAAACCGCCTATTTCTATACCGACCCGGTGACCGCCTGGGTTCCGAATTCCACCAACTGGACCAACGAGAAGAACTGGGAACATGAAGAGCGGCTCCAGGGAGATTTCATTTTAAGTTTTTGATAGCATGGCTTTGCTCTAGATGCAGAGACCGCAGATTTATAAAGAAAAAGTCTGCGTTCTCTGCATCCTTGTGCGAAGGTCTTTGCTTCTTAGGCAAGAGATTACGCTTCCTTTTTCTGCTTGGACTTGGTCATGAGCAGACCGACACCTTCGCAAAGAAAGTATATGGCAAATCCCCACCATACCGTGTAAATCACATAGAATCCAATGACACCACTTATGCCTAAGACGCGCTTCGAGGCTGATGCCGCTTCTACCCCGTAAAAATTAAATGCCGGCTCGAGAGCTTTGATTCTTACCGCCGCCATAAATTCCATCTCCTCGGCCTGGCCGGCTTTTTTGTATGCTGCTTCTATTTCCTTAAAAGCCAGCCACCAGCATTGTATGATTTCTTTTCCGGCATAGCCGTATTGATCGTATAAAATTTTGTCCAGGCCTTTAAAGGCCGTGTCCGCATCTTCAAGGGTGTTTTTGAGTATCTTGCCCAAATCACCTTTTATCGTAAGCTGGCCGTTTTTCAGGTCGACTTTTGCGCCGGCCTTTGTGAAAATCAGTGCCGCTTTTTCATCCCCCTTTATTTTGACATCGAGAGCTCTTGCAATATAATTATCCGATTTTTTGATCAACTCCGGGATAAAATAAACCGAGCCCTTGGATATGGATGTAAAGAACTCATCGGTGTAATGCACCAATGATTTTCCCTTGATGCTGACCACCACCGGGGCATGTATAATATATAAAAGGATAAAGAAAGTGACCGTAAGGACTGCCCCCAGCGCAAACCTGTTTTTTTTCACGACAACTGCCATTGCCTAGCCCTCCTTTCCCAGAGCTTCCCACCTTAAAGTCTTAATATTAGCGATAAAATGGTAAAAAACCCACAAAGCAAAGTAGGCCACAATTCCATACAATGCCAAAACTCCGGCCAGCTTCAGTCCGCCCGCCAGGGATTTGGAGATGTGGATTGTTCCGAGGTCCGAAAACTTGGATGGCAGGGCAAACAGCCTGTTTACAAAGCCCGCCAGCATGACCAGACCGTAAAAGGCCCTGATGTGCATGCCTTTCACTACCTTGGTTGTGAGCGCACCGAGTTGAACTCCGATGAGCGACCCTAAAAGCAGGCCCATCGCCAATGAGACGAATATAAAGCCATAGATCGCATACTGGGCGATGGCGGCATAACCGGTAGTGAAGACGATCTGTAAGACATCGGTTCCAACTGTTGTGAAAGAGGATATTCCAAGCACAAAAACAAAGGCAGGAAATGTTAGAAACCCTCCTCCGACTCCCATTATTGCAGCAAATGTGCCGACAAAAAAACCAACTATGGTCACTAAAATGAAAGATATCCTTCTCCCATCGGGAACCAGGTCTTCATCGAATTTTATCATGGGGGGGATTGTCAGTGACTGCAATCTTCGAGCAACACTCGGCAATTCCACCTTTTTATCACGTTCTTCGAGCGCCGCAGTTCCTATTTTTCTAAGCTGAAAATAATCGTAGATAGCGTAGAAACCGAGAAATCCGAGTAAGACAACATAGATGATGCTTATGAAAACATCGCTCAGCACCGGGTTTATGGCGTATACGGCTCTGTTTATGTATCCGCCGAGGGTTACACCAAAAATAGAGCCGAAGACGAATGCGATTGCAAGCCTATAGTTTACGTTGCCCAGCTTCTTGTGTACGACGGTCCCCATAATTGCCTTGGCAAACATGTGTAAAAGATCGGTGCCGACGACGACGATCCCCCGAATTCCGACGCTCATCAGGGCGGGAGTGATGACAACGCCGCCACCGACGCCGATGGCGCCGGTCATCAATCCGGCCGCAAAGCCCACCAATATTGCCACGATTAAGGCTCCCATTGCAAAACCGACAGGAGGGGCATAGGCCTTATTTCCTCCGAGCATAAGGGTATCCTTTGCATTGACCAGGACTGCCCCCACCAAGATCAGGGCAATGAACATGATCAGCAAACAAACCATCTTTTTTTTATTTCTTAGAATCGACATGCTCGCTTCATATTCCCATTTCGCATGGGCATATGCTCCGTACATAAGCATGTCGTAAATCTTTCTCATCGTTTTCATATGCTACCCCCTTTTTCTGCCGGACAATTTGATAGTCTCTTCTTCCGTATCGATAACAACGCAAAAGGCATGCCAATAACTGGCCGTAGAGGGAAATGAAATAATTATTTGATAAATCACAACAATTTATCAAGTTCCCTAGCTTTTTTCTACAAACGGGCAGGAATTGGTGTCGTGATTCTTTACAGGATGTAAAAGGGGTAGGAATTTTAGTCTTTCGCCAAAATGATCCCGTCCCGCTGAAAGCGGGACGGGGGTTTCATAAAATCGTAACACGATTTTATTTGCGAAAGGCCGTTATCGGTTCGTAAATCAAATCGTTTTCTCGGAAGCGCGCCGGCCTTAAAGGGTAAATGTCTTCGGTTTGGGCTCGTTTGTCAACGATCAACTCGGCCACGATCATGCCGGTGGCCGGTGCATGCTGGAAGCCATGACCTGAAAAGCCGGCGGCGCAAATGAAATTTTCCAGTTCCGGGAAAGCCCCGATGACGGCGTGGTGGTCCGGAGTAATTTCATAATGGCCGACCCAGCCCCGTACGATGCGGGCCCGTTCTAAAACCGGTACGCGCCGGATGGATTCGGCGGCGGTCCACTCTTCGGCGTCGAAGGCGACGTTGTGGCTGAACGAATTTTCTCCTGCGGGTCCTCCCAGCAAGAGTCCCCGACCTTCGCGTTTCAGGTACCAGCCGGAATTGATGTCGATAATCATGGGAAACATATCCGGCAGCTCGTCGAAGGTGTCCGTAAAAAAAAGATGGCGCTGCAGCGGTTCGACCGGAAGGTTCAGACCGGCTTTGGCAGCCAGTTGGCCGGCCCAGGGCCCGGCGGCATTGACGACGACATCGGTTCTGATTTCATGGCCGGCGGCCGTCAGCACACTCTTGATCGTTTTGCCGAAAATTGAAAAGCCGGCAGCAGCGGTTTTTTCAAAAAAGAGTGCGCCGCCGCGACGGGCCGCTTTCACAAAGCCCTGCAAAACTTCCATGGGACCGTAAAAGCCGTCGTCCTTGGTGTAGGAACCGCCGGCAAGATCGTCGCTACGGATAAATGGCCATCGACGGCCGACTTCCGGGGACGGCAGCAGCTCCACCGGGAGTTGCATCTTTGCCATCAACCGGGCCGTATTTTCGAAAAGCGCCCATTGCTCGCGGGTGGCAGCCAGAAACAGGTAGCCGAGCGGTTTGAAAACGGGATCAATGCCGAATTGGTGTTTGAATTTTTTAAAGACGTTGCGGGAGATCAGCGAAAAGCGAATATTGACGGCGGTGGCAAACTGGGTCCTGAGACCGCCGAGACAAAAAGACGTAGCGCCCTGGGCGCCGATGTCGCCCTGCTCCAGAACGACGACGTCACCAAGGCCCCTTTGGGTCAGATAATAGGCGACGGCAGCCCCGATCACGCCGCTGCCGATAATGACCACCTGCGTTTTTTCCGGCAATTCTTTCAGCATAACTTTCACAAATTTATAAATCCCAAATTCCAAGCACCAAATCAATATAATTAGTTGCATTAGATTGTAATTATAAACAACCAGGGCCAGGCTTGGATCTGTCAGACATATCTCAGGATTTCAGGCCGGCTGATATCCTGGGAGTCCTACAAGCTATTCCATGGCGATCCGGTGAACGATCTATCTCATAAAAAAGTCTTTTACTTTCAGCCGCACTTTAGTCATTCAACCTTGTCAACTACGTTCCGCAGCCCGTCCCGCAGAAGTCTTTGCTTTTAAGGAATGGTTATCAAAAGTATAACTCTCTATTTTTTTTAGATTTTTATTGACACATCTCTAACAAATATATATTAATTTCACATTGTTTGTAAAAAACATTCTCAATCATGCTGTTTTTATTTCAGCGCACCTAAAACAAAATTTATAGGTGGTGTTTTGAGCAAAAAACAGAATATCGCATAAACAGATCTCGCCATTGTACCCATTTGAGCTTTAAAGCACCACAAAATTTCAAATATTATCAATGAGTCCGGCATAGACAGGTGAACCGATGCCACAAGGCGA
>JACKQG010002394.1_pt1 | contig 24571 bp, 20 predicted proteins | sample 8237621 | NCBI WGS metagenome assembly JACKQG01 (sample SAMN15677084, study PRJNA649215) | marine metagenome | biome: marine; feature: Black Sea; material: saline water; isolation source: suspended particulate matter (SPM) from the Black Sea western gyre | collected 2013-06-09/2013-06-10 | depth... | reverse complement strand
TAGCGTCCAGATCGCATCCGTTGCCAAAAGATATGACTTTGCTCAGACCAATACCTAAACAAGGGGCTTCATATCCGAAATCAGTGGCAACCCCACCGCTCTGGGAAATCATAGCCACCGGACCCGGCTCACGGGAAAAATCAAAGCCGGGGAGTAGGGTTATCCCGCCACGTGGAGCATGAATTCCGAAGCAGTTAGGACCCACCACCTTGACACCCTTTGCCGCGATCCTGACGATTTCGGCCTCAAGGGCTACTCCCTCTTCCTCAGCCGTTTCGGCAAAACCGGAAGAATGTATCTGCACTCCTGCCACGCCATTATTCAAGCAGTCAGTCAAAATCCCCGGCACGGCCCTGGCGGGAACCGAGACCGAGGCTAAATCTACCGGCCCTTCCACCTCGGCCAGGCTCTTATAGATCCTCAACCCGGCAACCTCTCCGCCTGCTGGTGAGATCGGATAAAGCCGGCCCTTAAAACCGTAGCGGATCTGGCTTAACAGGATCAGCTGACCAAATGAAATGGGTGTATTGATTCCTCCAAACAACGCCAGCCCTCGCGGGTTAAACATGCGGTCCAACTGTTTACGTTCTTCAGGTTTCATATATTTCAAGTAGCCTCTATACTCATAAGTTCTGGAGTCCTGACAGGGGTTGTCAAATAGTTGAGTGGTTTAGTAGTTGAGTTGGAAGAAAATTACATCATATCAATCCCGCCAGGCGGGGCTCAAAGTCTAACCAAAGTTATTTGAAATTCGAAATTTGATGGTTTTGAAAAACGCCCCTAACCTATCAAATCCCTCGGAAGTTTTTTGTAATGGATATGATCCGGGAATGATACAAACCGACGTTTTCTGGATCTTAAAAAATTGGGGCATTCCTTTCCTAATTTCAAATTTCAAATTTCCATTTTCGGCATCCTGAATTTGACAAAAAACAGGCGCCTTTTTAAAAAAAGAGTGAACAGGTAAATGAAGGATGCCAAGAGTATATGTGGGCAGGGCGGGTGTGTCAACGGTTAGAAAAATGTTCATCTCAGATTTTAGATTGCTGTTCTACGAGCTTTCGTCTTGACTATGAGAATAAATTGGGTTAAAAAAATGAGCTTAATTTACTGAGAGAGAACCATTTAAGGTGAAACCTTATATTGAACAGGTCTATTATGGCTGAGGGCAAAACAAGCTCAATTATAGAAGAGAGAAAGAATAAGGCGGGAAAACTCCAGGAAGAAGGTGCTAATCTCTACCCCGCAGGCTATCAGGTCGATATCACATCTACAGAGGCAATAGATCGTTTTGATCAGATGGATGAGGGTACCCTTGAGCAGGAAACCGATTCCTTTGCCATGGCGGGCAGGATCATAGCGCGACGGGATTTCGGAAAGGCTTCATTCATACACATTAAGGACAGGACGGGTCGCATTCAAGCCTATATTAGAAAAGACAGGGTTCCCCCTGAGAATTTCAGCATGTTCAAGCTGATGGACATTGGGGATTTTATTGGGATCATGGGCCGGCTTTTTAAGACCAGGACAGGTGAACTGACCCTCTTGGCAGAAGACCTCTCACTCTTGTCAAAGTCGATGAGGTCGTTGCCGGAGAAATGGCATGGCTTGACTGATGTGGAGACCAGGTACCGGCAGCGGTACCTTGATCTGATAATGAACGATCCTGTAAGAGAAGTGTTTGTACTTAGAAGCCGCATCATCCAGGCCATAAGAGAATTTTTTGTGGAGAAGGACTTCCTCGAGGTAGAGACCCCGATGATGCAACCGATCCCGGGGGGAGCAACAGCGAGGCCTTTCAAGACCTACCACAATACCCTCGGTATGGACCTCTATCTGAGAGTAGCCCCCGAGCTTTATCTCAAGAGGCTCGTTGTTGGCGGGTTGGAGAGGGTTTTTGAAATCAACCGGAATTTCAGGAATGAAGGGATCTCCATAAAACATAACCCGGAGTTTACCATGCTGGAATTCTATATGGCCTATGCTACCTATGAAGATCTGATGGCCCTGACGGAAGAACTCTTTAACCATCTTCTCCATAAGATGTTTGACCGGAACGTAATTGAATATCAGGGCCAGACCATTGATTTTTCCCCGCCCTGGGCAAAAATTTCTCTTTTTGATGCCTTGAGGGATTTGGGGGGTGTTAAGGATGAAATCTTCCAGACTAAGGAGAAGGCTGGTGCATTTGCCTCTGAATGTGAAATTGGTCTCTCTACCAAGGAGAGTCATGGCCAGATTCTTACAAAACTCTTTGACCACCTTGTGGAACCCCTGCTGATCAATCCAACCTTTATTACCGGCTATCCAACGGAAGTCTCTCCACTTTCAAGACGCAATGAACAAAATCCCGACATCGTTGACCGCTTTGAACTCTTTATCGGCGGACGGGAGATAGCGAACGCATTTAACGAATTAAATGACCCCGCAGACCAGAGAGAGAGATTCCAGAATCAGGTGGCGTTGAGGGACGCAGGGGATAAAGAGGCCCAGTTTATGGATAAAGACTATGTAACCGCCTTAGAGTACGGGATGCCGCCAACGGCAGGAGAAGGGATTGGGATTGACAGGGTTGTTATGCTCCTGACCGATGCACCATCCATAAGGGACGTTATACTGTTTCCCCAGATGAGAGCGAAGGTATAGAATTCGCAATTCCTCAATTAAGGACAATATGTTCGAACTGTTTCTCGGTATGAAATACCTCAAGGCCAAGCGAAAACAGCGCTTTATATCTGTAATTACGGTAATCTCAATCCTGGGTGTAATGGTGGGGGTGATGGCCCTCGTTGTTGTCCTTTCGGTGATGAACGGTTTCAGGGCGGACTTGATGTCCAAAATCCTGGGGGTAAACTCCCATATCTTAGTCCTGAGTCTCACCGGGCCTTTCAGCGATTACCACAAAGCCGCGGAAAAAGTTGACAAAGTGGAGGGAGTAATTGCCTCAACTCCCTTTATCTACACGCAGGTTATGATCAACAACTCAGGGCAGGTATCCGGCGCTATCCTGAGGGGAGTTGATCCTGAAAGCGCGGGCGCGGTTGTAACCTTTAAAAGTATGATCAAGGATGGATCCATCACTTCCCTCGGAAAGAAGATCGACGGGATACCGCCCATTATCATCGGAGGTGAGCTTGCCAAACAGATAGGGGCACACCCTGGAAATGTGATAACTGTGATTTCTCCGGAAGGAAAACTGACCCCCTTGGGGAGGACCCCTAACACACGAAAGTTTAAGGTCGCAGCCCTTTTTGATTCAGGTATGTATGAATATGATGCCTCCATGGTCTATATCTCGTTAAAAGAGGCTCAGGACTTCTTAGCGTTAGGAGACAAGGTAACAGGCCTCGAGGTCAGGGTGAAAGACGTCTATAAATCAGACACGATATCGAGAAAAGTCCAGAAGGCCCTTGGTTATCCATACTGGACCAAAGACTGGAAGGTCATGAACAGGAGCCTCTTCTCTGCGCTCAAGCTCGAAAAATTAACCATGTTTGTGATTTTGACCATGATAGTCCTTGTTGGGGCCCTGAATATTATCAGCACGTTAGTTATGGTGGTTATGGAAAAGACGAGGGATGTCGCAATCCTGAGGGCAATGGGGGCGTCTGCCAGGAGCATTATGACTATTTTTATGTTTCAGGGGCTCCTTGTAGGGGTTGTCGGCACAATCGCCGGTCTTGTCTCCGGTCTGGGGCTGTGTCAGCTGCTTGCGAAGTACAAATTCATCAATCTTCCCGCAGATGTTTATTATATATCTACTCTGCCGGTTAAGATAGAGGTTGCGGATGTGTCATTTGTTGCCGGAGCAGCAGTAGTAATATCGTTTTTGGCTACCCTTTATCCATCCTGGTATGCCTCGAGATTGAATCCGGTGGAGTCTTTCAGGTATGAATAACGAAAGAACCAGGGTGGATTCCGAGGCTCCCATGTTGAGTCTTGAGAATGTATTTAAGTCCTTTCTTCATCATGGGGATGTTATTGAAGTCTTGAAGGGAATTAGCCTTGTGATTAATTCCGGCGACAGCCTTGCAGTTATGGGGGCGTCCGGGGTTGGAAAATCGACACTGCTCAATATCATGGGGAGCCTTGATCCCCCCTCTAAAGGGCTTGTTAAATTCCGCGAATTAGATATGTATCAAATGGATGAAGGGAGACTTGCCCGACTGAGAAACAGGGAAATCGGTTTTGTATTCCAGTTCCATCACCTCCTGCCCGAGTTGAATGCATTGGAAAACACCATGATGCCCGCCTTGATTGCGAGGCATTCAAAGAAGAAGGCGGCAGGGATGGCAAGAGAGGTTCTTTTTAAGGTGGGGCTTGAGAGACGCATGACCCACCGTGCGGGTGAGCTCTCCGGAGGGGAGCAGCAGCGTGTGGCAATAGCAAGGGCTCTAATAATGAGTCCAAAATTGATATTGGGAGATGAACCCACAGGAAACCTGGACTGGTTAACCGGCCAGGAAATTGGGGACCTCCTTCTTCAACTAAACAGGGATGAAGGAGTTGCCATGATAATTGCCACCCACAACCAGAGATTGGCGGAAAAGATGTCTAAAAAAATGGAGCTTATAGATGGGCGGATACTGTAAAATAATACGCAGAACGCAGAGCGGAAGACGCAAAATTGGAAACGCTACCCTCTGTGCGCAGAGCGCAGAGCGGAAAGCGGAAAGCGCGAAACGCCACGCGCTGTGCGCTATGCGCTTCAGGACAGGTAGGATCTTATTCGGGGCAATACTGTTCCTGATTTTGTTCGCCTTCTTTGTTCCGGAAATGGTTGCGGCTCAACAGAAGGAGACGATGGCCATCTTACCCTTTAAAATTAATGCTCAGAAGACGCTTGATCATCTCCAGTTAGGTCTGCAGAAAATGCTCTCCTCTCAATTGGAAAAGAAAGGCTTCAAGATGGTCGGCCCTGAAAGGATTAACAAACAGCCCATCGCCTTTGCCTCGCCCATTGATGCAAAAGAAGTAATCTCCCTGGGAAAAAAACTCAACGCCGATTGGATAGTTATGGGCAGTCTTACTCAGATCGGGGATAAGGCCAGTATAGACCTTAAAGTGACCGATATCTCCCAAAAGAGGATGCCTTTTTTCATTTTTTTAGTCTCGGAAGATATTGACCAACTCACGAATACTGTGAAGCGACTCACTGTTAATGTCTATGATCGGGTCATGGGTGTGCCACAGATCGATTCGGTGCATGTGGCAGGGAATCGACGTATCGAAAGAGAGGCTATTCTGGCTGTGGTAGGCACCAAAGCAGGGGATAGACTTGATTATAATAAACTTGATAAGGATCTCCGCGATATTTACAAAATGGGTTTTTTTAAGGATGTCAAAACCGAGACCGAAGATGGCCCTTCGGGAAAAGTTGTTACCTTTCACGTGAGCGAGAAACCTTCTGTTGGCAAGATCGTATTTATTGGAAATGATGAGATTGATGATGATGACTTGCAAAAGGATTTGGGGATAAACCTTTATTCTATCTTAGATAACAACCAAATCAGACAGAGCATTAATCGGCTCAAGGAGCTTTACCGGGGAAAAGGCTACTACAACGCTACAATAGAAGAAAAGACCGAGCCGCTTCCAAATAACGAGGTAATGCTGAAATACACAATCGATGAGCACGATAAGGTATACATCGAAAAAATTCAATTTGTAGGGAATAAACATTTTGATGCTGATAAGCTCAAGGGCATTATGGAAACCAGTGAGTGGTGGTTTCTTTCGTGGATTACTAAGGCCGGAATTTTAGATAGAAAGAAGCTTGAATTTGATACTCACAAGATAACCGCATTTTATCACAACCAGGGTTTTATAAAGGCGAAAGTAGGTGAGCCGAAGGTCATCTACGATGATAAGCTGAAAGGCCTTGTCGTCACCTTTGATATTGTGGAGGGGCCTCAATATGAGGTCGGCAAGGTTGCGGTCGAGGGGACTCTGATAGAGCCTGCAGAGGAACTCCTCAAGAAAGTCCGTATCAATAAGGAAAAGATTTTTAATCGAGAGATGGTGCGGAGGGATATCCTGGCATTGAGAGATGTATATGCCGATCACGGCTACGCCTATGCAGAGGTCAAGCCGATAATCAACGAGGATGATGAGAAATATCTTGCCGATATCACCTATGATATCACTAAAGGGCCAAAGGTTCGTTTTGAAAGGATTACTATTTCAGGGAACACGGTGACAAGAGATAAGGTCATTAGACGTCAATTGAAGGTCATAGAAGGGGAATATTTTAGTGGCATAAATTTGAAAAAGAGCAGCGCAAACCTTAACCGGCTTGGCTATTTTGAGGACGTGCAGTTAGAGACCAAAAAGGGAAGCAGCGATGACCTTATGAGGTTGAATGTCAAAGTAAAAGAGAAAGGGACCCGTACCTTCAGCGTAGGCGCAGGGTACAGCTCTGCCTATTCGGCCTTTGTTACGTTTCAGATAGCGGATCAAAATTTCTTAGGGTACGGACAAACGCTCCAGGCCAATGCCAGGATTGGTGGGAAAAACACGGAATTTGATATAAAGTTTTTTGAGCCCTGGCTATTTGATACGCGTATCTCTTTCGGTGCTGATCTCTATACCTGGGATCAGCAGTACAGCGACTACTCGAGAGACGCATTGGGAGCAGCTTTTAACTTCGGATATCCACTTGATATCATTGATGAATACACCAGAGCATTTGCAAGATATGATTTTGACAATTCACGAATTTATGATGTTACGGCGACCCAAGGACCTATGTTCGATATGAAAGGCCGAAATGTGACCAGCAGCGCGACGCTTTCAATCAAACGGGACAGCAGAGACAAACTCTGGAATACCTCAAAAGGGTCCATTAACGAACTGTCATTTCAATATGCCGGTTTAGGCGGGGATGAAAAATTCAACAAATACCGAGGCCGAACGACCTGGTTTTTCCCCCTGTTCTGGGAGACTGTATTTCTGGTGCAGGGACGAGTCGGCTATATCAAAGACAACGGGAAACTCTCTGTCTTCCAGAAATTCTTTCTCGGTGGTATCAACACGGTGCGTGGTTATGATTATCAGACTATCTCTCCACGTGATGCGAACGGATACCTGATAGGTGGCACCAAGATGTTGAATTTTAATGCGGAATATCGTTTTCCGCTGCTCAAGGAACAGGGAGTGGTCGGTCTTGTGTTTTTTGATGCCGGTAATGCCTTTGACGATTCAGCGTTCTGGAACCCTAGCAGTCTCAAGAAGTCTGCCGGAGCCGGTGTCAGATGGTATTCGCCGATCGGACCACTTCGTCTGGAGTACGGTTTTAAACTGGACAGGCAGGGAGATGAATCACCCGGGAAATGGGAGTTTAGCGTAGGTGGTGGAATTTAGCCGTCCGGGTTACGAGTTGCGAGTTGCAAGTTACGCGTTACGAGTTGCCCCGCTGCTGCTTCGCAGCAAGCGGGATCTTCGCTCCGCTTCGACGGGCCAGGATTACGGGTTGCGAGTTGCAAGTTACAAGTTGCGGGTTATGCGTTTTTCAATGAACAAATTTACCCCGTGAAGTGCTTTTTCTTTTTTATTTCATCGGGGCATCAATCGACAATCATCAATCGTGAGGGGGTAGAAATGAAAAGGATTATTCTATTATTTTTCTGTTTTTCGTTGTTTTTTTCTTTGCAAAGCCGGATTGTTTGGGCGCAAGACATCAAAATCGGAGTACTTAACATGCAGAAGCTTCAACAGAATTCTGTCAGGTTTCAGAAAATCAGGGAGGTGTTGAAGAAAAAATTTAATGCTTTTCAGAAGAAGCTGGATGGGGAGAGGGCCCAGATAGCAAAAATCGAAGAAGAGTTGAGAAAGCAGAGTATGATGTTGAGCCTTGATGCCAAAGAAGACAAGGAGATGGAATTGGGGAAAAGGACCCGGCATTATAAGTACATGTATGGAGAAGTTACTCAGGAGATGAAAGACGCTGAGTTTGAGGCAACAAGAAGAGTCGGGAAAGAGATAGAAAAAATTGTGGAAAAAATGTCCCAAAAAGAAAAATTCACCATCATCCTGGAGGATGGTACTGTGGGGCTTATCTATTATGATGACACCATAGATATCACGAATCAGGTCACCGAGGCATACGACAAGCTGGGCAAATAGAGGAAAGCGGGCTTTGGAAATAACACTTGAGAAAATTGCGGAAATTGTGGGGGGAGAGGTCCTTGGAGATAAGAGCTTTGTAATTACGGGCATCAATTCTTTGGATGATGCAGAACCCTCAGAGATCTCTTTTCTTGCTAATCGGCGATATGCTGCAGCTATCAAGAAAACCAGGGCAGGTGCCATATTGATTTCCCGGGATGACCCATCCTTTAAAGGGGTCAAGGTGCTGGTGTCCAGTCCCGAATTATCATATGCGAAGGTAGCGGCCATTTTTGCCCCTCCGTTGTCGAGACATCCGCGGGTAAGCAGGGAAGCCGTTATCCATGAAAACAGCCTGATCGGCAAAGACGTGTCGATTTACCCGTTGGTGTATGTGGGTGAAGGCGCGGAGATCGGGGACGAGACGACAATCTTCCCCGGGGTGTTCATAGGTGAAAGAGTAAAGATCGGAAAAAGAAGCCTGATATATCCAAACGTAACCATCCTGCGAGATTGCCTGATCGGAAACGAAGTAATAATCCATTCCGGCACTGTCATAGGGGATGATGGGTTTGGTTTTGTCAGGGATGGTACGTCTTCAATAAAGATCCCCCAGACTGGTATAGTTCAGATCGACGATAATGTGGAGATCGGCGTCAACAACTGTGTAGATCGTGCTGCATTGGGAAAGACATGGATAAAAAGGGGGGTAAAAACCGACAACCTGGTGCAAATTGCCCATAATGTGGTCATCGGAGAGGATTCAGTCATAGTTGCTCAGGCAGGAATCTCCGGAAGCTGTCATATCGGACGTGAGGTCATCATCGGGGGGCAGGTCGGTATCATTGATCATATTGAGATTGGGGACAGGGCCATGATTGCTGCGCAATCCGGTATTGTGAAATCGATCCCGCCCGGAGAGGTTGTTTCAGGGTCTCCGGCCATTTCCCATCGTCTCCACCTCAAGACTTCCAGTTTGACAAAACGTCTTCCCGAATTCAACCAACGCCTCAGGGATCTTGAAAAAAAGATAGAGGAATTGGAGAAACAATCAGAGAAGGATGAGGTTTGACCATGGATCTTCCCTTGAAATATGAAGATATTATAAGGATTATTCCCCACCGCTACCCTTTCTTGTTAGTTGACAAGATTGTTGAAATGGAGTTGGGCAAAAGGGTGGTCGGTATAAAAAACGTCACCGCAAATGAACCGTTTTTTCAAGGCCATTTCCCGGGCAACCCGATAATGCCGGGGGTGCTTATCATTGAGGCGATGGCGCAGGTAGGGGGGGTGCTTGCCCGCTTATCGCTCCCTGATGTAATGGAGAGGGAAGAGATGGGTGAGATTTTTTTTGTTTCTATGGATAAGGTCAAATTCAGAAAGCCTGTCGTCCCGGGTGACCAGATCAGATTCGAAGATGAAGCTTTAAGAACAGGGGGCAGGATATGGAAAATGGCCGGGAAGGCCTTTGTGGACGGTGACCTGGTTGCTGAAGCTAATCTTGTAGCTGTCATAAGGTGAAAGGATTGAATGATTAATAATCCAGATATCCATCCATCGGCAGTGGTAAGTTCGGGTGCTGAACTCGCTACAGGGGTTAAAATAGGCCCTTTTAGTACTGTGGGGGGAGATGTAATTATCGGGCGCGATACCGTGATAGGGTCTCATGTGATTATTGAGGGCCATACCCGTATGGGAGAGAAGAACAGAATATTTCCGTTTTCCTGCATTGGTACGCCACCCCAGGACACAGGTTATAGTAACGAGGATACCCGTCTGATAATGGGTGATAACAATGTTGTCAGGGAATATGTGACCATAAACCGGGCCACAACAAAAGATGAGTGGGAGACGGTTATGGGGAATGATAATTACCTCATGGCCTATGCACATGTTGCCCATGATTGCCGTCTTGCGGATGGCGTAGTCCTGACCAACGGGGCTACCCTGGGTGGCCACACTCAGATTGGAGAATATGCCATTTTAGGGGCTTTTTTGGCTGTTCAGCAGTTTGTCCGGATAGGCGCCCATGCCTATCTTGGGGCCAAAGCAGGGATTGACAGGGATGTGCCCCCCTTTATGATCACGGCAGGCCCAAGGGCCAAGCTATATGGCATTAATCAAAAGGGGATGATTCGGAGAGGCTTTTCCCAAGAGACTATCGACATATTGAAAAAGGCATACAGCATCCTATGGCGGAAAAACAGGAACCTGAGCGATGGAATAGCTCAGGTCAGGCGAGAACTTGATCTCATACCCGAGTTGGAAATGCTTCTGGATTTTCTTGGTGAGTCAAAAAGAGGCATACTCAGGTGATTGATGGCGAAACAGTTGGCATGATTGCCGGGGGCGGGCAGTTTCCCCTGCTAATAGCAGACGCTGCGAGAAAAGAGGGTGTGCGAATTGTGGCTGTGGCACACCACGATGAGACCGAGCCATCATTGTCAGAAAAGGTCGATGAGATTGTCTGGATAAAGTTAGGTCAGTTTGGGCAATTGATTAGGACTTTTAAGAAAAATGGTGTCAGAAATGCCTTGATGGCAGGGACCATAACCAAGAAGCGGATGTTCGAAAACATAAGGCCTGATCTTAAAGGTCTTGCAATCATATCAAAACTTGCCATTTTTCATGATGATGATATCTTGAGAGCCGTGGCAAAGGAATTGGCCAGGGAAGGTATAGAGATTATAAGTTCCATCCGGTTTTTGCCTGATCTGATAGCGCCAGAGGGATGTCTTACGGCAAGGAGGCCTAATAAGGCCGAAAAGGAAGATGCCCATTTCGGATGGAAGATAGCCAAGGAGTTAGGCCGCTTAGATATCGGACAGTGCGTGGTCGTAAGGAAAAAGACAGTCCTGGCCATTGAAGCGATTGATGGCACCGATGCTACTATACTAAGGGGTGGGAAGTTAGCTAAGGAAAAGGCCGTTGTGGTGAAGGTCAGTAAACCAAATCAGGACCTCAGGTTTGACGTGCCTTGTGTGGGTCTTGAAACTATTAAGGTGATGTCCAAGGTGAAAGGCGCGGTCCTGGCTGTTGAGGCAGGTTATACGCTGCTGTTTGATAAAGAAGAGATGATCGTGGAAGCTGACAGGGAGAATATTTCCATAATTGCTATTACTATGCCTTAGCTGGGGCATATACGTTCCTGAAACAGGATAAACTAAATGAAACAGGACAAACTTAAAGTAGCAGTGATTGGGGTAGGGCATCTTGGGGAGTACCATGTGCAAAAATACAAAGGTCTCCCTGGGGTCGAACTCGTAGGTGTGGCGGATGTGGACGGTGACCGCGTCAATGAGATAGCACAGCGCTACGACACAAAAGCCTATGGGGATCACCGGGATATCCTGGACAGGGTGGACGCGGTGAGTCTGGCCGTGACCACTGAGATGCATTTTGAGGTGGCGAAGGATATCTTGCAGAGAGGGATACACATGCTAATCGAGAAGCCTATTACTTATGACCTGAGAGAGGCTGATACCCTGATAAGCATGGCCCGACAACAGGATCTGGTACTGCAGGTGGGCCTAATTGAACGCTTCAATCCTGCTATTGTCAAGATGGAGCGCATGTTGAACAACCCTGTATTTATTGAGTCTCATCGCATGAACCTTTTCACGAAAAGAGGGCTGGATGTTGACGTAGTGCTCGATCTGATGATCCACGATCTGGACATTATTCTACATATTGTCCCTTCAGAGGTAAAAGAGATCCATGCAGTGGGTATGCCTGTAATTACCGACAAAACAGACATCGCTAACGTCAGACTTATTTTTGAAAACGGGACCGCTGCCAATTTGACAGCAAGCCGGGTGTCAGGGAAGATGTTGAGGAAAATCCGTGTATTTCAGCCGGACGCATATATATCTGCCGATTGCGGAAAAAGGCAGCTTACTGTAATCAGTCTTGACTCCGAGAAAAAAGATCCGGATGATTTCCCTCAGGTGAGTACAAGTAAAGAAGAATATTCTGAGACTGACCCTCTAAACGATGAGATATCTTCGTTTATCAGCGCTGTAGCAAATGGATCAGATCCGGTAGTGACCGGTGAAGATGGGCGAAATGCCTTAAAAGTTGCCCTCAACATTATTGGCCAGATTGAGAGAGGCTGCAAGAATTTTAGACCCGCCTTATAATATCAGGGATCACAAGCTGGTGCTTATGGTTGCAGGGGAGGCTTCTGCCGATTTGCATGGCTCAAATCTTGTGAAAGCCATGAAAGCCTCCTGCCCCGGGGTTACCTTTTGCGGCATCGGAGGGAATAATATGAAACGGGCAGGGGTCAAAATCCTTGTCTCATCCTCTGATATGGCAGTAGTTGGTTTGACCGAAGTCCTGCAAAGGTTTCACACGATTTTCAGGGCGGCCACTAAACTGAAAGCTACACTGAAAACCCACCACCCTGATCTTCTGATTCTCATAGACTACCCTGACTTCAATCTCTATATGGCCCGGATCGCCAAACGACTCCAAATCCCTGTTTTATATTACATAAGTCCGCAGGTGTGGGCGTGGAGAAAAGGACGTGTAAAAAAAATTGCAAGACGTGTTGACCGAATGGCGGTCATCCTGCCATTTGAGGAAGCGTTTTACAGGAAAAGGGGCGTAACCGTCGATTATGTAGGGCACCCCCTTTTGGATGCATTTGAATCCGAGGCCCGAAGTCCGAAGTCCAAAATCCAAAATCCAATCCCGCAGGGCGGGACCAAAATCCAAAATCTTGTGGTCGGGCTGTTGCCAGGGAGCCGCAGGGAGGAGATCAGGAATATGCTCCCTATAATGCTCAGATCGGCCGAAATCCTTAAGGCCAAGTATCCGGATATCCGATGCCTGTTGCCATTAGCCAAGACCATTGAACCTGAATTTGTTGATTCCTTTATCAGAAAATCCTCGTTGAACATTGAAGTTCATAAGGAAAACATATATGACGTCTTGGACAATTGCCATATCGCTCTGGTAACGTCCGGTACTGCCACATTGGATACGGCTATCATGGCGGTTCCCATGGTTGTGGTATACAAAGTGACTCCTCTTTCCTACCGGGTTGGTAAGATGTTGATTAAGACGTCCTTTATAGGATTAGCAAACCTTGTTGCCGGAGAAAGGGTGGTCCCTGAATTGATTCAGAATGAAGTCACGCCTGAAAGGCTTGCAGATGAGGCCCTGACGCTGATCGAAAATGAACATGTCAGGAAAAACATGATATCAAAGCTGCATGGGATAAAAAAGCGCCTTGGTGAAGGAGGCGCATCAGAGAGGACAGCCAGGATAGCATTAGAGATGATGAAACTTGAAACTTGAAATTCGAAACTTGGGGATAGTTTCCCATTATTCTCCATTATGTGGGCCGAGATATTTGTGTGACGATAGAAGATTCGTATCGCTGGCCACTGTGCCGACCAGGAATGTTATGTATTGTGAGTTTGCCCGGCAGAAACAGATTGCTTGCCAGAAGTGATTGATTTCCCTGGATTCCCGCGTTCGCGGGAATGACAAAACAGGTGGGTGACTTTTTCCGGATTCATCAAGTTTCAAGTTTCCAATTTCAAGTTTCAAATAGAGGCAGGTAAATGGCGAGGACAATTTTAGTCGTTGATGATGAAAAAAATATCCTTCGGTCCCTGGAGGGTATTCTTTCAGACGAAGGGTTCGAGGTTCTCAGTGCAGAAAGCGGGGTTGATGCATTAGAGATGATCAAGGAATCGACCCCTGATCTGGTCCTCCTGGATATCTGGATGGAGGGCCTTGACGGTATTGAAACCCTTGAAGAGATCAAAAAGGGGTATCCTAATCTTCAGGTGATCATGATGTCGGGGCATGGCAATATAGAGACCGCGGTTAAGGCTACCAAGATAGGGGCATATGATTTTGTGGAAAAGCCTCTTTCATTAGAAAAGCTTCTCCTATCCATCAATAACGCCCTTGAATATTACAGGTTAGAGGAAGAAATAAGTCTTCTCAAGGAAAAGGATAAGAACAGGTATAATATCATCGGAAACTCTAAGGCAATTATCGACTTAAAGGAGCAGATCAAAATTGTGGCTCCTACCAATGCATGGATTCTTGTTTCAGGGGAAAACGGGACCGGCAAAGAGCTTGTTGCCCACACCATCCATTTGTTGAGCCGGCGCAGTCATAAGCCTATGGTTGAGGTGAACTGTGCCGCCATACCAGAGGATCTTATAGAGAGTGAACTCTTTGGGCATGAAAAAGGTGCATTTACAGGGGCGGCCACCATGAGAAAGGGGAAATTTGATTCCGCTCATGAGGGGACCATCTTTTTGGATGAAATTGGGGATATGAGCTTGAAGGCTCAATCAAAAACCCTCAGAATCCTGCAGGAGCAGAAATTTGAGAGAGTGGGGGGAACAAAGACCATTAAGGTGGATGTCAGGGTGATTGCAGCAACAAACAAGGACCTGGAGGCAGAAATAGAGAAAGGGAGATTCAGAGAAGATCTCTATTTCCGTCTGAATGTGATACCCATGAGGGTTCCGCCTCTCAAAGATCGTATTGAAGATATCCCCAGACTGGTCAATGAGTTTGTGCCGGAATTTTCACTTAGTACAAACATAGAGGCAAAAGAGGTGTCTGAAGATGCCATTGCGACTCTGCAAAAATATGACTGGCCAGGAAACGTGAGGGAGTTGAAAAACCTGATTGAAAGGCTTATGATTATGGTGCCTGGCAGGGTAATCCGAAACGAGGATATTCCGGCGCCTTTCAATCGCAGTTCCGACATCAGGACGGACCTTGAATCTCATTTCGTGTCAGGTTCGCTGAAAGAGGCAAAAGGCGAATTCGAAAAGGCGTTTATTGAGGCCAAGTTGAGGGAATTCAACGGGAACATCTCACAGACATCCGAGGCCATTGGTATCGAAAGAAGTAACCTTCACAAAAAAATAAAAGGTTATAAACTGGATAAGATCAAATCTTGATATAGCCAGGTCTGGACTGGTCTTGCTTTGCGAAAACGATAACCCCCGATGGCCAACCAAAAAGGTCCCGGGGGTTTCATATTCTCAGATTTTATTTAAAGGAATTCCAGAACCGCCATTTATAGGATTTTTCTGCTTTGGACGGGTTTTTCCTGTACTTGTAGATTTTGAAATCGCCAGTGACGGCGTTGACAAAAGGATATCCGGCCTTGGCCCAACCGACTACCCCTCCATCATATAGCCAGACATTCTTGTAACCGATCTTATACAAAAAGCCGGCTATATATTTCGCTCTATGCTTGTTACGGCACCAGATATAAATTTCAGCATTCGGATCTTTGATCTTCTTGGGAATCGTATACCAGTGCCCAGCCTGGACATGGCTTGTACCCTCGATATGGAAGGCTGCAAACTCCGTATCAGTTCTCACATCAATCAAATAGGCGTTGCTTTTTCCGGCCAGCACATCTTCCCACACCTTATGGAACTGCTGAGCGTTAACAATGCGATCCTTAGGGATTAAACTGGCAATTTCATTATTAAAATTCTTTTCATTTGCCCTCAAAGGGTTATTCCCTGCAAAGGCAAGGCCGACTGCGCCAAAAACAAAAATCATGGCAAGCGACACAACAAAAAATCTTTTCATTTGAAAAATCTCCTTTAACTATAAGTCCATTAAGATTATCTCTTAGAAACCCTGATAACGTTCATCCACCACCTTTCCGGGTCTAAGTTTAAACTCACGAAACAACTATAGTCCATCCATTAATGATTTTACGACACGGTCAGTTTCCAATCCAGAAATGAGAATTTTTTCGCAAGGTCAAGGAAATCAAGGAATTACGCGGAGACGTACGTCAGTACGTCGCACAAGTGATTCCGCAGATTGACGCAGAGATTGCGGAAAAAGGCCATTTATGAATGGAAACTAACTATATTCCCTGATCAGACCATCGTCAAGGGCCTACTATATTTTCTAATAGCCTTTTATGCAGGTTATCAAAACCGCCATTGGACATGATCAGGATGACGTCCCCGGGCCGGGCTTCTCTTACCAACGCCTCCAACAACAGCTCTGTGTTTTTAAAATAAGAGGCCGCAAGTCCCCTCTTGCTTAGATCAGATACCAGTTGTCGGGATGAAAAGCGTTCTTTAACAGGGATTTTCTCCATTAAGGGAGGTTCCGGGATCATAACCAGGTCTCCGGCATCAAAAGAAAGGGCATATCGGTCTTGAAAGATGTTTCGCCTGCTTGAATTTGATCTGGGTTCGAACACTGTAATCAGGCGCCGTAACCTGTACTTCTCTCTGACCGCTTTTGTTGTCTCTCTGACCGCTGTAGGATGATGGGCAAAATCATCGAGCACGAGGATTCCCCCCCTCTCTCCGATAATCTCCTGCCGCCGCTTGACACCGCTGAATGTCTTGGCTGCTTCTCTCAGGATCGACCAGGGTATTTTCAGGAAGCGACCCAGGGCCAAAGCCGCCAGGAGATTGGAAATATTGTGCCTCCCATAAACTGAAGTCGCAAGGGCGGTTTCCTCTTCCCCCCCCTTGAGTATTCTTATTCTCGTGAAATCCTCTTCAATCGCCACATCTACCGCCCGCCAGAGGTTATTTTCGGAAAAACCGTAGGTCTCTGTTTTGCATCTTGCCCTTTTGATTTCGCGCCTAACAGTTTCATCATCCCCATTTGCGATGAGAAGCCCCTTTGAAGGAATAATGTCGATCAGTTTAGAAAAGCTTTCTATGACATGGTCAAGATCGCGGTAGATATCCGCGTGATCAAATTCTATGCTGGTGAGAATCGTGACCCACGGATTATAATGTAAGAATTTAGGCCCCTTATCGAAAAAGGCCGTATCGTATTCATCCCCTTCAATGACAAAATAGGGGCCCTTGCCCAACTTAAAATTCCTCTCAAAGTTGAGGGGAATCCCCCCTATCATGAACCCGGGGTCCATGCCGGCCTTTTCTAAAAACCACGCTATTAATGCGGAGGTTGTTGTCTTTCCGTGTGTGCCGCTGATCACGATGGATCGTTTACCCTTTAATGCGAATTGTCTGAGGGCCTGAGGAAAGGAAAGATAGGGAAGTTTCAGACGTGAAAGCTCAACTGCCTCCGGATTCTCTTTTACGACCACGTTTCCCACAATTACCAGGTCTGGACCGGGATGAAGATGCTCTGGCTTGTAGCCGCTGAAAACAGGGATGTCTAAGGATTCAAGAAAGAGGCTCATGGGCGGGTAAATATTTTGATCCGAACCTGTTATCAGATAGCCGTGGTCCTTTAGCATACCTGCTAAGGATGCCATTCCGGTTCCGCAAATGCCTATGAGATGGATATGGCGCAGGGTCTCGGGTACAGAATTGAAGAAGGGTGAAAGTAAGGCCTGTGGCAGACGTTTTAGTGATTGAAGCAAGATTGAATTACCCCTTTAGACAGCCAACATTTAAATCTTGAGCAAAAAACACAAGAAATTTTCTACAATGCCCGGAAAGCGAGTGGTGGAAAAAGATGAACATCGAACATCCAACATCCAACATCGAACGTCGAATGAAAAAACAAAGATCCAATAAAGAACTCAGAGTTTACAGGCTGCTTTGAAAGATGAACGCGGAGCATCAATTTTAGCTCACTTTAGGTCACTTTAGTCACTTTTCCGGTTTATCCGGGTTGGGAGATATGCTGGTGGTTAAAAAAAATACTTGATATCTGTTTCAGTATTAGATATACTAAAAAATTCTAAAGATTATGATACCGAAGGAGACATCCAAATGGCAAAGGTATGTGAAATATGCGGTAAAAGACCCGTAACAGGATATAATGTCAGTCACGCCCATAATAAGACCAAAAAGCGCTGGTACCCCAACCTTCAGAGCGTGAGATGCGTAACAAATGGCCAGACAGTAAAGATAAAGGCATGTACAAGCTGTATCAGATCCGGCCTGGTTGTTAAGCAGCCAAAGGTCAAGTACCAGGCAGCCTCTTAGATCCTCTCCACCATTAACACGTTCTTCACCTTTTTGATGGCGCTCATAATATCCTGCATCTGTTTGTAGCTTTCCACCTCGATGGTAAAAAACGAGATGCCTTTATTGTCCACCGTGGTCTTGATTTCGGCATGGATGATATTGGCATCCTTCTGGGTTAGAATCATACTTATATCAGCTAAGATTCCCTTTCTCTCCACAGTGGTTACCCTCAGTGTGGCAGGATACACCTCTTTTTCAGAAGGATCCCACGATACCGGGACCAGTCTATCGGGTGCGGCTTTTTTGACGTGTCTGCAGGTTTCCTGGTGGATTGTGATGCCGCGACCGCGTGTGATAAACCCAACCACCTCTTCTCCTGGTAGCGGGTGGCAGCATTTGGCAAAATGGAGCAGCATATCACTCACGCCGTCTACTTTGATCCCTCGCCCTTCCCTGGGCCGCAGGAAACGGTCCACCACTTTGCTTACCAGACCCTGTGACTTGTTTTCTTTGATCCCTAATTTGGGCTTTAGCCGACCGACTATCTGCTTTGCCGAGACCTTACCGAAGCCAATCTGTGCTGCCAAGTCTTCGACCGAATGAAAAGAAAGTTCTTTGGCAACGGCCGAGACCTGCTCACTCTTGAAAATATTAGACTGGGTCACTCCCTCATGCTTAAGGGCTTTTTCCAGGATGTTTTTCCCCAGGCTGATACTTTCTTCCCTTTCCTCTGTTCTTATCCACTGCCTTATCTTGGTTTTTGCCTTAGGGGTCTTTACAAATTTTAACCAGTCTTTGCTCGGGTGTTGTTTTTGAGATGTGATGATTTCTACAATATTCCCGTTTTTGAGCTGGTATCGGATGGGAACCATTTTGCCGTTTACCTTGCCTCCCATACATTTCTTCCCTACTTCCGAGTGGATACCATAGGCAAAATCGACTACTGTAGCCCCCTTGGGGAATGCCTTGACATCTCCTTTCGGTGTAAAGACATAGACTTCATCAGGGAAGAGATCCATTTTGACAGATTCTAAAAATTCCTGGGGGTCCTTGAGATCTTTCTGCCAATCTAAGAGTTGCTGCAGCCAGGCAAACTGTCTTTCGTCGGCCTTGGTCGCAATTGACCCCTCCTTATACTTCCAGTGGGCTGCAATACCCGACATTGCCACCTTGTTCATATCCCATGTCCTGATCTGGATCTCCATTCTCTGTCCAATAGGGCCGATCACCGTTGTATGTAGGGACTGATACATATTTCCCTTTGGAACAGAGACATAGTCTTTGAATCTTCCCTGGACTGGTTTCCAGACAGAGTGGATGTGCCCTAAAACCTCGTAGCATTCCTTGATGGAGTTTACGATAACCCGAAATGCCAGAATATCATAGACCTGGTTCACCGTGAGATTCTGCTCCGACATCTTTTTGTATATGCTGTAGAAATGCTTCTGCCTGGCCTTGACTGTACCCTGGATGTTGAACTCTGCTAACTTGGCTGAAAGATCCCTTTTGACCTTATCCATGAATGCATTCATCTCGCTCTTTCTCTGTGCGGTCGCATCCTTGATGTTGGCATAGATCTCGGGTTCTAAATAAAAGAGGCATAGATCTTCCAGACTCGATTTAATCCAGTTAATGCCCATCCTCCCGGCTAAGGGAGCATAGATATCCAGGGTTTCGGTTGCTATTAGTCTCTGTTTTGCTTCTGGCTGGAAACCCAAAGTCCTCATATTATGAAGGCGATCGGCCAATTTGACGAGGATTACACGGATATCAGAAGACATGGCAAGGATCATCTTCCTAACGTTCTCGGCCTGGCGCTGTTCACGATTAGCAAAGTTCATTTTGCCGATTTTTGTGACACCGTCCACGATATTGGCCGTTTCTTCGCCAAAAAGATCCCTAATTTCAGTTATCTCGGCATCGGTATCTTCGATAACATCATGCAGCAGGCCCGCGGCAATGCAGATCACATCCATCTTGAGCTGGGCGAGGATATGTGCGGCTTCTAAGGGATGAGAAAGATAGGACTCTCCCGAGAGGCGAATCTGTCCCTGGTGAACCTTGGCCGAGTAAACATAGGCCCTTTCTATGAGTTCGATATCTGCCTTTGGATGGTAACTTATGAGCTTGGAGGTAATGTCATTGAGGCGAATCATTTAGGGCTTCCACTTTCTCTTTTATAGAGGATGCTGCATTATTGATGGGCGTTAAAAAACTTTCGGTTTCGGACCGCAGCTTAATCTCCACCTGACCATCCTTAATCCCCTTGACTCCCACGGTGATACGAATTGGTATGCCAAGCAGGTCTGCATCGTTGAATTTGACACCCGCCCGTTCATCTCTGTCATCAAGGAGAGTGTCGACCTTAATATCTGAAAGCTCTGTGTAAATTTTTTCCGCTGTCTTTACTACCTCTGTGTTGTGCATCTGCAGTGGCAGTATTATAACCTCATAAGGGGCGATCGGAGCCGGGAAGATGATGCCATCTTTGTCATGGTTTTGCTCTATGGCGGCTGCCAGGGTTCTTCCAACCCCTATGCCATAACAGCCCATGATGATCGGCGTCTCTTTCCCCTGACGGTTCAAAAAAACCGCTTTAAGCGCCTCGCTGTACTTGGTGCCTAACTTAAATATATGCCCTACCTCTATGCCCCGACCGAATTCAATTTTCCTGCCGCATCTCGGGCAGCTGTCCCGGGGAGTGATTACCCGCAGGTCACCGAAGAGATCCACTTTAAAGTCCCGTTCCATATTGACATTTCGAAGATGCAAATCCTTTCTGTTTCCCCCGGCAACGAAGTCCCGCATGCCTTTCAATGCGTTGTCAGCCACAATCTTTATATTCAGGCCCACCGGACCTGCAAAGCCCATAGGCGCACCCGTAATTTCTTCAACCACACGTTCAGGGGCCAGTTCAACTGTTTCTGCTCCTAAAAGGCCCTTGAGCTTGGCCTCGTTTAGCTCATGATCTCCCCTGACCAGTACTGCTGTCTCTTGACCATCTACAACAAAGATAAGGGATTTAATGAGTTGTGAGGGTAAAATAGAGAGAAAGGCGGTAACATCTTCCACTGTTTTTACACCAGGGGTGTCTACCTCTGCGATCGGGTTCAGTTCTTTGACCTCTGGCTCGGTCGACGTCCGGGGGGGTTTTACCTCTGCCCTTTCCAGATTGGCAGCATAATCACACTCTGTACAGTTGATAATCTGGTCTTCCCCTGTTTCTGCCAACACCATGAATTCATGGGAATAGCTTCCACCAATGGTCCCTGTATCTGCTTCCACTGCCCTGAATTCAAGGCCACACCTCTTAAATATCCTCGTATAGGCCTCATGCATGGCTTCATAGCTGAGGTTGGCCCCCTCTTCATCAACATCAAAGCTATAGGCGTCTTTCATTATAAATTCGCGGCCCCGCATGATGCCGAACCTGGGCCTTATTTCATCCCTGAACTTGGTTTGAATCTGGTAGAGGTTGATGGGCATCTGTTTGTAGGAGTGGATTTCTTTTCGAACAAGATCCGTGATTACCTCTTCGTGGGTAGGGCCTACACAGGCCTCGCGGTCGTGACGATCTTTGAATCTAAGGAGTTCGCGGCCATAATGCTCCCATCTGCCGCTCTCCTGCCACAGTTCTCCAGGTTGAACAGCGGGCATAAGGATCTCTATTGCGCCGGCCCTGTTCATCTCTTCCCTGATGATGTCCTCCACCTTTCTTATGGACCGGAGGCAGAGGGGAAGATAGGTGTAAACCCCTGATGTAAGCTTCCTTATCATGCCTGCCCTGATCATCAGTTGATGGCTGATTACCTCAGCGTCAGAAGGCGCTTCTTTATGTGTGGGGATAAAGTATTTTGAGTATCGCATGGTTGCTTTTGTATCTCCTTATAGTTTAGTTGAGTGGTTGAATGGTTGAGTCCCGCCTGAGGCGGGATTGAGTAGTCAGAAATTAAGTGACTAAAATGATTGAAAGTGCCTAAAGTTGCGGTGCGCTTTGCGGCCAGTTTATGCCACCAGCCGTCTGACTTCACTGATGAGGACCTCGGCTAATTGATCCTCAGGTATTTTCTTTATAATCTCTCCTTTCCTGAATAGGATCCCCTGTCCTCTGCCTCCTGCTACTCCAACATCGGCCTCCTTAGCCTCGCCCGGGCCGTTTACCACGCATCCCATTATGGCTATTTTTGGCGATGCCTTGATGTCTGAAACAGCCCTTTCCACCTCTTCCACGAGGGAAAAAAGGTCTATTTCGCATCTGCCGCAGGTTGGGCAGGATATGATCTCTGGGCCCCGGGATCTGAGATCGAGGGATCTCAGGATCTCATAGGCAACCTTTATCTCTTCTACCGGATCTCTGGTCAGAGACACGCGGAAGGTGTCGCCAATCCCTTCGGCCAACAGATATCCAATGCCTATAGCGCTTTTTACCGTCCCCGATATAAGGGTGCCGGCCTCTGTGACTCCCAGGTGAAGAGGATAATCCACCTCCTGGCTGAGTAGTTCATAGGCATTTATAGTGTTTATAACGTTGGATGATTTCAATGATATTTTAATCAGGTCAAAGTCTAAAGATTCTAAGATCTGCACATGCTCCATGGCACTTGCAACCATGGCCTCAGGGGTAGGGCCTCCGTATTTCGACAGAATCTCCTTGTGCAGGGATCCTGCATTGACCCCTATCCTGATAGGGGCCTCTACATCGCTGGCCGCATTGACCACCTTCTCAACAGCTCTCCTGCTGCCTATATTTCCGGGATTGATCCTCAGCCCATCAGCGCCGGCGCTCAGGGCGCCCAGGGCAAGCCGGTGATCGAAGTGAATGTCAGCAATTAGAGGGGTCGTAACCTTCTTTTTGATCTCCCTGAAGGCGGTTACTGCCTCCTCATCGGGAATGGCCAGGCGGACAATCTCGCATCCCGCGTTGGAGAGCTGTTCAATCTGATGAACAGTTGCAGAGACATCCCGGGTGTCAGTGTTGGTCATGGACTGGACAGCTACGGGTGCATTACCCCCTATGGGGATGTCGCCAACATGGATTTGACGGGTCTTTTTTCGTTCTACACTGAGAGGCATGGATCTTTACTCCAATGTGTGTTTTAGCTAATAAAGAAACATCGGCTTTCCGCTTACGTGCCTCACCTTGGGACGATACTCCTCGATATCATAGAGCTCCCGTATATCCACCCTTTTTTGACCGGTGGTGATGGTGCTGAGCGGGATGTCCGTATAATTTCCATTGCTCAGGGCAACGAGACGTCCAAAAGCATTCTTCAGAAAAAGATCGATAGCCATATTTGCGAAATTGACAGCTACCATAAGGTCTAAAGAGTCTGGCGAACCGCTTCTCATCAGATAAGAGATCCTCTGGTTGAGTACATCCTGGCCCGTCAGTTTTTTGAGAATGGTCCCTGTTTCTTCTCCCACGCCGCCAAGCCTGCGGTGACCATATGCGTCGCATTCTCCTGACTGGAACATTTCGCCGCCGATTATTTTGGCGCCTTCAGATATTGTGACCATGACATAATTCTTGGGATTGGCCCTCTTATCTTCCATGATCAGTCTGGCAAGTTTCTCAGGTTCAAACGGCACCTCAGAAATAATGGCCCGGTCGACTCCTGCGAGGTATGCGGATATCAATGACGTTTCGCCGCAATAACGTCCAAATAGCTCAATAACTGCAATCCTTTCATGAGAACCGGTGCATGTACGGAGGGCATGTATGAAGCCCACCCCCCGGGTTACGGCCGTTGAAAAGCCGATGCAATAGTCGGTGCCAAAGACATCGTTATCCATGGTCTTTGGAATGGCGATCACGGGAAATCTTTTACTGTGCAGCCGCTCTGCAAAGCTCAAGGTATCGTCTCCTCCTATGGGAATAACGGCGTCAACATCTAAATGCTCCAGGCCTTTGATGCAGTGAGAGGTGAAGTCATGGGTATCCTCTCCTTTATTAAAGGCATCTTTGAGAAAATCAGGGGTGTTTTCCTTCTTCACAACGCTCGGATTTGTTCGCGACGTGTGGAGACAGGTCCCCCCTGAGCGGTCAATGGTCCGGACCTCTGCGGGGACAAGTTCCTGGATATGGTTACCGGAAGTTTCAGGATCAGCGGGATTATATTCCAGGATACCGGCCCATCCGCGTCTGATTCCGAGTACCCTGATCCCTTCACTTGCCGCCCGGTAAACTAAGGCCTTAATACAAGGATTAAGACCTGGGACGTCCCCGCCGCCGGTCAAAATAGCAATAGTCGGTTTTTTCTTAACTTTCTTCTGCCCCACGGAAAAACCTCCTTTTTTTGTTTGGCCAAAGCAACCATAAGATCTTGGATCTCTGTGGTCGGGTTGTCCTGGGCGAACTGCAGAGCTTAACTCCATAAATTAGAAGAACCATGCAACTGTGTCAAGATGATTTCCGCATCGGCTTGTCAAACAGGGGGAGGCCACCTGCAAAATGGTTATCTTCGGATTTATGTTGACAAGTCAGTACAAAAAGATATCGTAGGGGTTCACGGGTTCAAAGAGCACCAGGAAAAAATCAACATAAAAAA
>JACKQG010002393.1_pt1 | contig 24580 bp, 19 predicted proteins | sample 8237621 | NCBI WGS metagenome assembly JACKQG01 (sample SAMN15677084, study PRJNA649215) | marine metagenome | biome: marine; feature: Black Sea; material: saline water; isolation source: suspended particulate matter (SPM) from the Black Sea western gyre | collected 2013-06-09/2013-06-10 | depth... | reverse complement strand
TTATGATGATAGTTGTAAAAGAACGGACTAAAGAAATTGGTATCAGAAAAGCAATGGGAGCTACTCCCGGATCGGTCATCAGCTTGATTTTGCAGGAATCTATTTTGATCACGGCATTTGCCGGTTACATCGGACTTGTTCTCGGAGTCGGTCTTTTAGAATTAGCTTCTAAATATATTCAGGGCGCCGATTATTTCGCCAATCCTGAAGTTAATATCAACGTGGCACTCGGAGCAACATTAATATTAATTATAGCCGGCGCTATAGCCGGATTTGTTCCTGCAAGAAAAGCGGCAACAGTAAAACCCGTTATTGCGTTACGAGATGAATGATACGATTTTAAATCTAAAATTGAAAGATGTTTGATTTAGACAAATGGCATGAAATTTACTTCGCACTTAAACAAAACAAGCTGCGGACTTTCTTCACTGCCTTTGGTGTGTTCTGGGGGATTTTTATGCTTATTATAATGATGGGCGCCGGCGATGGTTTGTATAATGGTGTTAATAAGGATATGGGTGACATGGCTACAAATAGCATGTTTATGTGGACACGCAGAACAACCATGCCTTATAAAGGTTTTATTAGGGGCAGGTTTTTCCAGTTTAACAACGATGATACTCAGGCGCTGAAAGATAATATACCCGAAATTGAAAATATTGCACCGCGGCTGCAGGGATGGGGTGGCGATGGAACAAATAATGTAATTCGCGGTGAAAGAACAGGCGGTTTTACCATACAGGGCGATTACCCTGATTATAATATTATTGATCCGGTTAATATTACTAAAGGCAGATTTTTAAACTACAACGATATCAAAGAAACGAGAAAAGTAGCCGTTATCGGAATAAGGGTTTTTAATGAAATGTTTGAACCCCATGAAAATCCCATTGGAGAGTATTTACGGATACAGGGAGTGTATTTTAAAGTGATTGGAATGTTCCGGTCGAAAAAAAGTGACCAGCAGGCCGACCGTGAAAATCAGCAGATATTAATCCCGTTTTCAACTTTACAAAAAGTTTATAATTATGGCGATGTGGTAGGTTGGTATGCCATAACATCACGTAAAGATAAACAGGTTTCTTTAGTTGAAGAGAAAGCCAAGGCATTGATGAAACAACGTCACAGCATCCACCCTGATGATGATCGTGCTATCGGCTCTTTTAATGTTGAAAACGAATTTAGAAAAATGATTAACTTGTTTTCCGGAATAAGTGGTCTGGTTTGGATTGTAGGCATCGGTACATTGTTAGCCGGTGTTATCGGTGTTAGTAATATTATGCTTATTGTAGTAAAAGAAAGAACAAAGGAAATTGGCATTCAACGCGCTATTGGCGCTTCACCAATGAATATTATCAGTCAGATTATTTCTGAGTCGGTATTACTTACAACATTTGCAGGATATTTCGGATTAGTTGTTGGTGTCGGACTTCTTGAACTTGTTAATTATTTTTTGATAAAAACAGGAGCGGAGAGTAATATGTTCGCCAATCCTGAAGTCGATTTTAATAAAGCTGTAACTGCTCTCATAATTCTGGTAATTTCCGGAGCATTTGCAGGCTGGATACCGGCTAAACGGGCAATCAGCATCAAACCGATTGATGCTTTAAGAGATGAGGTGTAAAATGCAGGGGGCATGGTGCAGGGAGTAAAATAAGAATTTATTCTTGGCAGCTTGGCGTAAAAATTTAGAAATTAATAAATTTAGAAATCATAAAATTTATAACAACATGAAATCATTTTTTAAAATATTTATTCTGGTGGTAATTTTAGGAGTGTTCGTTTTTACCATTTATTTCCTTTATAATAAGTCGCAGGCTAAACCTGTTGTTTTTGAAACCACTACTCCGTTTATTACTAATATTGTGAAAAAAACAGTAGCAACAGGTTCTGTTGTACCTCGAAAGGAAATCGAAATAAAACCAAAAATTTCAGGTATTGTAGAAGAAATTTATGTTGAGGAGGGAAAAATGATCAAAAAAGGCGAGTTAATTGCTAAAGTTACTATTATCCCAAACATGGTTAACCTGAACAATGCGGAGTCGAGGGTAAACAGGGCAAAAATTGCATTGGAAAATGCAAAGAAAAATTATAACAGGCAAAAGGAGCTTTTTGATCAAAATGTTATTTCTACAACCGATTTTGAAACTTATGAACTGGAATATAATACTGCGATAGAGGAACTTGCATCCGCCGAAAATAATCTTCTGTTAATTAAGGAAGGCCAGACAAAAAATACTGGCACACCAACAAATACACTTATAAAGTCAACTATAAACGGAATGGTGCTGGATATTCCGGTGGAAATAGGAAATTCGGTGATTGAAAGCAATACGTTTAACGATGGTACTACCGTTGCTATTATAGCCGATATGGGTGAGATGGTATTCGAAGGGCAGGTGGACGAAAGCGAGGTTGGGAAAATTAAAGAAGGTATGGATTTGATTTTAACTATCGGAGCAATTGAAGAAGTAAAGTTTGATGCCGCGCTCGAGCACATATCACCGAAAGGCGTTGAGGAGAACGGAGCTATTCAGTTTGAAATAAAAGCCGCAGTCGATTTGATCGATACTATTTTTGTACGAGCAGGGTACAGCGCTAATGCCGACATCGTACTTGATAAAAGAGATAGTGTTCTTGCCATTAACGAAAGCCTTCTTAAGTTTGAAAACGATTCAGCCTACGTTGAGATTGAAACCGAGCCTCAGACCTTTGAAAAGAGATTTATCGAAACCGGTTTGTCGGATGGAATTAATATTGAAGTTATTTCCGGTTTGACGAAAGATGATAAGATTAAGAAGTTGAATTAATGGTCTTATAGGGAAATAAGGAAATAGGGGTATAAGGAAAATAAAGGGTAAAATATAGGGTGCAAATTTTTTTCGGATTATTTTTTAAATTCATCTCAGAAAAAAAATTACAAATAACCTTGTATTTTTAAAGGAGTAATAGTAAATTTGCCTTGTATTTTTAAACACCTTTATTAAAAATACAAGGCAAATTTACTATTATGGATCGTTTTTTAACTAAAGATTTGCTTTCATGGAAAAAGCGGATTAACAGGAAGCCATTAATTGTCAGGGGAGCCCGGCAAGTTGGCAAGTCTTATTCAATTACTGATTTCGGTAAAAAATATTTTGAAGGAACAGTTCATATTGTTGATTTTGAACAGCATCCTGATTGGCATCGGATATTTGAAGAAAATTTGGATGTTAACCGAATTATTTCTGAATTAGAAATTTTACTTAATACCAGAATAACTTCCGGTAAAGACTTGCTTTTTTTTGACGAGGTGCAAGCATGCCCTCGCGCAATTATGTCTCTCCGGTACTTTTTTGAACAAACACCTAATCTTCATGTGATCGCAGCAGGATCGTTACTTGAATTTGCGATGAAGGATATTAGCTTTCCGGTAGGACGGGTTCAGATAATAAATATGTTTCCAATGAATTTTGCAGAGTATTTATATGCAACCGGGAAATCCAGGGCGGCAGAAATTATTTTAGCTCCTCCTGAAAAACAGCCGGACACTGTTCATACTATGCTTCTTAATGAACTGCGCAGATACTTATTTATTGGAGGAATGCCTGAATGTGTAAAAAACTGGAGTAACACCGGTAGTATGGCTGAGGTGTTTAACATTCAGGCGGATCTTGTGAATTCATATCGTCAGGATTTTTCAAAATATGCACCTTATTCTGATAAGCTATGTCTTAATGCAGTTATTTCGGGAGTTACAAGACATATTGGTCAGCAAATTAAATACTCACAACTTGCTGAAGGGTTTACCAATCCCACCATTAAAAAGGCTTTTGATTTGCTTTGTCTTGCGCAAGTTGTCCGAAAAATATCCTCTGCTTCCCCGGCGGGCTTGCCACTGGGGGCTTATGCTTCAGAGCATAAATTTAAAGCATTGATGGTTGATGTCGGGTTAATGAGATATCTGAGTGGAATACCCGTTGATGTGGAATATTCTAAAAGCGATCTTTTGGCAATTTATTTGGGCGCCATGGCTGAGCAGTTTGCAGGACAGGAGTTTCTTGCTGCCGGAAATAATGATTTATATTATTGGTCGAGGGATGCTAAAAGTAGTAGTGCAGAAGTTGATTTCTTAATTATTAAGAATAATCAAATTTGTCCTGTTGAAATTAAAAGCGGTCCTTCGGGAAGATTGAGAAGTATGCATCTTTTATTGCAAAATTATCCAAATTGTCCGGTTGGTTATGTTTTATCAGTTGCACATTATAGTGAATTACCTGAGCAAAAGCTTATCTTTTTACCACTTTATTATGCATACAGTTTAGTATCAACAAATGATTTTTGAAAAAAACTAAAAAAATAGTTGCATAACTAAAATATTAGTTATATATTTGCTGCGTTATTTATAAGAAAATTGAGCTGAAATAAAAAAAGCTCAATTTTTTTACAATAAACAACTAAGAAATTAGTTATTAAACTAAAATAATAGTTAAAACATGAAAGAACTAACAAAAGCAGAAGAACAGGTGATGCAAATTCTTTGGCATCTCAATAAAGGATTTGTAAATGATATCCTTAACGTATTTCCCGATCCGAAACCAGCTTATAATACCGTATCAACCATTGTCAGAATATTGGAGAAGAAGGGATTTGTCGGCTATAAAGCTTATGGAAAGACCCATGAATATTTTCCTTTGGTTTCAAAAAAAGAATATACCAAGAGGTTTTTCGGCAGCTTAATGAAAAATTATTTCAGCAATTCATACACAGCGCTTGCTTCATTTCTTGCAAACGATAAAACCATCAGCATTCAGGAGTTGGAAGATATGAAAGCACTTATGGAAGAAGAAATTGAAAAACAAAAATCAGGAAACAATGAATGATCTGTTTATATACCTGCTACAATCCGGTATCAGCCTGGCAGTATTTTATATTATATATTGGCTGTTTCTGAGAAAAGACACCTTTTTTTCTGCCAACAGATTTTACCTCGTGTTGTCTGTAATTTTTTCCTTTGCCTTACCCCTGTTTAAAATTACACTGCCAATTCGGGGTACGGAATCGGGGTACATCAATTTACTTGAAACCATTGTGATCACACCGGATAAACTGGCAGATTCTATTTATAACCATCTTGATTTTTATCAGATCATAACGATAATATACTTAATTGGTGTGGGAATATTTATGTTAAGGTTTCTTTACCGGTTTGTTCAGATTGGTTTACTGATTAGCAAGTACGGTATTTATAAAAAAAATGGATTTAATATTGTTTTTACCAATCCTCACTTATCACCCTTTTCATTTTTCAATATTGTTTTTTTAAGTAACGAAATTTCCGATCAGAAACAATTTGAAAAAATCATCACTCATGAAAGTATCCATATCCGGCAAAAACACTCTTTTGACCTTATTATCCTGGAGCTTTTAACCATCATCCAATGGTTCAATCCGTTCATCTGGTTTTATAAAAAAACATTAAAAAACATACATGAGTTTCTTGCTGACGAGGGTGTTTTGTCAGAAGGATACAATAAGAAAGATTATCAGCGATTATTATTAAATCAAACACTTGGAATACAAGTTAACTTAATAACAAATAATTTCAATCATTCATTAATTAAAAGGAGGTTTACTATGATGTCAAAATCAAAAACAAACAAATTTGCAGTACTAAAAATGCTGGTCGCAATACCACTGGCTCTGTTTTTAGTAATGGCGTTTTCTTTTACTGTAAGTAATTCAGTAATTGCACAAGATACAAAAACAAAACCTGAAGTTGTAGTTATTAAAACACAAGAAGGGGATATTTTTACTGTAGTTGAACAAATGCCCAGATTCCCCGGAGGTGATGATGCAAGGATCAAATTCCTCAAAGAAAACATTAAATATCCTGATGAGGCCAGAAAACAAGGAATTTCAGGAACGGTTTTCGTATCTTTTGTAGTTGAAAAAGATGGTAGTATCAGCAATGTAAAATTACTAAGAGGTATAGGTGGCGGATGCGATAAGGAAGCTTTACGTGTTGTTTCAATGTTGCCCAATTATGAACCGGGATTACAAGATGGTAAACCTGTAAGGACACAGTTCAATTTGCCAATTAGTTTTAAACTTAACGGTGGTGAAAAAAAAGTTATAAAAGGAGAGGAAACCAATTCTGATATTCCACCGCCTCCTCCACCTAAAAAATAGGTTTTAAAAATAAGTTATTGCCAAATAGTGCTTATAATATCATAAGAAACTCTATCTTTCATGTAATTCTTCTCTGTAACTTTATTTTTCTTCGTGGTGCTTCGTGCATTCTCTGTGGTTCTTCGTGTAAATGAAAGTTAGTTCCATTTGCGCCAATATTTCAAAAGTTCGTCCGGATTAGCTTACGCTCATGGCTGCTGCACAAATCCGGATGAGTGGGAGACTTTTGATATTTAAGAAAAATCATTGTTTATTAGAACTTTTCGTTTATCGTCGGGTAAAACGCTTCTTCAATATGCCTGATAGTTTGTTTGCCGGGTTGAATAATGATTGAAACAATATCGAACCTTATTTCCAAATCAAGCTCATTTTGATTTACATACTCCTCGGCAGCGCGTATAAGAAATTCTTGTTTTCTGTCGGTAACTGCTTCTTCGGGTTCACCGAAGTAATCCGTGCTGCGGGTTTTCACTTCAACTATTATTAGTGTGTTTTTATCTGTTGCTATAATATCAATCTCATCTCTTCCTGTCCGCCAGTTACGTTCAAGGATTTGGCAGCCCTTTCCCTTAAGAAATCCGGCAGCAATTTCTTCACCTTTTTTTCCGAGTTCAATATGTTTTGCCATTAAATTTATTCCTAATCTTAAGTTATAGTAGTAATATCATAATTGACTGTTAATTTAATTTTTCTCCCTAATATCAGCGCACTGTTATCATCCGTGTGTCCTGCCGGAAAACCGTAGCAAACAGGATAATTATATTCTTTAACCGCCTCGGCAATAATTTCGTAAGCATTTTTACCGAAAGGTATTTCATTGTCTTTCATTTCAGTCATTCCGCCGGCTATTAATCCGGCAAGCTTTTCCAGCTTTCGTGCCCTTTTCATATGCCACATCATGCGGTCTAAGCGATAAAGGTATTCGCCCACATCTTCGATGAACAGGATTTTGCTATCTGTATTTATATCCGATTTTGTTCCAATCAGGCTGCAAAGTATTGATAAGTTGCCACCTGTGAGAACTCCCTTGCCTTCTCCCCTTTTCGACAATGGAAAAGAGTTGAATGTATAATTGAGTGGTTCGCCCAACAAAGCTTTTTGTAAAGTCAACAATGATTCATTTTCTTTGTCATTATCCGGGAAATTCAGCGGCATGATAGCGTGCAGGGTTTCAATGCCGAAATTTGTAAGTATATGAGAAAAAAAAGTGGTTACATCGCTAAATCCAACAATCCATTTGGGATTTTTAATAAATTTTGAAAAATCCAGCCTGTCGATGATCCTCACCACTCCATATCCTCCCCTTGCGCAAATAATGGCTTTAACGGATTCGTCATCCAGCATACACTGGAAATCGGCAGTTCTCTCCTCGTCTGTTGCAGAAAACTGATGATAAGCACGAAAGAGATGCTTGCCTAAAACAACCTTCAGTCCCCAGCTTTCAAATGTTTTTACAGCAGCATTAATTTTTTCTTTTGAAATTTTACCTGCCGGTGCAACAATGGCGATACTATTACCTTTTTTAAGATATCCCGGAGTAGTCATCTGAAATTTAATAAAATGATTTCCAACAAAAGTATAACTTTGCCAGAATTAAATTCAGCAAAATTTTATTAAAAAATGGAAAACACAAATCAAAAATTCAAAAGATATACAATAACCTCAGCTCTTCCTTATGCAAACGGGCCTATTCATATCGGTCATCTGGCAGGTGTTTATGTGCCGGCTGATATTTATGCAAGGTATTTACGGTTGAAAGGTGAAGATGTTGTATTTATCGGCGGTTCTGACGAGCATGGCGTTCCTATCACTATCAAAGCACGGGAACAGGGAGTTTCGCCGCAGGAAATCGTGGATAAGTATCATAAGATGATTAAAGATTCATTTGAGAAGTTCGGCATTACTTTCGATATTTATTCCCGCACTTCCAACCAAACCCATCACGAAACGGCTTCTGAATTTTTTAAAACCTTGTACGATAAAGGTGAGTTTATTGAACGAACCTCATTACAATATTACGATGAAGCCACGAACCATTTCCTTGCCGACAGGTACATTACAGGAACCTGTCCGCATTGTGGCTATGATGAGGCTTACGGTGACCAGTGCGAGAATTGCGGCACGTCACTAAGCCCCAATGACCTTATCAATCCGAAATCGGTTTTAAGCGGCAATGCCCCGGTTAAAAAAGAAACAAAACACTGGTATTTGCCTTTGGATAAATATGAACCCTGGCTCAAGGAATGGATTTTAAAAGAACATAAAAACGACTGGAAGACGAATGTTTACGGGCAGTGCAAATCGTGGCTCGACCATGGATTGCAGCCCAGGGCGGTAACCCGCGATCTGGACTGGGGCGTGAAAGTACCTTTGCCAGAAGCAGAAGGGAAAGTGCTTTATGTGTGGTTTGATGCGCCCATCGGTTATATTTCCGCTACTAAAGAGTGGGGGGAGCAAACAGGGAAAAACTGGGAGTTGTACTGGAAAGACAAGGAAACCTGCCTTATTCATTTCATCGGAAAAGATAACATTGTTTTCCACTGCATCATGTTTCCTTCTATGCTTAAACAGGAAGGCTCGTATATTGTCCCCGATAATGTTCCTGCATTTGAGTTTATGAACCTGGAGAATGAAAAAATTTCTACTTCGAGGAACTGGGCGGTTTGGCTCCATGAATATCTTGAGGAATTTCCGGATAAACAGGATGTGTTGAGGTATGTCCTGACTGCCAATGCACCTGAATCCAAAGATAATGATTTTACATGGAAAGATTTTCAGGCAAGGAATAACAATGAGCTATTAGCTATTTTCGGGAATTTTGTGAACAGGACTTTGGTTTTAACACACAAATATTTTGGAGGCAAAGTACCGCCTGTTGAAGATTTGAATGATTATGACAAATCGGTGATTGCAGAAATAAAGGACTTTCCGGTGAAGGTTGGTTCGAGCTTAGAGAATTTCCGTTTCAGAGAGGCGTTGAATGAAATGATGAATCTTGCAAGGCTTGGTAATAAATACCTGACTGATTCGGAGCCGTGGAAGCTGATCAAAACAGACGAGTCGAGGGTAAGGACAGTCCTTAATATATCGTTGCAGATTTGCGCAAATTTGTCTGTTCTGTCAAAGCCCTTCCTTCCTTTCACCGCACAAAAGCTTTCGGAAATGCTTAACCTTTCCGGTTTAACATGGAAAGATGCAGGAAGCGTGGAATTGCTGAAAAATGGTTCTCAATTGAACAAACCGGCGTACCTTTTCGAAAAAATTGAAGATAGCGCTATCAAAGCACAGGTTCAGAAATTGCTTGATACTAAAAAAGAAAATGAAGAAGACAAAATTTCAATCAACCCGGCAAAAGAGAATATCGAATTTGATGATTTTGTAAAACTCGATATTAGGACGGGAACAATAATCGAAGCGGAAAAAATTCCTAAAACTAAAAAATTGTTAAAGCTAAAAATTGACACAGGTATTGACAGGCGAACGGTGGTTGCCGGAATAGCTGAATATTACAACCCGGAAGATATAATCGGGCAAAAAGTAAGTATTCTCGTAAACCTTGCTCCGAGAAAGCTTAGAGGTATCGAATCAAACGGAATGATCCTGATGGCGGCAAACCATGAAGGAAAACTATGTTTTGTTTCGCCAACAGAGGATTTTAATAATGGAAGCGAAATCAAATGATTAGTGATCAGTGAATGGTGATTTGTGATGTATATTCAAAATAAATCTAAAATCCAAAATGTCCTACACCTACGATTATCCTCGTCCAATGTTAACCGTCGATGCTGTGGTTTTCAGGCAGAATGGTAATAATCCGGAAGTATTATTGATCCGGCGTAAGCATTACCCTTTCGAAGGCAAATGGGCTTTGCCCGGCGGTTTTGTGGATATGGACGAAACGCTGGAAGAGGCAGTTGTAAGGGAGCTGAAAGAGGAAACAGGGTTAAAAAATGTGGACTTAAAACAATTGCATGCCTTTAGCACTATTGATCGCGACCCGAGAGGAAGAACGATTTCTGTTATCTTTTTTGGTTTTGTTGATATGGAAAATTCAACTGTGATTGCAGGCGATGATGCCCGGGATGCACGGTGGTTTGATGCCAATGAATTTCCCCATTTAGCATTTGATCATAATAAGGTTGTTGAAATGGCATTGAGAAGGATTAGCGTGTAAAGCTTATTCTTGCTTTTTCTTATATTTGAAACCGTATTTGAAATTTATTCCAGTTTAGCTAATGGTTAACCGATATTTAGGATCGGTAAACTGGCAACAAATTAATCGAAATCGAAAATCTGCATTTTATTATTTAACATCACATTGAAAAGGGAGAGTTCTTAACAAATGATGAGGTTGACAAATTAATCGACAAAGGCTAAAAGAATAGTTTGATTAATAAAAAGCATCAATATCTTAAATAACGAATTTCCTTATTTAATTTTTCGGGCTTAAGTTTAAATAAAGGATTCTTTATTGGGAGAAATAATTCCATTAAACATTTTTGGTTTGCTAAAAATTGCTTTTATTTGTAAGAGATAAAAAAAAATTGAATATGAACCTTTTTAGCCAAAATTTTGACCCCGAATATCTTTTCAATCAATTGTATTCTGCAAATACAGAACAGGATGTTGACAAATTAATACAAGAAAATCCTGAAATCTTTAAATCTGAAAATTGGTATCCCTTAGGAGGAAAAGAAACCAACTTTGCTGTTATTGAAAATCAGCAATCTGCACCTATTGCTGCACTTATTGAAAAAATAACAAATTCTATTGATGCTATTTTAATGCGAAAATGCTTTGAGGCAGGGATTGAGCCAAAGTCAAAAGATGCTCCAAGGTCAATGGAGGATGCAGTAGAAGTATTTTTTTCTGAGAATAAAAGTTGGGATTTGCCTACTTATCGCAAGAAACAAGGAGAATGTATTCAATTACTTGCAGACGGACCCAGAATGAATACATCACTTATAATTTATGATGACGGGGAAGGACAATATCCTGAAAAATTTGAGGATACATTTTTATCACTAATTGCAGGTAACAAATGGGAAATTCAATTTGTGCAAGGTAAATATAATATGGGTGGAAGCGGTGCAATTGTTTTTTGTGGCAAAAAGAGTTATCAGCTAATTGCGTCAAAAAGATATGATGGGACAGGAAATTTTGGATTTACTTTGATAAGAGAACACCCAATGACTTCTGAAGAATTAAGTACAAAAAAGAACACTTGGTATGAGTATTTAAAAATTGATGATAAGATTCCTTCTTTCCCGATTACAAAACTTGATTTAAAACTACACAACCGATTATTTGAAACAGGAACGATTATTAAACTATATTCTTATGACCTGCCGGCAGGAAGCCGTTCGGTAATATCTAGGGATTTGAATCAAAGTATTAATGAATATCTTTTTGAACCTGCATTGCCAATATTAACTGTTGACAGAAAAGAAAGATACCCTGAAGATAGAAATCTTGAAAGAGAATTATATGGTTTGAAACGAAGGCTGGAACAAGATGATAGTAAATACATCGAAGATTTTTTTTCTGAAACATTTCATGATGATCTTTTTGAAAACATGAAAGTAACCTGTTATGTTTTTAAAAATAAAATCAATGATAAATCTGTAAAAGAGACGAAAGAGACTATTCAACGGGAATTCTTTAAAAATAATATGGCTGTTATTTTTTCTTTAAATGGACAGGTTCACGGACATTATACTGCCGAATTTATTACCCGGTCATTAAAAATGAATCTTCTGAAAAATCATCTTTTGATTCATGTTGATTGTACAAAAATGAAATATGAATTCAGGAAAGAACTTTTTATGGCTTCACGTGACCGGTTGAAGGATGGAGAAGAGACAAGAGAATTGCGGACTTTTCTTGCAAAAAAATTAGGTGCCAAAGATGGCAGGTTAGCTGAAATAGTAAAAAGGAGAAAAGATTCTATTGCAGTTGAGGGTGGAGATACTTCTGAAATTTTAAAATCATTTACAAAAAATTTACCATTAAATAGTGATCTGTTAAAGTTGCTTAATCAGACTTTTAAGCTTGATTTGAAAAAGGACAAACCAAAGAAAAAAGAAAACGAAAAACAAAAAGGGAAACAGGAAGATAAAGAACCCTTTAATCCGAACAGATTTCCAACTAAGTTTAAATTAAAGGCTAAAAACGATGGTGAGCGTGAGGTAGCAAAAATTCCGATTGGAGGTGAAAGAACAATACGTTTTGAAACAGATGTGGAAAACCATTACTTTGACCGTGTGGAAGAACCGGGTGAATTAAGAATCGCTTTATTAAATCTTAAGCCGAATGAAAAAGAAGGAGGAGACCGACCCGGAAAACCCGATAAGATTGAAGATGTTTTTAATGTTACAGGAAGCAGTCCCAAAGATGGAATGATAAAAATAGCTTTAAACCCAAAAGAGAATGTTAATGTAGGGGATGCAATACAAATGAAAGTTACCCTTGTTAATTCCGGTGGGTTTGATTTTGATGAAATCTTTTGGGTAAAAATCAGCGAACCGGACAAACCGAAAGAAAAGAAACCAAAGGAAAAAATGATTGATGAAGACATGCTCGGATTACCTCCTCATATTTTAACATACAAAGACCCAAAAGACGGCCACATTACCTGGGAGCAAGTCGAAAATGCAACAAGCGAAACCATGGACTGGAGCACTGTTATGTATCCTCTCGTTAGTGGAGATAACCTGGAGAAAATTTATATTAATATGGACAGCAATGTTTTAAAACATTATAAATCCAAAACTAAAAACCCTAACGCAGAGCAATTGGCTTTTGCAGACCGCAAATATATTTCTTCAGTATATTTTCATACGTTGTTCCTTTATTCAATTACAAAAAACCGGAAATATAGAATTTTGAGAGAAGCTGAAGGAAAGGAAAATGAAGTGGAATTAGAAACCTACTTAAAAGATGTCTTTGAATCATACTACTCAGAGTTTATATTAAACTTTGGTGGCGCTGAGGAGATGATGCAGGGATTGGGGGATTAATAAAAAAGAGGGAGTTCTAATTGGTAGTTTCGTTTTTTTTTGGAGCTTATCATATTTTTTCGAGATTTGCTTATTAATCTATAATAAAAATCATCTAATTCATCTTGAGGAAATTTTATTTCACTATAATGTTTTTTCTGAATATAGTTTAATTTATCTCTTTTAATACTATAGTTTTTGATAAAATAGTTAATCAATTTTTTTGATAATTTAAGATCGTATTTTTTGATGTATTCATATGTTTTGATAATGCATAATTCAGGAAAAGGATTATCTTCTAAAACTATACTTAAAACTTTATCTTCTAAAAATTTAGTAAATTCTGAGTTATAAATCAATTTATCATCTTTTAGTGAAAACAATACAGCTGTAATATTGAAAAAAGATGTATAGGGTAAATATTCAGGTATTGTTGTAAAACTTAGTAACGGATACTTTTTTACAGCCCATGTTTTATTGAAATCCCAAATATCAAATTCAAAATTTCCAATAAAAATTTTAAATCCTCCGAATTGATTTTCAAAGAATTTATATTTAGCTATATAATTTTTAAATTTTTCATCAACTTCATTTACAACAATATCAATATCTCGATGAATCCCATCATTTCCAAAAACAAAATCTTTTATTAAACCACCAAAAATATATGAATCATATTCCTTTTTTAAAAAGTGAATAAAATTATCGGCCTCTGTATTTGAAAAAATAGAAATTATACGGAAGCTAATTCTAGTTTCAATGTTCCTGATTTTCAATTTTGTATCCAATTGTTTTAAACAATTTTGATCCCAGATAATTTTTGATATAAAGATAATGCAAATTTATCAGTCATGCCTGAAATAAAATCAACAATTAATCTCAATTTATAATAATTATCAATTTTAAAAATATCCGTCTCTTTTGATTCTATTAATGCCGAAACTTTAAGACTGCCACTAATTAATCCCATTAACTTCTCAGCTCTTTTTTTAGTATATTTATTTTTATTATAATTAATTATATCATCAATAAAGAGGTCTAACAATCCTGTTAAAACACTTTCACCTGTAAGTTCCAACGATTGTATTTCTCTTTTTGTAAAAATAAACTCATTCGTAAATTTATCTAAAGTTTCTGCCAAGCATTTTTCTCCATCAAAAATTAATTCATTATGATATTCCCCTTTTTCAATTTTATCAATATTTTCAAGAAAATTAGTACAAGCTATATTGACCAATTCTTGTATTAGAAATATTCTAAACTTAACAATTCTTGTTACTTCTAGATTAATACTTTTGTTTTCGTCGTCAACATTATTAAGATACCGTTCAAAGATAACATCAAATCTTTCAAACAAGTCTTCCATACACTGATCCCCATATTTTTTAAACTTGCTTTTAATAAATTCAAAGTTATAATACTTTTTATTAAAGCTATCTTCAATATCCATAACATAATAGCAAATACTATCAGCTGCCTCCATTAAAAATGCTAATGGATTCCTTATTTTATCTAAACCTGAAATTTCTCTAATTTTTAATAGATGATCTTTTTCAGATTGAAACACTCCTATTTTTTTATAATACCCTATATTAGAAATTTCATCGGATAGATTAGGATATTTTAAATAAGCTGTCAAAGTACCAATAGTCAGATTTAATCCATAATTGTCTTGTAATACTTGTAGTTTGGTCAAAACTCTAAAGCCTTGAGCATTTCCATCATAATTAATAAAATCTTTTCGTTGATTTTCTGTTAATTTAGGTGCTTTACAAGATTGGAAATAGTCTTCGAAATAATTTGATATAATCTTCTCTCCAAAATGTCCGAATGGAGGATTTCCAATATCATGACATAGAGAAACATTTGAAAGAATTAATGGAATAGATCTAAGTAATATTTCTTTATCAATACTTAGTCGCTGCTGAAACTCCGAATTATTACATATATTTAAGCCAATAGAATACCCAACTGATTGAACTTCTAAAGAATGTGTCAATCTTGTATGAATATTATCATCTGTCGTTAAAGGAAAAACTTGGGTTTTATCATGCATCCTTCGAATTGCAGGAGAAAATAATATTCTACCAAAATCACTTTCAAATTCATTTCGTTGATCAGTTATTCTCTTTTCTCTCGTAGATTCTCTTAATCGGTTTGTGGATAAAATGTTATTCCAATTCATAAATTTGCAGTTTAGACAAAACAATTAATACAACTAACTCCCTCCTTATCATCCAACACATCAATCAATTTATTGGACTTAACGGAAAGGATTTTATTTCTGATTTTTTTTAAATGCTCTCCCTTAATTTGCTTAATACGTCCAGGTTTAATTAATTCATCCAAACGTTCATTTTCATTCCAGGAGTAACCGTCCTTTTCGTATTCCATAGCTTTCTCAAAAAGTTGGGGATGCCTTTCGTATAACCAAACCCATTCAATTTTTTGTTGATAAAAGCAAAAGAAACAACCGGAACGGCTGCGGGCATATTTTCCTTTTTGTCCTTTAACTTCATATTCAACTTCGTTGTAGTATCGCGGAAAAGTTACCCCATTTTCTTTAAACAGTTTTTTCACATCCTCCATTACAATTATTTCCTCGTTTTCGATAAGCGGGAAATCGTTCAGATTTGCAATGGGATAATCCGTATCTTTTAAAAATTCAAATACTACCTTGTTGAAAGTTTTAACACTTAAATCCAGTAAAGCATTTACTTTTTGAGAAAAAAAGAAATTGTCTGAAGTAGGTGTAAAAATAATTTCTATTGCTCTTTTAGTAATAGTTTCACTTGCAAATGACGTATAAAGTTCAGCAACTTTAGAAATATTGCCATTCCCCAAAATTGCATTTAAAATTTCTATACTCCAGATATTTTTTCTGAAAGGAAAAACCGTTTGAATATTTGGTTTTGTAGAAATATATCCTTCCCTGTCTTCATCTCCCCTGATAGCTACATAAGAAATCACCAAATCATTGCCGATATATTTCTCAAAAGGTTCCAGTTTTAAATTTTTTGTACACCATCTTGCCTGGCTCGAGGGCAGATACCCTCCATAAATTTTCAGAAAATGATCAAATGGTTCTTCATTACTCTTTTCTGCCGCACGTAAAAGCTTTATTTTTTTCCCGAGGAAAATTTCCAGTTCATTAATCAGACTATAAGTTTCTTCCAGTTCTTTACCGGTGTCACAGAAATAATATTCAATATCAAGTTCAGGATAGTTATTCCTCATATAAATAGTCAAAGCAGTACTATCCTTTCCTCCTGATATGCCAAGTAGATGTCGAACTTTTTTACTCATTATCTATTTCCTGCTGTAATAATTTGGTTAAAAGTGCAATATTTAATGTTCTGTCGTTTCCGTGAAGTTGCTTTTTTATTGAAGCCTCTAAATTAGATATTTTATTATATTTATTCTTAGGAATTCGAATATAATTTTTTGATAAACCTTTTAAGAAAGATGTTATTTCAAGTTTTATTACCTCTTCTTTTTCCGTATTTATATCGGCTTCAGATAAATCAGTCAGGTTATCGAGCTCATGGATTATATCCGATAATCTATATTTTAAAATCTCAATTTCTTCATCAGAAATATTTTCCAGAGATTTGCCTATACATGCTTGCGCCAGTGAATTAATCCATGATTTTCTATCATCAAGCACGGAATTGATTCTTTGATAAAAAACCTTTAGGTAAGGATTAAGCTCCTCCTTTTTTAACTTTTTATATCTTTTCTGAAGAAGAATTTTATTTTCAGGGAAACTTAAATTTTCTCCCAAAACTTCATCATTGATAAATTCCTCAATTTGGTTTAATAGTTTATCATAGGCAGCATTGATTTCCTGTATTCTTTCTTTAAGCTCAATTGTAAAATCTTCAATTGAACTTGTATCCTTAATTAAATCATCAACATTGAATCCTAAAGCTTCTGGGAAATTATCGAAAAATGAATTCTCCGGATCGGTAGCATTTCTAATAGCTTCTCTTAATTGTAATGCATTTTTACTTAAATTCTTAGTGATTTTGGAGTAAGACGGTAAACTTTTATAAAACGTAAGAAATGGTTTTATAGTTTCAATGAAGCTTTGATTTGTAGGTTTTTGTTGCTCAACCTGATTTAATATCTCTCGATATTTATTAAACAGCTCCAGTTTTTTATCGCTTAAATCAAATGCTTTGATATAAAAATCTTTTGGAGTTTTATTTATGAGTTCTAAAATGTCCTCATTCAAATCAGGAATGTATTCGGTTTTCCCAAAAAGCGCAAAATCATCTTTTTTTATAATCAACAAAATCGGAATCCAGAAATCTATAAAACCCTGTTTTAATTTATACGGTTTACTTTTAAATATATTTATAAGTTCGGTCAGGTTTCTTTTTCCTGTCTTTGTGCTTTCAAAGAATTTGATACAGGCATTCCACATACCTTTAAATGATCCTTCGCTTGGTTCTGTTAAAACAAAGTTATCGTTTAAAAAGGTGTGAATTCCAGTTTCTTTTATAAGGCTTAAATAAATTGTTTTTTCAGCGGGAAATTTATCTTCGTCAAACTTTAGGTTTTTAATATCACTATCGTAAAGAAGTTTTGGTATTAGTTTTTTTCTTGCAGTAGATATAGTTGCAGAAATAGTAGTCTTATTAACCATCTCATTATTAAATATGGGAGTTTCAGAATATACCTCTTTGCATATTTTTGATAATATTTTATTAAAAGATCTTTGATTATCAATGATTAACTTTTCCCCATTATAAAACCAATTTATTTTCGAGTTTTGATCATATAAGCTATTAATTATATAATGATTCAATAATTTTTTATGATGCTCCAGTATGGCTTTTAATTCACGATTTGCAACTTTATCATCTTCATATTTTGCAATAGCTTTTTTTACTTTTTCAATTTCATATATAACATCTTGTATTTCACTTGTGTTTTTGTAAAGTCCATAAATTATTGCTTCATCACAAGTCTTTGATGTTTCTATTATCGAAGATTCTTCAAGTCTTTCATTGAATATCAAATTAACAAAACCATCAATTTCATCTTGGGGTGTTTTTATAACAGGTTCTTCACTTAAAATAAAACTGAAAAATCTTGGTGTACCAGATTTATAAGAAACTTCCTTTGCAGGAATTACAGGGAAATCAAAATATTTGTACAGATAATCAGTAACATTTTTTACCCTCTCTACAAGGTTTCCAGCTTCATCAATGGCAAGTTCAATATCTAAATCGGTACCTTCAAATATTTTGTACTTTTTGTCGAAATTAGAATATCTTATTATTTTATATTTAATCAGTTTATCAAGAATAGGAAGTGGATTTTTAATTCCCAGGCTATATTTTGCATAGTTTTCAAGGAAGTTTTCATTAATGACAATTCCTTTGTTTCCAAAAATATTTAGTAATCCAATTGTTTTTATTATCCTTATTGCTTCCTTAATGTTCTTATCCAAAATACTTTCAGCTCTTTCAATTGCTTCCTTAATAGCTGACCATTGAGAATAATGTGGGTTATATTTTGTAGAAATAAAAGCAAAATGATAATAAATCAAATAATCATAAACATTGTTTAAAGAATAAAATGTTTGTGATTTCCCCTTAAATTCACCAATTCCTAAATATTCATCATTCTCTATAAAAGTAAAAAGAGAACGCTCGTTTTGTGCGTATTCTTGCAAAGAAATTGTTAGTGTGGCTGCAGATAGGATATCAATAGGATAAAGTTTCTTTGCGAATTCAACATTCAAAAAGTCATTAAATGGAAATGCTTTCGCAGCTTCTATTGTTAAAAATAGCTTATTAAAACTATTTGGTATGTTAAAATTATATTGTTTTTGTTCAAGTCTTTTTGATGCCAAAAAAAGCAATTGTTCAACAGGTTCATTAAAATTTAATTCAATCAGGCGGCCTTTTACTTTGTTCCACTCATTCTGTTGCGACTTGGAAAGTGTGTTTGAGTAAGCGTTAAAATTTTGATGAAGGACAGTAATAAAAAATATTTCTTTTGTAACATCATTTACGAATTCCGCTAATTGCTGAATAAAATACAATTCCCTTTCAGGATTATTTTTGGCAGCATATTCTAAAAATTTCCCAAACTCATCAACTACTAAAATCAGGGCTTTGTTTTCCTTTTTTAAATTAGTGTAATAATTATCTAAAAAATCAAGCCGGCTTAATTCATAATTTTTTAAAATATCCGGGGAAAAATAGGAATTAAAACTATTTTCAAAAGACTTATATTCACCAACAATATTAACAAACTCAAAAGATTTAATCCCGTCAAATAATTTAGCTTTATTGAAATAGTTTGCCTTTTGATTTAAACTTTGTTCTAAGGCAATAATAAATGATGATTTTCCGGTTCCATAGGCTCCAATAATATTAAATGCCCTTGAGCCTTTTAAATAATTTGATAAAATTTGGTTATAAACTAATTGTGAATTTGGTGTCGGGATATAATTAAAATTTATATCCTGATCTCTAATAATATTTACCGATGGTGAAAAATAACTAGTTTGCATAGTAGTTATTTAAAATTTCAAACTTATCAGGTTTTTCAGAAAATTGGATTAGCTGATTACCTGCAGTTTGACTATAAGTGATAAAACTATATTTTTTTATTAATTGTTGTATAATGCTGAATAATCCTTCTTTATTCAACAAAAATATATTACCCGGTGAATTATACCCAGTCAATAATTCGTTAAAACTTATTGAATTTTCATAGTTGTTATTGTCCAAGATTGTAAAAAGAAAAACCTCCACGGGTAATTTATCACGGAAGTCTCTGTTTAAAATGAAATAATCTTGAATCTTGTTTTCGGAATTTTCCTTTTTGTAATGAGTTATTAATTCCAAGTCGAAAAACAAACCCGAATAATCATCCTCAATATTGATTTTACTGTCCTTAAATTTTGGTTTTAAATAGTTCCTTAAAAAAACACTTATATCCGTATTAATCGTATTTACATTTAAGGAATTGAAATTGACTTTAAGTGTTATCCTTTTTAAAAAACCAAGCAAATTGTCCTTAGTAAACTCAATCCGCTCTTTTGAAAACTCATTAAAAATTAAATTATAAATTGATGCTCTATTTGTTTTCACAAGATAATAATGCAAAAACCAAATTGTTCCAATATCCTCAATATACCTATCCACACCCTTTTCTCCAAAAAGATAATCAGCAATTTCTTGGATATTATAATTTTCATCTGTTAAACCTAAAGACCTTAACCAAAATTTAATGGCGCTTACCATATTTTTTCCAACACCCAAATGTACCACTGCTGTTGGTTCGCTAAAGGTATGATTAGCATTCAAGAATTGTGTTCCCTTCAAAGGCCAGAAGTGTTTTAATGGAAAGCTCTCGTGTCCTGAAAATCTGAGATTTTGCATGATGTCAAAATTAATAATAATAGAAACGGTATTAGATTTTAGTTATCAAATATTTAAAGAATGAATTGTTCATTACTTTTTTGCTTAAAAAAATGGCTTCACATCTGAAGTGCTAAACTATTGTTAAAACTAAGTACTTTTACAAATCCGTCAGTAATCCCCAGGTTGTTCGGAATTTGTAATCCTCATCTATTATACAAGAAAAGGGGATTGTCTTTTGTTTTTCCAGCCTTTCACTTTTTACTCGGGTTGCCACTTTAGCCATATTCGTCTGACCACTGCATACAGCGATGGCCATACGCACAGTAGTCTGACGAATGCCCCCGCACAAACCTTAAATTCCTTAATTCAATTCCTGTCAATAGGCGGTTTGCTGCTATTGATTACTTTTGTCAAATCATGTAAGGAAAGTAAGCAATGAACAACGATACCAGATCACCCAAACATCACGGGAACAAGCAAAAAACAAGAGCCAGCCTGGTGGTTACGGAAAATATAGAGCTGATGAAATTCCTGATTGTCCGGCTACCGCAAAAGAACCGCAATAATATCAAATCGCTTCTTACTAACAAACAGGTATTTGTTGACGGAAAACCGGTCAAACAGTTTAATCATCCTCTGGTTCCCGGGCAGGAGGTTGAAATCAGGTGGAACCGCGTTCCTGAAGAAAAGAAATACCGAGGCATTAATATCATATATGAGGACCACGACATTGTAGTTATTGACAAGCATGCCGGGATGTTGTCTATTGCCATTGACAATCAGAAAGCGCAGACGGCTTACAATATGCTGAGCACGCATGTAAAAAGCCAGGGAAGCGGCAATAAGATTTTTGTTGTGCACCGGCTTGACAGGGAAACTTCGGGACTGATGATGTTTGCAAAGAGTGAGAATGTGCAGCATATTCTCCAGTCAAACTGGAATGACATCATTTCAGAAAGGACATATATTGCCATCGTTGAAGGTACTCCTGAAAAACCTGAGGGAAATATCACCTCTTATCTACGCGAGAGCAAGGCGCTGATCGTTTATTCGAGCCAGCGCCCGCAAGACGGCCACAAGGCTGTGACGCATTACCAGGTGATGAAATCGGGCAGGGATTATTCCATGCTGAAAGTAAACCTCGATACCGGGAGGAAAAACCAGGTAAGGGTACACATGCAGGACATTGGCCATCCGGTTATCGGGGATAAAAAATATGGATCGAAAACAAACCCGATCGGGCGTTTGGGGCTGCATGCGTGGGTGCTGGCTTTCAGGCATCCTGTCAATAATGAACCACTCCGGTTTAAAACTCAGATTCCCGGAAAATTCAGGCGGTTGTTCTGATGGTTTTTTTATCATATAGAGACGCACGGCTGTGCGTCTCTACGATTCCTTTTCCGCAATCTTCAGCGCAGCCCTGATGCCATCGGCAGCGCTTGACATGATGCCTCCGGCATAGCCACTGCCTTCGCCGATAATGAATAAATTGGAGGTCGCAAATTGTAACCTCCAATTTTTTAACTCCCACTTTGTCGCAAGTCTTATGTACACTTAAAACATGCGATCTGCAAAAACCATCCCGAATAATTTCCATACATTTGCTATTCAAAAATTAAAAATAAAGTATCATGAAAAATTTATCAATTTTGATTCTCGTTGTAATCTTTTTTTCCATTAAAGTACAATCTCAGGCCAACGTTCCTTTCGAAGTCTTTTTCGAAAACAAAACCATGCGGGTGGATTATTTTCATTCGGGCACGGCTGATGAAGAGCACTTTGCCGTTGACTGTATTCTGAACGACGGAACATGGAGCGGTAGCAAAACCATTTTACTTGATGATTTGAATCGCGGACTTTATTTTTTCGAAGTACGGGATTTAGAAACAGGCACCCCTCTTTACAGTCGTGGTTTTTCCAGCATCTTTGGTGAATGGCAGACCATACCGGAAGCTAAGGAGAAATGGGGTGCATTCCAAGAATCCATACGATTTCCATGGCCGAAAAAACCTGTAAAAGTAAAGATGAAAAAACGGGATGATAAAAATAATTTTGTCAAAATCTGGGAAACAGAGGTTGATCCCGTTTCAAGGGCTGTCAATCCTGCAGAATTACATAATAATTACAAAACCTTTTATTACATGATAAACGGACCCGCTGAAGACAAGGTGGATATTGTCATTCTCGGTGACGGATATACTGCAGAGGAAATGGAAAAATTTCATAATGATGTTGAACGCCTTTGTAACGAATTTTTTAAAGTTGAGCCGTTTAAATCGAGAAGAACGGATTTTAATGTCAGGGCTGTTGAAACACCATCTCAGGTTTCGGGAGTTAATCGTCCACATCCCGGAATTTTTAAACGTACTCCCCTTTCTGTAAGCTACAGTTCTTTTGATTCGGAAAGGTATGTCCTTGCTTATGATAATCGCACTATCAGGGATGTTGCTTCCACTGTTCCTTATGAGTTTATGTGTATTCTGATTAATGAAAAAACGTATGGTGGTGGTGGAATTTATCATTTGTATGCAACAGTTGCTGCAGACAACAAATTCTCCGACTATGTTTTTGTCCATGAATTCGGTCATCATTTTGCCGGGCTGGCAGACGAATATTACTCTTCATCGGTTTCTTATGATATTGCCGAAATCACTGTTGAACCTTATGAACCCAACATCACTGCACTTTTCGACAAGGATAATCTGAAATGGAAAGACCTGGTTGAAGCCGGAACTCCGCTGCCAACACCATGGGAAAAGGAAAAGTACGACACATTCAGTTACAATACCCAGAAAGAAAGGAAAAAACTAAGAGCTGAAAAAGTTCCGGAAGCTGAGGTTGAAGAATTATTTGAACGGGAAAGAAGAGAGTCCTCTGAAATCCTCGATAATATGGAATATTCAGGAAAAGTTGGCGCTTTTGAAGGCGGGGGTTACATGGAATACGGCTTGTACCGTCCTTATCCCGATTGCATTATGTTTACAAGAAACAAACAGGAGTTCTGCCCGGTATGCCGTCAGGCGATTAGCGATGTTATTGATCAGTACACAAAGTAATCCCAATTTATCCGGGTTGTCCAAAAAGCCTTTATTACCGTCATTAATTTTCAATTTTATTTGAAATATTTTTGGAAGAACTGCAATAATTTTAAAACTGTACGTCTATAAAAATATGAACAGCCATTCTGAACAACAAAAAAGGCTTTCAGGCTTTCTTGTACAGGAATATTCCAATCTGGTCTCTTATGTAAGAAGGAATTGGCAGGGTGAAACTTATGCAGAGGATATTGTTCAGGATGTAGCGCTTAACCTGTTTACGAAAGTTGACTTTAATACGCCAATCGAAAACCTGATGGCTTATATGTACCGTTCTTTGAAAAACAAGATCATTGACCTGAGAAGAAAAAAACGGGAGGCAAGGCTGGATGACTACGAAGATGCAAAAAATGGAGAGAATTTATTGCTCGGAAAAATGCTGGATGAACCTTCTGAGCCGGAAGATGAATATGGACAGGAAAAAAATTTTAAAATATGGAGGAATCAAAAATGGAAAACACAATGAGATTTAACAGAAGAAAATTTAATATGCCAAGAGGGTTTCAAATTGCCGGTTGGATAATCGGAGGAATCGCACTCGCTGTAATTTTTGCCTTTATCTTCGGATATTTTGTAATGCTGCTCTGGAACTGGATCATGCCGGTACTTTTCGGATTACCCGAAATAGATTACTGGATAGCATTCGGTATTATTCTCCTTGCCAGGTTGATATTTGGAAACTTTGGCACTGGACATGGCAAGCCTGACGAACGTTACAAACATCATTTTAATTCAACTTTCAGAAAAAAAAGGTTTCCAAAATGGAATAATTTTAAGAAATGGCATTTTTATGATGAATACTGGGAGGAAGAAGGTGAAGAGGCGTTTGACAGGTATATTGAAAGGAAGAAGATAGAGAAAAAAAATGAACAGGAAGATTAGGCAAAGAAGCCCGCAATTTGCGGGCTTCTTTTTTGAGGTACCGAGG